>Ga0155617_1195_pt2 | contig 13096 bp, 16 predicted proteins | sample RifCSPhighO2_12_FD_107274 | JGI IMG/M metagenome (GOLD analysis project Ga0155617, IMG submission 107274) | Legionellales bacterium RIFCSPHIGHO2_12_FULL_42_9
GTCGTTACATGTTGGTTGGTCATTCTGAAAGACGTCATTTGTTTGCAGAATCTAATTCTCTAATCGCAAAAAAATTTCACCAAGTAAAAGAGCATGGCATGATACCAATATTATGTATTGGCGAGACATTTGCAGAGAAAGAAAGCGGGCATACTGCATCAGTATTAGATCAACAATTGTTATTAATTAGCGAACAGGGTAAACATTGCTTTGACAATGCTATTATAGCTTATGAGCCAGTATGGGCGATTGGCACCGGCATCACAGCATCGCCGGCCGAGGTTCAAACAATTCATGCATTTATACGTGAAAAAATTAACGTGATTAATAGAGCAGATGCTGCTAAAATACCTATTATTTACGGTGGCAGCGTTACCGAAAAAAATGCTGGTTTATTGTTGGCGGAGCCAGATATAGATGGCGTACTGGTTGGCGGAGCATCGCTTGATGCCAGGAGATTTGTGGAAATTGTTAAATGTATCAATTAATTCTTATAATTCATAGCTTGATTGCAATCATTTTAGTTGTTTTGGTTTTAATTCAATGCGGCAAGGGTGCTGGTATCGGGGCGTCTTTAGGGGCCGGAGCTTCGAATACAGTCTTTGGCAGTCAAGGAACTAATAGCTTCTTGTTTAAACTGACGTCTGTATTGGCATTGACGTTTTTTGCCACTAGTTTAGCATTATCGTTTTTTGTATCGGCGCAATATCATAGGATGCATGTTGGCCCTGAGGCGCAAGATACGCATACTACACGTTCTCCAATTAATGCTATTCCAATACCTGGAGCAAAAAAATAAATAAATTATATTAATGATTACGCTCAAGTTAGAGCCGAAGTGGTGGAATTGGTAGACACGCCGTCTTGAGGGGGCGGTAGCGAAAGCTGTACCGGTTCGAGTCCGGTCTTCGGCAATTTTAATTGTAAAAGTCAATACCTGGCAGCGACAATTCCTGCTATTTATCTAACATCAAACTTTCATATTGACTAGCTAATTTATATTTCCGCCCTTTATTAGAGGCATCAATGATTTCTAAAAATCCATCGTCAACCCAAGCCGCGCAAATGTGTGCGCAGGTACGCGGTTTGAAACCAAATAATTCGCCAATTTGACGGCTTGTGATGGTCTCAAATTCCTGAAATAATTCAAGTACTTTACGTTGTCGCGGCTCTAGTTTTCGCAAAGAAGCACTTTGATCCGTTAGCCCTTGTTCGCCTGCTTCAGTCATACGCTTTAAAACATTTTCAAATGAAACGGCCATTCCTTCGATAAAATAGTCGATCCATTTAGTAATATCCGCCTCAACCCGCCCCATATAATAATTGTGAGACTCGCCAATGCTAATAGCTTCATAATACGAACTTAAGTTTCTCGCGTAATACTCCTCTAGCGAATAAAGACCTTTTAAATCATATCCGCCCAAATGCAATATAAGTGTTGTGAGCAATCTAGCCGTTCTTCCGTTTCCATCGTAATACGGATGAATAGTGGCAAATTGATAATGAACGATGCTAGCAATAATCGCGCAGGGTACGTCTACATTATCACCAACCCAATGCATCATACCTTGCATTAAGCAAGGTACATCTTTTGCTTCTGGCGGCATATAAACAATGGCGCGCGTTCTATCATCACGAATCACGTTTTGGCCATCTCGATAAAGAGTCGGTTTTACATTTTTTTTACCATCAGCCATAACAATCGCATGTAATGTTTGGATCATTTTTTCAGTAACATGAACGCCAGCCGCCGCCCATTGTTCAATTTGAGTTAAGGCCGCATAATAGCCCTTGACTTCATGCTCATCGCGTTCTCGCCCAGGAAAATGACCTTTATGCTTTAAAACATCTTCAACTTGATCTTTATTTAGAGTATTTCCTTCAATCATCGTTGAATAATGCGTCGTATACAGTCTGGCTGTTTCACGCAGTGATCTTAAAACGACTGGCGTCAAAGGGAGATGCGCTACTTTTTCTTTTGCAGACTCAATACGCAAGAGTCCGCTCACGATTTTTGAAGTCATGGAATAACAAGGCTCAAATTTTATCGGCATGATAACCGCCATTTATCGGCATTCATTCATGTCTATATCATGCCGATAAATTGCAGACAAGACAACTAAATTCGCGCTGAATATTTCAATCTTCACTGGGGCGTGTTTACAATTCATCCCCACCGCCTGGATGCCGCGGACAAGCCGCGGCACGTAGGCGGTGGGGATGAATTGTAAACACGCCCTATAAAAGCTACGCATTTACTTATCTTGACATGATGGGCAAAATGTGGTGTTGCGTTGCCCAAGAATGATTGATTGCAATATGGCCGTACACCGAGTACAGCTCAACCCGGCTCTACCATAAACTTGCAATTTTTGGGAGAAATATCCTGGTTTACCTTCACTATTTACAAAATCTTTTAAAGTCGTGCCGCCATGTAGAATTGCTGATTCCAAGATTTGCTTTATAGCAATTATTAATTTATGACAACGTGCTGCTGTCAATGACTCGCCACTTATTTTTGGGTTAATTTTGGCTAAAAAAAGCGCTTCTGTTGCATATATATTGCCAATGCCAACTACAATCTTGTTATCCATAAGTAATTGTTTGATAGATTTGCGGCGACAGCTTAATTTGCTCTGTAGATAATCACCAGTGAAACCTGATTCAAGTGGCTCAATCCCTAGTTGCGCCAATAAACGATGCTCCATTACATTTTCTTCGGTCCACAAGATAGCACCAAAACGTCTTGGATCGTTATAGCGTAAGATCAATTGATTAGGATCGTGACCGAAGTAACTTTCTATTTTTGGCAGATCTTTTGTTTGAGCGCAGCGAGTTTGATCTGCCAAAAATAGAAAGTTATTTCGGTCACGATCCTTAGTTAAAATGAGATCTAAATGATCATGTGTCGTGGCAGGTTGGTTTTGATTTAATAATCGCAAGCTACCTGACATTCCTAAATGCACAATGATTGTTCCTGATGTTAGATTAAATAACAAATATTTGCCACGTCTGGTCAATGTATGAATGTGTTGATATTTTAATTTGCTTTTAAAATTATCTGGTATAGGCCAGCGCAACTGATCGCGACGAACGACGACGTCGCAGATTTCAGCCCCTGTAACTGATTTTTGTAGACCACGCATTATAGTTTCTACTTCAGGTAATTCTGGCATTAGTTTGAGTTTTCGTCCAAGGTAAGATACAAATAAATAAAATTCCAGCTAATAGGCAATACATACCAAATATAATATTATTATGCGAGACATAGATTACATTAGCTATTTCTATTCCAGCAGCCTGAATTAACATCAGGATCATGCTTAACAGGGCCGACGAAGTTCCTTTGCCAACTGATGTTGCAAAGATTATCAATCGGTTTAATGGAGTTGCAATGATGCTCATGCTCAAAAAATACAAAATTAACCCTGGGAGTAATCCGATATAATTTGTAGAAGCAAACCACCAGGGAATTAACCCAGTAATTATTAAACTGATAGTCGAACACGCAGCCCCAATAATTATAATGGTTGGCAGGGATAATTTGGTTGTCATATGTCGCAAGATCCACGCACCAATGATCGCTGCTCCAAAAATTGGAATTTGCCATATCCCGTATGATATAACGGATAATTTCGCTACTTTGATTAATATTACCGGTGCCAGGGCGATCCATGCAAGACAAGGGATGGTTAATACAGCAACTGCCATGGAACCTGACATGAAGGTGATATTGGTTAAAAGATCGCGATAATTATATAGAACAGTTTTACAAGATAAAGTTAACTTGTCAGTCACAGTTTCCGGCATGAAATATTTCAAGCCCCAGAAAGCAATTATGGCAAAGATACTAATTAATACATAAATAATTCGCCAATTAGTATAATAAATTAATATAGCACCCAGTAATGGACCAATCAAAGGAGCAATGATTGCAACACTGGTCATCACTGCAATTAGTCTAACAGCATCCATTTCAGAGAATATTTCTTGAATGGTAGCATAACCAATTGTACCGATAAAACATAAACCCATTCCCTGAAAGAATCTGGCAATCAGAAATTGATTTATATTGTTCGACATTGCAATTGCAATTGTGCAACAAAAAAACAATCCAGATCCGATTAACATTACAGGTCTTCGTCCATAATGATCGGATAACGGGCCTAAAATTAATTGCAAACTCGATCCGCCTAAAAGATAGGCAGTTAATGAACTGGCAATAGCTGATTCTGGAGCATGAAATGCATGAATAACTTTGATCATGCCTGGCATGATCATGTCATTAGCGATATAGGTTAAGAACTCATATAATACTAAAAATGCCGCAAATTTTAAGGCGCGCCTTCTTGAGATAGAGATTATTGGCACGTGACTTATATTGAATGGGTGTTTTGCTGAATGCCACCAACAACCCAGTCGCCACCAGGATGAAATTGTCTAAAATGCCATATTTCATTTAATGCAGTTGCCGGATTGGCGTTTTCTTGAATTTGACCGGTAAAATGCACACTGGCTAACATGCCCAGATCTTGAGGCTGTATATCTAATAATTTAGCTTCCAAATGAATCACTTCGGTATGATTTAAATCTTGTGGTTCTTCGTCCAATTGTAGTTTAATTTCTGCAAAAACTTCAGGAGCAGTAAATGCCGTTAAGTCTTGAGTGTTTTTTTGATCATATGCTTTTTGCAATCTGATAAAGCTAATTTTAGCCTCACGCAGGAATGATTCTGGGATAAAATCACGCGGATAGCTTGTGTCACTGCGATTGTTAGTAGCAGTATGCATTCCAAGCGGTTCTTGTTGGAATTGATTTTGGAATCTACTAGAATTTGCCGCTTGAAAAGCAGGGTGCATTTTCCTACGCAACATAATAAAAGCCGCATATGCAACCAGTCCGACAATTAACCAAGAAAACAATCCACTGCCCAATCCATGCCCCATGAACAAACTAGTTAACAATCCGCCAATCAGTAAACCGCCGAGGATACCGCCCCATTTGCGGGTATTGTTGGTCTGCGTAAAAGCTTGTTTTGCGTGGGATGCGCGCGGCGCAAACAAACTACTTGTAGATCGCTGTATTCCAAAACTGCGTCCAGCTCCAAAACGCTTGGCGCCTGCCTCGCTGATGGTTAATCCTAAAGTTAACATTGTTATTATAATATATGTAATGATTTTACTCATAAATAGTCTCGGAATTTTTAGCAATTATTTTGATTCAGTGCAAAAAGTTTAAATCTAACATATCAGCATTCAGTTTTCAAACGTTTTTTAAGTTAGTAACAATCGGTAATTCAGCGGCTTGCCATGCTTGCATGCCTTTAGAGAGTACCATTAATTGTTGATTAGCACCTTGCAGGCGCAATTTTTTAATCAAAGCAGTTGGTTGCAATTCGCGCGGAAATACAAAAATAATTGGATTGTTTTTATATTTATGTAGTTTATTCTTGGATAGATCATCAGCATTTACATGGATGGCATCAATTATGTGCCCTTTAGCATAGCTATTAGCATCACGTAAATCGATCACTACTGCATTGGATTGATTAATAAAATTAACTGCTGATTGAGGAGAGACTTCTTGTGATTTCGTTTTTAGTGCCATAATTTCATTGATCACAATCATTACGAAAACAATCATTAGGGTTAAACACATAGCCCAATGATTAACGATAAATTGGCTAAATTGTTGCATATCTACTATCCTATGTCCAAAAAACCACTTAACCTAGATTATATGACAAATAGCATCATTAGAAAAGATTTACAACACATCTGGCATCCATGTACTCAAATGACGGATCTAGAGCGTTATCCGCCATTGATCATTCATAAAGCCAAAGGTAGTTATTTGTATACTGATCAAGGCGTGATCATAGACGGGATTTCCAGTTGGTGGTGTAAAGTATTAGGGCATAATCATCCAGGTGTCATTGACGCGATTACAAAACAATTACACAATTTTGAACAAGTTATTTTAGCAAATACAACATATGCAGCAATCGTTGAATTAGGCGAATCCTTAAGCGCCATCGGTAAGAAACAACATGTTTTTTTTGCATCAGATGGATCATGTAGCATAGAAATTGCACTTAAATTGGCGCTGCATGCTAAGCAAATCCAAGGAGAATCACAGCGTAATGAATTTATCGCATTAAGCAATGGATATCATGGAGAAACTTTAGCCTGTCTAAGTGTCAGTGACCTAGGTTTATATACAAAACCATATCAAGGCTATGGGGTTAAATGTAATTTTTTAAAAAATATTCAGTATTCAATCGGAATGAATGCCCCTTTGTTACCGATGCAAATTAATCAATGGGAACATATTTTTCCTCAATTGGAGGCGCTTAAACAGCAATGTTGCGCTATTATTTTAGAGCCATTGGTGCAAGGTGCCGGAGGCATGTTATGTTATAGTGCGGAATTTTTGACAAAATTATACGCATGGGCGCGGGCCAATCAAATCTATTTTATCGTTGATGAAATCATGACAGGCATAGGGCGCACTGGAAAATGGTTGGCCAGCGATTATGCGCATATTGATCCAGATTTAATCTGTTTATCCAAAGGATTAACTGCTGGAACAATTCCTTTAAGTTGTGTATTGATTGATCATAAAATATTCGAGTTATTCTATAATTCCGCTTTCCTGCATTCACACACTTATAGTGGTAATGCGCTCGCTGTGGCTGCGGCAGTAGCTGTTTTAAAGATTATTCAAGAAGAAGATTTAATGACTAAAGCGCGTCATCTTGGTGTCAGCATGTATCGAGAAATGCTTAATGTTGCCAAATTAACCGGCGAATTAACCAATGTGCGATCATTTGGCGCGATGGTGGCCGCAGATTTTACGGAATTGAAATTTCACAATAGCTTGTTAAAACATCAGTTTCAACAGATTGCTATAACCTATGGGGTGTTATTACGCCCACTGGGGAATACAATTTATTGGTTGCCGCCATTGAATAGCGACCCAGCAGTTATTGTTAAATTAGCCGAAGCTACATTACAATCAATACTTATGTTTCGAAATCAATACAATTAAAAACGCTATAAAACATATTAATGCTAGCGCTAATACTCCCATAGTTGTTAGGCTTTTGCTTAGATTATTACGGTTAAATATATCTGGTTTAGTTCTAACGGATTTATAGATTAACCATATGACAAGACTTGCGCCAACAAGTCCTAAAATTTGATACAAAGTTCCCATGATACCACCTAATTATTCAAAACTAAAAGCATCTGCAAATAGATTATTTTTAACCACTCCTAATTTAACCAATGCGTCGCGCATCCTGTATATCATATCAAAAGGTCCGGCTAGCACTATTTGAGTTGTTCCATGGATCACACCAGGATCATTGGTAATGATACGCGCAATTAAGCTGCTCTTGGCTTCAGATTCTGATAAAAAATCGCATAATACAAAACGCCGCACATGTTTTTTCCAACTTTTAACTTTGGCTTGCATATAAAAATCCCTGGCAGTTCGTGCATTCCAATATAAAGAAAAGCTTCTGGAATCCAATGTCAACAACAAATGTTCAATCATCGATTTAATCGGAGCAAAACCAGTACCTCCGGCAATAAATATAATCGGTTTATCAGGAGCAAGATGCTCAACATGACATTCACCAAATGGTAATCGCACAGTAAGTTTAGAACGATTTTTAATCGCTTGAAATAATCTTGTATGCATGCGGTTGTCACTTTCGTGTCGGATGTGCAGCTCATAACCAGCGGCGCCTAATGCCGCATTTGCAATAGAAAATAATAGCGGCTCTTCTGGCTTGTCACGGAAGATGAGTTTTAAGTATTGCCCTGCGGCATAATCTATATATTGTTTTGGGATGAGTATTAGTTTTACTGTATCATCAGTCAATGGAACTGCTTGCTCAACTAAGGCCGTGGTTGATTGTGGGTGATTTATTTTAGAGATCATCCTTATTCTTGTCGTTTCATGGCTTCAAAAAATTCAGCATTAGTTTTATGATTTTTCATATGATCTAACAGAAATTCGATTGCATCGCGCTCATCCATTGGCTGTAAGATTTTGCGTAAAATCCAGATGCGTTGCAATTCTTCAGGAGTTAATAGCAGATCTTCTCTGCGAGTGCCGGAACGATTAATATTAATCGCTGGGAAAATTCGACTTTCAGCAATGTCTCTACGTAGATGGATTTCCATGTTGCCGGTTCCTTTGAATTCTTCATATATGACTTCATCCATTTTGGATCCGGTATCAACAAGAGCTGTTGCAATAATAGTTAAGCTGCCGCCTTCTTCTATATTACGTGCGGCACCGTAAAGGCGTTTAGGACGTTGTAAGGCATTCGCATCTACTCCCCCGGTTAATACTTTGCCAGATGCTGGCACAACAGTATTATAAGCTCTGGCTAAGCGAGTTATAGAGTCTAACAAAATCACTACATCGCGTTTGTGTTCTACTAAACGCTTGGCTTTTTCTATAACCATTTCGGCAACTTGTACATGGCGGTTTGCTGGTTCGTCAAAGGTACTTGCGATTACTTCTCCATTGACGGACCGCTGCATTTCGGTTACCTCTTCGGGACGCTCGTCAATTAGTAACACTATTAAATAACAATCTGGATATTTTTTTTCGATGGAGTGCGCAATATTCTGTAGCATTAGAGTTTTGCCAGCTTTAGGAGGGGATACAATTAAACCACGCTGCCCCATTCCAAAAGGAGAGCATAAATCGATCACCCTGGCAGTCAAATCCTCGGTGCTACCATTGCCTTGTTCCATACTTAAACGTCTAGTTGCAAATAGCGGGGTTAAATTTTCGAACAGGATTTTGTTTTTCGTGCTTTCTGGAGAATCGTAATTAATTTGATCAACTTTTAACAATGCAAAATAACGCTCATTGTCTTTTGGTGGGCGAATTTTGCCATAAACTGTATCGCCAGTACGCAAGCTAAAGCGTCGGATTTGGCTTGGTGATACGTAAGTATCATCTGGACCAGCCAGATAAGAGTCATCCTCTGATCGCAAAAAACCAAATCCATCTGGCAATACCTCTAAAACACCGCCACCCCAAATATCTTCCCCTTTATTTGCATGAGCTTTCAGAATTGCAAATAAAAGGTCTTGCTTCCGCATGCGGGATGTATTTTCAATACCCATCTCCATAGCAATATTCACTAAAGTAGCAATAGGAAATTGCTTAAGTTCTCTAAGATTCATACTTCTCACTTGATTTGGTTAAACGACATGAACAATATTGGGAAAAATCGGTTTCACTCATTATTCCGCCAGAGGTGGGTAATAACCTGGCAGGGGCGTAATACATTTGGCAATGTTTATAAAAATCAATTTATATAATACCAAGTTTACAAAAAAAATCCATATTTATTGATTCTCAACGAAAGCACTTAATTGCGATTTAGACATAAGCCCCATTTTTACCGAGTCCACTTGCCCATTCTTAAATAGAATTAATGACGGAATGCTCATCACGCCGTATTTGGCTGCTGTTTGTGCATTTTCATCTATATTTATCTTGGCAAATGTAACTTGTCCGTGATTGCTTTCGGCAACTTCAGCAAAGATAGGCGCTAGAGCTCTGCATGGACCGCACCATTCGGCCCAAAAATCAACTACAACTGGCTTGCCTGATTTCAGAACATCATTCTCAAAACTGGCATCAGTAACAACTTTGACAAATTCACTCATTGATTAACTCCTTATTTTTTGTTAACTATATATCACCCCATATAGTTTGCAAGAGATTTATAGCGGTGATAGCAGCTGTTTCAGTACGTAAGATTCGTGGACCTAATTTCAAAGGTTTAAACCCTAGATCCAGAATAGCAGTTAACTCAGTTGAATAAAAGCCCCCTTCCGGTCCGATAAGTATGCTAACTTCCTCGGTTGGCTGGGTATAATTGCACCAAGGTTGTCCAATTTTAGGTTCAGCGACATATCCTATCCCGGGGTGGGATTGATTTGCAAAATCTTGTAATTTTAATGGGTGGTGTAATATGGGCAAGCGATTACGCCCGCACTGTTCACAAGCAGAAATTATGATACCTGACCATTGATGATATTTTTTCAGCAAACGTTCAGCGCTAATTTTATAAGATGAATGCTGTGTTATCAATGGCAAGATAGATGCAACCCCTAGTTCAACCGCTTTTTGCACAATCCATTCCATTTTATCTCCTTTAGGAATGGTTTGGATTAGTTTGAGATTTAAATTAGACTCACGATTAACTTGTTGTTCGGCAGTAACTACTACTGTAGCTTTCCTTTTATTAATTGATATTATCCTGCTTATATATTGCCAGCCATCGCCAGCAAATAATGTTATGAATGCACCGGGCTGGATTCTCAGCGCAGCGCCAAGATGCGCGCTCGCCGCGTCAGTCAATAATACAGTATCTCCTACTATATATTTTCCTGGTTGATAAATTCTAATTTCTCGCATAATGTAATTAAATGCTTTCAGCGCGTGACAGTTTTGTTAAGATTAGTTACACTAAAAGGATTATATATTAATAATTTTAGCCTATTGTGCCTCAACAACTTTTAAAATTTATACCAAATTTATTAACTTTAGCGCGCCTAATATTGATTTGGCCATTCCTATTTTATCTCCTGAATCATCAATATATGCAAGCATTTTATCTATTAGTTATGGCAGGATGCACAGATGGACTAGATGGATGGTTAGCCAGATATTTTGGTTGGCAAAGTCCATTGGGTAAATTCATGGATCCATTGGCAGATAAACTCTTGGTTAGTTTAAGTTTTGTGTCATTAGCTTTGTTGAATCAATTACCCTGGTGGTTGGTAATTTTGGTTTTGATGCGCGACATCACCATTGCCATGGGAGTGATGTTGTGGTATTTCCTCATAACAGAGCCTATAAATTTTAGCCCAACAGCATTGAGCAAAGTCAATACATTATTGCAGCTAAGTTTGGTCACGCTGTGCGTATTCAAATTAGTTTTAGCTACGCTGCCTAATGTGATGCTTACATGGTTAATAGTACTAACCGCTAGCACAACTCTAATCACATATGTTCATTATGTATTTTCATGGGGAAAAAAAGCTTATTCTTTTTATAAAATTGCGTAATGAACAAACAGTTAACTTTAGCTATTCAACCACATCATAGAACTGCGTTGCAAGATTTTTGCTGGGGTGGCAATATTTTTCTAAAACAGCAATTAGCACAGATATTAGATAATACCGGTGAACGATTGATTTATATTTGGGGAAATAATGGTTGCGGCAAAACACATGTATTGCAAGGAGTTTGCCAAACTTATAGCGAACAATCACAGCCAGCTACTTCAATATATATACCTTTGGAAATTCTAAGAACTTGTAGTCCAACTAGTTTGGATGATTTAGCCGAACAACCGTTAATCGCCATAGATGATCTAGACAGTATTGCTGGAATGCCGGACTGGGAAGAAGCATTGCTGCATTTATACAATCAAGTTCGTGATCATAGTAATGGGATTTTAATCATGAGCAATACGGTTCCTCCAAATAATTCGTTAATTAGGCTTGCAGATCTTAGATCTCGTTTTGGTTGGGGCCTTGTAGTGCATCTGAAAGAATTGCATGATGAAAATAAAATTTTGGTTTTGCAACAACAAGCGCGTCGACGTGGTTTTGAATTAACGATTACCGTGGCCGAGTTTTTGATTAATCATTGCGCGCGTAACATGCATGCCTTACATGATATTTTGGAGCAATTAGACGCAGAATCATTGGTTGCACAACGCAAAATTACGATTCCATTTGTCAAATCTGTGTTAAACACGCCCTAAAGAACTTTCTGAAATATACATATTTTTTTATATATCATATAAGTTATAAATACAATCACAAAACCCCCGATTACATCGCTGATGTAGTGCCAACCTAATAACACGCATGAACATATCATTAAAGTATTTACAATTAATATTGGTATAAATAAAATTTTAATGTCTTTTACTAAATAAACACATAATAGCGCCCAAATCACATGAAACGATGGAAGGGCAACTAAACCTCCTTGCATGATTGTCACTGGCAGATGGTCATGTATTTGTTTGAATTTTAACCCTGTGGCGTATTGATTTGCAAAAAAAAATGGACTATTCATATTGCTAGCAGGCGCTGTTGTAGGAAAAAAATAATAAATACTGAATCCTATAATAGCGCTCAATAAGAATAAAAAATAATAGGCATGAATGCGGCGCCAATGCTGCAAAGCTATGCATAAAATTGGCAAGCATGCCAGCTGCAAGCTGATGCTGCTATACACGATACATAGCCAATCTTTGAAAACCTGGTGTTCTGCAGTCCAAGACACCACGTTGGTTATATTGAAATTAAACCAAGACTCAAATGTTATAATATATTTGTCTATAGTTGGAAATGGGCAATATTGAGCGGCAGTACTCATCAAAGAAACAGTGAGCATAACATGATACAATATTATCAATTCTAAAAAAAAATAAAACATCCGATGTTGTCGACCAAATTGTAAGTAGCTGCCTAATAACATTAGACATAGCAAAATAACTAATATCGAATTTTGTGGCGGTAAGTAATTATTTCCTTGGTAATGATAAAAGGCTGCGTTAACAATTATGGCTGTACAAGATAATAACAGAGAAATAAACCAAACAATTATGGTGGTTGGGCCGAGTGTTCTATGCATAAAACGCAAACAATTGACGCGGCTTTTTACTTGCATTTTTCAAGTTGTCTGCGTTTGATCGCTAAATTAATTTCTTCGCGATTGACTGTTACTGTACGTGGTGCATTGATACCAAATTTAACATTACCTGGTTCAGCGGTTTTGAATACTATAATTTCTACAAGTTCGCCATTTAGCTTAATGCGCAATGGTTCTTCATATTTTAAAACAATAATTTCCATAGAAGCTATATTTTATTATTATTATTTTTTGTGTTTGCAGATTTTACACTACATAGCAATTATTTCCAAGTCTTAGGTGAAATATGTAGCGGCAATTTAGAAATGTCCCCTTTGGGCAAAGTAGAAATGTCCCCTTTTGTCCCCATCGAAGCTAACCTTAAAAAGTTATTTCACGGATG
>Ga0155617_1217_pt2 | contig 13008 bp, 13 predicted proteins | sample RifCSPhighO2_12_FD_107274 | JGI IMG/M metagenome (GOLD analysis project Ga0155617, IMG submission 107274) | Legionellales bacterium RIFCSPHIGHO2_12_FULL_42_9
ACCGCCGACGAGGATCACTTCATTAATTTGCGACACGGATAATCCCGCATCTTTCAGAGCAATTTTGCATGGCTCAATCGTGCGTTCAACTAATTTTTCGACTAAGGACTCCAATTTAGCGCGTGTTAATTTGATGTTTAAATGTTTAGGTCCTGAGGCATCTGCCGTAATATAAGGTAAATTCACATCCGTTTGTTGTGAGGTAGACAACTCAATTTTGGCTTTTTCAGCCGAATCTTTAAGGCGTTGCAATGCCAAAGGATCTTTATGCAAATCAATACCGGTGTCTTTCTTAAATTCAGCCGTTAAATATTCAATCAACGTTAAATCAAAATCTTCACCACCTAAGAACGTATCGCCATTTGTCGCCAAGACTTCAAATTGATGCTCGCCATCCACTTCCGCAATTTCAATAATCGAAATATCAAAAGTACCCCCGCCTAAGTCATACACAGCAATGGTGGAGTCACCGCGTTTTTTATCCATGCCATAGGCAAGCGCTGCGGCGGTTGGCTCATTGATAATCCGTTTTACTTCAAGACCGGCAATGCGGCCTGCGTCTTTAGTCGCTTGACGTTGTGAGTCATTGAAGTACGCCGGTACTGTAATAACCGCTTCTTTGACTTCCTCACCCAGATAATCCTCAGCCGTTTTTTTCATTTTAATCAATACTTCAGCTGAAACTTGTGGTGGTGCTTTCTCTTCATTACGCACACGGATCCAGGCATCACCATTGGGTGCTTTAACGATTTTATAGGGCACCATTTTAATGTCTTTTTGGACAATCGCATCATCAAACCGACGACCAATTAATCGCTTCACGCCATATAAGGTGTTTTCAGGATTGGCAATACTTTGACGTTTTGCTGAATTACCGACAAGAATTTCGTCAGGCATGTAGCCAACAATGGACGGGGTAGTGCGTTGTCCTTCACTATTCTCAATCACACGAGGTTTCCCCCCTTCCATAATTGCCACACAAGAATTTGTTGTACCTAAATCGATTCCGATAATTTTTGCCATTTTACTCACGCTCCGCTAACTGGTTGTTCGACGATTTTATCTATATTGGGATAAAATTGGTTTTTTCAAGATATACTGCACGCGGCCACAACGTTAAGTTTTGATGCACAGCGTTCCGCTCGGTTTTCACGTTCTGACCATTATTATTAAGATTTCACAATAATCACCCTGGCCGGACGAATAATCCGTTCGGCTAAACGGTATCCTTTTTGAAATACTGTAAGCACCGAATTGGGCGGCAGGTGAGGCGACTCCATCATGGACATCACTTCATGTTCTTGGGGATTAAATGGTTCACCCACCGGATCAAGCTGACACACATCCTGTTTTTCTAGGGTACTTAAAAACAACTTCATGGTGAGTTGTAATCCCTCAAACATCGCTGGATGTGTTTGCCTGTCTACTAATTGAATCGCTTGCTCCAAACTATCTAAAACCGGTAACAAAGACGTAATCAATTTTTCAAGGCCATAACGATGCGCTGCCTCAACGTCTCGCGCGGCACGACGACGCACATTATCGACCTCAGCGGTCATCCGAACTAGTTTTTCCCAGGTTTCATGTGCTTTTTGCTCAGCAAGCGTCAGTTTTTCTTCAAGCGCTTCATAATCCAAATGTTCCAATTCGCCTTCAGGATCCGCACCCTTTTCTGTGTCATGCGCCTCTTTAGCGTAATGATGCGTGGTTTTTTTATGATGTTCTGCAGGCTCTATCAGATGGTCTTTATCTGCTGCCTCACTGTCTTCCTTGATTTTTCCCCATTTGTTTTTTTTATCGTTATTCATCTTACTAACGTCCCCAATAATAAAAAATTATATCTGGGGATCAAGATTTAAAATTCAAGTGCGGCGAGTATAACTTGCCAGCCTCTGTTCATGCATTGCATAATTGGCCAGTTGAACAATCATTTTAATCGAGTTGACTATGGGTAAATGGTCGCCAGCTTCTTGGCAAAAATTTTCTTATCAACAGGCTCCGGCCTATCCTGATGAGATTCTCTTAACACACGTTGTAGAGCAGTTAAGTCAACTCCCACCTTTAGTTAGTCATGGCGAAATTACCAAACTAAAAAAAATAATTGCCGCAGCTGGACGCGGCGAGGCATTCATTTTGCAAGGCGGTGATTGTGCAGAATCCTTCCAAGATTGCCGCGCCACAATTATTACCAATAAATTAAAAATTCTTCTCCAGATGAGCCTGCTGTTATTGCATGGCATGCGTAAACCCATTATCCGGATTGGGCGAATTGCTGGACAATATGCCAAACCACGCTCTTCTGATTTTGAAACAATCGACGGCCTAACCCTACCGAGTTATCGTGGTGATCTAATCAATTCACCTCAATTTGATAGTCAATCGCGCATACCGAATCCTAAATTGCTTTTACAAGGTTACCATTGTGCCGCGATAACCCTCAATTTTATTAGGGCCTTACTGGATGGCGGTTTTGCAGATCTGCATCATCCGCAACAATGGGATCTTGGCTTCTTAAAATTGTCCCCACAAGCGGATGAATATCATGCGACTGTGCGCTCCATCGCTGATTCGCTTGATTTTCTCGACACCATTGAAGAAATTCGCAGCAGCAGTCTCAATAAAGTCGATTTTTATACTTCTCATGAAGCGTTACACTTGCATTATGAACAAGCATTAACACGGCAACTGGACGATAAACAATGGTTTGATTCCTCGACCCACCTGCCGTGGGTTGGCATGCGTACGGCACTGGTTGACAGTGCGCATGTCGAATTTTTACGCGGCATTGACAATCCGATTGGTCTTAAAATTGGCCCCTCGACCGACCTCGATTCACTTAAGAAAATAATCACTCTCTTGAATCCAACCCATGAAGAGGGGCGCCTGCTCTTAATTACTCGTTTGGGTACCGATAAAATTGCGACATTACTACCACCCATTATCGATGCTGTACGGTCAACCAAGATTCCAGTCACCTGGTCTTGCGATCCCATGCACGGCAATACCGAAACAACTAATGAAGGCATCAAAACTCGCCATTTTGACACTATTCTCTCGGAGCTATTGCAGGCAGTGCGCATTCATCGCGATAAAGGTGGCTGTCTTGGCGGCGTTCATTTTGAGCTAACTGGTGATGATGTCACTGAATGCATTGGCGGTGCCCGTGGCTTGAGCGGGGATGATCTAAAACGTGCTTATCACAGTCTAGTTGATCCGAGGCTTAATTATGAACAGTCCCTGGAAATGGCGATACAGTTAAGCCGACAATGGCGAATGAGTTAGGCATCCTTAATGATAGGCCGGACTTAACTCACGCACCGCATCAATCATGTCCTCTACATGTTCGGGCGGCACATCAGGGGTAATGCCATGGCCTAAGTTAAAAACATGGCCATGACCTTCACCAAAAGACGCCAACACCTTGCCGACTTCTGCGTGGATAACCTCATGATTAACGAGCAAAACGGCAGGATCTAAATTGCCTTGCAAAGCAACCTTCTCACCCACTTGACGCCTCGCCGCGGCTAAGTCGATCGTCCAATCAAGGCTCAGTGCATCACAACCGCTCTGAGCCATCTCGACGAGCCACTGTCCGCCGCCTTTAGTAAAGAAAATGATAGGAACATGCGGGTATTTTGCTTTTACTACCGTAATCATTCTTTTCACATAATCCAATGAAAAATTAAGATAATTTGATTTAGTCAGTATTCCACCCCAAGTATCAAAAATCATCAATACATTGGCACCTGCCTTGATCTGCTCAATAAGATAATCGGCAACGACAAGTGCTAATTTAGTTAATAATTGATGAGCGACCAATGGCTCACTATACACAAGCGATAGAATTTTTTTAAATTCACGATTCCCCCCCCCTTCGACCATGTAACACGCTAAGGTCCACGGACTGCCGGCAAAACCAATTAATGGCAAATTAGAAGGCATGGCATGTCGAATCAGGCGAACTGCATCAAACACATAAGCTAATTCGTCCATTAAACCAGCGGTAGGCAAATGATGAACATCCTCTTCTTGGCGAATCGGATCATGAAACCGTGGCCCCTCGCCTTCCGAAAAATAAAGACCTAAGCCCATCGCATCAGGAATGGTGAGAATATCTGAAAACAAAATGGCGGCATCAAGGGGATAGCGACGTAGGGGCTGAAGGGCCACTTCACACGCTAACTCCGGATTTTTACACAAATTTAAAAAATTACCGGCTTTTTCACGAATTTTTCGATATTCAGGCAAATAGCGCCCTGCCTGCCGCATGATCCATACCGGCGTTCTTTCCACGGACTTACGCAATAATGCACGAATTAAGAGGGAGTCTTGTACGAGAGCCGCCATAGCCTAAGTTTCCTGAAATACCCACAATTAGAACGACAATGATATGGTATACTGCGCCCAGTTACAAATTGGGTTTTTCAAAAATGGGCACTATTACACACGACATCAATCTAATTATTGCGGCACTGAATCGTGGGGAAATCGCCGCCATCCCCACAGAAACAGTGTATGGCTTAGCGGGCAATGCAGAAAATAGTTCCGCTATACAGCAAATTTATACCTTAAAGCAAAGACCACTTAATCATCCTTTAATTATGCACATTGCCAAAGACGCTGATTTAACACGTTGGGCAACTGCCATTCCTGATTATGTTGAAACCTTAATCACCCATTTTTGGCCTGGGCCATTAACCTTGGTTTTACCCTGCCTGCCATCACAGATTAACCCATTAGTGACCAGTGGACAGACGACTGTCGCTATTCGTGCGCCCAGTCATCCATTAGCGCAACAACTTTTGTCTCTGCTCAATTTTCCACTCGTTGCTCCTTCTGCCAATCGGTTTGGTAAAATTAGCCCAACCACAGCCGCCCATGTGCAAGACAGTTTTAACAACGATGAATTACTCATTCTTGATGGCGGGCGCTGTGCTATCGGTATCGAATCAACCATTGTGGCAGCAACCAATCCTAACGGGTATCAAATACTGCGCCATGGCATGATTGATGAAGCAATGTTGCACCAAGTGTTGCCTGGTCTTGAACTACCACGAGATGAGAAAATCCGTATATCAGGCAATCTTGACACGCATTATCAACCCGAAAAACCGCTTTATTATTTCACTGATCGTAACTTAGCCAAACAATTTTGCGCCCAACACAGCGCGGTTGTAGTGTCACTAAAACAGGAGTCGAGCACTGCCGCTTATGAACTCTATTACCAACTAAGAGCCGCCGACAAATCATCCGCTGACATTATCCTCATTGAACTACCACCCGTTACTTCGTCCTGGAAAGGAACCCGTGAACGAATCATGAAAGCCGGTCGAACACTCAAGTTATAAATGGCTTGGTGATTGATTGAGATAGACATTGCTGCGAACTTCTGTCAAAATTCATGAAACTACATCGAAATTGATGATAAAATGAAGAAAATTCTCGTACTAAATGGGCCTAACTTAAATCGGCTCGGAACGCGTGAAACTTCTATTTATGGAAAAACAACATTACCTGATCTCCATCTGATATTAAAAGAAGAAGCTAAACTAGCAAAAGTGCAATTATCTTGCCTGCAAACCAATAGCGAAGCAGAGTTTATCAATGCGATTCATCACGCTGCTGATGAAAGCCTTGACTACCTTATCATCAATGCCGCCGCTTTTACTCACACCAGCATTGCGATTCGTGATGCATTAATCGCAAGCAATATTCCCTTTATTGAAGTACACCTCAGCAATATTTATGCACGCGAATCGTTCCGTCATCACTCCTATCTATCAGATATTGCACAAGGCGTGATCGCTGGATTTGGAGTTAAAAGTTACCGCTTGGCGTTACAAGCTATTTTAGATGAATAGGACTTTGGGTGGTTGATGGTTTATTTTTGATCTAATATGAAGAGAGTGATTACTTATGGACATACGTAAAATAAAAAAATTAATTGAATTACTTGAGGAAACGAGCATTACCGAGATAGAAATTAAAGAAGGTGAGCAATTGCTGCGTCTGTCGCGCCAACAGAGTCAAACCGGGGTCATGACTCCCGTTCATCATTTCACCCATACGCCTCTCCCCCCACATTCACAATCCCAAACCATACCAACTGCTGCTCATTTAATAGCTTCCAGTGATCAGGAAGACAATGGCAGAGCTTGCTCTGCAACCCCAGGACACCGTGTTAAATCACCCATGGTGGGCACCTTATACACATCCCCTTCTCCTGATGCACCACCCTTTATTACCGTTGGCCAAAAAGTGAAAGTGGGTGACACCTTATGCATTATCGAAGCCATGAAAATGTTTAACGAAATAGAAGCAGACCGCACTGGCACGCTGGTCGAAATTCTTGTGAGCAATGGCGAGCCTGTTGAGTATGATCAGGCCCTCTTTGTTATTCAAGAATAAGGGTAATAGAATGCTTAACAAAATTTTAATTGCCAACCGAGGCGAAATTGCCTTGCGTATTTTACGTGCCTGTAAAGAATTAGGCATTCAAACTGTCGCAGTGCATTCTGAAGTCGATAAAGATTTATTACACGTACGACTTGCCGATGAAACCGTGTGCATTGGTCCTGCGAGCGCGCAAAAAAGTTATCTCAATATCCCCGCCATTATTTCTGCCGCAGAAATTACAGATGCGGTTGCCATTCATCCGGGTTATGGATTTTTATCAGAGAACGCAGCCTTTGCTGAAATCGTTGAACAAAGTGGCTTCCGCTTTATTGGCCCGCGTGCTGACACGATTCGTTTAATGGGCGACAAAGTGTCCGCCATTGCGACCATGAAAAAAGCTGGCGTACCCTGCGTGCCTGGCTCTGATGGTCCACTCACCAATGATGATCTTAAAAATTTAAAAATGGCGCAACAAATTGGTTACCCCGTGATTATTAAAGCCTCCGGCGGTGGGGGTGGGCGCGGTATGCGTGTCGTTCACACCGAATCCAATCTGCTCAATGCCATTGCATTAACACGCAGTGAAGCCAAAGCCGCATTCAATAATTCCATGGTTTACATGGAGAAATTTCTCGAAAATCCCCGCCATATTGAATTTCAAGTCTTAGGCGATGGTCAAGGTCATGCTGTTCACTTAGGTGAGCGTGATTGTTCGATGCAACGCCGTCACCAAAAAGTTGTCGAAGAAGCGAATGCACCCGAAATTACCGACTCAATGCGTAAGAAAATTGGTGAACGCGTTGTCAAAGCCTGTTGTGAATTAAAATACCGTGGTGCCGGAACCTTTGAATTTTTGTATCAAGAGAATGCCTTCTACTTTATTGAGATGAATACCCGCATTCAGGTTGAACATCCCGTCACTGAAATGATTACGGGTATTGATTTGATTAAAGAGCAAATTAAAATCGCCAGCGATATTCCATTCTGTTTAAAACAAAAAGACATTACCTTTAGCGGTCATGCCATTGAATGCCGCATTAACGCCGAAGATCCGAAGACCTTCATGCCTTCACCTGGAACAATCCGATTGCTGCATCAACCTGGCGGCCCTGGGATCCGCTTTGATTCGCACATTTACAGCAGTTATGTTGTGCCACCTCATTACGACTCCATGATTGGCAAATTAATAAGTCACGGCAGTACTCGTGAAGAGGCGATAGCGCGTATGAAGAATGCACTGGATGAAATTATCATTGATGGCATTAAAACCAACATTGAATTGCATCAACGCATTATGCGTGATAAATCCTTTATTCACGGTGGTACCAATATTCATTATCTGGAAACGATATTGAAGGAATAAATGCCATGTTGTACCAACTAACGATTGAAAATTGTCCACGCGATTTGCTTGAAGACATTACCGATTTACTTGAAGATAGAGGCGCCTTATCAATTACCTTAACTGATAAAAACGATGAGCCTATCTTAGAACCTGAAATAGGCACGACCCCCGTTTGGCGCGAGAATATTATTCAAGCACTATTTGATAACAAAGGGTACGCCGAAAGTCAGTTAGTTGATTTGCAAGCGGAATTCCCGTGGTTAACAGGAACCATTGAAGAACTGGCTGAACAGGATTGGCAACGTGCCTCAATGGATTTATTTCAGCCACAGCAATTTGGAAAAAATCTATGGGTATGTCCCTCCTGGATAACCCCGCCTAATCCTGAGGCTGTTAATGTTATCCTTGATCCAGGCTTGGCTTTTGGTACTGGCGCACACCCCACCACCTCCTTGTGCTTGCATTGGCTTGCTCGCGCAACGCTCGATAATCTTAAAGTCGTTGATTATGGCTCAGGCTCAGGGATTTTAGCTATCACGGCGTTAAAGCTGGGTGCAGCATGCGTCCAAGCCATTGATCTCGACGCACAGGCGTTGCAAGCAACCCAAAGCAATGCCGCAATTAATCAGATCCCACCGGCACAATTACAAATTGGCTATCCCAATACTATTCAATCCAACAATGATTTACTCATCGCGAATATTCTTTTAGGCCCCTTGCAATCGCTCAAAAACGAATTCAAACGGGTGTTAACTCCAGGAGGAACGCTAGTCGTATCAGGACTTTTAAGTGAACAAATTGAAAGCTTAATTACCCACTACACGCCTGAGTTTACACGTCAAGAAACACAAATTTTTGACAGTTGGGCTTTACTTTGTTTTAAACTGGTTTAATTTGAACTAATTTAGTGGTAATCTTTGATTGGATAGTGAACATCGTGTTGTAAGAATTTCGTAAATTGTGCTTCTAATCTAAGGAGAAACCCATGCCAGGTCAACATTCAAAACCGTTTTATACCCCCGATCCGCACCAATCTCAGGAACAAGACCAAATGCACCCCTCGTATTATCGCCGTCATCGTCATCATTCAAAGAGAAGAGAAGCGGAAGCTATGGAAGTTGTGGCCGCTAAAGACACGCCCTTAATAGTACAACAAGTATCGCCACCACGATTTATTCCAGTAGTACCATTGCAAGTTACTCCCATGGTAGTGGAACAAGTAGTGCCTGCTACAGTGCCTACTACAGTGCCTGTTGTTGTAGCAGCGCAAACACAAGCGACGGCATTAGTGAGTGATGACTTTGAGACGCTAAAGGATCAAATGAGCAATTTTCCAAATACTTACGACACACTCCGTAAGGAAATGGATGCACACAGTCTTTTAGGATATCTTTCCATATTTAGATTTGGTGTAAAACCAAAAACCGATAATCCTGAGCGGATACAAGCTGCTAACCTTATCCACACAATGGCTGAACTGATTAATTCAAAACGCACTATTATTGAAGCGCAAGATCCTACCATTCTAGTTAATGCTCTTTGCGGTGTTTTACTCCCGCAGCTCCAAAAAATTGACCAAAGTTACGATAATGCTTACTTTTTCACCAGGATGTTCCGTTCGCCCAAGTGTAGTGCACTAGCGACTATTATTCTTCGTATTTTTAAGGTAGATAGCTTCAAGGACATACAACCAGCGCAAAATAGAGCAGCGCTAGAAGCGTTAGATAAATGTTTTACTATACTAGAGACCGCTAACGAGCTAGACAGTACTCCCCCAATCACCGCATTAAGAGATGAAATCAGAAAAGAGCTTGAACCTGTTCGACCTGTAGAGTCTGAAGCAGCACCAACCAACGCAACCCCAGCAATGTCATAACTTTGTAATAATCGCAACCATTCACCCCATTATCGGCCCACGGGGCCGATAATGGAGTAATTACTCATTCGTGTTAAGGATTCTTTCATGGCAAAGCCCATTACCAAGCATCTAACCCATTTCAATACCCGTGCAATCCATGCCGGCCAACATGCCGATCCCAGCACCGGTGCCGTGATGACACCCATCTATGCCACCTCAACCTACCGCCAATCCTCCCCTGGTGTACATCAAGGCTATGAGTATTCACGCACGCACAATCCAACCAGAACTGCCTTTGAGGACTGTATTGCGAACCTTGAATCCGGGACACGTGGTTTTGCCTTCGCCTCGGGCATGGCGGCAGTTAATACGCTTATTGATCTGCTCGACACGGGCTCCCACGTGATTGCCATGGATGATTTGTATGGCGGGACCTTTCGCTTATTCGATAAAGTCAAAACACGAACCAATAATTTGTCCTTTTCGTTTGTGGATATGACTAATCCCAACCACATTATTACCGCTATTACCCCAAAAACCAAACTAATTTGGGTCGAAACCCCATCCAATCCGATGTTAAAACTGGCCGATCTCGAAGCAATTGCTAAAATTGCTAAACAACACAATCTACTTGCTGTGGTTGATAATACCTTTGCTACACCATGGCTCCAACGCCCACTTGAATTTGGATTTGATATTGTCATCCATTCCGCAACCAAATACTTAAATGGTCACTCAGATGTCGTTAGCGGTGTTGTTATCGTCAATGATAATCCGGCCCTTGCTGACCGCATTGCCTTCCTGCACAACTCCTGCGGTGGTATCGCCGGCCCTTTTGACAGTTTTCTAGTGCTGCGTAGTTTAAAAACATTGTCGTTACGGATGGAGCGTCATTGTGAGAATGCCATGAAGTTAGCACGTTGGCTTGAAAAACACCCCAAAATTAACAAAGTGATTTATCCAGGGTTAACGAGTCACCCACAACATGCCCTTGCTAAAAAACAAATGCGCGATTTTGGTGGCATGATTTCGGTCGACATTGATGGTGATTTAGAGTCTACGAAGCGGTTTTTGTCTCGTTGTGAGCTATTTACCTTGGCTGAAAGTTTAGGCGGTGTTGAAAGTTTAATTGAACATCCGGCCATCATGACTCATGCATCAATTCCCACCGCACAACGTCAATCTTTAGGCATTACCGATGGTTTTATCCGTTTATCGGTGGGTATTGAGCATTGTGATGATTTAATTGCAGATCTTGAGCAGGCGCTGCGTTAGGCATCAAGTAATAATAACTCGGACAATACGCGCCCAGATTGTTGTTAGCTTGGCTCGATTAGTTTTAAACTCAACAGGCCAAACTATGAATATTGGGATTATTCGGATCAACTGGAAATAGAGGTGGATATTCACCCAATTTGCGTGCACGTTGCATAAGTTCTACTAGGTTCATCTTTACAAAATCATACAGCACTTGATAATCATCAATCACAAAATAAATGGACTGGAGGCGGTCAATGCGATAGGGCATCCGAAACGCAGCAACGGGATCAAAAATAACACGTAATGCCTCGTCACTTTCTACACTGTAAGGTGTTTCACGAATTGAGGATAAAATACCACCGCCATAAGCACGTAGCCCCGCTTTGGTTTTAATCAAACCAAATTCCACCGTAAACCAGAATAGACGTTGCAATAAAGGCCAATCGGCTTCAGGAAAGGTCAGAACGGCAGAAGCATATTGATGCAAAAAATCCGCATAGACTGGGTTAGTTAGCATGGGGCAATGCCCAAACAATTCATGGAATATATCAGGCTCTTTGACATAATCCAACTCTTCTAAATGACGGATAAACGTCGCAGCCGGGAACTTCCGATTCGCTAATAGCTCAAAGAATTCACGGGCTGAAATTAAAGCCGCCACTGGCGCAATCTCCCACCCCGTCATTTTTTTTAATCGATGGCTTACATCAGGTAACTGCGGAATACTCTCAGGGGTTAATTCTAGTATTTTTAATCCACACACAAACTCATCACAAGCGCGTCCGTCTATGATATCGATTTGACGTTGATAGAGTAATTGCCAAACGTGGTTTTCCTCATCACGGTACTTAATAAAGCCCGCAGAATCCGGTTTTTTAGCAACATATCGACTAACGAACTCCATATTTGCTCCTTTGTCGCGCATGTATCGCTTTAATTATACATCTTTTGCGCTAAATGTGTTCTCAGCGAATTTGACTCACTGGAATATAAGCCTCTGTGCCCTGCCCACTACGCCGCTTTGTCCCTTTCCATGCTTGTCCATAGACTACTTCATATGTTAGCGGGTATCTACCCTCTGGGGTGCAGAAAAGCTCATAAGCCTGGTTAAAAGCACCCCGTGCTTGCCGGCCGGTTAAACCAACATGACGTGATTGACTGATATTGCGCATTCCCTGTTTTTTTAAACTCGTTAATAGTGCAGTCAACGATGCATAATGACCGGTTAACAACTCTTGATCAACGACCGGATCCAAAAAACATTCCCTCATCAGCGCATCACCCAAATTATGCATGTCTATAAATTGATTGGTGTGAGTATAGTGATCCACAGCAGACCACGCCTCAACTAACTCTTTAAATGTATCAGGGCCAAGGGTTGAAAACATCAAACAACCCTCTGTATTCATTACACGATTCATCTCGCAAAGAACTGTTGCAACTGGATAATCCCAATGCAACGTTTGATTCGCGAAAATTAAATCAAATACACCCTCGGCAAACGGCATCTTCACCATGTCTGCATTCACTAGAAACCATTGATGCCGCCAACTTTGTTTGTGTTGTGCTTCAAGCAACATATTGAACGAAAAATCCAGTGAAATGACCTCCGCTTGACGGTATTTCTTTTTAAGAAGACGACTAAAAAATCCGGTACCACACCCTAAATCAAGAATATAACGCGGCGATATTTTGAGGTAATCCAAGCGTTCAAACAAACGCAAACCGATTTCACGCTGTATTTTAGCTGACTTATCATAATCAGCAGCATGCTTATCAAATGAGTTGCGTATTTCTGTCTTTATCGTCATTCTATGCGTCGCTCAAAATTCATTAATGAAAAATTATGTTTGAAAGGTTGGCAAGTATAACACGGCGGTTCTCTATTCCGACAGTTTGCGTTCTCTGCCATCATAGTCACCCTAAATCCTTTGCAATCTGCGAAACCTGCGCCAAGTTATTTCCAATCCTTGAAAATCCGTGTCAATATTGCAGTCAACCCTTGCCCAGCAAGGAGTTTCTCGTTTGTGGTGAGTGTCTGAAAAAGAAACCAGCCTTTGACCGAGTGATGACTGTTTATCGCTTTGAAGAACCCTTACGAACGCTACTGCATGAATTCAAGTACAAAAACGCCTTGCATTTGCGGCCT
>Ga0155617_1200_pt1 | contig 12388 bp, 11 predicted proteins | sample RifCSPhighO2_12_FD_107274 | JGI IMG/M metagenome (GOLD analysis project Ga0155617, IMG submission 107274) | Legionellales bacterium RIFCSPHIGHO2_12_FULL_42_9
CTTCGTGTGCTAGTCGATGCAGTAGTTTAAGCTGTCGCACCCAATCGATTGTGTATTATCGTTATGTTGGATCATTGAGATAATGAGGACGAAATTGTAAACAGCCCCTAAAATACGCTAAGATAAATACTATGTTACAACAATATGAAGAATAATTGTGGCCGAAAAAATAGAGGATTTTGAAAAGCTTGCCGAAGAAGCGCGTCGATACAGTTTGTTGATGGAGAATGATCCTGTTGTGCTTATTGAGCGTCTTTATCAACTGTGGTGGCATTGGGCTGATTTTTCTTTATTTATTATCCAACCGACTATTGAGGTTATTGTTCCGCCAATCATTATTCCTCCCGCACTCATACCTGATTCTGATGAGCATGAGTTTGTTTATCCTATTCATGATTATGGGTATAAATTAATGACGTCAAAAGCAGAGGACATGTTTATTGCTGGGATGTCGATGTGCAAGCTATATTACACCATTGAAAAAATGATTTTTCTATTGATTGAACGTCTGAAGTCCGGTGGAGTTTCTACTGAAGTGGAAGTTCAGGTCGCATTTGGCGGACATGAGTTATCGCAACGCAAAGCGTTTGAATCAGTCATTAATCTGAATTATAACGTGATTGTAACTAATTTTGAGCCGGGAAGCTGGGGAGAACGTTATCTGGAAGTTGTTAAATTTCTCTCAGATAAAGGATATGGTTATCCTCCAGAAACGCCGCGGGATAATTACCGCCAATCTCGCAGTTCTGCTCCAGGTATGAAACGAGCATAAAACCAGTATCTTCAGCTCGACTTTATGAAAAAAGCTCCGAATCCCCGTGGCTTGACCACGGGGTTCACAAGTTGTACAAATGGATACCGACTTTCGTCGGTATTTCGGAGATTTTTAGGTTGTATTTTAGTCACGTCGTTTATGTTATGTGCGTTTTTAAAAAATTCATAAAGTCGAGTTCAGGTGGAATGGCAGGTGGAATGGGTATATACTGCGGGCAGTATATCAAACGACAAAAATTAGGTTTTTTGTTTTTGCACCTACACTTTTTTTCTGATAGAGTTCTTGTCTGTTTTTTCTAATAATAAAAATAAGGGTTATGGAATGATTAGAAAATTGCTTGTTATTGCTATTGCATTCTTTAGCGTTTCTTCTTTTGCGTGTATTAATGCACTGCCTACAGATGATGTCAATTTTTGCGCTACTTTCAAAACAGCAGCGGGTTGTTATTGTTCTGAATCACTACCAGGGTGTAGTCGTTTTTCAATGGACCGAATTTATTCTTTATTGATAACCAGATATAGAACGTTAGAAGCGGCTTGTAATAGCCAAACCAATACGGATCCACAAACCTGTATTGATGGTTGGAATTGCTATCGCCTTGGCGGTATAGATTCGCAGGGTCGAGTCTGTAGTTCTACGCAACTCGCCTGCCAATAATGTATATCTTTAGCTAGCAGAGCCCACACCCAGCCAGCGTTAGCTTGGAACTATTTAAACTAATAGAGTGCTATTTTGATTAAAAAAAAATCAAAGTTACTTCTGTTTTTTCAACTTTGTCTTTATTCGCTGTTCAGTCAAGCAGGTACAGAAGGAGATCTTAAACGTCATCCCCTGTATGTTGGGATCGCTGGAGGCTATGGTTCAACGACGTGGTCAGGATTAGTACCGCTTGATCTCAGCGACGAAGAGGATCCCATGCGATTGTCTACGCCGATTGATGTTAGTGAAGGGGGTGGTGTCTGGGGATTTTTTGCAGGGTATGAGTTTGTTCCTGTTTTTGCTCTTGAAGCCAGTTATATGCACTATCCAGATGCAACCGTTACGTTTGATTCGTTTAGTAATTTTACCTGGGATCATGGTGGAAGCGATGGGCTGGATGGACTGACAACATTTGTTACGCAGACTGAAACAGTCTCTTTGATGGCTAAATTCATGGTCTTTATTTCCAGTACCAAAATAAGAGCGTATTCGAGCATTGGTGCCGCGGCACTACATCGCAAGGATATACTTACTGATGGTTGGATCTACACACCAACTTTTGGTGCAGGCTTCAATACTGATTTTACTCCGCATATTATGGGAGAAATTGGTGCTAACTTCACTGCTGGTTATGCCGAAGCCCAGTTAGATCCTACGGATGTTTATTTTCCCTTTCTTTATTCAGTGGTTGCGCGATTGGCTTATCGTTTTTGATTTTTGTCATGATATTTAATGTGACATTGTGCTCGATATTTTAGTATTCTGTACTAGAATTAAATATGAGAACTCAAAAAAGGAGTCATCATGAAACGAGTACTAACTGCAGTATTGTGTATTGGTTTATCCGTTAGCATCTTGAGTGGTTGTACTAATGCTCAAGTAGGTACTGCGACAGGCGCTGCCGCTGGCGCAGGAATTGGGTATGCCGTAGGCGGTGGTTGGGGATCAGCAATTGGTGCTGGTGCTGGTGCCTTAATTGGTAATGAAGTTGGTCGAAGGTGGTAAGAAAATCTTTACAATGACCGTCATTACAGCGAACTAAAACCATTATTTCGTCATCCTCACCTTTGTGAGGATGATTCGTTTTCTGTGATATACGCGCTACGCGACATTGTGATAGGGTGCGATTAAATGTTGACGAGGCATTAGTGTTTACTATACTTTGACGAATAACTGATAAGAGAGAGCCCCATGGCGGAATTAGCAACAACTAAACAAGGCAGCGACGTTGTTGAACATGCGACGGATGCCGTGTCCATCAAAAAATGTTTAGACTTCCCTGAGTCCGCGGATTATTTATTATCACGTTTAATCGAGAAGTTAAAGTCAGTGGGACTTTTGGAAAAAGCAGATGAGTTAGTTGAAAAAGTCCGTGAGTATGTTGATGTTGTTCATAAACAGCGCAGTTTGCGTGGTCAACCTTGGGATGCTGATCCTGCCTGTGAGCGCACTGATTTTCAAAATCTACAAGCTAACTTGGCAGAGGAAGCGCTAGAGCGATTGACTGTGGTGATCACAGATCCGATGAAGATGGATTATGCCTTGAGTGATTTAGCGGAATTTGTGCGGGGATTTTCGGTGAATGGTAAACCACTTAGTCCAGAGTTATTAGATTTTTGCGATAAACTCTTTAATGCATGGCTTGCAGAGAATAACTTGCTCAGCAAAGGGGGCAAAATTTATGAGGTATCGGATAAAGGTATCATTCGAAAGGATGGCAAAGGCGCTCCAATGACTGCGAATGCAGATAGGGTTAAAGAGTTGCTCAATGATCCTGTTAAGAGTTTTCAAGTTTATTTGGCTAATGGCAAACAGTCGATTCAATTGATCACTAAAGAACATCCTTACCCAGAACAAAAACCAAAAACGAAGCCAGTAATTAAAGCTCGCGAAGAAGCTCCTGAGGCAGGTGTTGCTGCAGAGCCCTCGACACCTCAATTCGAGAAAGAGGGTGGAGTTACACCGAGTAGTGGCAGCGGCGGTGGTGCTGCGATATAAGTTCAGTTCTAGGATACGCAATACTCTGCATTTCCTTACAATATATTTACAAAGTAGAAAAATAAGTTTACGTTTTAATATTTCCTTAAGGTTTGATTGGTATCGTTGTCTGCCAATTCACTTCAAGTTTTGATTATTCTATGCCTAATTCATCTGAAAACACTCAACCAAACTATATTCTTGATGTCGTTGATGCGTTTAAAAAACTAATAATTATCAATGAGTTTGATTTAAGCGATACGCAACTGTATTACAATGCAATGACAGCGTACGAAAACTTTATGTACGGTTTTTGCCATGATATTTTGACCTCGCTTAACATTAAGTTGGATGCTGAGTTTTATAAATATAAATATCTAACTTGTGTGAAATATACGTCTGATGCAGTTTTAACTGTAGATTTGGTAGCCCAAGCTTTGGCGCCGCATCTTACTGCGCCTGATTCTGCTCTTGTAGACAAACTGAATAAGGGTCAGAGCATTGTCAATACGCTCTTAACTGATGCAAATCGTCGTTATATTATTCGTGGGGTATATAAATTAGAATGGTTGTTAGCAGAGACAGTAGATCAACCTAGATGTAGTGAGTATTTTAGAAATAATTTTCATTCAGGAAAAAACCCGTTAATTGATTTTTTACGGACTATCACAGTTCTGTCTGCGGGATTGAGTCCAGAAAACGTAACGCGTGACTTAGTCGCTCGGCAAGGCACTAGAGGACAGCGTTTCATAATAGCGGCATTAAATTTGGAATGTCAGGCCTATCAGGATTATTTACAGAAAAGACTCGGGCTTAATGGTCCATCAGCAGAGGCTGTACCTTTATTGAGTGAGCCTAAAAAACATGAAAAGTTGCGCATGCTCACAACATTAACTGACATTCTTAACGATGATACCAAAAATGCTGAGTGCAAGATTGAAGAATTTAAGACTGTATTTGAAGCTTCAAAGAAAACCTTGAGTGAGCACACTGACGGACGAGGGCTGCTATTTTTGAAAAGAACAGCTTATATAATATCGTCTTTGTTTCTAGGTGCCGGACTACTTTATTCTTATGCAAGCAAGGGCACGTGTAACTTCTTTAAGTCAAAGGGTGAATTGGCGGTAGAGAAAATTGAGGCTTGTTTACCTCGTGAGAAATTTACTCAAAATTGTCATTAACTGATGTACAAGAAGCATATGATGAAAAAAATTGATAAATTTCCAATTTAGAATGAGCTATTTTTAACAGAGGCGGAACTTTATCTGGACTTTAGCCATTTTCAGATTGATACAATCAAGATTTCCATGCGAACTCTATCTTAACAAGAATTGATTAGACATCCCTGTGAGCCAAATCAGCCTGAACGAGCACATCAAGACCTATCGCATTATCTGTCATCGACAGTTATTAACCCACAAAACGCCACATTGCCTAAATTATTGCTATAATTACTCACATATTCACGTGCCTATGGTATCATGCTGGTGAGCTGCCATTAAAACTACGCATTGTGGTTGTTAAAACACCTGGCGGGAAGAATGAAGCTGAGGTATTTTTCAATGTCTAAAAATCGTGAGAATAATACTGACTCTTTAAAAATAACAGAAAAAAACGCTAACTTATTGATTTATCAGCTGGCCTTGGCCGCATAATTGGCTAAAGTCGAGATTATACATCTTTACTAAGAAAACTTATTTTGATATATTTTCTTTATTGACAGCTTTAAGAAAAGATATAAATGAATCGGAATAGAATTGGAACCTATATTATCCAGAAAATGGCTGGCGAATCTTACAAAGCTTATGTGCCATCGAAGTTACCGCCAGTGCCGCCTTTAGATCTGGCTAAACTTTATCCTTATCTTGAAAAGGCAACGCTTGCTTTAGCCGAGTTAAATAGCATCCATAAGTCCATTCCCAATACTACCTTGTTTATTTATATGTATGTTCGCAAAGAGGCGTTGCTTTCAAGCCAAATTGAAGGTACACAAAGTTCTTTTTCAGACTTAATCCTTTTTGAGCACGATCAAAAACCAGCCGTATCGTTAGAGGATGTCGAAGAAGTATCAAATTATGTCAAAGCCATTATTTACGGATTAGACCGGCTTAAACAAGATTTTCCCTTGTCTTTACGGCTTCTTCGCGAAATTCATGATGTGCTACTCGCTGGAGGTCGCGGTGCTGGAAAAAGACCGGGCGAATTTAGAAGTTCACAAAACTGGATTGGTGGCACAAGACCCGGTAACGCCCTGTTTGTGCCCCCGACCGTTACGCATTTAGATCAATGTTTATCTGATTTTGAACATTTTATGCACGATAATACACTGCCCGTTCTGATCCAAACAGGACTACTCCATGTTCAATTTGAAACAATACATCCCTTTCTGGATGGTAATGGCCGCTTAGGAAGATTATTAATAACATTGCTGCTTTGTCATAGGGGCTTATTGGATGAGCCGATTTTATATTTAAGCCTGTATCTCAAGCAAAATCGCCAGATATATTATGATTTGCTGCAAGAAGTTCGCTTGCACGGTACTTGGGAAACCTGGCTTGAGTTTTTTTTAGAAGGTATTGCTAAATCTGCTAAACAAGCCGTTCTAACTGCTAATCAAATTAATCAGTTGTTCAATAACGACTTAAGGAAAATCACCTTACTGGGTCGCGCCAGGTTTTCCTGTGAACAAACACTAGAATATCTAAAAAAGTTGCCACAAATCACCGTACCCCTATTAGCTGTCGAATTAGGTATGACGCCACCAACCGCTAGAAGTGCCCTCAATCATATGTTGGCGCTTGGTATTTTAGAAGAAATAAGCGGAAAAAAACGCGATAAAATATATGTTTATCGGAATTATTTAAATATTCTTGAAGAGGGCGCTGCACCCTTTACTTGACGGTAACAGAGTATATACAGGCAGGCCAGTCTTATCGACATGTTCGTAAAACACATGTTCGTAAAATTATTTCAGTGAGTATTGTTTTTTTTGATTTAGGTTGTGGGGAAGATTATGTCTATCACGGGACTACGGAGTTTCGCCACACACAGGCAACCTTAACTTTGTGAGCGCGCGCAGTATAGCCTATTAGCCTCATCTAACCGTTCAATCGAACCAATGTCTTGCCATTGGCCTTTAAAGACTTCCCCAGTGATCTGTTTTTTTTCAATCCCTTTTTTGATGAGTGGGATGACAGAATATCGCCCAGGTTCACAATGACTAAATAATTTAGGGCGATAGCCAATAATTCCGGCAACGGTATACTGTTTATTCGTGTTAGACAAAGCCCCCTGTTTATCGAGGCCAAAATCGCCTTGATTATTGTGTTTAGGATTTGGAACTAAAATAAGATGGGCTAATGAAGCAGTAGGGATTTTTAACTCTGCAAAAGGATAGTCAGTCAAAATATCGGCATTCACAGTAATAAAAGGATCGTTGATTCCAAAACGCTGTAATGCGGTGTAAATTCCGCCGCCCGTTTCAAGTGCTCCTGGCGGTTCAGGCGAGTAAAGGATACTGACATCCCATTGACTTCCATTACCTAGGTATTGCCTGATTTGATCACCTAAATGGGCATGATTAATAATAATTCGTGTAAATCCTGCTTGGCTTAAATGGATGAGATGATATTCAATAAGCGTTACGCCCTGCACTCGACAGAGCGGTTTCGGTAGTGTGTCTGTGAGAGGTCTTAAACGCTTACCACGGCCGGCAGCCAATATGAGTGCTGTTCTCATGGAAGTTGGCCTCGTTGCGCCATGAAATCATAAAATAAGTGTAACTCGGGGTAAGATTCAAGGCAGGCCATCACGTAATGCCGTGTTAACGGTAAATCAGTTAAATAATTGGGTTTATTGTCGCGCAAAAACAAACGGCTAAAAATACCCAGAACTTTTAAATGACGTTGTAAGCCGCATAAATCAAAGGCTCGTTTAAAGGCAGGCAAGGGTAATTGTTGTGCAACTTCAGAACGTTCGTAGAATAGGTTAAGCCAATGCATAACTTGCTCCGTGGGCCATTGAATGTAGCAATCTTTTAATAGGGACACGAGATCGTAGCTGAGTGGGCCCAACATACCATCTTGGAAATCAATGATCCCCAAGCTATTATCCAGCAGCATAATATTACGGGAATGATAATCGCGGTGGATAAAGACATAAGGTAGTTGGCTAATTTCCTCTGCTAGCCAGTGACACGTCTTTTCGATGAGCTTGGTTTCGTCAGGCGTTAGTTGACGCTTTAAATAGTTTTCCAGATACCAGGTTTTAAAGAGGGTAAGCTCATTGTGCATGTGTAATTTATCAAAAACAGGGAGAGGGTAAGCGGTGTTTAGGTGACATTGTTGGACGTGAGTTAAGGTGGTTAAAGCCTTGATGTAAAGCCTATCAGTTTCTTCTGCGTTGGTATTCGTATCCAGTAGTTTGGCTAATAATAAGGTATCGCCAAAATCAGCCAATAGTGCAAAACCGTGTTGTTCATCAAATGCATGAACAGTGGGGGTGAGTACGGCATTATTTTGTAATAAGTGTCCAATGTCGAGAAAGGGTCGTAAGGTTTCTTTGTCGGGCGGGCAGTCCATGACAATATAACTGGTAGAGCCATTATATAGCCGATAATAACAACGGAAGCTCGCATCGCCTGTGAGTGGGAGCAAGCTAACTTGGGGCTGTTTTAATGTGTCTTGTACCCACTGTTTAAGTGCGTTTTGCCGATTTTGCATGGTATACTCCAACACTTTATATCTAATCTATAGCTCTTCTAATTGAATATTAAGCCGACCCTATTTTGCAAGCCATTTTTAGGGACCCTAAAGGTTTTGCTATTTTTTGTCCTGTTCAACGCGGCAATTAATTTCCCAGTGCAGGCTGCAAAAACCATCGGAGAACCTGTGGAGGCCTGTTTTATTCAACGAGATGTGTCTCTTAATAAGATGGTGCGGCAGCACATAGCTCAGTGTTTGGGATGGCGGGATTTGCCCTTTTCGTTGTGCCAGGGCGACTATACGCCATCACAGGGCGTTGCGCTAGAAGATGATGAGACCGTTCGCTTACTCGCTGATCAGGTATCGTTTTATTCGCAAGGGAAATCTGAACTTAAAGGTCATGTTGAGGTAATGCAAGGTGCCCGTCAGGTGAGTGCGCAAACCGCGACTATTTACCGTGATCCCCACTCTAAACAAATTACTCAAATTGAACTGTCGGGGGATGTGCACTTTGCAGAGCCTGATCATTTAATGATTGCTCACCGTGCGCTATTGAACCCACAGAATAAATCAGGACAGGTTGAAGAGGTACTGTATAGTTTTCGAACGTCGCATGCTTTTGCAGTTCTACCGGCTTGGGGGCGGGCAAGTTTAATTAAGCGTTTCGCCAATCGCGATTATTTTTTAGAGAAGGCGACCTATACGACGTGCCGTCCACAGGACAGGTCTTGGCACATTGAAGCAAAATCAATTAAGTTGGACAATGCCAAGCATAAGGGGGTGGCACGTCATGCGAAGTTCTATATTGCCGATTTGCCTGTTATTTACACGCCTTATTTATCATTTCCAACCTCCAAAGCGCGTAAATCAGGGTTTCTCATGCCGATGAAAGGTTACTCGAATATTGGTGGTTTTGATTATTCATTGCCATACTATTGGAATATTGCGCCTAATGTGGATGCGACATTAACACCGCATTACTATACGTTGCGCGGTGTGATGTTGGGTGAGGAGTTTCGTTATATAACAGGAAAATCTTCTGGCACGGTGAGAAGCACTTTCTTACCCAATGACAAGGCGTACAATCATTTTTTAGAAAGCAATGAAGCGGCCTTTCCAGAATTGAATGGCAAGAACACGAATCGTTGGTCTGTTGACGTTGATGACGCGACGCGAGTACTGCCGAATTTAAATTTTCATGTTAATTATCAACAAGTTTCAGATAATTACTATTTACAAGATTTCAGTAATAACCTTGCTATTTTGACGGAACGCCAATTGCTGCAACAAGGCGACTTGACTTACAGTACCGATCATTGGTTATTGCGCGGTATGATGCAGGGTTATCAAACATTACAGCCAATTAATGAAACACCAGTAGCGAGTATTTATCAGCGCTTACCGCAATTAATGGCGAATGGGTTTTATGATGATTTGCCTTTTAACGCTAATCTGACATTATTAGGACAATTTGATCAATTTCATATGCCGAGTAGTAGCACACTCATTATCCCAGAAGGGCCACGCTATTTTTTAAATCCTATTTTGTCGATTCCCCATTTAAAATCATGGGGCTATTTGACGCCGAGTGTTGCGTTGGTGCAAAACTTTTATACGGTTAAAAATTATTCAGAAAGCACAAACCAAATGGATTTTTCACGTTCAATTCCGCGTTATAGCGTGGATAGTGGTTTATATTTTGAGAGGCAAGCGACCATTTTTGAGCGAGCGTTTAGGCAAACTCTAGAGCCAAGACTTTATTACTTAAATGTTCCTTTTCACTATCAAACCCCCATTCCGGTGTATGATTCTGCCTACATGATTTTTAATGCCGATCAATTGTTTCGTACCAATCGTTTTTCAGGTTTTGACCGAATTGGTGATGCAAATCAGTTGGCTTATGCGTTATCTTCGCGTTGGTTATCAGAAGAAACTGGTGTTGAGAAAGCGAGTGTTGCTGTAGGGCAAATTTATTACTTTGCTGATAGGAAAGTTCAATTATGCCAGAATACGGTGGGCGGGACCTGTGTTGATAACCCGTTGATGCTAGGCTATTTGTCACCGATTGCACAAACATCACCGATTGCTGCGCGGGCAATGTATCATTTTAATCCGCTTTGGGTATTAACGACTGACTACGTTTGGGATACATTCACCAAAAATACTAATAATGGTCATGCTGACGTTCGTTATCAAGCGGAGAACAATCGTTTAATGAGTTTAGGATATACCTATTTTGTTAATGCAGATCAGACAGCAGTAGCGAATAGTGTGAATACGATTACCCCAGTAGAAGATAATCCACTTCATCAAGCTTCTGTAAGTGCTGCATGGCCTTTGAATGATCATTGGAGTGGGTTGGGTTCGTATAATTACAATATTAGTAAACGATATGAAATGATGACTTTTCTTGGTGTACAATACGATAGTTGTTGTTGGGCTGTTCGTTTATTGGGCGGAAAAACGTTTCGAAGTCTAGATCCTGAGTTGCAACCGCAATATAATAATAGTATTTATTTGCAAATCCTTTGGAAAGGATTGGGTTCGGTGGGGAATAGTGATCCGGCAACGACTATTCATACATATCTACCCGGATATTTGGACAAATTTCATTAGGTTGAGGAATACTAAATGTTGAAGCGAATTGCTTTGTTGGCCTTGCTAATCCCGACAATGGTGCTGGCGAAGCCGGAACCGTTGGATAGTGTAGTGGCTGTAGTCAATGATGAGGTGATTACGTCCAGTGAATTAGATACCCAGCTGGAATTGCTACGTAACCAATTTGTGGCTAAAGGGATGACACTGCCGTCGGAAACCGTTTTACGAAAACAAGTACTGCAGCATTTGATAGATGTTGATTTGCAACTGCAATTGGCGAAGCAAAATAGTCTCACAATCGATGATACAGAGTTGAGTGAGGCAATTAATCGCATTGCTTTGTCAAATAAGATGACCCTCGATGAGTTACGTCAGGCAATTCTAGCGCAAGGCTTAGAATGGACAGTCTACCGTGATAATTTGCGCAAAGAAATTTTAATAAGCCGTGTGCAACAAAAGGCAATTGGTAAAGATAATACGGTAACGGCACAGCAAATCGATGATTATCTCAAATCACCGGTATATCAGGATAAAACACAGTTACTTTACCATGTAAAGAATATTGTGATTCCTTTATCGGGTGAACCAACGCCGAGCGAGTTACAAAAAGCAAAAGCAAAAGCGGATGAATTGCTGGCAAAAATTAATAAGGGCAGCGATTTTAGCCAATTAGCCATTGCTTCGTCCAGCGGAGAGTTTGCTTTGGAAGGAGGGGATCTGGGTGAACGTCATCTAGCTGAGTTACCTCTAGTGTTTGCGAATCAGATTGTTACCATGAAAAGTGGTGAAGTTTCAAAGCCAATACGGACGGGTAATGGCTTTCAGTTAATCAAATTAGTGAGTGTGGGTGGTGAAAAAATGCGTCATGAAGTGACCAAAACTCATGTTAGGCATATCTTACTTAAGCAAGAAGCGAGCATGACACTCGAAGAGGCCCAAAAACAGGCTGATAATCTGTATCAGCAGTTAAAATCAGGTAAAGATTTTGCCGAGCTGGCTAAACACTACTCATTAGATGTCAGCAGCGCGGTTAAAGGGGGTGATCTGGGATGGGTTACGAGTGGTGAATTAGTCCCCGAGTTTGAAAAAGTAATGGATGAGCTTGCTTTACATCAAATTAGCAAACCCACTAAGTCACCTTTTGGCTGGCATTTGATTGAAGTGTTAGAGCGTAAACAAGTGGATGACACCGTCTCATTTGAACGAGAAGAGGTCAGGAAATTTTTACTACAAAGAAAATTTACGGAATCAGTGCAAAACTGGTTGCAACATGTCCGTGCTGACGCGTATGTTAAAGTGAACAACAAAGAGTTATCGTGAAGCCACTGCTGGTTAGCAGCGGGGAACCCGCGGGTATTGGCCCTGATTTGTGCTTGAGTCTTGCGACGCTTTCGCATCCTTTAGTTGTTGTTGCGGATAAATCAGTGTTGATTGAACGTGCTAAAAAACTGCATCGTGACATCCGATTTATCGATTATGTTCCTGATGAACCACTTCTGTATCAGGTGGGACAACTTTACGTTTTGTCCTTGCCAAGTCCTGCACCGGTTGTGGAGGGAGTGCTAAATCCAGATAATAGCGCTTATGTGATTAAGATGCTTGAACTGGCGACAGAAGGCTGTTTACGCGGTGAATT
>Ga0155617_1207_pt1 | contig 12356 bp, 14 predicted proteins | sample RifCSPhighO2_12_FD_107274 | JGI IMG/M metagenome (GOLD analysis project Ga0155617, IMG submission 107274) | Legionellales bacterium RIFCSPHIGHO2_12_FULL_42_9
CAAATCTTTTATTATTAATTTTGCAGCTGCTCAAGGACTCCCAGATCCTGGACGAGATGTCAGAAAAGGTAATGGCCGCTTACAGATCCTATTGCCTTTTATAATCTTTGCATGCTCATGGGCGAAACCTCGCACTTGCCTGTTTATCAGGTGCCTTATACTGGAAGCCTGAAAGATGTCAGCACTTTAGAAACAACTTTGTCGAAAATGGATGCCATATCAATGAAGAAAAAGACTTTGGTCGTGATGGATAAAGGATTTTTCAGTACACGCAATGTGAATGCCATGCTGAATCGGCCAGAACCTACTCGGTTTGTCATCGCGATGCCTTTCACCTCCAAATTTGCCCAAAGAATGGTTGACAGCGAACGCAAAGACATTGACTGTCTGGATAAGACACTGGTCATTGGCGAGCAATCCTTGCGTGCTGTTACGAAAAAACGGGCATGGAACAAGGATCATCAACTGTATACCCATGTTTACTATGATGCCATGAAGGGAGCCAAAATCCGCGAAGAGCTTTATGCTTATGTTGCTGCCCTCAGAGAACAAGCAGAAGCAGATCCAATCGTTGCGCAGGCTGATGAGGAATTCCTGAAATACCTTATTATCAGAAAATCCGAACAGGCATCAACGGGCTATACAATCAACATCCGCGAAGAAGTGGTGGCGCAAAAACTGAGGAACGCAGGATGGCTGGTAGTACTGAGTAATGATGTCGTCGATGCAAAGCAGGCTTTAGTAATTTATCGTCAGAAAGACGTTGTAGAGAAAGGCTTTTGGCGCCTGAAAACCCAACTCGACCTGGGACGACTCCGCGTACATAGGGATGATAGCATGCAGAATAAGTTGTTCATCGGGTTTATCGCGCTCATATTGATGTCTTACCTTCATGCCGTTATGTCGGAGAAGGCTCTATACAAAAAGATGACCATTAAAAAAATGATAATGACTCTATCCAAACTGAAAATTCAAAATATAAACGGATCGGTCATTCTATTTCCACTAACAAAAGAGCAGAAAATAATTTACAACGCATTTTCAGTCCATGAACCTGTGTAGGTATAATTTTGGGCGGGAATTTAGGATTAAGCTCTCTGTCTATGGTATGGTCCATTGAAAAATTAATGTGGGTTAGTGCAGTTATGCTTGCAATGGTAAGGCAGTGAAGCGGAGCCCTTGACAAACGATCACATCATTACTCCTTTTGCCCTGACATTTGCGTTCATTTTATAGGCAATTATTTGTGATCTATGTTAAAATTTTGACCATAGAATTAAATATGAGGTAAGCCATGCCAACTAAAGAAGATCAGTTATTAGCAGCAGTAAGAGCAAATGATGTTACAACACTTCATCAGCTTTTATCCGAGGGTGTGAATATAAAAGCAGACTCACGTTGTTTTCTTGCTATAAAAGAAGCTGCAGGCGCGGGATTTATAGAAATTGTAAACATCCTTTTAGATGCTGGTGCAGACATCGAAGCTAGAAATTCATACGGATTCACACCTTTGTTATCAGCCGTTGAACATAATCACATTGACACTGTTAATTTGTTGTTGGCAAGAGGCGCTGATGTTAATGCTTACTCTAGAAAAGGAGACGCAACTTTAATTCTGGCCCAAACTCCTGAAATGGTAACAACACTATTAACTGCCGGTGCACTTGTTGACGCCATAACACTAAATGGGGCTCCGGCCTTATTTTTTCATGCAGGACAATTTTCAAATACCGAACAAAGTCGATTTCAGATTGTCAGCTTACTTTTAGATGCAGGTGCAAATGTAAATGCTCGAGACGCTGATGGTTATTCTGCCTTAATGATTGCGGCTCAGCATGCTGAATGTTTTGAGATTGTGAAGATACTTTTAGCTAGAGGAGCTGATAAAGAATTAGTAAATAGAGATGATACTGCTATATCGTTGGCTCATAAAAGTGGTCATCCAGAAATCGCGTGTTTTATAGAAAATTTCAATACATTTCAATATCGTCTCAATAAAATTGAATTCGATGAAAGTTCACTTGGATTAGCAGATAAAGAGATTTTTGCTTCTCTTCGTGACCCAATAACACTTGAAATAATGAATGATCCAATAGCGGTATCTAGTGGAATAGCTTACGATAGGGTATCACTTCAACGTTGGTTTGAAAGTAAAAAAGATCCGATAACAAAAGAGATCCCAGTAACAATTGAATGTCCCATTACAAAATTGCTAATTCACCGAAGTGAATTACACAATAGGACTCAGGTTTTCATAAAAAGTGCCATTAATAGCTTTGTTTCAAAACTAGAAGCAGCATTTCAAAATCCATCACGGTCTCATGAAAATATGGCTCATGTGAGTACTATAGGTATTTTTGCACATACGCAACAAGTGCCCCCTGCAGATGATGCTATTGCCAGTCGCTCTAACCCGTCTAGCTTGGGTACAATGGATTCCGGTCATGGTTCTAAAAAATAAAATGAACTTCTAATGGTAGGAAACAGAGATAATCTTTGCTTATCTCAAGTATGGCTTCCGAGTGTTATCGGTAAGCATGAGGGGCCATACATATTGATTTGATTGATATTATTTCTAGCTCCACACGTTTGAAATTTTCCTAAAAACTCTAGTGATCCTCGAATATTTTCAATTAAAATAAACTTTAGTTTATATATGTGCTATTATTTCTAGTATGACTAGAAATAATGAATCAAAAATAAACCATTTTATGGTTGCAGCCCCCTCAGGGGTGGTACTAACTGCTGCATGGCTTGAAGAGCAAGGCGTATCTTCCAAGCTGGCGTGGTGGTATGTCCATTCAGGATTATTAGAAAAGCTTGGAACCAATGCCTACAAGAAAGCAGGTGATCATGTTTCTTGGACGGGTGCAATCAATGCACTGCAAACGCAATTAGCTGCTCCTATGCACGTAGGAGGCAAGACTGCCTTACATTTACTAGGACTGGGACATTTTGTACCCATGCAAGGCATGCAACATATCATGCTATTTGCACCTACCACCACCAAAATACCGAAATGGCTATTAGCCAATATGTGGGACGCGGAATTTGAGATATACAAATCATCATTATTTTCTGATGAGCAAGGTTTGGTAGAGCGCCCTATCAATGGAATAAATTTAAAAATCTCAAGTCCTGAAAGAGCTGCATTGGAATTACTTTATTTGTACCCTCAGCATCAATCGTTAAGTGAAATAACCCATTTAATAGAAAACCTAACGCAATTAAGACCTAAAGTAATTCAGGCATTATTGGAAGATTGTCACTCGATTAAAGTCAAAAGGCTTTTTTTGCATTTTAGTGAACAATTTAATCATCCTTGGTTTTCCAATTTGGATTTAACAAAAATAGATTTAGGAACAGGTAAGCGGGTACTAGGTGACGGGGGAAAATACTTTCCAAAATATAAATTGTCTTTACCTGAAATAAAGGAGTGATACGTTGAGCTTTCAAGAGGTTTATAAAAATCAGGTCGCACTATTGCTTGAAGTTTTACCCATATTGAATGAGTTTGACTGTTTTGCTTTAAAAGGCGGAACAGCAATCAATTTATTCGTGCACGATATGCCGAGATTAAGCGTTGATATTGATCTGACCTATTTACCCGTTGAAAGCCGTGATATTTTTCTCTCAAATATTGAAGTTGAACTGTTAAAAATGAAACAGTTGGTAGCGCGCTTAGGTTTAACGGTCAAGACGGTGCTTCTGAATAATGGCGCGATATCCAAACTTCAGGTTTACAACAATCATGCCATGATTAAAATTGAACCTAATTTTGTCCTCAGGGGTGCTGTCTTTCCTTGTGAAGAAAAAGAGCTATGCGACAAAGCCCAAGATGAATTTTTAAAATTTATGCGCGTCAAAACATTATCCGTTGCTGATTTATACGGTGGCAAAATATACGCTGCTTTAGACAGGTATCACCCCCGTGACCTATTTGATATAAAGCTTCTGTTAGAAAATCAGGGACTAACCGAAGAAGTCCGACAGGCGTTCATTATTTATCTTGCTAGTGGATCACGGCCGATGCATGAGTTGCTTGAGCCAAGAATCACTGATGCATCACAACAAGAATTTGAACATACATTTAAAAATGAATTCGCAGGTATGACCACCACGTCCGTTACACATGCAGAATTAAAAGACATTAGAGTGCATTTACCTCGTCTATTACTGGATTCTTTTACCGAAAATGAACGACTATTTCTAATACATTTAAAGTCAGGCACACCTGATTGGTCATTGTTACCTGTAGATGGTATTGAGCACCTCCCTGGTGTCCAGTGGAAACTGCAAAATATCAACAAAATTTCCCATGATAAAAAGAACGAGCAACTCAACAAACTAAAACGCGTTTTAAAAGTCTAAAAAATAATTGATTTCGTGGGACACTCATGGGACACTAGCCCGCAAGTAACGGCAATAAATGACAACAAGTGATAGTAATAGGCTTGTTCATAGGCTCTTGATTTTATTATTGTTATTTGTTGTAGCGTACTGTGGTTACGGAGTCATCATGTTGCGATAAGGATAAACTTTTTTTCCTTACCTTTTGCATCAATTTTAATTTCAGCAAAATAGCAGGGGCGGTGAAAGTTTAAATAGGGAACTAAATGTTGACGATTAAACTCATTAATCAGCGGGGCCCATTTTTGGGCGATATGGGTATAGCCTAGGTACTTTCTAACAATGGCGCCATTCTTTGACTCAGCCAGGGCATTATCATTTGAATGCCTCGACCGCGATTTTGTCATTTCAATATGCAATTTATTTAAGAGCTTCGCGACCACCTGATTGATGTATTCACTGCCATTATCTGAATGAAAGTTTAAAATAACGAAAGGAAAGGCCGCTAATAGCTCCTCTAGAACCGGAATTAAATAAGCTTCACTAATTTTTTCAACGCTACAAATCACCTCGAATTGGGTTACCTCATCAACCGCGTTAATATGATAGACGCCCTTTTGTTTATCCTGATCTCCTTGATGGACCGTGTCAATTCTAATATAACCTGGTACTTTCTTCACTTTCGTCACTTTTTTTCAACTTTTTTAGTTAAATTTATCGTAATTTAACTCCTTCCAGTCCCGCATTTTTTGCCACTCTAGATCTGCCAACAGCCAGCCAAGTTCTGCTGTGTCCACCTCAATCATACCGGTCGATGGATTATGCCTAAAACAAAATTTTCCAGACTCAAGCCGTTTGTATAGCAATATATAACCATTGCGATGCCAAGACAAACATTTGACCTTGTCACGTGCTTTGTTATAAAACAAATAAATACCCTCCTGGGGTTTATACTGCGTCTGTGTGGCAATCAAACTCACTAAACCATCAATCAACTTGCAAAAATTAATGGGTTCACGAAATAGCCAAATCTTTTTACCGTGGAGTTGAAGCTGCATAGACTAACTCCTTGATCAAATTTAAAACCTGATGCTCATGTAAGCTCACTTTCGCTGATATTTGATTAGGAAGACTAACCTCAATCGTCATGGGTGGGGCCATGTTCTTCTTCTGCATAGTATCAAGCACCGCAACCTGGCAAAGTTGTCCAGACGCCCCTTTTGGCCAAAGACGATCACACCAACTACAAAAAGTACTAAACACAAGGCTATGGCGCTTGCAATACATGACTTTGCTTAATCCACTCTGCTTCCACCGCTCACAGATTTTAACCTTCTCCTCCCAAGGTAGTCCGCGTTTCAATTTAAACACCTCTTCGTCACTAGCAATGCATGCTTCTTCGCTCATTATTTCTCCTGTTTTTTTAAGATAAGCAAAGATTAGCAGAATGATTTTTCAATGAAAGGTGGGATTTTCGGGGTGATACCCCTGCTTTCATATACACTGTATTTTCTTCTGCTAAATGCACCTTCAAGTTGATTGACGACAGATAGCCATTTACTCCATAATTTCATGTGATCCCTTCTTATTTTTAGGTGTCTTCCTTTTTTCCGAAACGAATTCTACCTAAAAATGGGGGATCATCAATATATTTCCAAAATGTCTTTGTGTCTAAAAATTAATCTGTTTTAATTTGAGAATCTTGGACTCTCAAGATAATGTCTAACTTAATGTAACGAGCAGAACAACCTCCTCCTCTTTTCTAAAAAAGAACGAGCTCTGAACCATGCATGAACTATCATTATGCCGCACCATTCTTGAGATCATCACCGAGCATACTTCAAAAAAAACTTGCAACTGTGTCAAAAAAATTGTCTTGGAAATAGGCGAATTAGCTGCCGTTGATGAAGCCGCTTTACGTTTTGGATTTGAGGTGATTTGCAAAAAAACGATTGCGGAATGTGCTATCTTAGAAATTCTTGTCGTGGAAGCACGCGCGATTTGTGATGCCTGTCAAAAAACAGTTAAGCTTAAACAGTATTATGATGCCTGCGAGAACTGTGGTCATTTTTCATTGAGCGTCATTCAAGGTGACGAGTTGCGGATTAAATTCATCGAGGTGGAATAATGTGTGGAATATGTGGGTGCAGTGACGAAAATGCGGTGATCCAGCATGAGCATGACCATGAACAGGTAGACACTCAGGCGATGCCGCACCACAGTCATCATGCAATCATCCAGGTGGAAATGGATCTCTTGACAAGAAATAATCAATTTGCTTCTGCTAATCGCAATTATTTTTGGCAGAAAAAAATAACCGCCATCAACCTCATGTCAAGTCCAGGCTCAGGAAAAACCACGTTGCTGGCGCGAACTATTTCAGAATTAAAACAACAAATTAATATGGCGGTAATCGTGGGTGATCAGCAAACCGATCACGATGCCCAAAAACTGAATGCCGCGGGCGCTACAGCTATTCAGATCAACACCGGTAAAGTTTGTCATTTAGACGCCCATGCAATAGGCCATACGGTTGAACATTTATCACTCAATAATAACGCAATCCTATTTATTGAAAATGTGGGGAATTTGGTTTGTCCTGCCCTATTTGATTTAGGTGAGGCACATCGGATTGTGTTACTATCCGTTACCGAAGGTGATAACAAGCCCTTAAAATATCCAGATATGTTTCGCAAAGCGGATTTGATGGTTTTGACCAAACTTGATTTACTCCCTTACGTTGAATTTGATACCGAGCAATGCATTGCCTATGCCCGACGAATAAATCCAGCAATTCAAATCTTAAGCCTTTGTGCAACATCAGGAACCGGCTTAAACGCGTGGTACGAGTGGTTGACAGAGAAATAAGTTGCGATGGACGTTGAACGATTCCACATTTTAATTACGGGCCTTGTGCAAGGCGTTGGCTTTCGACCGCAGGTGTATCGTACTGCATGCTCGCTCAAGTTAACCGGTTGGGTACAAAATACGCCAGTGGGTGTTTTAGTTGAAATACAAGGCCAATCCGCAGCTGTATTTTTAGACGCACTTACCTCCTCGCTGCCACCACTTGCAAAAATTGACACCATTCAAACTAAAAAAATTGCTTTAATTAACCATGAAACGCACTTTCAAATCATTGCAAGCGAACACGGTACCGCTCGCACGATGATCTCCGCCGATACATGTATTTGTACGGCCTGTATAAACGAGTTATTTGAGCCTGAAAGCCGTTATTACCACTACCCCTTTTTAAATTGTACCCATTGCGGACCACGCTTAACCATTACCCGAAATCTGCCTTATGATCGCGGCCAAACGTCGATGGATGAGTTTCCATTGTGTAGCGAATGCCACAATGATTATTCCGATTCAGGAAATCGTCGTTATCATGCAGAACCCTCTGCCTGCGCCAATTGCGGCCCACAACTCTCGTTACCCATTGCAGCAGTTGCAAAAGCGCTAGCCGAAGGCAAAATCGTTGCGTTAAAAGGGCTCGGCGGCTACCAATTACTTTGTGACGCAAGAAATGAAGCGGCGATTCTCCGTTTACGGCAACGAAAAAATCGGGAAACAAAGCCTTTTGCTTTGATGCTGGTCAATATTAAAAGTGCCGAACGTATCGTTGAAATAGATAATTATAGCGAGCAATTGCTCATGAGCCGCGCACGACCTATTGTCTTGTTAAAACAGCGTGATGAAACATTACCACTATCTATTGCTCCTGGCTTGTCGCATTTAGGCATAATGCTGCCGTCTACACCGTTGCATTACTTACTTTTCAACGCAATTCTGAACTCTCCTAAAGGACATGCATGGTTAGAGCAGGCGGAGCCCACTATCCTGGTTGTAACTAGTGCTAATCTGGGTGGAAATCCCCTCATCATTGATGATGAAACGGCGCAGCGTGAATTATCCTCTATTGCTGACTTAGTCGTTTCTTATAACCGCCGCATTGTCACCCGTGCAGATGATTCGGTCATGCGAATAATAAATAATTTACCGGTCTTTATACGACGTGCCCGTGGATTTGTCCCCGAGCGAATCAAACTGCCCTACTCGATTCCATCCACACTGGCTTTGGGTGCTCATCTTAAAAATACCTTTTGTATTACCCGCGACGATGAAGCCTTTGTGTCGCAGCACATCGGTAGTTTAACCAATAAAGCCACTATTGAATTTTTTCATGAGTCATTAAGCCATTGGCTCAATTTTTTAGATGTCACAATCGAACGCATTGCTTGCGATTTACATCCTAATTTTTATACTAGCCAATTGGCGAACGAGTATGACGTTCCCATTATTTCAGTACAACATCATCGTGCGCATATCGCCGCAGTGGCGGCAGAACATCATATTATTAAGCCCGCATTAGGTCTCGCACTCGATGGCTATGGTTATGGGACAGACAAAGGCGCTTGGGGCGGCGAACTTTTATTGATGGAAGACACCCACGTCCAACGACTCGGCAATTTTTTACCCATTCCCCAACCGAGTGGTGAAACAGCCACTCGTGAACCTTGGCGAATGGCTGCCAGTATTTTACATCAGCTAGATAAAAATAATGAGATTGTAAAACGATTTCATAATATGCCGCAGGCGGCTTTGTTAGCCAGTCTATTGAAAACCCAACTCAGCATGCCATTGACAAGTAGCTGTGGTCGCTTATTTGATGCAGCAAGCGCCTTATTAGGAATTAACCTGATTTCACACTATGAAGGTCAGGCCGCTCAACGTTTAGAAAGTCTGGTGACACAGATAGAAGTCTTACCCAATGGATGGTATGTTGATAATAATCAATTTAGTTTACTGCCTACATTCGTACACTTACTAAACGTTGATCCGGTTAGAGGCGCTAATCTTTTTCATGGGACGTTAATTGCAGGTTTAGCGGAATGGATTCTGGCCGCAGCACAACGAGTATCTACCGATGTGATTTTACTCTGCGGTGGATGTTTTTTAAATAAAGTGCTCAGTGAAGGATTAACTAAGCGATTAACTCAAAGCGGATTGAATGTGTATTTACCCCAACGCTTACCGCCTAATGATGGTGGCCTATCACTTGGGCAAGCTTGGGTGGCGGGAACAACAAGGATAAAACAATGTGTCTAGCAATGCCTGCGCAAATCACTAAGCTGCTTGAGTCAGAACGAGCACTGGTTAATTTAGGTGGAATCCAAAAAGAAATTTCAACAGCGCTGCTTGAGCATGTTACAGAAGGTGATTATGTCATCCTGCATGTGGGTTACGCGCTCACTCGGCTCGATGAACAAGAAGCACAAAAAACCTTAGGGTTATTTGCAGAAATGATGCAAGGAGCAGCTACCACATGAAGTATATCGAAGAGTTTCGCAATGCTGACTATGCAAAAACCCTGGCAAAAGCCATCGCACAACAAGCACATCCCGGGAAGCACTATCGCTTGATGGAGTTTTGTGGTGGACATACCCATACGATTCACCGCTACGGATTACCCAGTTTATTACCCGGCAATGTTGAAATGATCCACGGCCCTGGTTGTCCTGTGTGTGTATTACCCATTGCACGCATTGATAAAGCGATAGCACTCGCGACAATGCCTGATGTCATACTGTGTAGTTATGGTGATATGTTGCGTGTGCCGGGGTCTGGACAGCAAAGTCTTTTGCAAGCCAAAGCACGTGGTGCCGATGTGCGGATGGTCTATTCCGTGGATGATGCGCTTACAATTGCGGAACAGAATCCAAACAAAGAAGTGGTGTTTTTTGCCATTGGCTTTGAAACAACCACACCACCCACAGCCTATGTCATCAAACAAGCTGAAAAATTGCACTTAACTAATTTCAGTGTGTTCTGTAATCATGTCCTTACCCCAGTTGCCATGGATAGTCTATTGCAAATGCAAAATGTAACTACTCACCCGTCATCCCGAGCTTGCGAGGGATCTCCTAAACGTTCAGGCGATCCCTCGCAGGCTCGGGATGACGTGCGTGAAGCGGGTTCGGTTAATCTAGATGGGTTTGTAGGGCCTGCACATGTCAGTATTGTCATTGGCAGTCAAGCTTATGAAACGGTGAGTCAAAAATACAATAAACCCATTGTCATCGCAGGATTTGAGCCGCTGGATGTGTTGCATTCCATTTTGATGCTAATAGAACAAATCAATGACAATCGTTGCTGCGTTGAAATTCAATACACCCGTGCGGTAACTCGCGAAGGTAATTTACGCTCACAAATGCTGATGGCTGAAGTTCTGGAGTTGCGTTCAAGTTTTGAATGGCGCGGCTTAGGTTTTATTCCCCACAGTGCCTTGCAAATTAAATCGGCCTTTGCCAATTTTGATGCTGAAAAACGATTTAATTTGCCTGAGACCGCGGGGGTCGAACACAAACAATGCGACTGTGGCGCCATTTTACGAGGCCAGAAAAAACCAAGCGATTGTAAATTATTTGCGAAAGTATGTACGCCTGAAAATCCATTAGGGTCGTGCATGGTTTCATCAGAAGGCGCTTGTGCCGCGGTGTATGCGTATGGCAGGGCAGGAGCACACGCATGAGTGAAACGAAAACTCTAGAATCCACACGCATTAAACGAATAATTGGCCCTAAACTCAATATTAAACAGGGATGCATCGATTTAAGTCATGGCAGTGGTGGCCGTGCCAGTGCTCAACTCATCGAGCAACTCTTTTTTGCGGCGTTTGATAATGAATGGCTGGCACAAAAAAATGATCAGGCTTGTTTTTCAATCAAGGCTGGTCGCATGGTCATGACGACCGATGCGCATGTTATTTCGCCCTTATTTTTTCCAGGCGGTGACATTGGATCCTTAGCTGTGAACGGCACCATCAATGATATTGCTATGTCTGGTGCAAAGCCGTTGCATTTATCGGCAAGTTTTATTTTAGAAGAAGGTTTTCCATTAAGTGACTTACAGAAAATCGCGACGTCAATGGCCACTGCTGCACGTGCCGCCAATGTGGCGATTATTACGGGCGATACTAAAGTCGTTGAGCGTGGCAAAGGCGATGGTGTATTTATCACCACAACCGGTATCGGGGTTGTTGCAGATGGTATTATGATTTCAGGTGATAAAGCACGTCCTGGCGATAAAGTCCTTGTCAGTGGTTATGTTGGTGATCATGGGGTTGCCATCATGTCACTTCGCAATAATTTACGCTTTTCGACGACCATTGAGTCAGATACGGCTGCCCTGCATGATTTGGTCAGCCATATGATTAATGCGGCTCCTTCATTGCATTGTCTTCGTGATCCGACACGCGGCGGTATTGCAACGTCGCTTAATGAGTGGGCACTGCAATCTCAGGTGGGTTTTATTATTGATGAATGTAAAATACCTATTCGCACAGAAGTGGCTAGTGCTTGTGAATTATTAGGCCTCGATGCGATGTATGTGGCCAATGAAGGGAAATTGCTAGCCATTTGCGCGCCTGAAGAGAGTGATAGTCTGTTAACAGTCATGCGTGCGCATCCACAGGGCTTGAACGCCGCCATTATCGGAGAAGTCGTGCATGATCCACGCTGTTTTGTGCAATTACAAACCAGTACCGGCGGAATGCGCATGATGGATTGGTTAGCTGGGGAGCAGTTACCAAGGATCTGCTAGGTCGTGTGCACAAATCTACTATCTTGGGCGTAAAACCTTGATTTTTTGTGCTTCGCTGCTCACATACAACCCCGTATGCTGCGCTGCAATGCTCTAAAATCAAGGTTTTACACCTCAAGCTAGCGATTTGTCCACACGACCTAGTAGCCGTTAGAGAGAGGTTAAGTGAATGGTAACCAATTATTTTCTACCCCATGCCCTATTGCAAAATTTACTTGATGCCTTGCAAGGGGCTGGATTTGCTTGTGTTGGACCGCAAGTGCGTGATGGAGCCATTGTTTATGATGTATTAACCGACGCACAACAACTCCCTTGGGGCGTTCGTGACCACCAATCACCCGGTGCTTATCGGCTGGAAAAACTTAACAATAACAAAGCATTTTCATGGGCTAATGGTCCGC
>Ga0155617_1153_pt3 | contig 12084 bp, 10 predicted proteins | sample RifCSPhighO2_12_FD_107274 | JGI IMG/M metagenome (GOLD analysis project Ga0155617, IMG submission 107274) | Legionellales bacterium RIFCSPHIGHO2_12_FULL_42_9
CGAAAGCATCACGACTGTTCCAGATCAATATAAAGAGTACCATAAGCAACGGATTATGGAGATTCGTGAGGATCCAAAACGCATTGTGTATGATGAGTTTCATCGTACCTCAAAGGCCAAGGCAGTTCGTGATCAGGTTCTTGTGGATATGCGCGAGGGACGTAAATGGAAAATACAAATTGCATTGCTTTCTCAATCAGTTGAGGATTTTGATGCAATCATGATTGAGTTTGCAACGTCCATTTATATTATGGATGCGGGGCCTGCGCAGACTATCGATAAAACTACGCAGATTTTTGGTTTATCTAATACGGCCAAAGTTGCGCTTCGGACAAGGGTTCACGGCCCACGTCAAGGTGGCGCAACTTTTCTAGTGCAATATGCAACAAAAACTGGATTGAATATTCAATTATTAACATTGACTTTGGGTCCTGTTGAGCTTTGGGCATTCAGTACAACGGCTGAGGATACCGTTGTCCGTAATCAATTATATCGGCATTTAGGTCCTGCTGAGGCGAGACGTGTGTTGGCCTCTTTGTTTCCGAGCGGTTCGGTCACCAAAGAAATAGAAGACCGATTGGCGCAAATGAAAGGTGAGCTTGGCTTAATTGAGGAAGATGCTAAGGATAGTGTGATGCAACAATTAATCACGGATGTTCTTGAAGGCTATTCAAAAGATCCCAATGTGAAAATGTTGCCGAGTAAATAAAAGTCGAGCTAATCTAATCCAGCATTAAGTGTGATAAAAACGCCGCTCAAATTAAGACTATTATTTAACTTATCTAATTCTTGTCCAAAGTTTTGATTAATTGTGTCAGTAGTTGAAAGTGGAAGTATGGTTTCTACGAAGATCCCTCCTTCAATTGAAAGAGTCCTCCCCCGGGACGGAGTATTAATAATATCAAATAGCACTGAAACATGAGCTTCTCCAACTGCGGGGGTCCATGCTTGAATGGGGTGATTTTCATCATCTTGAAAGTCGGAAACCGAGAGATCATTTCCGATTATAACAGGCTCAGCTGCATCGGCAGTTTCATGAAAATTTGATGTATAAAAGCCTGCTAAAATAGCAACAGAACCGCCTCCCTTAAGTTTTAATCTGTTGGTTAAAGTTAATGAGGCATCATAAGTTAATTGGGGACCTATTCCATAGTAACTTGCTGAATAATTTAGGTTATCTTGAGAGTATATTAACGGAGACGTGGTGGTGTTATTTTGGTATACAAACCCATTATATTGGGCTTGAAAGCTTTTGTTGATATAGGTACCACGCAGACTTAATTCCTTATAAAATTTAATGCTTGTCCCACCGTCATCTGCCCAAGGGCGTCTGGATGATAAATTAATATTTTGATAATTGTAGCTGAGTTTTTCAACAGCGGTTGCGGGGCCAACTACAAAATGAAAGCCTTTGAGTCCAGTTACGGCATTACCAAATTGGGTAAAATTATTTAATAAATAGCCTCCTTGTTCTGCATTAGTTGCGCCAGTCCCTGAGGTATTGAGGCCAGTGTAAGTGATAGTAAAATTATGCGCTGCTGTTGGATCCAGTTTATAACCCAGCTGTACTTGATAACCCCAGCCGGGATGATTCGTGGGAAGCACGTTTCTATTATCTCCTGATGGGGTTGTTACTTCGACATAGGCCGTGTCATTCAGTCCACCGTCGCTCATGAGCCCATAAAGTACTGAGACATTGAGGTATAAGTTCTTTTCATTAAACTGTTTGAAATAATAGTCTAGACTTGTTGGGGTGAGCGTGCTTTGATTGTCGGATTTATTTGTGGCAACTACATTACTCTTGTGCAATTTTTGTTTTGGCGCCGAGTTGACACTGCTAGAGGAGTCGCTTGAGTTTTGTTGATCGATTGCGCAAAAGGCAACATTCGTTAAAACAAGTAACATTCCATAACAAATATACTGATAACGCATTAATAACTACCCCTTACAGAAGAAATCATGCTAACGCTTGATATAAATTAAACCCCGCCAATATTCCCGGACTAAAGGGGTTAATTTGATTTTGTGTTTTAAGCAGATAACGACCTGAATTACCATTCACTTCAAAGAGTATTTGAAGACTCGCACTATCACTGGGATCGACTAAGACGTTTACTTTCTGCAATATCTTGAAAAATGCCCAGGGCCCTGTTTCCAACAGTTCATAATGGTTGCCGTCGATTGCTTTCAAAACTAATCTGGCATCAGATGCCGGCCAATTAAAAGAGGTAAAAGACTCAGTTGATTGACTATCGGTGAGCATGGTTTCTCCAATCGTCAATTGCAGATCGGCAACCACGGGATCCAATTCAATTTTTTGTAATGAGAACTCAATTTGACTTGTTAGGGTGTTCTGTGGGAAGAACATCTTAGTGATGACATTAGCCCGCATGAATTCATTGACTAAATTTTCAGAAATGGGAAGGACATAACCATTCAATTCTTTGTTCCGCCATTGGGCATTTGAAGTGTCCATAAATGGTTTTAAATAGTTATTGACGAACTGGGTTAAGGTACCATTTGGATTAAAAAATCGATCAAAATCGACAATGCTGATGTCCTTCTCGGATGTTGCATCAAACGGGAAGCGGTGAGCAATGGTTGCTTCATAAGCATTGTAAACTTGTTTTTGCCATTGAAAGTTGACGTATTGCTTGCTGTCATTGATAAACATATACCAGGTATCATCGGCAATTTTTTTGGCCCACTGCGACACAGGATCGGGTAGTTGGCGTGCACGGTTATATAATGTACTGAGTGGATCAACCGAGTTGCTATTGATAAAGCGAGCTTTGGTTAGTTCAAAAACAGTGCGGCCTTGATCGTTAACTAAAGAAAGCGTGGTTAGGAATTGATCCAATTCCGCAATAGTCTGAGTCAGATCGGTAATTGCCGAAGTGGCCACTAAATTGATACCAGTAAATTGATTCGCAATTTTTGCGTTAAAAAGTCTTGAGTAGTTGCTGGTATTCGTGTCAGGACCTGTTTCTTGCTGGATAAACTGAACGAGCGTAGGAATGGTATGATAGTGGACAAGACCTTGTGTGAGTGTTTTTGCTTGTTTATAACTTTGATAGTGGTGTGGTTGGGTATGACGAATAAAATTTTGCCACCAAGCGACGTACTCAGTCAAATAGGCTTCTTCAAGTTGTGGCTGTATATCACCTAGATCTTCGCGCGCGAGTACCCAGTTTTCTTGCATTAACTGTTTGCTTATTTGCGGTATGGCCGCCATAACTTGATTAAATCCAGCCTTGGTGTAATAAATGGGTATTTCTTTATAAGCCAAATCAAAACCTTGGGTGTTGATAACGTGTTGTTCCTGTGGGAAGCTATTTTTAGCTAATGAATAATATAAGTAAGCGCTGGGCAAAGCATTTAAATAATTGCGACTATCACGCACCAACTGCCAATTAATCGCAATGGCCTGCATGGGCTGTTGCAGTGCCTTTTTTAATAACAACAGTTGATGCTCAGAGGATTGGGTTGGATTCTTTTTGTGCCAATACTCCTTAAACCATGCAGTGACCTCTGTTTCTGAAAAATGTTCTGGTTGACCAAGCATTAAGACTATTTTTAAAGCTTGATAACGATGAAATTGAGTCTCCGATCCATTAAGAATAATTTCTTGTAAACTGCCCAATAGTTCGGGTAGAAATCCTTCTTGCATGCGCAGCTTAGTATTGTTGTGTAATTGGGTTTTAAGTTGTCCGATAAAGCCTGTGGAAAAGGGTGAAGCGCGGACGGAGTCTAATGTTGCTTCGGCCTGTGATAGATGATAAAGCGCGGAGGTTCCCTTATCTTTTTGACTCAATAAGGCTTCATAATTGATTAATTCGCGACTAGTTTCATCGAGTAAGCGGGATGTGCTCATGTGTTGATAAACTAGTCCAGATAAAAGTAGTGCGACGGTAGCTATAGTCGCTACTGCGAATACTTTGTGTTTTTCGGGCATGCTGGGATGAGTGTATTTAGTCAAGTCTTGAAAGGCCCTAATGGCTCCTTCAATGAAATAGGGACGATAGTTGTTTGATTGTGGAAATCTGTCTTGCACAACAAGGGCGTATTCATGTTGGATTTTTTTATTGAGTTTGTCTAGACTAACTCCGCCCTGCTCGGCACTGGTGAAGTAAATGGCTTGCAGTCGGAACAGTTTAGGTGAAATCGATTGGACAATGGTTTGTATGGGCACGCGTAAACTAGCCAATTGCAGAGGAAACTCACGAATGAGTGTGCGTTTGACCGTGGAGCGAGCGGGATGTAGTTTATTGATAATCTGTTGTCCAAGGGTTTCCAACATCGCATCAAATTGATGTTTAAAATGCTCGATAAATTGATTACGGGTGCTCTCATGATTCAATGAGAAACCGAGAGGTTTCTGTAGCTCGTTATTATGTTCTGACTGAAAGAACTCACTAAATCCTGCCAGAGTATCTAACTTGCTAAAAATAATTCCTAGATCAACCCGATGGCCTAAGGCAATGCCGAAGCGGTGTAACAATAAAATAGGCTGTTTACAGTGCTCAAAAAGTTGGTTTGGTTCAATGGCCAGTAATTCGCCGCTATCAATACACAGGAGAAACCCGCTAATCTTGATGTTGGAATGACAATTATTGAGTTGTTTTAAGGTGCTGGAGAGTAAGTTTTCACTACGATTTAACCAGTAATCACCTAACTCAAGAATGACCCCGCGCTTATTGTAGACAATAGTCGCATTATTTTCCAAATCTATTGGGTAGTGGCTGAGTTTGCTTTGTCGCAACAGGGTTGTTTTTCCCTGCTCGGTTTTACCAGTCAATACTATGAAAGAGATTGGATTATTTTGCGGCTTTAGTTGGCAAAATATTTTTTTTAGGGCCGAGCAAAGTGTTTGTAATGATTTATCCATTAATCATCCAGCTTAGCAATCATTTGATGTCCAATTTGTAGAGTTTGGGCTTTATTTTCAAGTAGAAGGTGGCTTAACAAAAAACCGCTGATGAGTACGCTGACTGAAATGATACATAAGCCCAATAATGGCTTGTTATTTTTTTGTATGGATTCCACTGGTATTGGTTTTTTAAAGAGCCGTTCGGTCTTATTAACGCGATATTGTTGAATTAATTGAAATAACTCTTCCAATAAATTATCAAGATTCATTCGCCCATCGCTTTGACCATGGTATTTCCCTTCAAAGCCCGCAATTAAGCAATAATAGGCCAGTTCAATCAAGTCGAGATATTGATTTGGCTTTTCTTTGATGAAGTGGATTATCTTAAAGAAATACTCTTCTGGGCCTGGCTCACTGGGTGGGGAGGGTGGTGTAAAGGCAGTAAATGGCGCCAATTCACCATGAACCCGCAAATAATTTTTGCCCAAAATTTCGTCGACTGCTGCGCATAAAAGGTAGTAGGCTATGACATTGAATTCTTCAACAGGGGATTGGCCACTCAATCGGCTCAGAAAGGCGTGTAATTCATGATCAAGATTATCACGAATAGAGCTAATTGCAGGCAAAGTTTGAGTGACACAGATCCGCTCAAGCAATGAAAGTACAGGGCCTGCGGCGGCAACAATCGGATTGGTTGTAAAAGGGGCAATAAATAACTTGGAGCGATAATAACCCTGCGGTATCTTTTGACGGTATTCCGTTAATGATAATCGATTCAAAACCGAGGGCGTAGTAGGCAGGGCTGCCATAAGCAATTACTCCAGTCCCTTAGGAGCTTGCGCGCTCCTTGAATTCACTTCATGTGAATAGTATTTCATTTTAAAATAATACGTTATCTCCCAGGCCTTGTCGAGCCCAGGAAGTGCTCCTTGGATTGGATGCACTGCCAACGGCTGAGCTCTGTCCGACGGAAGTAAAAAAGGTGAATAAACGATTATTTCTGAATAACACCACAAGCAAAGCGTGCTCCGCCGCCGCCCATGGGTGGAGTATCGCTGTAGTTATCGCTTCCTTCATGAATCATAATAGACAGTCCGACCAGATCGGATGTTTTTAACCGAGGGGCTAAAGTTGGAATATTGGCGTTGCTATCGGCGTCGACAATTAATACAGGTAGATCGCCCAAATGACCTTTGCCATAAGGACCTTTATGGCTATTGGTTTTAGCTGGATCAAAATGACCGCCGGCATCAACGCCTTTATTGCTGCATTTAGCAAATTGATGCAAGTGGAAACCGTGTGGGCCGGGGAAAAGGTTAGTTAATTGGGGGGTTATCACAAGACCATAAGGTGTATCAACAAAGGTGACTGTGCCAAGTAATTCTTGGCGAGCAGTTGAGTATATCGACGCAGTTGTGTTTGCGGCATAACTTAAAGGAGCCAATGCTAAAGCTAGGCACAGAGTGGTTAACTGTTTAATCATTCTATTCTCTCAACGTGTAATGATCCAAGTCTCAGTGTAGACTGTCCATGGAATAATTTATATACTGCGCGCGCCTAAAACTTAATTTTGTGGCCGCGTGCAAATGCTGTCGTATCTTTGCTTGGTGCTAGGATTGCACTCCTTGGCGCAATTATAGCGAATTGGTTGCGGGCCCTAACTATTGCCAACACAAGGAAAATTCATGGAATTGAAGATTGATAATAGTCCGTTTAAAGCCATTTTTACCCCTCTTGATCTTAGGTTTACTACGTTAAAAAATCGTATTTTGATGGGATCGATGCATACCGGGCTTGAAGAGGATAAAGAAGGCTTGGCACGATTGGCAGCGTTTTATCGTGAAAGGGCACAGGCGGGAGTTGGCTTGATTGTGACCGGCGGCATTGCACCTAATCGTGCCGGTCGTTTAGCGCCCTTTGCCGCAAAATTAACGAAGCGGGCAGAACAACAACGCCATGAAATTGTGACGCAAACAGTTCATGAGTCAGGTGGTAAAATTGCTTTACAAATTTTACATGCAGGACGTTACGGTTATCATCCGTTTATTGTCGCACCCAGTGCTATTAAATCACCTATCACGCCATTTAGTCCGTGGGCGATGTCGAAAAGACGAATTGGCAAAACAATTGAGCATTTTGTGCGCTGTGCAAAACTCGCCCAATCTGTAGGCTATGATGGTGTTGAAATTATGGGTAGCGAGGGTTATCTCCTTAACCAATTTATTGTGTCACACACTAATCAACGTCAAGACGAATGGGGCGGTCGATTCAGCAATCGGATCCGTTTTCCAGTTGAGATTGTGCGCTGTGTGCGAGCAGCAGTAGGTGATAAATTCATCATTATTTATCGGTTATCAATGCTTGATTTGATTGACGAAGGCAGTCAATGGGAAGAAGTGGTTCTGCTTGCTCGAGCGATTGAAGAAGCGGGTGCGACTCTTATTAATACGGGAATTGGTTGGCATGAGACGCGTATTCCAACTATCGCCACAATGGTTCCAGCAGCAGCATTTACCCCGATTACCAAGCGCTTAAAGTCAGAAGTCACTATTCCTGTGATTACCTCAAATCGGATTAACACGCCTGAAGTAGTGAATCAAATTCTTACTGACGGTATTGCTGACATGGTGTCCATGGCGAGATCCTTTCTTGCCGATCCGCAATTTGTTGAAAAGGCGCGCTTAGGTGAGAGTCAAGCAATTAATGTGTGTATTGCGTGTAATCAGGCTTGTCTTGATCAAGTGTTTGTGAATAAAACAGCGTCTTGTCTGGTCAATCCTCGTGCTGTGCGTGAAACGGAATTGGTGTATCAAACTGTGGATAAACCAAAACGGATTGCGGTGGTTGGCGCAGGCCCTGCAGGGCTTGCTTTTGCTTCAGTTGCCGCCGAGCGGGGGCATCAAGTCACTCTTTTTGAGAAGCAAGGTGAATTAGGCGGGCAATTTAATCTGGCCAAACGTATTCCAGGTAAAGAGGAATATCAACATACCCTGAATTATTTTTCATATCAGCTCGCTAAATTTCAGGTGACTATCGAGTTGAATACCGATGCAGGTATCGAACAGTTACAACATTATGATGAAATTATTCTTGCGACCGGCGTTACACCCCGAATGCCTGACATTGTAGGTATTGATAATCCCCGTGTTATGACTTATGTCGAAGCGATTATGGGAGAAAAAATTGTAGGCTCACGTGTTGCGGTGATTGGTGCTGGGGGAATTGGTTTTGATGTGGCTGAATGGCTGACTCATCCAAACTCTGAGTCAACTCAGAAATTTTTTGATGAATGGGGCATCGATTTGGCTGGCAACGCGCGTGGCGGATTAAAAAAACCAAGTGTTACTCCAAGCGAGCGCGAGGTGTATCTTTTACAACGTAAAAAGGAAAAATTTGGCAATACACTGGGGAAAACCACTGGGTGGATCCATCGTTTGAGTCTTAAGCACAAGAAAGTTCAGATGATAGGCGGGGTTGCTTATGAACGGATTGATGATGAAGGATTACATGTGCGTGTTAATGAAGAGGTTCGTTGTTTGCCTGTCGATTCAGTGATTATTTGCACAGGCCAGAATGAGTTACGTCATTTGTATGAACCGCTCAAGCAGTGTGGTCGTGCTGTGCATCTTATTGGCGGGGCGTTCAAGGCTCTAGAATTGGATGCTCGGCATGCTATTGAAGAGGCTTGTCGTTTAGCGGCCTTATTGTGAGTTGTAGGTTGGGTCAAACGGTGCGTAGTATACCTTTTCAATCGTATCCGTTTTGCTCAATTTTACTTGCTTTTGGTCTTGCTTACAGGATACTCTAGAAGATTAATAACCCTGTTGATTATAAGGAAATTATCATGACGAAAACTAAATTAAGTCCAGTTGCCTTGGGACTTGCTCTGGGCGTTTTATGGGGGGCCTCTTTATTGTTGCTGGGGTTGTTAACCTATTTTGGATATGAGGGTTCTGTTGTTGCATCATTGCGTACCATGCAGGTAGGATACGATTTTTCCATTTTAGGGAGTGTTATTGCCGGCCTTATTGCATTTGTTGACGGATTTATTCGAGGCGCAATTCTTGCTTGGTTGTATAATTGTTTTGCATGCTGTTGTTGTAAAAAAGACGCTAAGTGTAATTAATAGTTGATTCATTTTTCAGTAGATGCGTTCTATGTTTTATTCAAATCCTGTCATTTCATCCTTTGCAAACAGGGGAGGAAATGACAGTCCTACCAACAAGCTTAAGTCATGTAGGATATTTAAATTATGTCAAAAATAATTTATGCGGTCGGCCTTGATGCCGATGGTCATATTTATCATAAAGCTTATCGTAAAGATCCCTCAGAATATGAAGATAAAGCAATCCGACACAATGCCCCACTTCTTGAGTACATCCGCAGAAGAGCCGCATTGCTAGGGGGGCAAGGTGATGAGGTTGAGATTCATATTTGTGTTTTTTCGAGACGACAATCACAATGGGTAGACTTCGCTATGTCAATAGAGAATAACACGGGTTTATTTTTTAGGGATATTCAAATAATCGCTGAACATTTGGGCGCGAAACTTGAAAAGGTCTTGCTGGCTGATTTTTATGGTGGTCCTCATTTGCCCGAAGGACATTCTTTTGATAGTGCAGTAAATGATCCCTCTGGATCAGATCCGAATCGTGAACACCCTGCTTGGTGTGATGACAACAGTAAACTGACAATTTTATATCCGCATCTTCATAAGCTTGCAAAAGAAAATCCGACGACGACAATTTGCTATGATGCGTTGGATGATGATGAGATTATACTTGATAAATTATCTAGATATTGTGCTATCCATTCGTCCAGAATGTTTCCAAAAATTGTAAAAGAAGTCCTGTTCGGAGAGTACAAAGGTCAGCAGGTTGATACAAGACGTGGTTTTGTTTCTGGAGGAGGTATAATCGATGCTAATTATCGTGAGACCGTATTAGAAATGGCAGGGATTTGTCGAGAGAGAGTAGGAATGGTAGATGTCGATATCAGTGAAATTAGTATTGATGCTTGTCGACATATTCACCCTGATTTGTTGACCAAAAGACAGGCTTTTAAATTCCCAGTGGAGCCTGAGCTTGGATCAGCAGAAGCCGTAATAAAAAAAGAGCCTGTTGCTTCCTATTTTACAAATGAGCTTGGGCTGTTTAAAGCGATTTTTTTTCAGTCTAGGCTTAATCGAGTCCAGCCGATCGAGGATGACATAAGGGATGAATCAAGACCTTCTGCACATTAATCCCCTTAATAGTGGGGCTTGAGAGTGCTTCATGTAAATAATCGATCAACGACACATCAACCACTTTGTGGTACACCGTAGAGGCTTGACGGAATATCAATTTGCCATTTTTCCAAAATACAAAACCTAAGTGTGATACGTTCAAACAAGTGCCAATTTGACTCTGTAAGTCCCAATTAGGTCGAATAATCTCGATGATTGCGGCATTGGGGATTTGGGCAAATAACGCGTTGTTTGGCTGGCCGTTCCGGAAAAAAAGCGCTGTTAATGGGATATAGGCAATACTTGATTTGCTAATGGGGAGTTGGCTGCCTTGTTGTTGTAATTCAAGCAGGCGTTTTTTTTGTTCAAAGGCATTGGGGTGACGAAGTTTGATATTGGCACTAGTCAAATGGCCATACCAGGAAGGTTTGTCAATGGTGGCCGTTGCAATGAGTGCAACGGCTTGATTAGTGCTATCTTTAAAATTTAACGTGATATCACTGAGATAGCCTTGCTGTTGATTATTTTTGTTCCAGTCAAGATCAGTGAAATGATTCCTCGCGGTAAATTGAGCATGGCCTTGCCAGTAACGGACTTTACGTATACATTGCTTAAATCCTTCCCAGTTATTAGAGAGGGCAATTGCAAGTACTGTATCCACAAAGGTTTCGCAATCAAAACTATCAATACGATACAACGGCGATTGATCATAACGAGCATTCGGGCCTTCACCTAACGCGCCTAACTGATAAGGAAGACCTACGAATTGGGCACTGATGGTATCCAGGCGTTCTGCCATGGTTAACTTTGAGGTCCGTGCTAAATCACTATATAATTTGACAATCAGTAATCGAGCTTGTTCTTGTTGGGTTTGGTTTTGTGGCGCAGGGGTCGCATAGCCTTTGATCATAGTGAGTGAGAATAGAATAGCGACTATTGCTGTGAGTCTATGTCGTTTTGTCAGAACCATGGTATTTTTTGATAAGATAGGTAGGGTAAGTTATTTTACGTTGCTTATGCGCTGAGGTGCAAGAATGTTGAATAAAATCTGGTTAGGAATGATTTTTTTATCCGTCATAGTGGGCGCTTTTCTGGGGCGACTTGATCAGGTGGTGCAGGCGGTGACTAACTCTGCGCGCCTTGGCTTTGAGGTGGCCTTGGGATTGACGGGCGTGATGGCTTTATGGCTCGGCATTATGCGGATTGCGTCAGAGTCGGGATTAGTGGATAAATTGGCTCGTAGTTTGCGACCAGTGATGCGCCCGCTTTTCCCGGATGTGCCGGTTGATGATCCGGCGATGGGGGCGATGCTTTTGAATATTGCGGCCAATATGTTAGGTTTGGGCAATGCGGCAACCCCCTTTGGTTTGCAAGCAATGAAGGAGCTTAAGCGGCTCAATACTCATGCCGAGGAGGCCAGTGATGCGATGTGCACTTTTTTAGCAATCAATACCTCGAGTGTTCAATTAATCCCGGCCACAGCCATTGCTTTTTTGGCGGCGAATGGCGGAACGCATCCCAATAGCATTATTGTCACGTCGTTGATTGCGACGAGTCTTTCAACAGCGGTTGGAATTATTGCAGTTAAAAAATTAGCGAAGCTCTCCTTCTATCGGCTTAGACCGATTGTGTTGAGTAATGTTTCTGACACTGAAGGAAATTCATAACATGAATGCTTGGGTGAATACGCTTTCTAATGCAATTGTGCTGTGTTTTCTCATTGGCATTCCATTGTATGCGACGTTTAAGAAAGTAAACGCGTTTGATGCCTTTGTGACTGGTGCAAAACAGGGTTTTGAAACCAGTATTAGCATTATTCCTTATTTGATTGGGATGTTGGTGGCGATTGGCATGTTGCGTGCGTCGGGGTTTTTTGAGTTATTAAGTAGTGCGTTGGCACCAGTTCTTAGTGCAATTGGAATGCCCAGCGAATTAATTCCATTAGCAGTGGTTCGGCCTTTTTCAGGAAGTGCTGCAACCGGTGTGATGG
>Ga0155617_1213_pt1 | contig 12025 bp, 13 predicted proteins | sample RifCSPhighO2_12_FD_107274 | JGI IMG/M metagenome (GOLD analysis project Ga0155617, IMG submission 107274) | Legionellales bacterium RIFCSPHIGHO2_12_FULL_42_9
AATTGCAGCTCGTTGTATGGTTGGCGAGTCATTAAAGCAACAAGGATTTGGTTCAAACTATCCCTTGCCTGCTTTTTACTCGATAAAACTTCCTGTTTTTCCTTTCATCAAGTTTGCAGGGGTTGATTCGATTTTGGGTCCCGAAATGAAATCAACAGGGGAGGTGATGGGTATTGCGCGTCGTTTCGGCCAAGCGTATGCTAAAGCGCAACTAGGGGCAGGCTCTAACATTGTTCGGCGTCGCAAAGCCTTTGTTTCAGTGCGTGATGATGATAAAGCGCGCGTGGGTGAGGTTGTTAAACGGTTGATTGCATTAGGTTTTGAAGTGATTGCAACTCGTGGTACAGCGTTAGTACTAAAGGCCGCGGGTATTGAGTGTCGTCGTGTGTATAAAGTGACAGAAGGGCGGCCGCATGTGGTTGATTTAATTAAAAATAATGAAATTGATTTTATTGTGAATACCACGGAAGGCAAGCAAGCAACTGCAGATTCATTTGCTATTCGACGCAATGCGCTGCAACATAAAGTTAGTTATACTACGACGTTATCGGGTGCAGAGGCCTCGTGTTTAGCGATGAAATACGAAGATCGAAACACAGTCACTCGGTTACAAGATTTACATTAAGGAATAAGGTCATGCAGAAATTTCCAATGACATCAACTGGCGCAGAAGCGCTTAGAGTAGAGTTGTCGCGTTTAAAATTCACTGAGCGCCCTAAGATTATTGAGGCGATTGCGACAGCGCGCGCGCACGGCGACCTAAAAGAAAATGCCGAATACCATGCTGCACGAGAACAGCAAAGTTTTAACGAAGGTCGCATTAATGAGTTGGAGTCTAAACTAGCAAATGCTCAAATTATAGACATTAGTAAAATTTCTAATCAAGGAAAAGTTATTTTTGGTGCGACCGTTCGGGTGTACAACGTGGAAAGTCAAGAAGAGGTGAACTATCAGATTGTGGGTGAAGATGAAGCAGACATTAAAGTGAATAAGATTTCGTATAGTTCACCAATAGGCCGTGCGCTTATTTCAAAATATGTTGGTGATCCAGTGATTGTTGAAGCGCCTGGTGGTCGGATTGAGTATGAAGTTGTTTCTGTGGATTATGTCTAAGGCATAACCTATGAGTTTGAAACCTTTAGTAGAAAAGCAACAACGTGCAATTCATAATGCAGAAATAACATTAAATGAATCTCTGAATGCATTAAGTCAATTTTGTGACGCAAATGCCGGTGTTTTACACACTGAGACTGACACAGAAATTGATTATCATGATCTACAGCTTGTTTTACAATATCGTTTGAGTAATCTAGATGCTATTCGTGCTTTATTTCAATGCCAGCAAGGCCTTTGGCAAATTCTAGGCATAACTGCGTCGACCTCGGCTGAAGTCAACTATGAGCGATTAGCGTATGCACTCGGAAGCGATGATCTCCATTTTTTACTGAGTATGCTCAATCAATTAGCGGATGCCTTGTTGAAGCTAATTGGACGGATAGAAAGAAAAAACCAAAATAAAAAGCGTGAAGGGCTTGAGCGACGTAAACAATACAGCAACCAACCAGCGGGTAGAATAGAAACTAAAGCGCATACTTACCTGCAAAATGCCGTTGATAAACAAGCAGTATTTATAGCTGAAATACTTGATCTAACCCAAAGTTTACAAGGAATTGAGGGGGCTCCAGATATTGGCGAAGTGCTGGATGAGATAGGGTGTTTAAAAGGGCCCATTTCTCGTTTTTATATCGCCCTGCAAAATGGCATGGTCTTGGCCGGTAGTCTTTACCAACAGCTAAGTGTGGCAACATCCTTGACTCCCCAACTGACCCACATTCTAAATCAAGTGCATCACGCTTTGGAGTTGGCTGCGCCGCACTTGGAACCACAACGTTTTTTTGTTCCTGAGAAAGCCCATCAGTTATCGGGTCAGGATTTAGAAGAAAGGGCAACAAATAAAAGGTTGGGGAATTTTTTTCGGATTTGAGTCGATCTGCTGGGTGAAGCAGAAATCTAACGTCAAATCTAGGGCCCTTAGTTTTCTACTCAACATCCACAGCCCTGCTCATTAAATTCACCACCGCTTGTTGTGGGGTAATTTTATTTTCTAGCAATAAATACACTTGGGTACAAATTGGCATTTCGATATGATGGGAATCTGCTAACTCACACACTTGTTTGGCATTTTGCTTACCTTCAACCACTTGGCCAATGGCTTGCTCTGCAGCGATGGGATCGTTACCTTGGCCAAGAAGTAAACCAAATCGCCTGTTGCGTGATTGGTTATCTGTGCAAGTAAGAACCATATCGCCAAGACCTGCTAAGCCATAAAATGTTTCTTCCCGAGCGCCAAGGGCAAGACCTAAGCGGCGCATCTCCACCAACCCTCGTGTAATTAATGCTGCGCGTGCATTAGCCCCGTGCCCAAGACCATCGCTGATTCCACAAGCAATTGCGATGACATTTTTAACTGCGCCACAAAGCTGAACGCCAATGAGATCATGGCTTAGATAAATTCGTAAATTATCATGGTGAAAGAGTCGTTGTAATTTTTTTTGGTAAAATGAATTATTACTTGCCAGTGTTAATGCTGTAGGCAATCCGTTGGCCACTTCAGTTGCAAATGAAGGCCCAGAAATAATGGCAGTTGGAAAATGCTCACCCCAAGACTGCGCCACAACTTGACTGAGTAATTGGTTATTGCCGGGATTCAGGCCTTTCGTTAACCACGCTATACCCGAGGCTGGCGGCTTAAGTTGATTAATTAATTGAGTAAACGCATGCGAGGGAACCGCAAGAATGAGATCCGTTGCTTTTTGCTGACAAATACTGAGATCGGATATTGCTTGTAATGAGTCAGGAAAAGCAATATCAGGAAGGTATCGTTTATTTGAACGCTCGTGTTGTAGTTCGGTAATATGTTGGGAGTCTTTTCCCCATAAAAAAACGCTATTGCCATTCTTGGCTAAGTGAATAGCAATAGCAGTTCCCCATGAACCAGCGCCAAGAATGGCAATCGTGTGTCCGTTCATTAGTGTGTTTTTTCTTCCTTTGGTTTGTCTTTTTCTTGTATTTTTTGCAGGTATAAGGCATCAAAATTAATTGGTGCTAAAACCAGCTGTGGGAAGCTACCTTGAATGACATGGGAAGTAATCACTGTTCGTGCATAAGGAAATAATACGCTCGGACAGAAACTACCTAACAAGTGATCCAGTTGTTCTTTGGGTACGCCATTGATTGAAAAAACGCCTGCTTGCTTGACTTCAGCGAGGAAAGCAAACGTTTCTTTATTTTTAACCGTGGCAGTGACAGTTAATACGACTTCATAAACAGTTGGCTCAAGTTCCTTATGGTCAAAGTTCAGTTCAAGAGAGAGCTCGGGTTGCCATTCCTGTTGAAAAATACTGGGCGTATTAGGTGCTTCAAAGGAGGAGTCTTTCATATAAATCCTCTGAATCATAAACTGTGCTGCATTAGCTACGTCGTTTTCGTTGTTTTCCTTTTTTTCAGTCATTGCTTACCCCTAACTATTCAAAAGTTTATCTAATTGCCCTGAACGTTCAAGGGCATATAAATCGTCACATCCACCTACATGAGTATCATTAATAAAAATTTGCGGAACGGTGTAGCGATTCGTTTTTTTGATCATCTTGTCACGTTGTGCGGGATCGGTATCAAGTCGTATTTCTGAGTATTGAACACCTTTTTTTTCTAATAATTTTTTGGCAGTGACGCAATAAGAACAAAATTCAGTCGTATAAATAATCACATTAGCCATGGTTTGATTGTTTTCCTTTCGCTGTGTTGGTTTTTACTTTCGGTTTTTTTACAGTAGGGCCTTTCACTGTTGGTAATGAGGCAGATTGCCAAGCATTCATGCCGCCCGCAAGAACCAAGGGGTTTGTAAATCCTTGTTCACGCAATTTAAGGGCTAAAGCGGCTGATTTGACACCTTGCTCACAAACTAAAATAATCGTTTTACTTTTGTAGTGGTCCATTTTGTTTTTATCAAACTCGTCCAAGGTGACGGAGACGGCATCGATGATATGACTTGTTAGGTGGTTTTCTTTTGGTCGTAGATCAATCACTATGGCATTGTCATTGTTGATTAGCTTAACCACTTCTTGCGGTGAGACTTCTTTCCCTTTTTTTCTTAAAAACTGAATTTCGTTAAACAGAATCATGGCAAATACGATAATCAATGCGGCTGACATTGCCCAATTGTGGCCTAAGAATTGTATAAGTTGTTGCATAATAGGGGTGCACTTATTCTTGTAAATAAAGCATTATCCTTTGAATCTGGCCTTATGGCAAGGCTATGTTTCCAGCTATTTTATCGCAGTTGTGAATCACTTCAGGCAATGGATTTCCAATGGATGCAGAAGGTGGCTTAATAGCAAGCAAACCTGTTAATGTTGAGGCAATGTCGGTGGTGTAAACCAATCGTGTAATGCGCGTTGATTTAAACAGAGGATTAACAAACAACAGTGGCACATAACTGTCATAATTCCACGGTGAGCCATGTGAAATGGCGATGTCAGGTGTGTCAGTAATGTCTTGATACGCTTTAGGTACTATATACAGATCGCCTGATCGACTTGGAAAATTCATTTTTGCAACTTTCTTGCTGAGCCAGTCTTGCTGATTATGATGTAACGGCAGTGAATAAATTGCAAAAAGACTGGGATCTTGTTGTAGCATTTCGGCAAGATAATTGGCTACCTCTGAAATTATGAGTCCGTGTTCTGTGAGTAGGGGGTGATTTAAGTAAATATAAGGTGGATTAATAGATAGTACTGCCTGGTGCGGTAATTTAAATCGAGTGAGCAATAGGGCATTCATTGATTGTTGTAGATGCTTAATATTGAGAGCAGGAATAGGTTCAATATGATTTTCGGCGAGCCAGTTGGGCGAGTCAGTGGTGCCATGATCCGCAGTTAAAACAATGACGGTATTTTTCAAACCCACTTCGGCATCAATTGTGTTGAGTAATTTAGCGATGGTTTTATCCAAACGCTTCAGATTGTCCTCTGACTCCAAGCTATTTGGTGTATAGTGGTGTCCAATAATATCAACGACCGAAAAACTGACTGCAAGATAATCGCTTTTATTAGGCGTCTTCCCTAATTTCTCTTCTTTTAATAAGCTTATTGCAAAATCAGCAGTTAACTCATCGGCAAAAGGCGTCATTGCTAGATTTTTATAGTAAGTCGATGAGCTTGACACCCCGAGTGTGTGAGGAAATGAATCGCCAAAATGGGGGAAATGATTTTGAATGGACCGAACTTTAGCAAAACGATAGGTATTGCTCTCGCTCATCAATTCCCAGGTTTCATTTTTAGGGTGATAGGCGGCATTCCAATTATCAACCCAGGTTGGGTAGTGTTGATAATAGTATCGACTGCTTACAAAGCCACCGTGTTCTTTATCAAACCAGAATGCTTTACCCGCATGTCCTGCCAGTGTGATGGCGGAGCGATCTTTTAATGACACGCCAAAAGCGCGTCCACGCTCGGCTAAGACTAATTCGTCGCTGAATGTTGATGCAACTAAATTGCGTGGTGATTGGCCTGGAGCCTCGCTCTTTGAGCGGCTTGTTGCAAGAGTTGGGTTGTCGGGGTCTTCTGTGCAATAAACAAGACGATTTGTGCGTGGATCATACCAATCATTGGCAACAATGCCATGTAAAGAAGGCGTGCTACCGGTGGCAATGGTTGCATGCCCTACGCAGGTCACGGTGAGTGCATGCGGATGATGCGCATTTTGATAATTAATGCCATGGTCAAGCAGGTAATTAAATCCGTCGGTTCCAAATTCGTGTCGAGTTTGGCTCAGCAAATCACCACGAAGCTGATCCACGACAATTTGCACAATTAATTTGGGGAATGTGGGTGTTGCCGCCATTGCGCCGAGGAAATAAGCAAAAAAAGTGATCGAAAAAAGTATTTTTTTCATCGAGTCAATCCCCTCAGTAATTTTTACAGTGGGAGGAATGCTAATGCAGTTTGAACTTAATGTAAAATTTTAAGTAACTTTTTAACTGCTCATCCCACTATTTAATGTTGACGAGGCACTAGTATGTTACGATATCACCTGTTGTGTTTTCTGGAATTTCCCCTCAAATCTTACGGAGGAAAGTAATCATGATGCGTCTCCAAAAAAAACAAGAAGCGTCAGCACAGGAGTGGATGCTTACAGAAGGACTCTATCAAGGTACGTTTACGGCTGGAATTACAACAACGCTTCCTTGGCCTTTGAATTATTCAGTGGTAGCAACGTCCAATTCATCTTTGTGCGTGCGTTTAGTCAGAAATGTTGATGCAGAGAATATATATTATGCTCAAATCACTATTAACAACAGCACCTATTCTCCTGAAATTTTGAGCTCTGTTTTTCCCGATCTCAATTTTGATACTAAGGCTACATTAACTGTTGATGAATCAAGCAATGAATTGACTGCGACAGGCGTTTTCCCCTTTATTTCTGCTAAAGAGGTGACAGGGTCTTTGAAGTTGACTCAAGAGCTTGATGGCTCAATTAGTTTTAAAAGCGCGTTGATGGGTCTTTCAATATTTGCAAAGGTAAAGAAGCAAGTACGGCCAGTAGCTGCAATAAATGAGTTGCCTATTGCCTCGTCCTTTTAATACACGATCCTTATCATGTATACTAAACACACCTAGCTATAATGGACTGTACAGGCATGTTAAAGACTAACGACAAAAAGACTATAACCTTAGCCTTAGGTGCTCTTGGTGTGGTCTATGGTGATCTAGGCACTAGCCCTCTTTACGCATTGCAACAAAGTCTATCCTATGAAGCAGTCATTACGCCGAACGTGATTTATGGCGTGTTGTCCTTGGTCTTTTGGTCGCTCATTTTAGTTATTTCAACCTCGTATGTTAGTGTGTTTTTGCGTGCCGACAATGACGGCGAGGGCGGTGTACTTGCCTTACTCTCTTTACTCAAGCGAGACTTCAAAAAGTTTCCGCATTGGCTTTTTTTAATAGGCATTATCGGCGCTGGGTTATTACTCGGAGACGGTATGATTACGCCTGCGATTTCTGTTATTAGTGCCATCGAGGGTTTAAAAGTAATATCACCTGATTTCTGCCAGTTTATTTGGCCCATTTCATTTGCTATTTTATTAGCGCTCTTTTGTTGTCAACGTTTTGGCACTGCTAAAATTAGTTTTATTTTTGGGCCAATCTTACTGATTTGGTTTATTGCGATAGGGAGTATGGGTGCTGCAGCCATTGTTCGTAATCCATCTATTCTTTATGCCATTAATCCCTATTATGCGCTGACTTTTTTTTATCATGGTGGTTGGCATGCTTATTTGTTATTAGGAGGTATTTTTTTAGTCATCACCGGGGCCGAAGCAATGTATGCGGATTTAGGGCACTTTGGCCCAAACCCAATACGCATTGGTTGGTTTGCTGTTGCATTACCGGCTCTATTACTTAATTATTTTGGCCAAGGTGCAAATTTATTAGAATCACCAGGAGCCATTGTTAATTTATTTTATACGCTTGCGCCAAAATGGTTTCATTATCCCTTATTACTCTTGACCACACTTGCGACCATCATTGCTTCGCAGGCTGTTATCACCGCGAGTTTTTCGTTAGCAAGACAAGCCATTTTGCTTAATGTTTGCCCACGCTTATCCATTATTCATACCTCAAAGGAGGAGACGGGGCAGATCTACCTTCCTCAAGTTAATCTTATCATTGCTATTGGCACCCTATCCTTAGTGGTGATTTTTCAAAATTCGGATGGGTTAGCAGCTGCGTTTGGCATGGCGGTTAACCTGGTTATGCTCATTGTGGCATTATTGGTGATGTGTGTTGCGCGCCAGAGTTGGGGGTGGTCGATAAAAAAAATAGTGTGTGTTTTTGCCTTGGTTATTTTAATTGATTTTATTTTTCTTGGGGCTAATATTCATAAAATATACGAAGGTGCTTGGATCCCTTTGGTCTTTGCGGCAGTGATCAGTACCATCATGATTACCTGGCAAAAAGGAGTGGGGTTATTGCATGCCTCTTTTTTTATGAAAAAACGATCACTGCCAGAAGTTCTCAAACAGCTTGATCACAGTCAATATAAGTATGTGGAAGATTTAACGACCATATTTATCACCGATTCATATGATCAAAGTGCTGGAATATTTTTAAATTACATCAAATTAAATCATATTTTGCCGAAGCACGTGTTAATTGTCAGTTTTGTCATTGAAAACTATCCTTTTATATCAGGAAAAAAGAGCTTCGAACTCACGGAGCTCACGCTTGGTGTTTATAACCTGAAATTGCATTATGGCTTTATGCAATCGACCGATATTCCACGAAGCTTAGCAACCGCTGTAAAAATGGGAGTGTTTCCTTTTACGCTGGATGTCAACAACGCGACTTTTTTGGTGGAAACAGTCAATATTTTTATCACAAAAAAACGATTTGCTCGTTTATTTTATTGGCAAAAAAAATTATTTGCCTTGTTGTTGCGTAACTCTGAAATTGACATTAAGTTTTTTAGATTACCTTACAATCGAACAATTGTTATTGGGACTTATTGTGAGATTTAGCACCATTTTCACAACTTGGGTTTTCCCGCATATCCAGCCCAAACTGGCAATGAGATATTTCTAAGCATTTACCTTGGCTTCCCAAAACATAATATGCTCAGGTTTTATTGTTGCATTTAGATGTTCCAGTGCAAGTTTAACTTTATCTTTATTATCAAAAAATTCGATTACCAAGGGTAAATCAAGGGATAAATCAATCAAAGAAGCAGTATGATCACCCGTTTCTCCAAATCCGCTAATTGCTCGAAACACGCTAACGCCACGGATTTTAGCCTCTGTTTTTAAATAACTGACAATTTTATTAAGTAAGTGCGATGATTCCGTAATATAAATTCTAACAACAACGACCTCAATTGTTTTCATAATTGCTTCCCTCCAATTATTCCTATCCAAGTCAGTAAAATACATAAAGTTACGCTGAGCAATATATTCAAACAGGCACTAAACCACTCTCCATGTTCAAAAAGATTGATCGTTTCTATGGAAAATGAAGAAAAAGTAGTGTACCCACCCAAAAAACCAATTAATAGAAATGAGCGTAGTTGTGGTCCGATGCCATCAAATCTCTCCATAATGAGCGCAAACAGTAGTCCCATCAAAAAACAACCAGTTGCGTTGACAACTAGAGTACCATAAGGAAATTGACGCCCTAAAAACCAGTAAACTCCATTGGAGATCCAATAGCGACATATGCCGCCAAACCCAGCACCCAGAAAAATAAGCAAAGTATTGATCACTTTACATCCTCACATTTATTAATATCCATAAATCATGTAAATTTCATCCAATTTCTATCATTTTTATATTTGAGACGCATCCATCAGCTAAACTTTTCAATTGATAAATTGATTGTTTTTTTAATTTCACTCAATCAAGATATTGAAGTAAATGTAAAACCACACAAAAATAAGCGTATTAATAACTTTGATTCTCATTTTTCATTACATTATATTGATGGAGCAGTTGGATAACGTCTAATTTATTACAATCTAATTTATGATCGCAAATGGGCAAGTAGTGAATGCAACTCTTCAATTTCATTCAATAGTTCAAGCACAAGTGCAGCACCGGCAACATTAACACCTAAATCTCGATTTAATTGCAACACCAGGCGAATGCGACGACACGCGTCATCATCAAATCGCCACTCTTCATAATCATCGTCATCGTGTTGGACTGGAATAATGCCTTCATTCACAATTTCTAAGATTGTTTCCGTGGACGTGCCAAATGACGTAGTCACTTGATGCATGGATAGGTAAAAGTGCGCTTCAGAACTAGTGTCTGTTTGATTATTTTTTGGATCATTAGCTTTAGTCATGGCTAACTCCTAGTTTTTCGCGGGGATTAAACTGGGCAAGTTGAGCCATTTGCTCATACAATTTGACCATTTGTTCATTGTCAGTCGTGGGAATAACAATTTCAAGGGTAATCAGTTGATCTCCCGCAGGATTACCAGGCAGCCCGCGTCCTTTAAGACGCATTTGTTTGCCGGATTGTGATAATTTTGGAATTTTTAAGTTAACATTGCCTGCAAGTGTTGGGACTTTTATTGTCGCGCCCAGTGTGGCTTCCCAAGGAGAAATGGGGGTTTTTAAAAAAATATTTTTTCCCTGTATATGAAAGAATGGGTGCGGTGTAATGTGAATTTCGATGTACAAATCACCGGGCTTATGACCATGACCTTTGCTGCCTTGCCCTTTGAGACGAATTTGCTGTTTATTAGCAATTCCTTTGGGAATTTTAACTCGAATGGCATGCATTTGCTGTGTCATATTTCCTTGACCATCAAGATTGGGCATTTGTAATTGCAAGGTTTTTTCAGCACCAGTAAAGCTATCTTCGAGGCTAATATTTAATTTGGCATGAATATCTTGCCCTTGATCATAATAGGCGGCATGTTGTTGCTGTTGATTTCGTTGGCGAAATAGGGTGTTGATGAAATCTTCAAAGCCCGACATATCGCTTGTTTCATAACGCTGAGACTGCTGTTGTTGGTCTGCACCCGGCTCTGGATTGTACCCTTGTCCTTGGGTCTTCCAATATTGGCCGTATTGATCATATTTTGCGCGCTTATCAGGATCTTTTAAAACGTCATAGGCTTCACCGAGATCTTTAAAATTTTCTTCGGCATTGGCTTCTTTACTCACATCAGGATGGTATTTACGCGCCAGTTTGCGATAGGCACGTTTAACCTCATCTTGGCTTGCGCCACGGTCAAGCCCCATTATTTTGTAATAATCTTTGTATTCCATGACTTGTTCTTCAGCGTTGATTGAATGATTTATATCGTAGTTGAAGCCTATCTTATCTGATATAACAAATTACGCCAAGCTGTCGGATGACACTTGATTAAAACCCACAGTCAAAATTCATATGTCGGCTGACAGTGGGGACCGAATATAACTATTGCCAACACCCACTCTGATCTCATTACTTCTATTGAGAGAGGCGTTAGAACATCAACATAGAACATCGGACTATTGAGCATCGACCTTATTTCCTATACATTAGCCGGCTTCATGGAAGCCCAACCTGACCTGTATACCTAACGCGTATGGAAATACTTGTTTTTTGCTGCGGTATTTTATTTTTTTATACCCATTCAATACTGATAATCATCAGCATTGCAATTATTTTATTCTTAAAAGCGCCGCGGCAAGTTATTTTATGGTTTATAGCGGCAGTCTGTTGGGCGTGCTTGCATCAATGGTTAATTGCAGGTAGAGGTATGCCACAACGTTTAGTTATTCCTAAAGCGCATTTAGCGGGTGAAATCAGCTCAATTCCGACCTTTACCGACTCTAAATCACAATTTCAATTTTTAATTCATGAACTGAACAACCATGCCGTTAATGCATCGGCCTTACTCAATTGCTATAGCCATTGTCCACAATTTAAATCAGGGGAGTTTTGGGAGTTCGATGCCAAACTCAAAAAACCAATCAATCTAGCCAATCCAGGTAATTTTGATTATGCCGGCAAGCTCAGTGCGAACCACGTTACTTGGACAGGGTACATTAAAGACGGTACCTATCAACCTATACAAAACCAAAAATATGGCTTTTGGATCAAAAGATTACGAGAACAATTGGCTGGAAAAATCGCACAGGAAATGGCTGGTCGCAAAGGTCTAGGCATTGTCGAGGCCATTACCTTAGGTGTGACCAATCACATTAGCCAAGCACAATGGGATTTATTTCGTCGTACCGGTACCACCCATTTAATGGTGATTTCAGGCGCGCACATTGGCCTGGTCGCAGGACTCACTTTCTTGCTTATCAACTGGTTGTGGCGACGTTCGGAGCGCTTATGTCTCTATTGCCCCTCGCAGCAAGCGGCAAGCCTTGTGGCTTTAGTTGGGGCATTTGTTTATGCTTTGTTGGCCGGGTTTGCAATTACTGCAGAACGATCACTCATCGCCTCTGCTTTAGTGTTAGGAAAAAATTT
>Ga0155617_1217_pt3 | contig 11665 bp, 11 predicted proteins | sample RifCSPhighO2_12_FD_107274 | JGI IMG/M metagenome (GOLD analysis project Ga0155617, IMG submission 107274) | Legionellales bacterium RIFCSPHIGHO2_12_FULL_42_9
ACTTGCCGATTGTATCATGCCTATTCCTCTACACAGCAAACGCATCCAACAACGCGGTTTTAATCAAGCCGCTGAACTTGCCAAATTATTAGCAAAAAAATTAACTATCCCGTATGACGCGACAATCTGCAAAAAAATAACGAACACCTCACCACAAGTGGGTTTAAATGCCGAAGAAAGACGAAAAAATTTACGCCATTCCTTTAGCGCCAAGCCCACTTCATATCATTATGTTTTGCTAATTGATGATCTAATCACAACAGGCAGTACCGCCAATGAAATGGCCAAGGTATTAAAAAAGCAAGGCGTAGAACGCGTGGATGTTTGGTGTTGTGCGCGAGCGTAGGATATTAGAGCAACGACGTGTACCCAGGAAATGTTCCCAGGCATTAAGGCGTCAAGTAATAATAACGCCCTACATCATTTAAAATAAGGCGGGCCATGAACATAAAAAAAACGATCATCGCAAAACGATACAGTAAAATTTCCATGGCAATTGAGAGCGGCTTACCCCGAATTTTTTCAAGCAAAATATAAAAAATAGACCCACCATCCAATCCTGGAATTGGCAGATAATTCGCAATGCCAACGGCCACACTCAACATCGCTAAAAATAGCATGAATGTTGAAAACCCCTCCAAAAAGGAGTCAATTGACACCGTAAACAAACCGAATGGACCCAACAAAAGGGAGATTGGGATTTGCCCTGTGACTAATTGTTTAATCATTACACTATAAAAAACACCCAACGATCCTACTTTGCACAAGGCATGTCCTAATGCATTCAAAAAAGGTTGTGGGGCAACCCATTGCAAACTGCTGTGATTCATTTTAGGCTTGATCCCAAGACGCTTAAAAAACGTACCTTTTTGGGACTTAAAATTCTGAGTAGATAAATTAATTTCAAGTGCTCTGGATTGCTGTTGGGCATTAATCACTTGCAATTTAACCTTGGCGTGACCTAATTCAGTAATCAACTGCATACCCGCTTCTTGCCAAGAATTTATTTTTTGAGCATTAATGGCAAGCAAACGATCACCCTCATGAAGGCCTGCATGTGCCGCTAAACTGTGTGAAAAAACCTTATCAACTACCGCCGGATATTGACTATACCCAACCATCATGACCAGGCAAATTGCAAACCACGCCACTAAAAAATTAAAAAAGCCCCCTGCTAATAGAATCAAACAGCGTATTGCCGCTGGTCTTTTATCAAAACAGTGTTGATATTGGCCTTTATGCACTTCTTTAATGCGTGTATTCAATAATTGGACATATCCGCCCAAAGGCCAAATGCCCACAACCCATTTAATCCCGCGCTTGTCTTTGATAGTCAGAATAGGGTTACCAAAACCGATGGCAATGCGTTCTATCTTCACTCCAAACCAACGAGCAACCAACGCATGGCCTAGCTCATGCAAACCGACTACGACTAAAAATAGAAGCAATACAGCAGCGACAGCAAACATCATTTTTTACCTCGATGGGGATGCGTATTATCAACCACTAAATGGATGGATGACAGAACAGGCCGCTCAGTACTTAATTCCTGACTTTGTTGGCGCACCTCAAAAATACGATAAACCTCGTTGGTTTCATTATTCATAAGTTCGACATCGTTACCCTCATCATCCACCAAAGTCACCTCTAAATGAATCTCACGGAACGAATTGATGTGATAACGATCATGTAGCAATTGCAATACACTCGCCAAGCTTTGGGCAGTGTCTTCATTATTAAGACTACCATGCAAGATAATGTCCATGGTATCCTCCTTCTTGAGAGATCTATATCCTTAATGACGACATAAGCAGCAAAAACTTGAGCTATTTTATTACATAAAGGGCAAATAACGTGCTTGATCAGCGCGAAGCTCCGACAAGTGATTAGATTCTGATAACAATTCGCTAGAAAATTCAACCACTTTTAGTTTACAATTTCGCCAACATCGTGCAGCATAAAAATAATATGGTATTTATCGCTTACGGCCTAAATCATAAAACCGCGCCTTTAGAAATGCGTGAAAAATTTGCCTTATCATCCGCCAGGCACGATGTGCTATTATCTCAATTATTAGATACTGCAATGGCCGAAGAAGCGGCTCTCTTATCCACCTGTAACCGCACTGAAATTTATTGTGACACCTCCGATCCTGAGCGCTTAATGGCTTGGTTTGCAGATGAGCATGGTTTAAAACCCCAGACACTCTCACCCCATTGCTATCTCCATCAAGCACATCATGGTATTCGCCATACCCTGCGTGTTGCGAGCGGGCTTGATTCGATGATGTTAGGCGAACCGCAAATATTGGGGCAAATGAAAGAAGCCTTTCAAAAGGCGTGTAATCTGGGCACAATTAAAACCAACCTGCGCCCAATTTTTGAGTATGTCTTTCAAGCAAGCAAACGAATTCGAACTTTAAGCGGGATTGGCACCAATCCATTGTCAGTTGCCTATGCCGCAGCACAATTGGTCAAACAATCTTTCCTCAATCCACACGAGTTATGTGTTTTTTTAATTGGTTCAGGTGAAACCGCCTCACTCGTTGCAAGCTATCTTCAAAAACAAGGCATTCACCACTTCTTCGTCGCGAGCCGAACCCAAGAAAACGCGGCCAAATTAGCGGCGCCTTTTAGTGGGATCCCGGTATCAATTAACGATATTGCTTACTATTTACCCAAAGCCGATGTCATTATATCCGCAACCGCCTGTCCCCTGCCCTTTATCACTAAAAATCTGGTCCAACAAACCTTGGCCCTGCGCAATAATAAACCCCTCTTTTTTCTTGATCTTGCAGTACCCCGTGATATTGAAGCCAATGTTGCCGAATTAGCGAATGTAACGTTATATAATATTGATGATTTACAAATTAAAATTGACCATAACTTAGGCCAACGCCAACTGGCTGCAATCGAAGCTGAACAATTGATTGAATGCGAATTGGATAACTATATTCGTTGGCATCGCGGCATTAATGCCAAACAAATTATTTGTAATTACCGCCAGACGATGTATTCTCTCGCCAAGCTTGAGCTAAAACGCTCAATGACTCAATTAAACAAAGGCACCAATCAAGAACAAGTCCTAGAAGAATTATGTTACCGCTTAGTGAACAAACTCACCCATACCCCATCCGTTGGTTTAAGGCAGGCTGCTGTAGATGGTCACGACAATCTTCTCACCTTGGTAAATTACCTATACACAGTCCCCGAGGACCAATCAACCCATGAAGAAATCGCTTGAATTAAAACTAGAACACATGATGGAACGTTTTCAAGAAGTAAACCGTTTATTATCCGAAAGCGAGGTAATCTCCGATCAAAATCAATTTAGAGCGCTTTCCAAAGAGTATGGCCACCTTGAACCGGTCGCCACTTGTTATCAAGAATACACCGAATGCAAAGCAACACTGGATTCATTACAATTGATGATAGACGGTGAGGATAAAGAATTAGCCGAAATGGCCAATGAAGAAATAGACACTGAAAAACACAAATTGGCCAAGTTAGACAACGCCTTGCAATTGCACTTGATCCCTAAAGATCCTGACGATAATCGCAATATTTATTTAGAAATTCGTGCCGGTGCAGGCGGTGATGAAGCATCAATTTTTGCAGGTGATCTATTCCGCATGTACAGCCGCTATGCTGAATCACACGGTTGGCAGCTTGAAATGATAAGTAGCAGTCAAGGCGAACACGGTGGTTATAAAGAAGTCATTGCCCACATTACAGGCCTCGCAGTCTATGCCCAATTAAAATTTGAATCAGGCACGCATCGCGTCCAACGAGTGCCTGCCACCGAAGCCCAGGGACGAGTACACACGTCGACTTGTACTGTGGCCATTATGCCTCAAGTGGACGAAATTGATGAAATCCAAATTAGCCCTGATGACTTACGTGTTGATACCTACCGCTCATCCGGTGCTGGTGGTCAACATGTGAATAAAACTGATTCCGCCATCCGCATCACCCACCTCCCGACTGGTGTTGTCGTTGAATGCCAAGATGAGCGATCACAACATAAAAACCGTGCCAAAGCGATGGCCCTATTAAAAGCGCGATTATTGGATGCCGAACAAAGCAAACAACGGACCGAGCAAGCATTGACACGCAAATTACAAGTGGGCACTGGCTTTCGATCAGAACGGATCCGGACTTATAATTTTCCGCAAGGCCGCTTAACCGATCATCGAATTAATCTGACGCTTTATCAATTAACGGATATCATGGAAGGTCATCTTGCCCCGGTCATTACTGCGCTGCAAACTGAACATCAGGCCGAATTACTTTCCGAATTAAGCCAACTGTGAGTACAGTCAAAGAGGCTCTTGCCAATGCACTCACTCTCTTGGGCAACCCAGAACAACATCGGATTGATTGCGAGGTGTTATTGGCTTTTGTTCTCCACAAACCAAGAACCTATTTATATACCCATCCTGAACACATCGTGTCAGCCGAAACGCTTCTGCAATTTAATGAATTAATTGCAAAACGCCATCTTGGCACCCCCATTGCCTATTTAGTGGGATACCGCGAATTTTGGTCTTTGCCCTTAAAGGTCAGCGAAGCCACGTTAATTCCACGTCCTGAGACTGAATTAATTGTCGAACTCACTTTAAAGTTATTAGACTCCGTCGAAAAAGCCCAAATCCTGGACTTAGGCACCGGCTGTGGCGCCATTGCACTGGCTTTGGCCCACGAAAAACCCGCTTGGAAGATCATCGCATGCGATAATAGTGCTGAAGCATTACAGGTTGCTCAAGAAAACGCAGAAAAGTTGCATTTATCTCATATCCAATTTATTCTGTCTGACTGGTTTACAACTATACCAGCTGAAAAGACGTTTCATGCTATCGTGGCTAACCCGCCCTACATTGCGAGCGATGATCCCCATTTAGACCAAGGCTCACTTCGCTATGAGCCCCGCTCTGCCTTGTGCGGTGGCGACGATGGACTGGTAGCATTACAACAGCTCATCAAACAAAGTCTTGTAAGACTTGAAAAAAACGGTCTATTATTAGTGGAGCATGGTTACTTACAAAAAAATGCCGTCAGTGCTCTATTACATGACTACGGATATAAAGAAGTCCATTGTTGGCAAGATTGGCAAGGCAATGATCGAATTAGTGGCGGCAGGCGCATTTAAGGACTGTGAACGGGTGGGAATGATTAAAAAAACAGCGTAGCCTGGTTGCTTGCAACCAGGATTGTTGTATAACCCCGGTTGCTTACAACCAGGATTGTTGTAACCCCGGTTGCAAGCAACCAGGCTACGCCGATTTTCTTTAAATCACATTCGAAACGAATAGCAGTTGATGAATGCAGTATTTTTTGATATATAGTCACAACAATTTATCCCTGCCTTCATGGGGGACATGCTTTTAAGGAGACATGATAATGTCGAGACATGAAGTCAAACCAACCAAAGAGAAAGAAAAAACTGTGAAACATGACTCAATGGGGACCATGGGGATCCCCTCTTATCAAGAAACCCCAAACGAAGAATACATGAATGAGAAGCAACTAACTCACATTGAAAAAATATTGTTAGCTTGGCGACAATCTTTAATGGAAGAGGTTGATAAAACAGTCACACACATGAAAGATGAAGCAGCAAACTACGCTGATCCTTCTGACAGAGCCACACAAGAGGAAGAATTCAATCTTGAGTTACGTACCCGCGATCGCGAACGTAAATTAATTAAAAAGATTGAAGATGCATTGGAGCGTTTGCAGACGGATGACTTTGGCTATTGCGAGGCATGCGGCGTGGAAATTGGTTTACGCAGGCTTGAAGCTCGCCCTACCGCAACCTTATGTATTGATTGCAAAACATTGTCTGAAATTAAAGAAAAACAAAATTTGGCAGATTAATGGCCTATCAAGAAATAAACGAGTAGGTAAAATTGTTGAGGTTGAAGCGTATTGGGGTTACTCAAATAAAACATCCATGGTAAGTTGCCCATCCACAGCCTCCAGATAGTGACTATCCTTCTTCACTCCATACGTTGTGATCATTGTTGTGAATAATGTTTTTCTAGTACCGGTCTTTTCTTTAAAACAGCTTTTCTTTTTTCTAAGTATTTGCACGTAGGCTTTACTGATAGTTAATTCATGATCACAGAATTTAATTTCACACAAATTTATACATTTATCAGCTCTATCAATAATCAGATCAATTTGAGCACCATCATCAACATCATTTTTTGAAGGCAAATAACGCCAGCCTGACTTGGCTTCAGCGACTACTGATAATTCTAGTCCACGCAGAATCTGCCGATAATGTTGAAAACAAATATTTTCAAATGCATATCCAGCCCACGTATAATAGCTTGCAGATCCCTGTTTTCTTATCCAAAAATGTTCACTAAACTCTCCTTGTCCCTCAACCCACTTCAGATAAAAAAGCACAAATCCGTCAATTAATCGATATCGCGCATCTTTTTTCTTTTTTCCAAAATCATGAACTCGAAATAAAAAGCCGCAATTTTCAAGCTCTTCCAATACAAGTACAGCCCCGCCACCAGGACTCAGGCTTTTTACTTTGTTAAAAATCTCCGTTTGAGTCAGACCATGTCGTGTTTGTGCTAGGATTTTGATAACTTCTATGTGTTTCTGAGGATTATCATACAGTGAATCAAATAAATTACGAAACTCGGCAAGTAATGGAGCTTGTTTTGAAAAAAACAAACTTGAAATAATTTCAGCAGATGATTTACCCCTTGGAATCAAATTCAGATAGTAAGCCACTCCTCCTACAGCCATATAAATATCAACGAGTTGTTTGCGCTCTAACTGCACATTAATAGACTCCAAATAGTGCTCCGTTTGTATTAAAGTAAACGGCATAAGATTAATCGGGGGCTGTGTAAGCCTGTTATGTAAACCTCCTTTATGCGAGACGATTTTTTTAATCATCCATTCTGCTGCAGATCCGCAAATCACGAGAATGAAATTTTTTCTAGATGACATATACCTATTCCAGAAAAGATCCAAAGATTCTAAAAAGCCTGACTTTCTGGAAGCTAACCACGGTAACTCATCAAAAAAGACAATCACTTTTTGAGATTCGGATTTTTTTTCAATTTCTTTACGTAAAATATTAAGAGCATCATCCCAATCTTTAGGAGAGTCTATGCGATCCCCTCTTAAATAGGTGTCCGAGTAGACAACAGAAAAATTTTTAATTTGTGAAGCTTTTGAAGCATCTTTTATTCCTGTAAGCTCAAAATACAGACCTTTGTTTTTGAAAAACTCTCGAATCAAATAGGTCTTACCGACTCTTCTTCTTCCATAGATTGCGAGAAACTCCGGTCTTTCACTTTCAAAAGCTTGTGTTAAAATGGAAATTTCTTGTTCTCTTCCAACAATAGTCATTTTTTACCTTTTTATAAAAATCACAGATACTTCGCAGGAAGATCCAATAAAACATAGATTATGCGGAATATAATAATATATATAGCATAATAACTTTAAAAATTAAAGTTTATGCGGAATATAATAAATAATAGAAGTAGAATAGGAACCTTATCGATATTGTTTGCGGTGGCATCAATATTAGTCATTTTAACTTAGGGCCTGTCAAGAAATAACCCGATGCGTTTTTATTGCGCTAGAACTTCTTCCGTCACAATCAAATACCGCTGTAAAGCACCTTGGTTAGCATGCAGTACTTGACTCGCTGCTGTGCATAATTTTGCTTTTGCTGCTTCATTGTCATGAAGCAGCGACAAATTGTCGACAAACTCAGTGGCTGTACTAATCTGAATGATCCCTTCAACCGCTAACAGGCTCTGACAAATTGCCAAAAAATTATAAACAAAGGGTCCAGTAAGGACAGGAACCCCCATTGCAATGGGTTCAAGCATATTATGGCCGCCGACAGGAACAAGACTCCCACCTATAAACGCATAATCACTGATGTGAAAAAAACCAAGCAACTCACCTAAGCAATCAAGAATGACCACGTCATTGTGTTCATTAAGAGTTGATGTATCACTGCGTAAACCGGTATTAAAGCCCATAGCACAGGCTAGTTGATGAACTTTTTCAAACCGTTCAGGATGACGTGGGGCAATTAAAAAAAGTACCTGCGGGATTTTTTCTTGAAGACGTCGTAGACAATTTAATAGTTGTTGTTCCTCATTTTCGTGCGTACTTGCTGCAATAACAATCACGCGTTTTGCCCCCCAAAATGATTTAATTGCAACAAACGGTTCAAAGTTAATTTGTTTGATTGTTAAATCAAATTTGATATTCCCAGTCACATGCACGCGTCTTGGATCTGCACCTAAGGTTTTAAACCGCGCTGCATCAGCTTCAGTTTGTACATGGATACCATAGAACTGATTAAGAAGCGGTTTAAAAAACCAGATCAACTTAAAATAGCCGCGACAGGATTTCTCGGAAAGACGCGCATTAAACAATAAGAGGCAAACATTCGATTTGTGTGCAAAATGAATTAAATTAGGCCATAGCTCCGTTTCAACAATCACACCAACCGTCGGTTTAAATGTCTTAAAGAACCGTCGCAGGGCAAACGGAAGCTCATAAGGAACATAACGATGGATAACGCGCTCACCAAATTGCTCCCTCACTCGATTTGACCCAGTTGGCGTCATCGTGGTCACCAAAATCCGTTTGTTTTTAGAAAGATATTGCTCAATTAATGGCGTAATCGCAATAACCTCCCCCAATGAAACGGCATGAACCCAAATATCCACTGGGCAAGGTGCCATTCTGTCGAGGCTCAAGCGTTCCAAGATCCGCGCACGATAGGCCGGCATTGAACGGCCTTTCCACCACAGTCGTAATAACACAAAAGGCATCATCAAAATATAAAAAAGAGTATAAAGATAACGGAATAAAATCATCACTATCCATTTCAAAACACAGATGATATATAATACCCAATTCATCAACAACCTATAAGAGCTTGTTTACAACTTCGCTAAAAATAACGTGTTTTGACCATTTTTAGGATCGTAAAATGACCTTACGTCAATTGTTTACAAAACATCACTGGTGGGGAAAGTTATTTGGTGCGTTTTTCGGGTTTTTAATTGCTCGCGGCGTCGGTGCTTTTTTTGGGGTGTTAATCGGTAATCTGTTTGATCGCGGCTTAGCCCAATATTTTTCACGCTCACATTGGCACTATCATCAAGAAAAGCGCCAACAGGTGCAACAGGTTTTTTTTACAAGCACCTTTGCCGTAATGGGTCATGTGGCCAAAGCGGATGGCCGAATTTCAGAACAAGAAATTGCAATGGCGAAGCAAATGATGCATGAAATGCGGCTTTCAACCAAACAAAAAGAACTTGCCAAAAAATGTTTTAATGCAGGAAAACAAACCACATTTAATCTCAATCAAACACTCAATACAGTATATAAAACCTGCCACGACAACCCCGATCTGATTAAGCTATTTGTCGATATTCAGTATCAGGCCGCCTCAACTGAACCGCTCACCGACGCAAAAATAAAAGTACTCAATGCTATTCTTGAACAATTGGGGTTTGCGCCGCTCTACCGACAATATCGTTTCTATGAGGACTTAGGGGACACTATTTTCAATACCTCGTCATCTAATTCATCACATACCAAAAACAACCAACAACAGGGACAACACAACCAACACCAATCCAGAGGGCAGCGTCATCAGCCCCCACCCGCTTATTCGCCATTAGCACATGCCTACGCCATACTTGAAGTTTCTCCTAATACTGGCAAGCAAGAGGTAAAACGTGCCTATCGACGACTCATCAGCCGTAATCACCCGGATAAATTGATTGCCCAAGGATTACCAGAGGCTATGATTAAATTAGCTAACAATAAAACGCAGCAAATTACCAAAGCCTATGAACAAATTCGCGCGAGTAAGGGATGGTAAGGATCTTGGTAAATGGTTGCGATGACTCTATGTATACAGGAGAAAATAGTAGCATTGTAAACAAACCCTAATCGGTGTGTTTCCGGTGAAAATGCGAAAAAGACCGCATTCTCACCGCAAAATTATCCTACTTCGAAATAATTCAATACAAAATAGCACTTTATTTTACTTGTTTTGTTGGTGATTAACAAAAACATAATCTTGTCAAACCCCTATCACCGGAAACTCACCCTAATCGCGCAGAATAATTCCTGATTTATCCAATAATTGCTGAACATGGTTAGCCATTAACTCGTGCGCACGGCTGGCGGGATGAATCGGATCAAAAAACAAATACCCTTCACAATGGTCTTGCCTGGAATTAATGTTGATACGCGATGCCACTTTAACCATGGAATACTTAGAATACTGAGTCAATATCGGCATAGCAGCCATACTTTCATAGCAGGTGGAATCAACATTAGTAAATCCAAAACGCTGCGGTTCGATAAGAAAAGAATTAAGCAAGGCATTCACATCAAACGAAAGCCATTGAACGCCGGGATTATCGTGTTGCAATTGATTAATGGTTAACGCTAATTGTTGATTATGGGAAGTTGTAGCACGAGTCAGTAATTCTCTAGCATTAACAAGCTTGGCATAAGGGGTTTTGCCTAGATCCGGCAAATTAAATATCAAAATATGCAACGCTCCCGCATCAGCTAAACGTTGCAAACTGTGCTTGATCCCCTCATTCACTTCAATAACGGTTTGTTCAGATTGGTTTTCAAGATCAAGATAATTATTCGCCCCCACCCACACCACAAACAAGCTTTGTGCATCGACCTTTTCTTGATGAGAGAGCAAATAACTGTCAATCTCATGATCGAGTGTAAACAACATCTCGGTATTGGGATCCAGCGAAACACCTGCTCCACCGAACGCGTAATCCAGTAAGTGTTTTTCAGGTGTTTCTGGAAAATAAAAATTCAGCACGTGCTCAACCCATAAAGGACCATTACTGAATCGACCCTCAAAATAAGGTGGGGAAAGCGGTAATTGATGTTGCATGTATTCATAAAGATTGCCGTTATCGGATAGACTATCCCCGAAAACGACAACATTTTTAAGTGATACAGAAAAAGTTAAACCATTAAACAAAAAAAGAATGAGCCCAATAATTCTCTTCATGATTTCCTTGCGAGAATGTTTACCGAGTAGCTATCCCGGCAGACAATGAAGCCAACTTTAATTGTCGCCCACAAACCCAAGCCTTATGTAAATGATTCACCACTTCTTTAGGCATGGTCTCTGGCAAATACACCGTAGAATGCTCAGCATGAATCTTTAATCCCGTAATAAAACGGCTCGCAATTCCCCCTTCATTGGCAATCGCACCCACAATATTACCCGGTTTCACGCCATGCGTATGGCCGACCTCAATACGATACAGGGCTTGCGAAGAAGAATCGTGGCGAAAGTTGTCGGTCCTAAAATTAGCCTGACGGCCACTGTCTTTACGGAAACTATCTTGGCTCGCATTATCCGACCGGAAACTTCGTCCTCGCTCTGAGGGCCTTCTATCCTGCCAGTTTTTAGAACGACCACCACCCGCACTAGAAAAAGACGACGATCGCGACACATCATGATTCGACATTTTCGGTAGATTAGTTTTCCATGGCTTATCGTGATGGTACAATAACGCCAATACAGCCGCGACATCAACCGCTGTTAATGCGGAATTTTCACCCAATAAATCCGTGATAATCTGCCGATAAGCGGGTAAGTGGTCATG
>Ga0155617_1204_pt1 | contig 11501 bp, 8 predicted proteins | sample RifCSPhighO2_12_FD_107274 | JGI IMG/M metagenome (GOLD analysis project Ga0155617, IMG submission 107274) | Legionellales bacterium RIFCSPHIGHO2_12_FULL_42_9
AATTGCAGAAAGTAAAGCCCATAATATTTACGAATTAAGACAGGTGTTTAATAGTGTAGATCCGGTACATGGCTATACCGTATTTAATATTGGTGGTAATAATTATCGTTTAATTACGGCCATTCACTATAACACACAGATTTGTTACATCAGAGCAATTTTGACGCATTCTGAATATAGTAAAGGCAGCAGCCAAGAAAAATTAAGGCGAGGTAATTTATGAATATGGCAGCACTTTCTCTTGATTACGTGGATGAGAAAACAAAACATAAGTTTCATCTACCACTATCAGTATTTAAAAAACCAAGGACTGATAAAGAATATAAGAAATTAGAAACACTTTTGGATCAATTAATTGACGAGGTTCGTGATGATGAAAACCACCCTTTAGCTTTAGCGATGCAAATTATTGGTGAAAATCTTGAGCAATTTGATAATGAATACTTTCCTCTAATCGGCGCAAATAGTAGCGATGTTGAAATGGTTCAGTATTTAATGAAAACACGGGCTATTTATCAAAAAGATTTGGCCGATATTTTTGGTGGTCAAGCTAATGTATCAAAATTTTTAAACGGCAAAAGAGCATTAGGAAAAAAACATATTGCGGAGCTAAAAAAACGTTTTAATATTAGTGCTGATTTTTTTTTAAAGTAGCTACAGGATTGTTTGTAAGCCCACTAGGCAAGCTCAAGAAACTTCTCCGCATCCAATGCAGCCATGCACCCAAAGCCTGCGGAGGTCACTGCCTGGCGATAAATAGTATCCGCGACATCGCCACACGCAAAAACACCTGGAACAGACGTTGCAGTAGCCATTCCTTCAAGTCCTGAACGGATAACAATATAGCCGTTTTTCATGGTCAGTTTATCTTTAAATAGTGCAGTATTGGGATCATGGCCAATGGCAATGAATACGCCATCGAGGTTCAATGTTTGGGTGGCGTCGGTTTTAACATCGCGAATACGAATGCCTGAAACCTTAGTGCCATCGCCTAAGACTTCGTCCAGGGTATGGTTCCAAATAATGTTAATGTTGCCGTTTTTGGTTTTTGCATTCAGTTGATCTTGCAGGATTTTTTCTGATCGCAAGCTATCACGGCGGTGAATAAGGGTGACGGATGTGGCAATATTTGATAAATAAAGCGCTTCTTCAACCGCGGTGTTGCCGCCGCCGATAACGCATACCGTTTTATTGCGGAAGAAAAATCCATCGCAGGTTGCGCAAGCGGAAACGCCTCTGCCTTGATAGGTTTTTTCTGATTCAAGGCCAAGATAACGCGCTGAGGCGCCGGTGGCCACAATTAAGGCATCACAACTGTAGGTCTCACTGTCACTTTTTAAGAGGAACGGGCGTTGTTCTAAATTGACTTCGGTGATGTGGTCAAAAATAACCTTTGTATCAAAGCGTTCAGCATGGCGCTGCATCCTCTCCATTAATGCAGTACCTTGCAGTCCTTCGATGTCGCCAGGCCAGTTATCAACATCGGTGGTAGTCGTGAGCTGCCCACCAGGTTGCATGCCGGTCAAGAGGATTGGTTTTAAATTGGCACGAGCAGCATAAACGGCCGCAGTGTACCCCGCAGGACCTGATCCTAAAATGATCAGGCGATGATGATTAACACGGCAAGGCATCTGAATTCTTCCTAATAAATTAAATTGTGTGTAAGATGGCGTTAGGGCTACTACTATAGCAAAGTTTTGTACATGGCGAAGCAATATACAGAAAAAAAAGTCAGGATGATGAAAAATAATTTATCAGGTGTGTTTACTAAGCGGCTCTCCGAAGGGGGATTTATCCTTGTTGTGACTTGCGCCTTGCTCGTCATTCTCTCTTTGGCGACTTATTCACCAGCGGATCCAACGTGGTCCTATGGCGCAAAATCGTCTACGGGGTTTGCTAATGCGGGCGGGCAGGTTGGTGCCACCATCTCGTATACGCTCTATTTACTCTTGGGTTATATAGCGTATTTATTCCCTTTCAGTGTGGCCTATGTCGCTTGGTTAATTTTGCGAGACCATCGTGCGTTACGCAATGTGGATAAACCGGCTTTGCTGGTTCGTACTTGTGGTTTATCATTTTTAATGATTGGCGGCTGTGGGCTGTTGAGCTTGCTGTATGGGATTGGGGCTGGCGGTTTGCTGGGTCGATTTGTGGCGCTCGGATTTGATTATGCCCTCAATGCCCAAGGGGCAGCGCTACTATTGTTGGCAATTTTTTTGGTTGGAGTGACTTGGCTGACGGGACTTTCGTGGATAAGGGTCACGGAATTGATTGGCCGTTACACGCTATTAACTCTGCGAGGTGCATTATTGGCCCTTCGAACGGCTTGGAACGCAGGGCAATGGTTTGTGCAAAGCCTAATTAAACCATTGCTGATGCGGATAATTCATCAAGGTAATGGTGAGACTAGGCAACTTCGTAGGGTTGATCCGGTATTGATTCGTCGTGAACGCGTGCAACCTGTTTTAAAGCAGAATGTGCCTGTTTCTCGTTTTGTGGTTGACAATCAAAGTCCCCTTGAATACAGCGCTAAAACGACTACCCGGGGATCAGTTGCGGTTATTTCACCTGCTACCGTGAAACCTCGTACTGAATCGCGACCCAATAAGCTTTTTGTCACGCCAGGTCTGCCTGATTTAGCACTGCTTGATAAAGGAGAGCCAGGCAAGGCATTAGGTGGTTATACCCATCAGGAATTGGAAATATTGTCGCGTGATCTTGAACAGCACCTGCTTGATTTTGGCATTCAGGCCGATGTTGTTGCAGTCCATCCAGGTCCTGTGATCACGCGTTTTGAGCTGCAGCTCGCTGCGGGCGTTAAAGCCAGTAAATTATCAGCACTATCCAAAGATTTAGCGCGTTCCTTATCCGTGTTTAGTGTCCGTGTTGTTGAAATTATTCCTGGTAAAACGGTGGTTGGTCTTGAGTTGCCTAATCAGTATCGCCAAGTGGTGCGATTGTCGGAGATCTTATCTTCAGAGGTGTATCAACAAGCGCATTCGCCATTGACTTTAGCCCTAGGGGTGGATATTGCTGGTTATCCAATGGTGGTTGATTTAGCCAAAATGCCGCATTTGTTAGTTGCGGGCACGACGGGCTCAGGGAAATCAGTCGGTATTAATGCCATGATTTTAAGTATTTTGTTTAAATCGACTCCCGCAGAGGTTCGTCTTATCATGATTGATCCAAAAATGCTGGAGCTTTCAGTTTATGATGGCATTCCCCACTTATTGACACCCGTAGTCACTGATATGCGAGAAGCTGCGAGTGCATTGCGGTGGTGTGTTGGTGAAATGGAGCGGCGCTATCGGTTAATGGCGGCTTTAGGCGTGCGAAATCTGGCAGGGTATAATACGAAATTAGCAGAAGCAGTGGCAGAAGGTGAGCCTTTAGTGGATATGCTATGGAAACCCACTGATTCGATGGAGGAAACGGCGCCATTACTGGAACAGCTACCCTACATTATTGTGATCATTGATGAACTTGCTGACATGATGATGGTGGTGGGTAAGAAGGTCGAGCAATTGATTGCTCGCATTGCTCAAAAAGCACGTGCTGCAGGCATTCACCTGATTTTAGCGACACAACGTCCTTCAGTGGATGTGTTAACGGGGTTGATTAAATCCAATATTCCAACTCGGGTTTCTTTTCAGGTGTCTTCTAAGATTGATTCACGCACTATTTTGGATCAACAAGGGGCAGAGAGTTTGTTAGGGCATGGGGATATGCTTTATCTTGCTCCCGGTACTGGTGCACCATTGCGAGTGCATGGCGCTTTGGTTGATGATAAAGAAGTTCATCGCATCGCCTCAGATTGGCGATTACGTGGTCAGCCTGAGTACATCGATGAAATTACACAGATTTCAAGTGATCTTGAGAGTGGGTTTACTGATGAAGGACAAGCTGTGGAGGAAGCGGATCCACTCTATGATCAAGCGGTTGAGTTTGTTATTCAAACGCGAAAGGCCAGTATTTCAGGCGTTCAACGACGCTTTAAAATAGGTTATAACCGAGCGGCGCGCTTGGTTGAAGAAATGGAACGTACCGGGGTTGTTAGCCAGTTGGATGGTGGGTTTCGAGATGTGTTGGTTGCGGGTGTCGGCGAAGAATAATGAAACAACTTCTTAGCATCATTCTTGCTTTTATGGTCACTCATAGCGCGATAGCCGACATTGCTGCTGAAACGTTGCAGCATAAGTTGAATGCGTTGCGATCGATGAGCGCCGATTTTAGTCAGATTATTCGCACTAAAAACCGCATTGTCTCTCGTTCGTCTGGCCGTATGGCCTTACAACGTCCTGGAAAATTTCGTTGGGATACTAGAACTCCTATGGCACAACTGGTGGTCGCAGATAGTCACTATATTTGGGTTTATGATGTTGATTTGGAGCAAGTGACGGTAAAAAAACAGGTTAAAGGTCTTGGCGGAACTGCAGCATTGTTTTTAGGTGGTTATACAGATACGCTGACTCGTGATTTTACGGTGAGCGAATCGAAACAGGGGAACCATGAACGCTATTCTCTCCATTCTAAATCAGCTAAGGACAACTTTCAGCGTATTAAGCTTGATTTTAGCGGAGATGCGCTTTACTCAATTGAATTGTTTGACCAGCTTGGCCAACATACCATGGTCCAACTCTCGCGAGCCAAAGTAAATCCTACACTTTCAGCGAACTTGTTTTCCTTTAAACCACCCAAAGGTGTTGATATTGTACAACAATAGAGAAAGTTGTGTCACAATGATTCTACAAGGATAAAAAGCCTTTAAGGATTAACTGATGAGCACGGTGTTAATTGTGGAACATGACACGGTCTTGCGAGAGGCGCTCGCAGAGACGATGAACTTGGCCGGTTATTCTTATTTTACGGCGAAGTGCGGTCGAGAAGCGCTCGTTCTGCTTGACCGCTATTTGCCCGCTTTAGTGCTCTGTGATGATTGTTTAGATGATCTCAGTGGTCAGGAAATGCTTGTCGAAATTCAGCGACGACAACCCGGAACGCAAGTCATGTTGATGACGGCTCATGGTTCGGTTGAACATGCAGTTGACGCAATGCGTCACGGTGCAGTGGATTATTTGCAGAAACCATTCAGTGCGCATGTGTTAATTGAAAAACTGAAATCGTACATTAAACCAGAGCTGCTCAATGATGAAAATTCCCCTGTTGCTGAGGATGCAAAAAGTCAGGCGTTGATGTCGGTGGCGCTTCGAGTTGCGGGGGCCGACGTTGGAGTGTTGATAACGGGTGAAAGTGGAACAGGTAAAGAAGTGTTAGCGCATTTTATTCATGATCATTCTCCTCGCTGTAACAGTCCATTTATAGCCATTAACTGTGCCGCAATTCCGGAGCAAATGCTGGAGGCAACCTTATTTGGTTATGAAAAAGGAGCATTCACCGGCGCTTATAAAACGACTTCAGGAAAATTTGAACAAGCACAAGGCGGTACTTTATTATTGGATGAAGTGAGTGAAATGAGTCTTGCACTGCAGGCAAAACTACTGCGGGTTTTGCAAGAAAAAGAAGTGGAGCATATTGGGGCAAATAAGCTGATTAAATTGGATGTTCGCGTTATTTCCACCAGTAACCGTTGTTTGCACGATGAAATTAAAGCGGGGCGTTTCCGTGAAGATTTGTTTTACCGCTTAAATATTTTCCCACTGCATTGGCTTCCTTTACGTGAACGCCCCGATGATATTGTTCCTCTAGCAAACTACCTTCTGAACAAGCATTGTCGAGATAGTTTTCCAGTGATTCCGTGCTTAAGTGAGGAGGCGAAACAAAAACTATTAAATTACTCCTGGCCTGGAAATGCGCGCGAATTAGACAATGTGATTCAAAGAGCGTTAGTACTGCAGACACAAAATAGTATAGAATCCTATCATCTTCATCTGATCGATGGCGATTTTGATAGCAAAGAGCCTGGTGATCGACAGGATAATGAGTTGGCTTTGACGGGAGCGCAGTGACTAATTTTTTTAAGCGATGTCGATTTTATTTGGCTATGGTCATTATTACAGCGGCCTTGTTGACTAGTTTGCTTCGAGCGCTTACCCCTTTTGTTGCTCAATATCAATCTGATATTGAACATTATCTGTCTAAATTATTAGGTCAAGATGTCGTCATTGGCAGTATGGAAACGGGTTGGTATTGGTTTGAACCAGTCATTAAGTTGACTGATTTGGCTATTTATAATGGTCAAAAACCCGTGTTGGATGCGCATCAGTTGATTTTGGGTATTAACTTATTCAGTTCCTTATGGCACTGGCAAATAGAGCCTGGTGTTCTTTATGTCGAAAAAGTGCATTTGGTCATTCATCAGCATCAAGAAAATTGGAGTGTCGAAGGGTTTAAGAATTTGGCATCGAAAGGCTCACTACTTACCCTTTCAAGTAATATGCGAGTGGTTGCCTGGATTTTAGCGCAACAAAAATTAATTTTTAAACACGTGTCTGCCGATGTATACCTCAAAGACGGTCGTTTTATTCCCATCAAGCAATTTAATGTAATCATTGCCAAACATTTTGGTCGTTATAAACTCAAAGGGGATATTAATATTGGACAAACTCGACCTACCTTTTTGCGTGTTCTTGCCGATCTAGACATTGATCCCAAGGCATTACGTGATACTTCAGGTGAAATTTATGTGTATGGTCACGACGTTCAACCGGCACTTTGGCACGAGTTTTTACATGAGCATCGTTTCCAAGTGTTGGATGGCGTAGTGAATGGCAGAGTCTGGTTGACTTTAGGGCAAGGCAGTCTGACGGCTGTTCAGTCAAACCTTATTATTCAAAACTTAGATTGTCTCGATACAGAAGAAAAAAAGCACTTGCGCGCAGATAGTCTTAAAGGCAATTGGGCTTGGCAAAAAAAATCCAGCGGTTGGCAGTTAAGTGCTGATCAATTGGAGTTGGCATTGAATGGAAAGCAATGGCCAGTGAATGAATTCAAGATTGATTATCAGAAATCCGCACAAACCTGGGAAATCTTTGTTCGGCATCTATTACTTGAGTCACTTTTTTCAGAGGATCTCAATTGGCCACAAGCCTTAAAACCATTCATTCAGGCTAAATTGCAGGGTGATTTGCAGGACACTCAGGTTCATATCAAAAATGACCGTGTTAGTTATGGAATCAGCCATTTTACAGGGCTCGGTTGGCAATCATTTCTGAATTATCCCAGTGTAAAAAATCTTTCCGGAGTCGTTCACTGGCAACCGGAAGAAGGACGGTTGAGCTTGGATGGTCAAAATACGGTGCTTAAGCCCCCGGGTAAACCAAAAGTCACTTTTCAAGATTTGAACGTGGGTCTCAACTGGAAAAAAGAAAGGTATGGTTGGCAGGTGAATCTCTCTCACATGATTTTACGCCATCCAGACTTGTTAGCGTCGTTTACCGGATCAACCTTTATTGAAAATACGGCATTGTTTAACCCACTTGTGGTGAAACGCAGGGTGTCAGTGATACCCCCTTGGCGGCAAAAAGAGCTATGGGTGAGTCAATTAGTGCCCATTCGTTACTATATACCCTCAGCAGGGCAAGGTGAAACAGATCCAGGCAATTTTGAACCAACCATTCATTTAAAGGGTGCGCTATCTGCAACCAATGCCGAACGGTGGATCCAGTATCTACCCAAAGAGCACCTTAAACCTAAACTGGATAAGTGGCTTAAGCATGGGATCAAACACATTGACCGTTTTGTGGCGGAAGTTAATGTTGCGGGGAATACCCACGATTTTCCGTTTGATAGAATGCCTGCAGGGGGCAATCCGGGTGTTTTTGAGATTGACGCTCACGTGAGCGGCTTAGATTTGATTTTTGCGCCTGGCTGGCCATTAACACGGGATATTGAAGCAGATTTGCATGTTGATAAACGCATCTTAACGGCGGATGTGGTTTATGCCAAATTGCAAGACATACGGGTTGAGGAGGTGAATTTACGTGTCAATGATTTAGGACTCAATCATGACACGCTGCTTGTTCATGGGCGAGTGCGCACAACAGGCCCGAAAACATTGTCTTATGTGCTCGCCTCACCACTAGTCAAAAAATTGCCTTTACTGAAACTGTTAGCGATTCAAGGCATGCTGTCACTTGATTTGAAATTGGAAGCACCTCTTTATCCACATAACGATAAAATTTTGATGCAGGGCGATCTTACTTTTTACGACAACACGCTGCTGGTGAATCATCGTTTAAGTCAAGTCGAGTTAGATACGCTTCAGGGGAATTTGCCATTTAATCAGGAAGGTATTTTAACCACTCATCTAAACGCGAACATCATGGGTGCACCCGCCGCTATTGAGCTTAAATCGACTCAAACACCCCAGTCTGCAACCCTTGTTCACATAAAGGGCGAGTTACCAATGGCGCAGTTCTGCGAAAAAATACCCAGTCCATTTTTAAGTCCGCTGCAAGGGACATTGGCGTTAGATAGCGTCTTAACTATCAGCAATGATCCAGGTGATTTAAAGCATGCACAATTCCAGAGTTCCTTAGAAGGTCTTGAAATTAAGCTGCCTGCTCCGTTAGGAAAATCCGCTGATGAAAAAAAACCACTCACCGTGGATGTTGATTTTAATCCAGACAGTTCCTTACATTTACAACTGAACTACGCTGATTTGCTGTTAAAGGCAATCAAATCACTCCATGGGGATTGGTCACTAGAGCTTAATGAGGTGAGTATTGCAGGAAAGATTGGCTATCAGCCCTCAGCAAAAAAATTAACAGGGCAGCTTAGCAAACTCCATTTGCCGCAAGACAAAAGCGTGCTTTATGAAAAACAGGAACCCTTATCAACGCTAAAAGTGGGCTCACTCCCTAATATGGAGTTTCAGATCCAGGATTTTCGTTATGGTGACTGGAATTTAGGCGAGGTTGATTGCAAAGTCACCAGCAAAGAATCGACCTGGCGTGTTGATTACTGCAAGATTAAAACACCTTACTATTTGATTCAGGCCGGGGGTGAATGGTCACAAACCGATTCGGTGAATAAGACAACGGCTGATTTGAATATGACGATTAGTGATTTGGGTAAAACGCTGACTCGATGGGGAGTAACGCCTGCGGTTGATGCACGTCACGGTGAAATAGAGGCGAGTTGCGCATGGCCAGGCGGTTTTCAAGATTTTTCTTTGGCGCGTATTATTGGTCAGGCATTGATAGTGTTTAGAGATGGTGAGATAACCCATCTTGATGCAGTCACTGAGGAGAAGTTAGGATTAGGGAAATTGCTCAGTATTTTGAGTTTGCAAACGCTACCTAGGCGTTTGAAGCTTGATTTTAGTGATTTAGTGCATAAGGGCTATGCCTTTGATTCGTTTCGCGGTAACTTTGCGATCGCGCGCGGCATTATGCAGACTAAAGACAGTGTGATCGATGGCCCAACTGCATCGGCAAGCATTAACGGCAATCTAGACATTGTGCAGCAACTCTATGCGCTTAAGATAAAAATAGCACCGCATCTGACGTCCAGTTTACCGATTGTTGCGACCATTGCGGGTGGGCCAATTATTGGGGCTGCGACTTGGGTTGCGAGCAAAATTATCAATCAGGGGGTGCAAAAATTCAGTGTTTATGGCTATCAAATTACCGGTCCGTGGAAAAAGCCGATTGTTAAACCGATTGATGTTTTTAAGGATTGGGATAAAAAGATACTTGGGATTGATTTGATTTAGAGCTCTCAGAGGGAGTCGCATATGCACATACACATTTTAGGAATAGGCGGTACTTTCATGAGCGCTTTAGCTATCTTAGCCAGACAACTAGGACATGAGGTGACTGGCTGTGATGTCAATTGTTACCCACCGGTCAGTGATTTGCTCACCGATCAGAACATTGCGTGGACGGCGGGTTATGATGACTGTCAGGATGCATTACGTGCAGATTTAGTGGTGGTGGGTAATGTCATCAAACGGGGTATGCCCGTTCTTGAGGCGGTACTGAATTCAAGTCAACGTTATATGTCGGGGCCGCAATGGATTGCCGAAGAGGTTTTACCCAAGTATCGCGTGTTAGCTGTTGCAGGTACTCATGGCAAGACGACCACGACGTCTATGATAGCCCATGTTTTATTTGAAGCGGGATTAGAACCTGGATTTCTTATTGGGGGTGTGGCGCCTAATTTTGGTACCAGTGCACGTCTTGGCGAGGGGAATTGGTTTGTCATTGAGGCGGATGAATATGACAGTGCTTTTTTTGATAAACGTCCCAAGATGATTCATTACCACCCTATCGTTGCCATATTAAATAATTTGGAATTTGATCATGCTGATATTTATCCTAATTTGGAGGCTATAAAGCTGCAATTTCATTATTACCTTAAAACAGTTCAATCAACAGGTGTTGTGCTTAAGCCGCGCGATGATAAGGCGTTAAATGAGGTTATTCAGAAGGGCGTTTTTTGTAATCTTGAAGAGTTTGCATTGGATGGTGAGGCGACGTGGCGGGCTGAAATTGTCGATGAATGTGGCAGTCATTTTTATGTTTGGCAGCAGAATAAGCGGGTTGCCGAAGTTAAATGGCCTTTAATTGGCCGTTTTAATGTGGAAAATGGCTTGGCCGCCATTTCAGCATGCCATCATGCGGGGGTTTCTGTGGAGGTTGCAGCGAGTGCTCTTGGCTCCTTTAAACCGGTAAAACGGCGCCTTGAAGTGAAATTAGATAATCATGGGATCGTGGTGTACGATGATTTCGCGCATCATCCGACGGCTATTGCTAAAACAGTGGAAGCGCTAAAGCATAGCGGTAAGCATCAACGAGTCCTTGTTGTGCTTGAGTTTGCGTCGAATACGATGCGTTCCGGTATTCATTTATCAAGCATGCCAGCAGCACTAGCTGAAGCAGATTTGACCTTTTTTCTTAAACCAACGCAGTTTGATCTTGAAAAGTATGCTCAAAATTGGCATAGTTGTTATGAAATGTTGTCTGTTAGCTCAATGATTGTCAAACGGGTCGCCGATGAGGTTAGAAAAGGTGATGCGGTCGTGATTATGAGCAATCATGGTTTTGATAATATCCATCAGGACATTGTCACGGCAATTAACAGGCGATTTAATGAATAACTAACCAGGAGATCGTATGCCTCTCCCGTACCGTCAACCAAATTTTGTTACCTTATATAAGCAGTCGCAGTCTCTTAGAGAAACATTTTATAAATCAGCAAATCTCTTTTATTTGTTTACAAAGAAGCCGCGTGACAAGAAGGAGCTTGACGAATCAATGGGGTGGCCTGAGTTACGAGAAGAAGTGTTGTCTCTTTCAACAAAATACACAGTTGCAGAGGCAGAGATTTCGCAACTACAGGGCTATTTTGCTTCTGCCTGTCGATTTTTTGGTAAAGGGTTGGCTTCTGTTGGTTTAAGTCCCACGGATCGCGCCGGACAAATTGCGTCGCTCACTGATTTAATTCCCTTACTTAAAGAAGACGAACCGCAAACAACGGTGGCTAGTGCGGCGAAAGAAGCAGATCCCGAAAAAGAGGCTAAAGAGGCTAAAGATGAT
>Ga0155617_1218_pt1 | contig 11438 bp, 12 predicted proteins | sample RifCSPhighO2_12_FD_107274 | JGI IMG/M metagenome (GOLD analysis project Ga0155617, IMG submission 107274) | Legionellales bacterium RIFCSPHIGHO2_12_FULL_42_9
TCTCCCATCCGTGAAATAACTTTTTAAGGTTAGCTTCGATGGGGAAAAAAGGGGACATTTCTACTTTGCCCAAAGGGGACATTTCTAAATTGCCGCTACATTTAGACAATTTGATTGTACAAATTTCATAATATGATATATAATATACAATATGGATAATTGTTATCGGTTATTTAAACGGAGCATGATTATGAGTCAACACAAACGAGAACAAGCAGCTCGCGCAGCTTTGAAGGAAGTGCTTGATCACATGACGGACGATGAAATAATGAAATTCGCACATGTAATGCAGAAACATGAGAATTCAAGAAAATATACTGTAGGTATAAATCAATGCGAAGATCTGTACGGATTATTGTTAAAAAACCAAACAGCAGATGAACGACATAGGTTCAATTTGCAATACGTAGACAAAACTCTAAATGACAGGCTGATAATCCTTGAAAAAATAAATAATGGCGTAAATCTAGATGGAATACTTAATGAGGGCGCCGAGCTGTCAAAGAAAATTATACAAGACATTCTGCGGAATAACATGATTTCGTATAATCCCGAAACACTTACGTTTGAGGTAAATGAAAAACCCTATATCAGTCCTTCGAAACATAGTGCCAGTATCACTAAAAAGCTAAATGGTAATAATGCAATACTTATGCGGGAGGCTAAGTTGCTACAAGATAACAAAAAGGAACAATTTGCAAAAGAAATACAATGTATAGCAGACTCTTTGCCAGAAAATACAAGTGCAAATAAAAAAGTACAGCTCGATGTTGCGACAAAGCTTGCCCAACTTCAACGTTACAAGAGATATGCTGATCCAGCATATAATATAGTACCAAACATTAATACATCATCAGGCTCATCAGGCATAGCAAGTATACTATTATCCAAAGAAAACGAACAATGGATAAATAAAGCGCTACAAACTTTGAATGCCATTAAAGATACCAGAATCCGGCCCCCAGAAGATCAAATGATGCAAAAATATATTAAAGAACAAATTGATTTGATTATTGAATGCACAAATAGCGAATATCTTTCTGATCTGATTCTGGCAAACAAAAATTTGGAAAATGTCTTAACGAGCCAAAAAAATAATAAGAAGACTTTTAATGAAATTATTGCTTATTATCATGTCGAGAAAATACGCTCAGAAATCTGCGAAAAACCTATTACATCTAGAGAGAGTTTTATAGAATCCCTCAAATCTCCAGTAGATAAGATCAAGCAAATAAGAGAAATATCTATAAAGTTGGAGGGACCCTGGAGAAAAGACGTTATAATGCACAATTACCTCGATGAAAAATTAAAATCACTTGCGCTCGTCGAAAATATTGATATTGAGCAAATTAAAAATATTGACAAAGAACTATCAGATATATTAAAAGGGCAAGAAGCTACCAAATCAATAAATACAATAATTGCAAAACTAGAGGCTAAAGATGCAGACCTAGACACTATGATGCCAGCTATTGGCTACAGAGACAAAATTCACGAAATTCGGATGGCCGTAATGGCTATTCCTGTAGAAAAAAGATGTCTACTTGCAATTACAGAGTCTGAGGAGCCTGAAATAAAAGCAGTATTCAATGCTATGAATCGTCATCGTATCTTCTTCGGCCGCGGTGAAACTACCTCTTTTAAAGATTTTAAAAAAATGCTGGCTAATACTAAAACAAATCCGAAAGAGTATGAATTAGAAATGCAGCAGCTCAATTCGCTCAAGAAAAAATAATAATATAGCATCCATTCACGCTGCGCTCGCAATGAGACGTTTAGAGCGGGAGTTGCTGAAATAATAGTAAAAGTTTTAAAAAAATCGTATATTCTTCTTAAATAGGTTAGCCCTTAACAATAACTTAAGTTGGATATTATGGCGCAATCTCAGGGAAAAGCATTTCGTTTATTAATCGAGCAGAATAGTCCATTGCAAATAGTTGGTACAATTAATGCTTACGCTGCAATGTTGGCCCAAGAAACCGGATGTAAGGCTATCTATTTATCAGGAGCAGGGGTTGCAAATGCCTCATATGGCCTGCCTGATCTTGGTATGACAAGTTTACCGGAAGTATTAGAAGATGCTCGAAGAATAACCCAAGCATCCAATTTGCCTATTTTAGTTGATATTGATACAGGATGGGGGCACGTATTTAATATTGCGCGCACAATCAAATTAATGGAGCTGGCTAATGTAGCGGCAATTCATATTGAAGATCAAGATTTGAATAAACGTTGCGGTCACCGCCCAAAAAAAATCATAGTATCCACGCAAATAATGTTAGATAGGATCAAAGCCGCAGTTGATGCTAGAGTTAATCCTGATTTTGTAATTATGGCGCGTACTGATGCTTATGCGGTCGAAGGGATGAATGCAGCCCTTGATCGCGCAGCTGCTTATATTGAACAGGGGGCGGATATGATCTTCCCAGAAGCAATGAGATCATTGGCAGAATATCGCCAATTCTGTGTTCAGATTAAAGTCCCTGTATTGGCGAATGTTACAGAGTTTGGTTGCACTCCATTGTTTACCAAAGAAGAACTTGACGATGTTGGAATTAAGATTATATTGTACCCTCTGAGCGGTTTTCGCGCGATGGCCAAAGCCACTTTGATGGTGTATACAGCTATTCAAACTCAGGGCACACAGCAAGCTGTATTGGATATGATGCAAACACGCGAAAAATTGTACGATATTCTTGGATACCGTGAATATGAAAAAAAGTTAGATCAAATAATGGAGGATGTTAATGGTTAAAAATATAGCGGGCCTGGATGGTATGGTAGCTGGACAATCAGCGATCGCTACTGTAGGTAAATTAGGACAAGGACTAAATTATCGCGGGTATTCAATTGATGATTTGGCAAAACAAGCATCGTTTGAAGAGGTGGCTTATCTTCTGCATTATGGATATTTGCCTACAGCAACAGAGTTACATAATTACATCGATAGATTATATAATTTACGCACCTTGCCGCCAGAGTTGAAGCAGATCCTGAGACTGATTCCAGCGACCGCACATCCTATGGATGTATTGCGTACCGGGTGCTCAGCATTGGGTGCTTTGGAACCTGAAATATCTTTTGTACAACAATATGCTATTGCAGATAGATTATTAGCGTTATTTCCCGGCATGTTGTGTTATTGGTATGCATATCATCTACAAGGTAACGAAATCAGTGAATTCACAGATCAGCGAACACTTGGAGGGCATTTATTGCATTTATTGCATCGTGCATTAAGTGGATTACAGCGTCATGTTAGCCAATTAGAAATCGAGATGTTAAACACATCATTAATTCTATATGCAGAACATGAGTTCAATGCTTCTACTTTTGCCGCGCGAGTAGCGGCTTCAACTTTAACTGATTTTTATTCGGCAGTTACAGCGGCAATTGGAACTTTACGCGGACCTTTGCATGGCGGTGCTAACGAAGCAGCTATGGAGTTAATTAGCCGTTTTAGTGATCCCGAGGATGCGGAGCAACAACTTTTAGTTATGCTGGCTAATAAAGAAAAAATTATGGGATTTGGTCATAGAGTTTATAGAAATTCAGATCCACGTTCGGATATTATTAAACAATGGTCACAAAAATTAGCTACAGCGTCGAATGATGTAGGCTTGTATCTAATTTCAGAGCGTATAGAATCTGTAATGCGGCGCGAAAAACATTTGCTCCCTAACCTGGATTTCTACAGTGCATCAGCATATCATGCGGCCGGAATTCCCACGCCTTTATTTACTCCAATTTTTGTAATTTCTAGAATAACCGGGTGGTCGGCGCATATATTCGAACAACGTGCTGATAATCGTTTGATACGTCCAATTGCAGAGTATATTGGTCCGCAACCACGGCCATTTGTTACGCTTGATGCTAGAGGATAATAGTATGTCTCAATATGTAGAAAATAATTTACGACCGAGTTATGATCAAGTCATCGTTGAAATTGCTGATTATGTTTTAAATTATCAAATTAATAATCCTAATGCTTATGAAATAGCACGTTTATGTTTACTGGATGCCCTTGGGTGCGGCATGTTGGCACTGAATTTTATAGAATGTACAAAATTATTGGGGCCGATAGTTCCAAATGCGATCTTGAGTTGCGGTGCTAGAGTTCCCGGGACGAGCTATGAGCTTGATCCTGTGCAAGCTGCATTTAATATTGGGACTATGATCCGATGGTTGGATTTTAATGATACTTGGTTGGCCGCGGAATGGGGGCATCCTTCAGATAATTTAGGGGCGATCTTAGCGGTAGCCGATTATGTTGGTCGAAATAATCTTTCTAAAACATCGATTACAATGCGCGATGTTTTAGAAATGATGATTAAAGCTTATGAAATTCAAGGTTGTTTGGCCTTAAAAAATAGTTTTAACAGTGTTGGACTGGATCATGTGATTTTAGTTAAACTCGCTAGTAGCGCGGTTGCAGCCAAATTATTGGGAGCCAACCGCGATCAATTATTATGCACACTATCAAATGTTTTAGTTGATGGACAAAGTTTGCGAACTTATCGACATGCTCCAAATGCTGGAACTCGTAAATCTTGGGCGGCTGGAGATGCCACCGCCAGGGCAGTGCGTTTAGCTTTGATCACTATGACTGGCGAGATGGGATATCCTAGCGCATTAACTGTTCCTAAATGGGGGTTTTATGACGCTTCATTTGCAGGCAAGCAATTTGAAATAGCGCGACCGTATACGAGTTATGTTATAGAAAACATCTTATTTAAAATTGCCTACCCAGCTGAATTTCACGCGCAAACCGCGGTTGAGTGTGCGATTAAATTGCATTCGTTAGTCAAAGAGAGATTAGAGGAAATTAGCAAAATTGAAATTAAAACCCATGCATCAGCTATTAGAATTATTAGCAAACAAGGGCCATTATATAACCCAGCAGACCGCGATCATTGTTTGCAATATATGATTGCAGTTAGTTTATTGCATGGCAATCTGGCCGCGGAGCATTATGCGGATCTTGTAGCAACTAATCCAGTAATTGATCGCTTGCGGGCTACGATGCATGTTGTGGAAGATCTTGATTTTTCGCGTGATTATCTTGATCCAGAAAAACGTTCAATTGCTAATAGCATCCAAATATTTTTTAATGATGGTAGTTGTACTGACTTAGTTACTGTAGAATACCCATTGGGTCATAATCGACGTCGCGCGGAAGGATTGCCATTATTGCTCGAAAAATTTAAAAATAATTTAAGAACTAGATTTAGTCGGGGGCGCGCGACTGGAATTTTCGACATCATGAATGATAAAAAACACCTGGAAAACATGTTGTTAATAGATTTTATGACATTGTGGCAAGTATAGAAAATGACAAAAGAAGATACGATCGAAATTTTTACAGATGGAGCGTGTAGGGGTAATCCAGGGCCGGGTGGTTGGGGGGTGTTGTTGCGTTCTGAAAACTCAGTTAAAACTTTTTATGGTAGCGAAGCACATACTACCAACAATCGGATGGAACTAACGGCGGCAATTAAAGCATTGGAATCATTAAAATTCTCCTGTAAAATCGAATTGTTCACTGATTCTCAATATCTCAAAAAAGGTATGTGTGAATGGCTTTCTGGTTGGAAAAAACGTGGCTGGATAAATTCCAAACGTGAACCTGTGAAAAACATAGATCTATGGCAAACGTTAGATGTATTAGCAGCCAGCCATGAAATTGCGTGGCACTGGGTTAAAGCACATGCCGGACACATTGAAAATGAACAAGTAGATGCGCTGGCTAATTTAGCAATTGATGAAAGCGGTTATTAAAAATGCGGCAAATCGCTCTAGATACTGAAACCACTGGTTTATCGCACAATGCGGGGGACAAAATTCTCGAAATCGCCGCGGTAGAGTTGGTTGATCGTCGTCTGACTGGAAACAACTTTCATCGATATGTGAATCCGGAGCGGACAATCAGCAGAGGGGCTTTACAGGTACATGGAATTAGCGCTGATTTTTTAAAAGATAAGCCGGTTTTTGCGCAAATAGCGCATGAACTAGTTGATTTTATCGCTGGCGCCGAGTTGATTATTCATAATGCTCCATTTGATGTGGGTTTTATAAATTCAGAACTCAAGCAGGCTAAGCATGCAAAAATCTTGACTGATTATTGTAAGATTTTTGATACGCTGGTCTATGCTAGAACCAAACATCCAGGACAACGTAACAGTCTAGATGCATTATGCAAGCGATATAATGTTAATAATTCAAATCGTGATTTGCACGGTGCTTTAATAGATGCCAAAATTCTGGCATTAATCTATTTAGCACTGACAGGTGGTCAGTTTGATTTATTTGATGGAACGCTAAATCACGATCGATATGATGAATTGGCTATGGAAAATATTACCAACCACTTAACAGGAAGCTCTTATATTATACAACCAACGGAAGATGAAATTACTCAGCATGAAAAAATGCTTGAGTTTATCATGTCCATGGCTTGAGCGTGGAGCGCATTAATGATTAATTTGTGGCCATTGTTACTGCCAGCAGCCGCATGGTCTGGATGGTTGGTAGCTAACAAAAATTATGCTTCGAAAACTAAGCGTGTTAATAAGCTTTCGCGGGAGTATATTGTTGGTCTTAATTATTTATTAAATGAGCAATCGGATAAAGCGGTGGATATTTTCATTAAACTGCTTGAAGTTGATAGCGATACAGTAGAAACACATTTGGCATTAGGTAGTTTATTTAGACGTAGAGGGGAAGTTGATCGCGCTATACGCATTCATCAAAATCTTGTCGCTCGCAATGAACTGAGCTTGACTGAACGCAAAGAAGCCTTGATGTCTTTGGGTCAAGATTATATGAGCGCTGGTTTATTTGATCGTGCTGAGAAAGTATTTCTAGAAGTACTGGAGTTGGGTGGTGCGCTGGAAATTTCCAGTTTGCACGGATTGTTGGCTATTTATCAACAAGAAAAGGCTTGGGAAAATGCTTTAGATATCATCAAAAAATTGGAAACAGCTACTGGCAAGAGTATGCATGTTCAAGCAGGTCATTATTATTGTGAAATAGCTAATTTAGCATTAAAAAATGCAACTCTCGATGAAGCGCGATATGCAGTCAAGCAAGCTCTAACTGTAGATAAAAACTCAGTACGCGCTAGTTTAATGCAGGCAGAGTTAGCGATTAATGCCCAATGTTATAAACAAGCAATTAAATCACTAAAACGGGTGTTGTATCAGGATCCTGAATTTTTAAGTGAAATTATTGAACCATTGGTTCAGTGTCATCATAAATTAAATTCTATGCAAGATTGCATAGATTTTCTGTCTAGTACAATTGAAAAACACCCCAAAGTTTCGATCTTGTTTGTAATCGCGGAACATTTGCGCAAGGATAAAAATATTGATCATGCTATAGATTTTCTTTCAGAAAAATTGAGCGCCTACCCTTCAATTCGCGGTATTAACCGGTTAATCTATTGGCATCTTGAAACCGCAAATGGTAAAGTGCGGTATAAATTGCAGATGCTGCATGATATTACTAGTAAATTCTTGGACAATAAGCCGATATATCGTTGTGGTCAGTGTGGGTTTGGTGGCAAACATTTGCACTGGCACTGCCCAAGTTGCAAGCATTGGGGTAGAATGAAACCGGTTCATGGCTTAGAAGGCGATTAATTATGGGAACTTTATGATGCAGTTTATTAATTTAACACGTCAATATAAATTTATTGAAACAAATATTTTAGATGGAATTGCAAAAGTTTTAGCAAGTGGCCAATATATCATGGGCCCGGATATTGACAAACTGGAAGAAAAATTAGCTGAATTTGTTGGAATAAAACACGTAATTGTAAATTCAAGCGGCACTGATTCTTTGCTAATGGCATTGATGGCGCTAGATATTGGACCCGGTGATGAAGTGATCACTACTGCTTTTAGTTTTTTTGCGTCAGCTGAGGTGATTGCGTTAGTTCGAGCGACACCTGTATTGATTGATATCGAGCCGAATACTTATAATATCAATCCTAATCAAATAGAGGCAGCAATTACATCTAAAACTAAAGCAATTATGCCAGTTGGTCTCTATGGGCAAATGGCAGATATGACTGCGATTAATGCGATCGCGGACAAATATAACTTGCCTGTTATTGAAGATGCGGCTCAAAGCTTCGGCGCGATGCACAATGGAGCGTATTCATGTTCTATATCAACCATTGGATGCACTAGTTTTTTTCCGCCTAAGCCATTGGGCTGTTACGGGGATGCTGGCGCATGCTTTACTAATGATGATGCCATTGCGGAAAAAATGCTTGCGATACGCAATCATGGTCAAACCGCGCGCTATAACCATCGTTACATAGGTATCAATGGTAGGATGGATACTATCCAAGCAGCAATATTGTTGGAAAAAATCAAAATCTTTTCCAAAGAGATCGACTTGCGCCAACAGGTTGCTCTAAACTACACCAATTTACTAACCGGTATTGTGAAAACCCCTGAAGTATTATACAACAATCGTAGTGTTTTTGCTCAATATACAATTGAAGTGTCGAAACGTGATGCATTTCAGCGAAATATGCACGATCTAGGTATTCCAACTGCAATCCATTATCCAATCGCAATGCATCAACAACCGGCATTAACTTATCTAGGTTATCAAGCAGGGGATTTTCCATGTGCTGAATTAGCCAGCCAACGAGTGATCAGTTTACCAATGGATCCTTATTTAACGATCGATGAACAACGACAAGTCGCTCAATCTGTGATAAAAAGCCTCAATTTATGACCGAAATAATTGTAGCATTAGACTTTAATGATCAACAAACGGCGTATTCTTTAATTAGTCGTTTGCAACATTTGGCGCCCATATTGAAAATTGGCAATGAAATGTTTACTTTGTTTGGGCCAAATTTTGTTAGAGATATAGTTGCCGCAGGATATAGAGTATTTTTAGATCTAAAATTTCATGATATTCCGCACACAGTGGCACGTTCTTGTGTTGCTGCAGCTGATTTAGGCGTGTGGATGTTAAATATACATGCATCCGGTGGATTAAAAATGATGCAAACAGCCATGGACAGTTTGCAATCTAATAGCATGACACGACCATTAGTTACCGCGGTTACTGTATTAACCAGCCTAGCCGCTGTCGATGTTGCTCAAATTGGATGTAATTATCCATTACAAGAACAGGCGCTTAACTTAGCAATGCTTGCCAAGGATGCGGGTCTTGATGGAGTTGTGTGTTCCGCTTGGGATGCTAATACCATTAAAGAGAGTTGTGGTGTTAATTTTTTGACCATTACTCCTGGGATACGATTAAATTCTACCATAATCACAGATGATCAACAGCGTATTGCTACAGCTCAAGAAGCAGTTGCATTGGGCAGTGACTATATTGTAGTCGGCAGACCGATTACACAAGCGCATGATCCGGTAGCTATGTTGACAGAATTTTATAACATACTTGGAATTACAAGGTGATTAAGGCTAAATCATTTGGGTTTACGTTAATTGAAATTTTATGTACTCTAAGTATTTTGAGCTTGAGTGTGTTTTGTGTGTTTACTTTAAGCGAAAGATTTCTTATTGCAAATGAAAATTATAATTTAACCGCGCAATTGATGAATATGGTGAACTACAGTCGCAATATGGCGTTGTTTACCAATCTAAACCTTACAATAAATCCTTACCATAACGACTGGTCGTGCGGTGTGGTTTTATTTATTGATAATAAAAATCATCATTATTCTGGACATGAAAAAATCATTCATATCTGGTCGTGGAAATTGAAATTTCTACAGCTCTCTTGGCATGGATTGCTCGCAGATGATTACTTAACATTCTCTAATAACTTAAACCATGCGATTACCAATGGCCATTTTACAATCTCCCAAAATGTTAATGTAATTCGACGTATCGTGCTCAATCGTTTAAGTCGAGTAATTATCAAATGATTCAATATTTATATTTGGCGCGTTTTCACCAACCGATCGGCATTGTGCTTTTATGGGCTCCAATTGCATGGAGTTTATGGATTGCCGCGCATGGATTTCCTGAATTGCGACTGGTTGCATTGTTTTTTTTTGGCACTCTATTGATGCGAGCCGCTGGATGCGTTATCAACGATATCGTTGATAGAAATATCGATTGTCACGTTGCGCGAACTAAACATCGTCCTTTGGCGTCTGGTAAAATTTCCTTGATGGGGGCGTTTGGATTTTTATTGCTATTGCTATGTGGCTCTGTCTTAATATTAATTCAATTGCCAGCAAAATGTTTTGTTTATGCATTAGTTGGTTTGGGCATTACTATTATATATCCTTTTTGTAAACGGTTTTTACATTGTCCGCAATTAGTTTTGGGATTTGCCTTCTCTATGGGGATCCCTATGGTTTATGCGGCTACAGGAGCTGTTTTTGATTATAAAACAATTATGTTATGGGTGATCAATTTTTTATGGATCATTGCATATGATACTCAATATGCCATATTAGATCGAATTGATGATATCTGTATTGGAGTACGCTCAACCGCAGTTTTATTTAAGAGTTGGACGCCTAATATAATTATTTTATTGCAATTTTGTTTTCATGGAGCGTGGCTAATATTAGCGTGGTGGTTAAAATTTAACTGGTATTTTTTGTTTGAATGGTTTACAGGATTAATCATACTAATTTATCAACAACAACCTGAAAAACGTATGCGAATATTTCTTAGTAATGGATTGTATGGTATTTGCATGTGGATTGCCGTTTTCTTTGGAGAGCGTTGGTAAATATGCGTACCTTTATACTCAGAGCACGTAAAGGTACTACTCGCTGGGATTTAGTTAGATCTCAACTGGGGGCAAAAGAGCATTGCGAAGTTGTAGCTCATTCAGTGATCAATGCTTTTTTTATTGCTAGCGGTTTTAGGGTTGATGTAGAATTTTATATTATACTGGATAGTTCCGAAGATTTTCCGCGCACCATTAAATTATCCGGCGGTGAAGGACTATCAATTTCAGGCTTCCATGAGGAAGCGGTGATTCAATTGATTGAAAAAACATTAAAAGATAGCCGCGGATTACATAAAGATCAGATTTTGGTTGTAGCTCCAGGAATTCAGATTTATGGTTTTGGCTTTGAGCGACTGATTAGCAAGTTGATTCAAACAAGAACTCTATATTTGCTTGATAGGCAAGGAGAAAGCATTAGACAAATCAAGCTGGAATTGGATCCTGTATTTATTTTAAGCGATCATTTAGCGATGCCTAAAAAGACCATTAGCGGACTGAAACGCAATGGCCTCAAAACAATAAGCTTAGGCAAACAAATGCTGTTTGCTTCTCAATGTATTGTTTTGATCAATCATGAAATGGATTTGGCGCAAATCTAAAGAACTATCATGACCACTCATCGGCCACCCCAGCCAATGAAAATCTAATTTTCAGTATAGATTTTATTTCAACGTAAAGATTGTTTATAGTAC
>Ga0155617_1181_pt2 | contig 11279 bp, 13 predicted proteins | sample RifCSPhighO2_12_FD_107274 | JGI IMG/M metagenome (GOLD analysis project Ga0155617, IMG submission 107274) | Legionellales bacterium RIFCSPHIGHO2_12_FULL_42_9
AGGAAACTGAGCCAAGTTAATGCCAGTGTTGGGGAAATCCCCAATAGAATTCAATTGCGCGCCAAAGATATGCCAGTCTATACCCATCTGATAGCGATCATTTAAGGTCACTTCAAGGATTTTTGCTTCCAAGATAACCTGTCTATTCATGTTGTTTTGAACAAGATCAAGGTAAGCAGCCACTTGCTTCAGATCTTTTGGGTAAGCGCGTACCACCACAACTCCTGCCAATGGGTTGACCGTAACACTGCGATCTTTTTCTTTCCCAATCATATTTTCCAAGGTTGCTTTCAGGCCTGTCCAAAAATCAACATTGCTGTGTGTGCTCACATTACCAATACTGCCTTGCGTGGGTGTTGCTCCTGAACTCGCAATACTTGAGCTAGCAGCGCTCGGAGCAAGGGCGCCGCCGCCAGCTTGGCCTTGCACAACCTCGGTGATCTCGCCTGAATGCAAGCGCATTTGGGACGTGCCATTGCGTAGTAATTCGAGATAATTTACAGCATAAATTTGGGTCTGTAGTGTATTTGGCAACACTTCATAACCGCCAGGAATGCGATTATAGGTATAGCTATACGTATCCTCCAAGGCTTGCAACACTTGTTCTACAGTGACGTGTTTTAAGCTTAAGGTGATATTGCCTTGAATTTCAGGACTGACAATAATGCTGACGGGAGTGTCTTTGACTAAGCCCATATAAAACGTCCGAGCCGGCACATTTTTTACGGCAACATCAAAACGTCGTTGTAAATAATCAACACGACGTGGCGAGCGAAATTTAATCTCAGGCATCAAAGCCCGCGAAATAGTACTGCGATTGCGCTGTCCACCCGCTGCAAGCGTATCATTGTGATTGATGCTCTGATGCAACGCAACATTCATATCATCAATCGCCGTGCCATTTAAGGGCTGATGCGTCGAGCATGCCGTTAAGCTTAATATTAAAAGGACTAACCATTGTTTCATGTATTATGTTCCACACTTGGTTTTGGATCTTGTTCAATCACATGAAAAAAGACTCATCTCGCTTTGTTCAATATCCACTGGGTTGATCAAATAAATAAATGGTTAATTTTTGTCCTGATACAGATAAGACAACAAAATTTTTATTAATCTTCTCGACGGTGGCCGCGTCAATGACCTCACCAACACTTAAGAATTTGGAGTTTATTAACGCAAGCCGTCTTGTTGATGAAATAATAATGGCTTGCAATAGATAGCCTTCTTTCGTCTCTACTTTTTTTGCGCCTGTTTCCCCGATATCTATCACCGCGGGTCGCGTTGGATCATGCTCCAGGGGAGGTAGTGCGTTAATCTCTTGATTTGATAGTAAAGTAAATCCCAACACTAAGCAAAAACAAACCCCCCTCGGACGGTAGCTCATTTTACGACTCCCTGTGTTGCCGCGGGTATTGGAGTGGCTGATTGACTGCGTGGTTTTAGCGTGTAGAACTTGATAGTGGCAATAGCGTTGGGGTAGTGCTCAACTTGATAGTCCAATTTACTCCAAAATAACTGCCACTTTACCTGTTCTACACGTTGCAGAAAATGCATTATTGCAAAATAGTCTCCTTTTAACGACAACGAATAATAAATTGTTTCGGGTGCTAGTTTGACATCAAATGGTGATGTTAGCATCGTAGAAGTATTGGGGGATGGTGTTGGCGTTGTGGCTTTGCCGCTTGAATCAACTGCCGATTGACTCGCAGGTCTTACTGCTACTTCATTACGACTAACTAATGTAGAAAAATTTTCAATCGTGATGTCATTCATATCCTTTAGCAGAGAATGGAGTAATGTCGCAAGCTCTTTATCACTCACATAACGGTGGCGAAAATGGCTTAGTTGTTTATTTAAACGCTGTATTTCTTTTTTTATACTTTGAAATTTAGCGATAACCTTGTCCATATCATGGCTTTTGACAAGTTTTATTATGCGTGCATTTCTTGCTTCTAATGCGGTTGTTTGGTGGGTTAGATCGCTAATTTGCAGCGCCACCTCAGCAGCGGCTTGGGTTTGTGGCCCATAAACCAGGAAATACCAGGGAACAATGATACCAACGAGCAGTACACACAATAAGACAGCGCGTTGAACAAGGCTTATGTGATCAACTTTAAATTGTATTTTAATTAATGCGTTGCTAAACAACATGGCCACTCCAGCTAATAATTAAAGGTAACGGCTCACACCACCCTAATTAATTCAATATATCATCCTATAGTCCCTGTTATAGATGCCTCAATGGCTTAAAATGGCACCCTTTTCTTGAACAAAGCATGAGGCTTTTTTCATGCTTTGTTCAAAGTCCAATTCATGATCACTTGCATGTTAAAGCATCCTGGACTATCGAATCATTACACACAGTCGTATTGGCAATCATAAATTTTGCATACGATTTTTCTGGTATATTTTTTAAATAAAATAAGTTGAAGTTTGTTCCTTTAAATGACCCCGCCTGTTGTAAGACCTGCAATAGCTGGGAGACAGAATCGGGTTTTTGCATATAACCGCTCATTGAAGTGTTTCTTGTCTCCTGATCAATCTTTATTTCATTGAGCCATAATCCAGGAGGCACCACTTTTGCAAGTGTGCGTAAATAGTTAGAAAAACCATACTGCAAAGTCGCACGAGTTAACGTTGCATGATGGCTCTTTTTCGTTTGTAGTTCGTTTTCCAAGTCAGCAAGTTGTTTGGCCAAGGGCACCTCACTGGCGAGTAAGGGGTAGTTTCTTGCTGAAATTTGAAACACATTGGTCACTTTAATGTTTTCTGCATGTATGCGTTTGACCACCTGATTATCCCTTACCTGATTCAGCGCCATGCCCAAAGAAATGAGCGTTAAAACGACAAATGTAGCAATGATTATGTACGTTATCCATTTAGCCGGTAATTGAATAAGCGTTCTTGGTGACGAGCTCTGAAAATCAATTTGTTGTTTCATACGGTGAGCTCGTCTTGATTAAAGCATAATGCTCCGGCGATACTGTAAAATACTCCATGCTGCTCTTCTAAACTTAATGGTTGTTCTATGGTCAAGTAATGATTTAAGTCGATAATAGTGGTCCGTAAGGCAACCTTTTCTTCGATGTTATGCAACCGATCAATGATAGGATAAAACCCCGGGGTGAACAGTAATTGCTTAGGTTCAGGCAAGTTTAATTTATTAACACAATAGTTAATACTTTGCTCAATTTCAAAGGCGATATTATCCAATTCAGCGGGTTCGGCAGAACCTGCATCGGGTTTGGATGTTAATTCACGAATAAGGTAAAACATCTCGTTATAAACAATATGAAGTTTACGTATATTGTCATTGATACTGATGACAATCATGGGTGTACTTTGTGAATCTGTCTCACTGCGGGATATCAGAGTCACCACATTTTTTAACGCCATTTCAGCAATGCTTATTGTCGTTACCTCTAAGAAAGCAGATTCAAATAACGCTCGCTTTTCATCAATTGCAGATTGGGGCGTGATTGCCACAAAGGCCTTTTTTTGGCCATCCGTAACTGGCATCAAAAATGCGTCGATAGCGACCGTTGCGAGATCGTAGTCAGACAAGCCTTTCATACTCCATCGTAAGGCTGTTGCCATCTCAGTCTCAGGAACATCAAGCGCATCCATTAATATAAGCTGATATTGCTTAGGCAATAGAACCAACTGACAATCGTGCGCGATTAAATTCCAGCGTTCAACATCGCCGGCTAATGTTTTAGCCATCAAATGTCTAGTATCTTCGTTAAACTCACGCTTTTGACTAAATATAACTTGGGTATTATTTTTTACAGCAGCAATACTATAATGAGTGTCATTCAGACAGCTCGCGACAGATAGCTCAGCTTGTTTTTGTTTTTTATTCCAAAACATACACGCTCCTAACACCGTGCGATTAATTAATTAATTCATGCCAACGACTTAAATTAGTCTGTTTGGGAAAAACAGCGCTAAGGCTGTTTAAATTATTACTTGTTGTGGTGGCCATAGAGGTCCAACTCGTACCATCGTAATGGAAGCTCACGCCACCATCGCCAATTACCCAAATATCACTGGAATTAATCACGACAACACCATTTAAGTTCGGATTATTAGTTAATGTGGTGTAGGTTGGGTTCATGGCACTATCGAAAAAAACAACCAGGCCATTGCTGCCAACCGCACAACCAAAATCAGCTAATCCATCGCCATTGGTATCTTCCACCGAGACAGCGTGCAGAGTTTGCGCTGGATTAATAGCAACCCAAACAGCGGCACCGTTCACGATACGTAGACGGAGCAACTCACCCCCTGAAATCATATTTTTTCCTACAAAAAAAGCCTCAAGCGGTGCTGCATTACCATTGGGCGTGATGTCCAACCCCGACAGCAAATCAACATTCTCAGGTAAGATGAAACTTAATGGCGCTTTGGTAATTGGCCCCCACCCCGTTCCCGAGTAATACCAAATCACACCTCCTTTATCCGCAGGAGGTGCTGAGTTATCGGAGTTACCGCCCACAGCGAAACCCATGTCCGCAAAGCCATCACCATTCAGATCATAAGTTTTTACGGCATAAATATCTTTTTGCGAATTTTTGATGCTCGCTTCAGTCATGGTTATCCCAGGACAGGAGGAAAGGGATGCACTACACCAATTGGTGCTGTCATTGTTTGCATTGCGCACCCAGCGTAATATCGTGGTATTGTTACCCTGTTTTCTGCCAACAGCCCAGGCTTCCTTGGAAGACGTGGCATCGACACCTAATAGATCCACTGCATTCCCCAATGCTGCAGCTATTGGCAACCAGGGGGCGTTTCCTTGCAATCTTGCGAATTGATAAGCTGAGCTCGATTGACTCGCCACAGCCCAAGCTTCATGATAATTAAGCGCGGACACAGCATATAAATCCAGTGTCGTGCCGCTTGCTTGACTTGCCCACGCAAGCTCTGCTGTTTCAGCATTCCAACGCAATACAGTCCCACTTTGACCTACTGCAAATAACACAGGTTGGCGCATGCCCTGCTGATACTCGCGAATGCTTACTGGGTTCGTTGCCGGTGATTGGCCAATACCGGCGATATAACATTGGTATTGACTCACTGTTGCTCCGACAACCTGCTCGCTCGCTACACTGCCGTCTTGCGCGCGCATTACTCCGGCAAGTGTCGTTACATCCGCAATACGACTATATTGAAACACTTCACGGCCAATAAGCACCCAGCCATCAGGAGCAAAGACGCTGCTGTCAGCCACCGTTATCGTCGTAGGACTGGTATTATTAGGAATAGCCGCTGTTAAGACGGCATAGGCGTAGCGCGGATTATTCGCTATGTTGCTGGCACGAGCTGCAATGCTGTTCCCAGTAGATAACGTTGTTGTTGTCGCTAAATTTACACAGGTTTGTCGGGCAGAAAGGTTAGCTTGTATAAGATTTCTACCTGCCTGGTCAAGCCCTCCCTCCGCTAAAGCGGCTGCTTTGGGTATTGCTTGCAGACGCAGCGTTGCCTCTGAGGATCGTAAAAAAATGGACACAAGTGCTGCACTTAACAATGCAAAAACAACAATGATGACGACGGCGGTCACCATTAAAAATCCTTGTTGTCGCCGCATCCTTGTCCGCCTTTTTTTCCGGATCTGCTTTACATTGTAACTATCCTATACCAATATTGGGAATTAGTGCAATTGAAAGGGATTCTATGTGCGCTTACCGAAAATTGTTAGTATTACTTAGCCTAGCTTTATTCACTGCGAGTTATGCCACAGTAAATCTGCTAACACCTCCTCATGAGCCTAAAGACGATAGCTTCTATGTGTGTTATTTAAAGTGCCGTATTAATTATACTGTGCACGCACCTATGCTTGCTTATAAAAAATTTAAATACATGGGCTGCATGATTAGTAAGGCGCCATGCGATACCATCTGTGTAAAAAATCCATCGTGTCATCCAGCCAAGTTAATCAAGATGAGTCGAAAACCTTGTGTTTCAAATTGTGTAACCAAAATAGTAACCCAAATAACTTATCGTCCAGTCACCTTAAAATCATTTGGTTGGTTTAATAATTACCCGCAAGCACTGAATGCGTTTTATCGTTGTGCGTATAGTTAATTGGACATTGAACAAAGCGACATGAAAAAAGACTCATGTCGCTTTGTTCATGAAAAAGAGGTTATATCAATGCGAAAGTACGGATTTATGCTGATCGAACTAGTGATTCTGCTTATTGTGATGTCCGTTCTAGCGGTGTCTATGATAGTGCAGATGCCTTCTGTAAATCTTTATCAAGCGTATAACTTTTCAAATGTTTTACTTTATGATCTCAATCTGACTCGAGTTTTATCGATGAGTCAAAATCAACGTTATCGCATTGTCATTGGTGCCAGCTCTTATCAAATTCAAGATCAAAATGGCGTACCCGTCGTACATCCAGAACTCAATAGTTCCGTGATTAATTATCCAACAGGGGTGAACGTTACTCCAGCAATGACTCTTATTTTTGACTCCTTAGGCCAACCCTACGATACAACTAGTACTGCGTTAGCGACGATGACAACTATCACGGTCTCATCAAGCAGCACAACTCAGGCACTTAGCATTAGCCCACAAACGGGGTTTATCCAATGAGAAACTATACTCACAGCGATTGGTTTTTTGGCAAGGCGCCGTGCACCCGAGGCTGCTGCGTTTACTGGTTTGTAAATGAGCACGCAAGGGAAACGGCAACGAAGCCAAAAATTCAAGCGCGAAGAGTATATCAAGGACAAACCTTAATTGAATTGCTTGTATTCATTGTGGTTATTGGAATCGTGCTGGCAGCCTCTATTTCTACTTTTCAGACCGTGCTGCGTTATAACAATAGGCCTGGAACCATTTTAGTAGCAAGTCAATTAGCTGATGCCCGCATGAATATTATTATCCAGCAACGACGAGTCAATGGATTTAGCAACATTAGTGATCCATGCAGTAGTGGTTCAATGGCAGCATGTGCGGGGCTTAATACTTTTGCAATGAATGGCGGCTATGTTGTTTCCAGTACAATTTCTGCGGTAAGCAATGGCGCACAAACGGTGACCGTCACGGTCAATGGGGCAGGTAATGCGACGAATGTGGTGAGGTTTGTGCAATGAAAACTACTCGCGGTTTTACCTTAATCGAATTGGTTATTGTTATCGTTCTAATAGGGATCTTGAGTGCTACGGGTAGTTTGCTATTACGTCAAACTTTTAAAGGGTATTTTACGGGTAAAAATATCACTGATCTGGCAAATAAAACAACTATTGCGACCAGCAATCTTATGCGTGAACTTAAAAGTGCTGAAAGTATCAGTGTCCTTGGCGCCAATACCTTAACCTTTGTTAATCAACTAGGACAAACCGTTGTCATTGATTTCAATGGAACAACCCTAAGGCGTAATGTGAACGGTGCTGGCGCCCAAACGCTCTGTACGCAGGTAACCAGTGTTGCCTTTGCCTACTTTGGGGAAACGTTCGCAACCACAGCCATTGCCAATAATGTTCGTTTTTTAACAATGCAGCTCGCGGCTGCAACCAATGAAGGGTTGCCTTATTCGCTTATGGCAGGCACTGTGTTGCGAAAAACGTTGCCTTAATGGGGAGATCCCTAAAATGAATCCTTACTCATCGCGACCTCACGCGCTGTTTCGCGAGTAATCAAATTATCATGAACTAGCTGTGTTAAATGCTGATCGAGTGTTTGCATACCGAGACTCTTGCCGGTCTGAATGGTGGAGTACATTTGCGCAACTTTATCTTCACGAATCAAACTACGAATGGCCGTATTGCAGAGCATAATTTCCAAAGCAGCAATTCGCCCGCCCCCTTTTTTCTTCAATAAAGTTTGTGCCAGAACTGCCTGAAGGGATCCCGATAACATAGAACGGATCATGGATTTTTCTTCACCTGGAAAAACATCAATGATGCGATTAATCGTTTTTGATGCGGAGCTGGTGTGCAATGTTGCAAAAACCAAATGGCCGGTCTCCGCTGCAGTCATAGCGAGCCGAATGGTTTCAAGATCACGTAATTCACCCACTAGGATAATATCTGGATCTTGCCGTAATGACGAGCGTAATGCTGCGCTGAAACTGTGCGTATCACGAAATACTTCGCGCTGATTAACCAAGCAATTTTTTGAACAGTGAACAAACTCAATAGGATCTTCAATCGTGATAATATGTTGATGTCGGTTTATATTAATATAATCAATGATTGCCGCAAGGGTTGTACTTTTTCCTGATCCAGTCGGACCGGTAACTAACACTAATCCATGTGGATAAGAAGCAATTTCGGTAAAAACTGGCGGTAAATGAAGCGCCTCCATGCTTACAATTTCCATAGGAATGATGCGAAATACCGCCGCAGCGCCTCGTTCTTGAGTAAACGCATTAACCCTAAATCGCGCCAACTGTTTGCTTTGAAACGAAAAATCTGTTTCAAGATGTTCTTTATATTCACGGCGTTGCATGTCATTCATGACCGCATCAATCATAGCAGCCACGTCTTTATGTTCCAAAATAGGATTTTCAAAAAGACGCAAATCACCATCAACCCGATACATCGGAGGTAATCCTGCCGATAGATGCAAATCCGACGCTTTATTTTTTACTGCAAAATCTAAAAAACCTTCAATATCCATATTACATCCTCTGCCAATATATTTTTAAACAGCGTGTTTTAAAATATCACATACCCATGAATTTAAGCTCATCCCACATTGTTTTGCTGCAACATAAGCTTCTCGATGAAGCTCTGGCGAAATTCTCAAGTTAAATTTACCTGAAAATGGTTTTTCTGGACTTTCATTTCTTTCTTTACAAAACGCCAGGTAATCTTCCACAGAGTCAATAAATGCTTGTTTTAGATCATGTGCTGTATTTGCTTGAAATGTAATAATATCTTTAGTGTTTATCACTTCGCCTGTAAAAATTTCATTTTCATCATCGAATTCTACATGGCCAATATAACTTTTATAATTTAACATGACGTTACTCCTGCTTCTTTTAATAAGCGTCTTACTGAAACAACAGCGCCTTTGTCAGCTTCCTTTTTAGGATGTGGGCGATGGAAAATCGCTCTGACACCATTTAGAGCCACTCGAACTCGCGACCCGCTGCCTTCCGAGATCTTAGCACCTAAAACTAGAAATAATGCTTCTATGTCTTTCCAGACAATAGAAGCATTCACGGGTGTTTCAAATATGCTTTGCAGCACTTTTTTATGTTTAGCATTCATTGTTTTATGATACCATATTTTAGTACTTCAAGTAACACACATAGTACTTGAAAATTACTAGGGGTTGTTGACAATTCTACTTGTCGCCAATTGCAATAATGAAGGACTCTTCCGTCTGATTCAATCAATTCCCTTACCGAAAGATTTATCAACTGAGACCAAAACAGGCGTGCAAAATAATAATGACAGCTGGCATGACAAAGATGAATTTGCTTTTTTAACTCATTATTTTTCATGAAGCAAGACGCATTAAACGCATTAAACGAATGGGCACAATATCTTGGTAGTTTACTACAGGATAATTTGATGCCTAAAAAAGAAGAGACTGAGTCGGTTACAAATACTCAACACACTGTGGAGTCAATTGCTGAAATTTTGGATTTGGATCCCAGTGAATTATTGGATCTCTCCAAAGATAATGAAAAACGTACCAATAAACTAAAATTGCTTTCTGAGTTTCTAGGTCACTATGAATTGTACTGTTGATTTGAAGAAGTCAAGTATTAAAAACTTCGGAATCGAGTAACAGGATGGAGAGCATAGAAAGCATCTGTTTTTGAACTATGCCTATTTTTTAAGCGGCCAATTTGTTCATACCAGCCGGATCTTGTTTTCAGACTCTTGAAATTGATATTGTTCTGTGAGCTTTGGATAGGGGATTGTTTCAGTTATTTCACGAAGCTGCCGTAGATTGCTGCTCACCTTGTGAAAAGGTTCGCGGTAGTCTTTTGAGCATGCTATTAATTCGCCTGAAGGCGTGATATCCATATACAAACCATTCCCATGCGCATCAATAAGGTCAATGGCATATCGTATCATGCGGGTATAATCGGCTTGTTGCTCATGGCTCTGTGTCATGTGTTCCCGAGCTATCTCCATGGCGGTATTAAATTGCTGTGGTCCATAACATCTTGGCAAATCCACGTTATGCGCGAGTGATAAAATCCGGTGAATAAAATTACGATGCTGACGCTCATGGGGGTCTGGGTGCTGATTAATTGCAGGCTTATCAAGGTGTTCATGTTCATAGCCTGGGTTACCCATCCAACGGACACTATCCAATAGTCGTTCACGCATGGTTTCATCTGCTGATGGCGGTGGGTATTTTGCTAAAAAGGCCTCCATATGTATTGTGCAGGCCTTTCTATAGTCATCGTAGAGTGCTGGATTATCGTTAAAGGCTATTTCGCTTTCTCGTCCTGTAACACTGTACGCCGCCGCCACGCGAAGCCACTCGCGCTCGTCTTCAGTAATAAATTGACAAAACGATTTAAAGGATTCATTTTTGGCATGATGAGCAAAATAATCAATCACTAAATCGATGTAGATCATCACCCGATACTCGTGGGCTAAACCATGATTGGGTCTGTGGATGGTGATGCCATCTATCGTGATTTGCTGTGGTGATTGCAGATAGGGTTGGCTAAGGTGATTTCGATACGCTTCAGCAATAGCGGTAGAGGACCAATAACCGCCTTTGGGAATAATGCCAGGGCTATTTATTTCTCGCGCAAAGAAACCGCCGTTCGGATTTTGGGTGTAGAGGTAGCTGGTCCCCTGTGGTACTAATATCTCGCCTTCTTCGGGATTGACAACAGGCCTGCTCGAATTATCTGTTTCAATTTTGGTGCGCTCTGTACCTGGTGTATTAAAATAGTTAGATCCATTCGTTAAGACGCTTAAACTCATGACCGATGGCGCGAATACCGAGTTGGCTATTCGTCGCTTTTTTATGCAAAATTCGCCGTCCTTTTCGGATGCATCTAGATTTTCTCCGCGGTCTACCAAACCATAACTTGGAAACAGGGTATTTAATTTGGGAAATAAAGGTGCAACCTTGTCATGCTCTTCTTGACTAATACTACCTGCGCTCAGTTTATCTTGCAGTCGTTGTTCATAATTCAGGCTATTTCCCTTTATTTGTTTGATGACAGATGCACGCTCCTCTACGCCCAAAATCACCTTTTCTAATAGTTGTCGCTCTTCGGAGTAAAGCAGTTTTCTTGGTAATTCCGCAGCCGACCAGTTAACCAAGCATCCCGCAAGAAA
>Ga0155617_1007_pt4 | contig 11224 bp, 10 predicted proteins | sample RifCSPhighO2_12_FD_107274 | JGI IMG/M metagenome (GOLD analysis project Ga0155617, IMG submission 107274) | Legionellales bacterium RIFCSPHIGHO2_12_FULL_42_9
TGAAGGCTTGATTAAAATCAGCCGCCTCTCTAGCGGTGACGCCTGCATCAACCGAATCATGTGATCGATCACCACTGGTAGACGTACGATTCCAACTTCCAGAGGCCGAACCCGTTGCATCAATTAATCCACCTGTTCTCATCCGCAAGGCACCTGTCAACATCGTTGGCACTTTCAATCGCCCATTAATACCCGCACTGGTGAGTGCCGTCAGCGCCTCATCGGTTGAAACGCCGGTACGCTTGGCAACATCAGAGGCAATATGACTCATGGTGGATAACGCTTCTTGATACTGGCCTGTTTCATTTTCAGATACGCCATGACCTAAACGCATATCATGACCGTGAATACGTGACAATTGCATAGCTTTATGTGCGGCATTTGAGACCGATGACTGGAAGCTTTGATGCGCACTACTACTTGCCTGTTTAGATGCCTCTTGCGCTTCATTCAAGCTACCACTCAACCCATCCGTACTATGCATTGATAGCGCCCCTTTCGTCATTCCAGGCGACACATCAAATACCGTATCCCCACTGGCGGTATGTGTTTTAACAACACCCGTGGCCAATTGTTCGCTGTGCATGCCATGCATGTGTGTCCAATTATTATCATGTTTATTGGCTGAGAAGGAATTCGCATTCGTATTATAAAACCCTGTCTGCCCGAAGCTAAAACTCGCACTTGCGGCATCATTGGCCACACTCATGGCGGAACCTTGTAAGTGACCCGTCATGCTGGTCGCTAAGTTGCTAAAAGCATCACTTAAGTTCGACACAAGTCCTTTTGCCAAGAAAGGGATCATCAGCATCAAATAACCCGCAACACCAGATAAATCTGCATGCAGTTCATCGATTTTATCAATATTGACCATGGTGATGCCGCCATATTGAGACGATTGATTACTTCCATACATTGTCATCGCGGCATTCAGGATAGCAAACAATACCGGCCAAAATTGCAGCGAAATAAAAAATTGCAGGTAGCCCCTAAAGATTGCCACCCCATTCGGAAGCGTCGACATTGCGATGATGAAAGGAAATATCCCAAACAATAAAACGGTTAAAAGTGTGTGTAGAATCGGCAACGACCACGCTGCTTTTTGACCCATGATGGCCCATGACCAGCGGTGCTGTACTTGCGATTTCGTCACTTGATTATTCACCACACCCGCGGTGCTATCGGTAAACGCTTGGTAATCTTTAATCCCATCACCGATGCTATTTATCATCATGGACTGTAGAAAAATGTCAGCGGATGTATCGGTCATCTTCTGATAATAATCAAAACTGGATTGAAGATGCGTTTCAAAGAGCTTTTCATAGTTACTTTGACGCGCATGACTAAATAAATTAATGCCAAAAAAGGTGTAGGCTTTTTTAATCTCTGCGTTTAATTTCGCGCGCAAACTATAGGCACCACTGGGGTTTGCCGCGGCTTGGCAAGTAACGCTCATGCCATTCACCGCTGTTCTTCGCAACGGAGATGCGTCTTTACTGATTAAATCCCAAATATTTTTGCTGGTACTCAAATCACTGACACTGTATTTGTGATTCAGACGAATATCGCCCACCACACAATTTCGCAGGTACTCATTCATTTCCGCTTTAAGCTCTGGATCCATGATTCGAAAATCACGGGAAGCCTGAATGATTTTAGACCCAAAAAGACTGCCCGTTTTGGTGTAGATCAAATCATCGGGCAACGACAGCAGTGAATCATAGCTTTCAGCCAACCCAACACCGACGGTGGTAATCAAACTCGCCGTCACGGCAAACACCACAGGAACATTCGCCACGGGAATCGAGCGCTGTGCCGAAATATCATAAATTTCCACCAGCGTTTTGGGTGTAATCACCAATTGCAACACCAACACATACCCGATGACCCATTTGGCATAAATCATTGGATCGCGTTGTTTAATATAGCCCACGGATGCCATGATGATGCCCATGAGTGCCGTTAATTTTAAAAAACTTGAAAAAAACGACTGCCCCATCATGGCGGCCACCGCATTCAAGAGTTGTTGATACAACTCACCGAACCCTAATACGTGAATCGTAATCATGCAGCCCCCACTGTATTTAAGCTCGCGGCCAATTGCTTCTCGACTCGTGCTACATTTTGAATCAAGGCTAATTTTTCAGTTAACTTACGTCCCACTTGCGGCTCAATGGCAGCTACCTGCGTGTTGGCTTTTTCAATGCGATGACGTAAATCACGCAATAAATCATCAGGCAACATGCTGCCCATGGCCGCCATAGAAACTTCTTGTAGCAAATGACTTAAATATTGCTGCAACAAGTCACTTGCAATCAACGTAGAGTAGCCTTCAATATCCACTGCCGCATTGCCATACTGCGTGCTATTCAGTACCACTAAAAACTTCAACACCGGCAGCGACGTCATCTCTAAAAATCCCGTTTCTGTCGATGATAATTTCACATCATCTTTAAGCTTTTGGTCGATGGAACGAATTACAGTGCGGATCCGGCCACTTAATGCGCGTGCTTCTGGAATCGTGATAGCAGCAACATGCACATTCAAACAGTTTTTAGACTCATCACATCGCCAAATTTGTGCTTGATTGGAGCCAGTTGTACCTAATAACGCGCGAATAAGCTCCCCGTTATCAGCCATGGAAGGTACTTGCGTAACTTTCCCGTTTTTATCAACAATAATCGTTCCGGTTAAACTCATCATAAGTTCGGCAAGCTCTGTGTTATTACCCACAAACGGGGATGCTTGCAACATCGACCATACCAAGTTTTTGTTGATGACCACTTGTTTTTCACGCGCAGGATCTTTTGAGGCATTATCCATCGTTTCACGATAGGCATCACCCGAACACGCCATCCGCGCATCTACGTAATCATGTGACCAACCACCTTGCCCCATGCGTCGTTGGTCATTACAAATTTTTTGCTGGCTTGCTACAGTCTTTGGCCATACGCCACCCACCAAATTTTGCGCCATTTCACACGAATTGATGCTGGATTGATTGACTTTTTGCACCATCGCCTGTAGAAAATCACGTACCTGTTTTAATTCAGGTACGGTCGTCGCCAACATCACATCCACCGCATAAGCACCACCATTCGTCATGATTTGTTTACCTAAGTTGGTAAGCTTTTCACCGCTGATGTAACTTAAACTTCCGGTAAATAAATCGATGCCCGCGCACCCCGCACGATAGTCCGGCATATCCAGTGTTACCAATTCATATTGACGAACCGGTGCTCGTGCATAAAGCGAGCCACCACCAAAGAAACCAGAGGCTTGCGATTCATACGCTTGAACGTTTGTAGTATTGGATGCATAGCCCACGTTATTAAAAAACGTATCCAAGTCAGCGCTCACATCGGCCACGGCCTGCATGGAAAAACTTAAAAGGCCAATCAGCCACGCAAACCTTTTTTTCATGAATGGCCTCCTTGTTCATAAGCAATAATCTTAGGGATTAATGTTTGCATTCGCGCACTCAATTCATCGGTAGTCATGCTACCGATTGCTACTGGATAAAGTGCGTGAGACGATAGATTCATTACAAAAAGCGCCGGATATCGAATGCTGTTGCCTCTAAATGCCGTTTCCACGAGTGCCGCGGTTGCCGTGGTTGCTGTTGGAAATTCAGGCAAAGGCTTGTCATCCAACGTACGCGCATCCACGGTAACGCCATGGTTATTTGCCCAGTCCTTTAAAATGGGGGCCTGTTGATGACAATGCGGGCAACTGCTTGCGAAGAAAAATAGAAACACATGATTTTTGAAAAAAGGCGTGCTCGCAGGTGTTGTTGTCGTTTGAGAGGGATGCGATTCATGCGAGGCAATCTGTTGCGCCAAGACGTCACGGCTCGATTCAGCGTACACACTTCCCATTGATAAAAGTAAACAACACCATAGAACTATCATTTTCATACTGCTTCTCCTTGAAATTGACGCGCCACTAACATCAAATGAGCCATCAACACATCTTGCGTGGTTAACCCATAGGCCACCGGTAGTGTTTGATGTGTTTTCGGATTCACCAATAATACGGCTGGAAAATAACGCACATGCAAACTATCGGCCTGTCCCAAATCGCGTCGAGAATTCGGCAAATCCGGTGATGTTGTTCCATCCACACTAATGGGAATGAGTGAAAAATGATGCGTCTTACAAAAATCACGTAAAATTGGAATTTGTTGTTGATCGATTGGATTCTTTGCTCGATAGAAAAATAACAAACCTGCATTATGCGCGAGCGTTCTCAACGTCTTCTGCTGATGCGCATGCTCGATAGAATCTTGTAATTTTGTGCCTAAATTTGATGTGGGATGCGTCACCGAAAAATCATATTCTGGATATTGCAATAAAGCTTGTTGATTTATGCGCCCGTGAAGGGACGCCTCACGCAACCAATAGTCTTGTAGCGCTAAAAATACCCGCTCATCTTCCAAGCTATGTGTGAAGCGTACTTTATGCAGGGCTTCCATGGTGTAAAAACGTAATACGGCATCTTTATCCGTGTAACTTAATTGATTAAACGCAACGCCTGCGTGCTTTTGCGGACGTTCTACTTTAGGGACGTTATACCAAAGAAATCCGGCTGGTGTTTCAGCATGAAGACCCTGCATCATCACAATGAGTCCTAAGCACAACAATCGCTTAATCATGCGCTCGCCCCTTATCATGCATGGCATTCACATGCGCGCTGTTTATCTCATCCATTGCCGCATCTTGTGGGAGATTCTTCTTACCAACGAGCTCTGCCACCATCTCACTTAAATCAAGCGCCTTAAAATTAATACGCTCAAGTTCTTCCGGCGTGACACCACGACAATCAGGATGCCAGATGCTGCCAAATCCAATACCCAATTGCGTGTAACGCCCTTGAATTTGTACAATACCGGCAAGCTTCGTTGGGAATACACAATACCCATAATGCGTTGCACTGAATCGATGCGGTTTATAATGCCCAACATAAACGGCACGATGTTCAAACTTAGCCTTTTGTAACTGTTGTAATTGCCATGGGCAATTAATCATCCAATCAAGCGAACCGGAATCCGTACAACAATCACGAAAACCCAACGGATACTTTTCGCACTCTTGATATGCGCCTCTAAAAATCACCGCTTGTTGCGAATGCACTTGATTGGCGGCTACCTCTTGAGCCGTTCCTGCAACCGCGCCTAAACGACTAACTCCTTCATTGATGTCATCACTCACATCTGGAGATGTCAGATCACATTGTCCATCAGCACAACCTACCGCAGGCGCTTGTGCTGCACTGTTCTCCACCAAACGATCCGCCGCTGCAATTTCCGTTGGATTCGGCTTTATTTTGGCGCGCATCTGCTCTTCCGTTATCACAAATCGTGCAGTCTCTTCTTGATTGAGACGTACGTTTGTTTCTTGTTGTAATAGCTTATCGTTACCACTCGCGTTCGGCTGCAAAATCGACTCACGCGGTGTTGGCGTAAAGTTAGAGATAACATCCTGTGGGCGAAAGGCTTGCATGGATTGCATCGCTTGTGCGCGAGCTGAGATTGCAGTATCCGTTGAGGGATTAGCGTAAAGCGTGCTATGCACCAATAACAAGAGCAATAAAAACGCCTTCATTGCACACCATCCTTGCACTCGCCACGGCGCTGGATACGATCCAATTCTTCAACCAGCGGTAACGTTCCATAAATCACATCAAAACAATCACCTTGTTCCACCACCAATGCAGGCACTTGATGAATGTTAAAGCGTTCAAATGCAGTGGGATCAATTTGCAACGATAAGTTAGGTATCTGATTAGATAACGCCATGACTTTTTTCGCAGTTTCTGGCATGGAGTTTTGATACAAACCATTTAAGATGGCTGGAATATGTAAACGTTCACACTCTTGCAGCGTTTCAATCATCAAGGTTTCAGGCATGGAAAAACTCACGAAAACATACGTATTCGCCATGGAAACAAACGATAGGCATAAACCAATCAATATCATAAAAATACGCAATTACGTTTCCTCCAGACTAAAAATCCATATTGATCGGGTGTATGCGGTTTTATTTTGTTAGTTTCCCAATCAAGCGTTGTATGACCTGATGGATAACAATGCTTACCATCCGCCACCTGATTCACCATCTCATAGCGATAACGTGACTTTGGCAACACCGGCAAATGCAGTTCCCGACAAGGTGATTTGCTACTTGAATCAGTAATCAACGGTGGATCGCGATGTAACTTGTAATTCATGCGCTCGGCTAAAAGGAGTGCTGTTTGCACAGGCGACAACGGTGCATTCACGTGTCCTGTTAATGGATAATGACTACCTTGAGAGCCCGCACACCAAAATAGGCTATCCATGGGTTGATTGCGTAATGACGATGACAAGCTATCGGCAGCACAGGCGCTCGCGGCCAATGGATTACCAAACAAGGTGGCTTCAGGATTTAAGACAAAACTCATCTCAGAATCATTCCATGTTGGATCCAGTTCAGTTAAATAAGCAATATCAAAATCACCGCCTTGCTGACAGCCAGCGCTGGTTATTAAATTGAGCCAGGTAATCAACGGGTATTTGTACCAATGCACATGGAAAAACGCATGGGTTTGGGCAAGACCGACTACATGCCGTCCACCTCGATGACTCGGTCTTCCTAAAGGCATGCGATGCCCACCCAAATTGACGAGGCAATAGGGTGTATCCGTCACATCAACCAACGCCATGGGTTCCCAATAGCCGATATTCAGTCCCACGCGCGAGCCTACAGTCATTGGGCAAACACCGATAGGACTTGCGGCATTATCTGTATCGGGTAAATGAGAATTCACAACACCAGTTCGTCCAATGGATAATGGGAATAAACACCGCCAGCAAACATCAGTGATAGGATTCACGAAATGCCCTGTGCATTGACCACCAAAGACCGTACTCGTGATTAAAAATAGGAGGCTCGCGATGATATTCTTCATGATGAGCCGTCCTCACTAATTGCAACTTCCATAATACGTAAAGCATTACCCTCGCGTGACACAAATGCGGGCATGCGCCTGATTCCTAATTGATGGCTAATTCGGCCTGCTTGATCGAAATAAATGGGATGATTTAATTCCCTCTCCATTCTGCCAATTTCACCACCGGTTAAAATTACTTTAGCGTCGAGATACCGCTGTAACATGCGCTTCGCCCAACGTACTTGTGCCACATCATCCGCATCCAATAATAACCAATGGGGTTGATAGGTTGGCATGTTTTCCAATGCATTAACGCGAGTACCTTTTACCCATAACACATGACCATCAGCATCAAAAATATCTTGAGATAACACGATAACTGGCATATACCGATACATGTTATTTTTGGTCGCACGCTTTAACTCAACAGGCATTGGGCGATTGGTATGCTCAGACACACGAGAAATCCACTGTTCTTCAATAGCGGCCATCTCGCCCGATTTAACAAGCACATTTAACCGCGATTCAATCAACTTCATAAAACTCAACTCCGAAACAGGGAATGTCTCACCCACCACACCTAAATTGGCAGCAATTGCAAACTCACATAAAACACAAAGCATTAACGCACTAGTGAACCGTTTTGTGAACCATTCCGGGCGGATCATGTAGTCCTCCGCATATTCGTCGCCACCAAGTGCAAAATCTCCGGTGTTACATCACAACACCCAGCCAACACAGTCGATACATCCAAAATAATGACCTGATGCATCAAAGCATAAGTATTCAAAGCGTCTTTTAATGCGTCCCCAAATCGTGTTGTTTTTTCGGATAATTGCGCATCCGTTAAGGTCAATTGACTCGCTTGCCCCACAAAACGGGCCACTACCGCTTTTTTATCCACCGTCACTACGGAGGCTTTTAACGCGTAATGGGTATTCATAAGGCTCAATCCCAGTAAGAGGATAATGCCCAACAACTGTATTAATATGAGTTTTTGACGCATCATATTTTCTCCCGCAATACTTGATGAATCGCATCAGATAGCGCGCTACCTGCCGCCATTTTGGCTTCAATAGCCCCAAATTCTTCACCACTGGATGAAAACAAAAGACGCGTATAGGGATCGGCAAAATAACGATGAAAGCTATACGTATTTCCTGTTTCAATCATAAGATTAGAAAAACCAGCACCCACCACATCACCAAAAGACTCAATCATCTTTTGTTGATAAGCATTAAAACGATTGGGATAGGCTGCGACGTAATCTTTAAAATTACCCTGACGCATGATGATTTTGATGTCACTACTGGCGGCAATCGCTTGCCCTTGAATAGTTTTTTCCGTATCCAATAGGTATTGGGTAATCACGCCAAAACCGCCATTGTGTTTACGTGCGGTTCGAAACCCTTGCTCGATAAAATTAGCCGCAATCGGGTTACTTCCTTCCGTTAAAAATCGCCAAGCCTCATCAATGATGCAGCGTTTTTTAAGTCGTCTATCCGTTTGATAAAATTGGCCTTGGATAATGACAATCATCACGAACATGACAATCGTCAATAAGTCAGGGTTGTTTTGAAAGCCACCCATTTCAAACACTACAAATTTTGATTGATTCACGAAGGGTGTCTCACCATTAAAAAGATGGCCATACAATCCATTACGCCCATATTTCTTAAGTAAAATGACTAAATCATTAAGTCTTGCATCATCTTGTGACTCACGTGTTGCAAGACGCGCGCGCAAAGCATCTAACACATCATCCATGCAAGCTTTTCTACCTTTTTCTTGCCAACACGTGGTTGCGGCATCCAGTAAATAAGACTTCTGCACGTCACATACGGGTACATGCGGACTTGCCATGATGGCTAGCAAATCTCGTATTTGAATGTTATCGGCCACCTCATCCAATCGCCCGTCACCTGTTTTCAGCTCGGTTTTTCCATCAAAATCAAACAACGTAAAAGGATTCAATGTAATGTTGGCCACATCAATGTAAGTGCCGCCTACCAATTCACATAGGTGTTTATAGGACTGACCTAAATCAATCACGTAAGTGATTTCTCCAAGTGCCAAACCACTTAAAATTTGCGCCTGCTGAAACATCGATTTACCTGCGCCCGAGGAGCCGACAGTGAGAAAATTGAAATTGGTAATCGGTAAGCTCTTGTTATCAAATGTATCCAGGAAAAAGAGCTGATGACGGTGAGTAGGTAACAACAAACCCGAGCGCGAACCTTTCATGTCGGCCACAATGGGTATCAAGTTTGCAATGTTATAATGCGTCATTGTCTTAATCAGACCTAACGATTCAAAATCCTTAAAAAATCCTTCGGTCATTAAAAATGGTAAGCTTGCTAAATAACGTACCCATTGGGTGGCTCGGGATTGCTGTAACTCAAAACCTAATTGACGATAACTGCCAATAGCTTTTGCCACCACTTCACGTTCTTTTTCTGGTGTTGAGAACAACATAAGATTATAAAAAGTTGGCAGCAGGCTTAAATTATCGCGACTGCTTTCTTCATGAATAAAATTCCAGGCCTGACCTTCATCACGAGCGCTTGGGTTTAAAAAGAGTTGAATCGCATTGGCATTGGCATTTAAGGATTTCGCGCGACTTTTAGCGCGGGCTATCATTTTATTTTGATTCACCCCTCGAATCGTCAGGCTAATTAAAAACGAACAAGGGATCCCATGCTCAGGCCGCAAAAGATTTGCAAATAAATCTGGTGTTTGCCACAACGCCAATTCGTCCGGCCACTTTTCGATATGGCAATTAATAATGCGAGTTTTAAATGGATGTCCATCTGTATCACTCCCTTCACAATCAACACTCAAATCATGCGCGGAAAATAGACTGTTGCCTGAGGGAATGGCATGACTTAACGGAGATGAAAGATCTAAATGCACTTCAGGCCAATTCATACTTTTTAACTGTGGACAAAGCAATGTCCGCATCAATACTAAAAAATCATGCTGTTCAAGACGTGCATGTGCGAGTCCCGCCACATTCAACTCTGATTCAATGTTGCGGCGCAGATTGTTTAAATGAAGTGATGCATCAGCCCCATGACGAACCGAAAAGAATAAGTACACTCGATAATCAGATAACTTAGCTGCAATATTACGTCCATTCGGATAACCTTCAATGGCTGCCTTCAAGTGATACTTTTCACTCATCTGGGCCAATTGTTGATAGATTCCACCTTGATTCATCATAGGATCAAATCCGCATTCAATTGCAGCATTTACATAATGATGGCGGTAAAGCATCACGGTGCAATCAACACCTACCGGCAGCTTATTTTTAATGAGTTCTGCCATGGATTTCACAAGTGTTTCATCAGCCCCCGCGGCAGGCATCACATGCAGTCCAAACCCCATTGAACGTTTATTGATAAATAACAAATCTTCATCCATCGATTCGTAAGGCAATAAACTTACAATGGACGGCAAATCAAGACTTATAGATGCCTGAGCCAAACGTTCTTTTTTAAGTGATGAAGGCATCATATGGCCACCTTCACCAAGTCTCTCTGTCAATCGATGCAACCAAGTTCGACTTGTATCGATGATATCAGCCCACATGGCGGACTCCTTCTGTTGATGCAAACAGTGTGTCATTGGTATGAAGAACGCCTTTTTCATCTGTCCACGGTGCTATCCAAATGGTTTGAGTGGAGTTGTGCGTTAAACGCGTCTGCTTCGCAGATATTCGCCCGACTTGGATAGGTTTTTTTACCTCATTCACTTCCGTCATGGCATTCACTTCCTCGATACTTAGACACCGATCACCCGCCGTTGCATTGCAACTAAATTGAGTGTTAATCGGTGCACACGCACTGTTCAGCATTACCACACCAACAAAACTTAATTTCATGAAAAGATGTTTCATTGCACGTCTCCATTCGATTGAGCATACGTTTTATCAATTCGACTTAAGACTTCGTGGGGAACCGTAAAATCAGGATTACCTTCCGCATCGGAGTCAATAGACAACGTTGTTTGTCGATGCTTACCACGTTCAATGACTGCATCATCTGGTTCTAAATAAAATCCATCTTTAAACACAATCGTCACCAAGTTGCCGGAACCGACTTGAATAACAGGATGATATTGCTCAGCACGTTTCACGTAATAACTGGATAGCACTTCAGCAGCTTTGGAGGCGCCACCATATGCGGCGTAAGGTGCAATATTGCCAGACGGTATGGTCGTCGCTGAACCTAACGCACTAATGCTTTGCACGGATTGTGAATATTGCGCGGCTGCAGCAATGCCAGACATAGCA
>Ga0155617_1029_pt1 | contig 11212 bp, 11 predicted proteins | sample RifCSPhighO2_12_FD_107274 | JGI IMG/M metagenome (GOLD analysis project Ga0155617, IMG submission 107274) | Legionellales bacterium RIFCSPHIGHO2_12_FULL_42_9
TTGATCCATTGCCATCGATTGACCATCAAAAACGAGATCATCTTGACCTCCCACTAAATTAACATACACCATGGCTAAACCTTTTTGGGTGTGTTCTTTTAATAAAGTGAGGCGTTGTTGTTGTTTTTGATAATCATAAGGTGACGCGTTAATACATACTAAAATATCAGCACCCGCAGTGAGAATTTGCTCAACAGGGCCAGGTTGCCAAATATCTTCGCAAATGCAAAGCGCAAGTTGATAATGATGAATAGTCAATAAGCAAGGTTTAGGTGGCCCTGGTGTAAAATAACGTTTTTCATCAAAAACACCATGGTTAGGTAATTGTTGTTTGTAGTAGCGTTGCACACAGTGTCCTTGATAATAAATGCTTGCTGCATTAAAACAACGATTATTGCTGGATAGGGGTTCATGGAGAAATTCGATCCAGGGATGGCCAATGATGACATGACAAGTTTGAGTGATGGTTTCAATAGACTTTAAGGCTTCGTCAACGCGTTCATATAATGTTTTTCGAAATAATAAGTCCTCTGGTGGGTAACCAGTCAGTGCTAATTCCGGGAATACAATGAGATCATGATGTGTTTGATGATTTAAAATAATGGATTTTATTTTTTTAGCATTTTCTTCAATAGCACCCACCGTAAAATTAGCCTGGGAGGCTAAAATACGAAGCGTTTTTTTGATCATACACGTTCCTTAAAATTTGGCTCTATCGTCATTCCAACCACGGGAATGACGGTAGAATTTAAAATTTTCTTTTAATGCCAGCAATGGATAATATTTTGGTAGCAATTTCTTCAATTGAAAAGCGTGTTGAGTTTAAGTATGGAATCTTTTCTTTCCGATACATGGCTTCAACTTCAGTTATTTCTCGTTGACATTGTTTTAAAGAGGAGTAGCAACTGTTGGGGCGTCTTTCATTGCGAATTTGTTGTAAGCGTTCTAAATCAATAGTTAAACCAAATAATTTTTGTTGATACGGGCGTAGTATATCCGGTAATTTAAAATGAATTAAATCCTCTTCAGTAAAGGGATAATTAGCGGCGAGCACACCAAAATGCAATGCCATATAAAGACAGCTTGGCGTTTTTCCGCATCGAGATACCCCAATTAAAATAATATCTGCACGGCTGTAATCACCTGCTTTAATGCCATCATCATGGGATAAGGTATAATCAATAGCATCAATGCGTTCAGAGTAGGATTCGATGTTACTGACAGCATGAGCTCGACCTACGGTATAAGATGATTTTGTTTTCAATTCTTTTTCTAAAGGATGTAAAAAAGTATTAAATAAATCAAAAATGCTGGCATGGGCATGTTTGATGACATTCACAATATCAGGATTAATTAGGGTAATAAATAATAAGGGTTTGATGCCTGTGTTTTTATAGCATTCATTGATACGTTGCACGATTTTTTCTGCTTTTTCGACGGTATCCACGTAAGGTATCGTTTGTTTTTCAAACTCAATATCGTCAAATTGCGTGATAAGGCTGTTACCGAGATTTTCAGCCGTGATTCCAGTGCCATCCGATATCATAAATGCATGTCGTTTCATAGTGAGCCTTATTGTTTGGCGCTAAATAGAATTGCTGCTAGACCGTGACTTAGCCCAATGTTATGTTTAAGTGTACATCCTATGTTGATTGCATTTTATTTAACTCCAAATTACTGTAGGAGTATATCAGTACTAGGCGGGTGGATCGATATATACTGTGCATCGATTATATTTAGACAGCGCTCTATGCGTCTTTTTGCATAGAGCCCTGTCCAAACTCTAAAAATATAGAGGTTATTATGATTTTATTTAAGCGTTTTAAAGTTAGGTCGCTAACTAAAAAGTTAAAATCCATGCAGCAAAGTCGCCAGCATAGTCAACCGAGTGATGAACTTTTGGCGAAAGAAAAAAGTATTTATCATCAATTATCAAGGCTTTATGGTCGTTTGAAAAAAAATAAAAAAGTACCTTTTGCAGAAGACATGCTTTGGGAATGTTTACGGGCCGCAACGGAGCTAGATGATTCAGAAGCGCAATTCAAATTAGCGAGTAGACTCCTTGATGAGGCGAAATTTCGTGAACAACTGCAAAAAGACGGTGTTTTTGCAAGTGCAAGCAATGAACGGCAAGCGAATCAACTTTATGAAGAAGCCTTGGCTTATTTACGTGCAGCAGAAGGGCTTGATCATGTTGGTGCTAAACGGTTGCATGGTTTATGCTATATCAATGGTTGGGGTGTTCCAGTTGAACGTGAAAAGGGCTTTGATTTAGTGGTTGATAGTATCGCAATGGAAAACAGTTGGGATAAAGTGCCACAAATTTTTGCATCAATCGGGCTCAATAAGCCAGAGTTTTTTGCGGCATTAACGAAACATCGGAAAGTATAAAATTAATACAAACTTAAATAGAAGGTGATAATCTGATTGCCAAAAAACAAAGAAACCAACCCGGCAAGACTTAAAAAAGGCCCGAAGGGAATCGGGGTTTCTTTATTTTGCTTGCTTACTTTTAAATAAATTATGCCATAAATGGAGCCAATCACTGAAGCTAATAATAGAATCAGGGGTAATTGAGTCCAACCAAACCAAGCGCCGAATGCCGCAAATAGTTTAAAATCACCATTGCCCATGCCAATTTTCGCGGTGAGCAAATAAAAACATTTGATAAAAAGCCATAAACTGATATAAGCTGCTGCAGCACTTAATACTGCATTAGGTAAAGATGTGAAAAGAGCTTCTGTATTTGCAATCAAACCCAACCACAACAAACTTAAACTGAGCGAGTCAGGTAAGAGTTGGTGTTTATAATCAATGACCGTTATCGGGATAAGTAGCCAAATAAAAAGTAAACTAAACAGACATACGACACTTATTCCAAACCACCAAACAGTAAATAAAGAAAGCAGACAAGTGCTTAACTCAACAAGCGGGTATTGCTTGTCAATGGTTATTTGACAAAAAGCGCACTCACCATGAAGCAATAAATAACTTAAGAGGGGAATGTTATGATAACTTTTGAGTTGGGTATTACACGAGGGGCAAAATGAACGCGGCCAAAATAAATTAACCGGTTTATTCCCTGGCGTGACTGAGGCTAACTTGAGTAGAGAACAGCATTCTTTGAGCCATTCATTATTCAACATCAGAGGTAGGCGATAAATGACCACATTTAAAAGGCTGCCAACTGATAAGAAGAAAATGGTCAAAAAAACATAAGTAAATACTGAGTGAGACAGTTCCAAGAGTAATCCTTTATATATGAACTTTAGACTCGATTCTGAAGTTTTTAATACTTGACTTTCAAAAACACCGAATTACCGTGGCTTGACCGCGGTATCTATGTGGCGCTTGATAGGACTGGATACCGCGGTCAAGCCGCGGTAATTCGGCACTTGAAGAAGTCAAGCATTAAAAACTTCGGAATCGGGTTTAGAGCTTGTTAAATTACTTGATGCCTTATAGTACTGATCCGAGTTTAAAAATGGGTAAGTACAAGGCGACTACCAACCCACCCACAAGAATTCCCAATATAACCATAATGATAGGTTCAAGTAAACTACTAAGAACGTCAAGGGCAAGATCAACCTCTTGCTCATAAAAATCAGCTGTTTTACTGAGCATGAGTTCGAGTTTCCCTGATTCTTCACCAATTGCAATCATTTGAATGACTCGATTGGGAAATAAAAGGCTATTTTTAATTGCCAGTTGCAGTGATTGACCCGTGGCGACATCGTCTCGAATTTGGTAAGTTGCTTCTATGAATAACCGATTTCCAGTCGCGCCGGCAACGGACTTTAATGCGTCAACCAGGGGTAATCCGGCAGCAAAAGTAATTGCGAGCGTACGAGAAAATCGTGCTATAGCGGAATTTTTGATAATTGTGCCTAGCACAGGGAGTGTAAGGAGTCTTCTTTCAATGGCATTAGCCAATTTGGGTGAGTTTTTTTTAGTATAGATAATCACACACAGACTAGTCATAACAACAATAAGAAGACTCGCCCAATGGCGTTGAAAAAATTGCGATAAATGGATGATCGAACGAGTCATGGCGGGTAATTCTGCGTCAAAACCAATAAATAGTGTTTGGAATTGCGGTACTACAAAGATAAGAAGCCCCCCAGTAATTAAAAACGAAACAATTAACACAAATAGAGGGTAACTGACTGCTTTTTTTATTTTTTTCTTGATGGTTTCTATTTTTTCTTTATAAGTTGCTAATTGATCCAACATGAGATCTAGACAGCCTGATTTTTCACCGGCATCGATTAGGGTGCAAAATAATTCATTGAATAAATTCGGGTGTTTCTGTAATGATTGCGCAACTGTTTTTCCGGTTTCAATATCGTGTTTGATTTGATTAATTAATTGCCGCAGTTCTTGATGACTCTGTGACGCGCTTATAATAGAGCAAGCTTGAACAAGCGGGACACCTGCGCCAATTAATGTGGCCATTTGTCGGCTGAACACGGCAATATCGCCTGGACTAATTTTGGGGTTTAAATAATCAGAAAAACGTTTTCTTTGTTTTGTAATTTTTTTGACAACAATGCCTTCTGAACACAAACTATTTTTCGCAAGAATAATATGGCTCGCTTGGATTACGCCGCTCGTTTTTTCATTACGATGATTCACACCGGTCCATTGGTAGTTGTTGAGTGGATTGTTGTTTTTATCGTTCATGATTAGTCAAGCGGCACTGTAACGCGATTGACTTCTTCGATGCTGGTAATGCCGTCTTTAATTTTTTCAAGCCCAGCTTGATAGATGGTGAGCATTCCTTCGTCTTGTGCTTGTTTTAAAATGTCGAGAGAGTTACCGTTAGCAAGAATAAGTTCTGTCAGTGATTGGCTGATTGGCATGACCTCAAATAAGCCGACGCGTCCGCTATAGCCATTATTGCATTGATCACAGCCTTGGGCGCGGTAGATAGCGAAACTCGCGATGTCTGTTTGTTTAAAGCCCAATTCGAGTAAACTTTGCCTAGTCAAATCAGAGCGCTCAACTTTACAATAATTGCAAAGTTTTCTCAGAAGTCGCTGCGCAATAATTAATTTGAGTGAACTGGCTACATTAAATGAGGGAATGCCCATATTGAGTAGTCGAGTTAATGTTTCGGCTGCACTATTGGTATGCAGCGTTGATAAGACAAAGTGACCGGTTTGGGCTGCATTGATTGCAATTTCAGCGGTTTCAAAGTCTCTGATCTCACCTACCATGATGGTATCGGGATCTTGGCGTAGGAATGCCCGCAACGAGCTAGCGAAGGTTAAGCCTATTTTGGGATTGATGTTGATTTGGTTTATGCCCGGTACTTTGATTTCAACGGGATCTTCGACGGTCAAAATATTACTTTCTTGCTTATTAAGCCTATCCAGTGCGGTATAGAGTGTTACTGTTTTACCACTGCCGGTCGGGCCTGTGACTAAAAGCATGCCCTGGGGTTTGCTAATCGCATTCAGAAAAATATTTTTTTGTATGGCCGTGAAGCCCAACGTATCAACATCAAGCTTAGCGGTGTCGGGATCAAGAATTCGAAGGACTACTTTTTCACCGTTAATTGTGGGACATGTACTGACTCGCAAATCAACGGCATAGCTTGGCGATAAACTTATTTTAAAATGCCCGTCTTGCGGAAGCCTTCGTTCAGCAATATCTAAATTTGCCATGACCTTAATTCGTGAGCTAATGCGGCAGGCTAGATTGGCTGCCGGTGTTACCACTTCAGTTAATACTCCATCTAAGCGGTAGCGAATACGGTAATGGTGCTCATAAGGTTCAAAATGAATGTCAGAGACGCTTTTTTTAATGGCATCAACAATAATTTTGTTAAGGAATTTAACAATTGGGGCATCGTCAGTTGCAGTGGTCATCGATACGGAGGGTTGTCCTCTATCGGGCTCAAGAGTAACCTTTTCTTGCTTCGTGGATGCTTCAGCATCAAGACTTAACTCTTGGATTTCATTTTCATAAAATAATTGTTTGATTAAGCGTGTTAGTTTAAGTGTTTCAACGATGACAACGGTGCAACTAAGGCGGGTATGAAATTGTATTTCTTTTAGGGGGGCTTGTGCGCTCGGATCATCAGTCGCCAGAAACAGGTGGTTTGTGCGTGTAAACAAAGGGATGATGCCATGATGACGAATCAATTTTTCATTGATCAGGGTTCGTGGAATGAATGTTTCATCAATACAGTCAAGATCAACTAATGGCATACCAAAACTCTTGGCAATACTGTACGCTATTTTTTCAGAAGGGACTAAATTACTGTTAATTAAATGGTGTAAAAAGGATTGCTTACTCGCGTCTGCCGAATGTTGTAATTCAAGGGCTTCTGGCTCAGCGAGCAACTTGTTATTGACAATTAATTGTGCAATTCCGTGTAATCGAACTTCGTTAATTGCTGACATCCTTATCTTGCCTTGGGACCTTACAAATTAGTTGGCAATGATAAGTTAAATAGAGGGAAGAAGACAGAGGGCAGAAGACAAAAGTTTGAATCGTTGCGCAGTATAACAGCCTATCAGGAGCATAAAAGTGCACTGCTGTACTTGTAGTTTTTGCAGAAGTTGTTACTCTGTAAACTACAGCTGGGTCACGACTTATTAAGGGAATTGCTTTGTCTGTTAAGGAACAAATCAATCGATTTCAACACTTGGATGAATGGTTTCATTCGTCGCATGGCAGCACTGTTGCAAAAGCGATTGAGGAGGAGTTGTCGCACCTAAATGATATTTTGCGTGGTGATAGCTTAGTGCAGTTGGGTGGGTGTGCGGATAATGCGTGGTTAACGGGGCTTCAGTTTAAGCATAAATGGTTATTTAATCCTCAAATTAAACCTAACAAAATTAGTTGTTCGAGCTTATTTAATTCATTGCCGATTGACCGTGAGAGCATTGATTGTGTTATTGCGCCGTTTACAGTGGATGCGTTTGATATAAAAGATACGGTGATTGATGAGATTGACCGACTATTAAAACCCATGGGGCATATTGTGATTCTCGGTGTGAATCCGGTGAGTCTTTGGGGAATGTGGCTTAGGTTTTCTTGTAAGAATTGGTTTGGTGTGTGCAAAGGCTATCCAAAATCGGTTCTTTCCTTAAAGCGCGCTTTAATTCATCGTGGTTACATGCAATGTTATTACAATGGGTTTTATTTCATACCGCCAGTGAGTCAAGAAAAATTAATCCATACCTTGGCCTTTCTTAATCAAGTGGGGAAAATGATTTCGCCAACGCCTTCGGCATTTTATTGCCTGGTCATGCAAAAACACGTCGAAAATTATATTGAACCACTATTAATTGAGAGTAAAAAAGATTTTTTAAAACGATCACCAGCCTATCAACCGGTGTGTTAAACTTGATGGGCTCGGAGGTCACTATTTAGGTCTAATCATGTCTATTCCAAGTAAAATAAAAAAAATATATGAAAGCTCTGATTTGCTCTACACGGCGAATGAAGTTGAAGCAGCGCTTGATCGTATGGCGCGTAGCATTGAGGAACAATTGCGCGACAAAAACCCAGTCATTATTTGTGTGATGGTAGGCGGTTTAATTCCCATGGCCAATTTGCTTCTTCGTTTGAATTTTCCGCTTGAAGTGGATTATGTTCATGCAACCCGTTACGGAAGCACAACCCAAGGGGGTGAGTTGACGTGGAAAGTGAGACCTTCTTTAAATTTAGCAAATCGAACGGTGTTGATTGTTGATGATATACTGGATGCCGGTGTTACTTTGGCGGCAATTATTAAGGAAATAAAAAATACGGGCGCTGCAGAAGTGTACAGTGCGGTGTTAGTTGATAAGGATCATCAACGCGATCCCAATGGTTTACAACACGCTGATTTTGTTGGTTTGGAAGTGGATGATCATTACATTTTTGGTTATGGTATGGATTATGAGGAGTACCTGCGTAATGCCCCAGGTATCTTTATTGTTCCGCCTGAACTTGAAGTATAAAACATTACTTGGATCGTGAGTTTTTTTCATAAAGTCGAGTTATTATTACTTGATGCCTTACAGAGAAACGTATCAAGGCAATTGGCAAAATTTTGAATTTCTTTGGTGCTCATTTTGCCTTGGCTACTGTTTATCAAGCCGCTGCTGCGTAGTGACTCGTTCAGATTGCGAACCGCTAAATGGTGCTTAATGTTGTGGTTCGAATAAAGCTCTCCGCATGGGTTTAAGGCAATGCCGCCTTTCGAAACCACGGCGTCTGCAAGGGGAATATCCGCAGTAATGATTAAATCTCCTGGCCTCATGCTCGCAATAATCTGATTGTCAGCAGCATCAAATCCCGCAGGGACTTGCCATTTTTTAATGAAAGGTGAGGCGGGGGTTATAAAAAAGTGGTTTGATACAATAATAAGTGAGGTTTGAGTACGCATCACTGCACGAAACAAAATATCTTTTATTGTCTTTGGACAGGCATCGCCATCAAGCCAAATGGTCATATAATCTCTCTACTGGGCACATGAGTTTAATTGCTATACTTGCGCGCAGTATACATGAATTTTTAGAGGTAATTTTTTTATGATGATTGAAATGGATGGATTCCCAATTCAATTTTTAAGAAAACGCATCAAAAATATTAATTTGCGTATTAATGCACAGGGTGAGGTTAAAGTCAGTGCGCCATTGAACCTTCCGCTACTGTTTGTTCATCGCTTTTTGCAAGAAAAAAAAGAGTGGATCAGTGAGCGTCGAAAGCAGCTGCAATTGTATTCCACTAGGCCGTGTGCCAAAGATATGAAAACAGGTGAGCGCCACTTCTTTCTTGGTAATCCTTACACCTTAATTGTTCATGAAAGTTCAAGGAAGTCGAGTTTTTGGGTTGACAAGGCGCTTATGAATTGTTGCGTGACAGCACAAACCACCAGTCTTGAAAAACACGATTTATTACAAAATTGGTATCGACAACAAATGAAACTATTATTGCCCGATCTTATCAAAAAATGGGAGTTAATTATAGGGGTAGAGGTAGAGTGGTGTGGTGTGAAAGCTATGAAAACGCGCTGGGGTTCATGTAACCCATTAAAAAAACGGATTTGGATTAATCTGCATCTTATGCAGAAACCGCTTATTTGTTTAGAATATGTCATTGTCCATGAATTGGTGCATTTACTTGAGGCAAGCCATAATACCCGTTTTTATGCATTGATGAGCCAATATATGCCCAACTGGCGTGTTTATCAAAAGCACCTCAGCCTCGGGGAGGCCTGCAACAGCAAATAACTATTCAAGAGCCCCTCATCCGTCCTTCGGACACCTTCTCCCCGGGGCCGGGACGAAGGGAAACTGAAGGAAGTTATTCGGAAGCAACTTAAAGCAGGCATTAGTTCTTAGTTTGGTGCGAGCATTCCTTGATTTCAATGAGTGCCCTTGTTAGTCTTAATTTTGTAGTTGTTCACTCGATTCCGAAGTTTTTAATACTTGACTTTCAAAAACACCGAATTACCGCGGCTTGACCGCGGTATCTATGTAGCGCTTGACATGACTGGATACCGCGGTCAAGCCGCGGTAATTCGTCACTTGAAGAAGTCAAGCATTAAAAACTTCGGAATCGGTTCAACATCAAACGGACTGCATTCATCAAATTAAGGATAATTTCATGTTTAAAAAAATACATGCTTACATTGTTGATGAGTTAATGCTTTTACCCATCCTCATTGTGAATTGGAGTTTATGGGCTATTAGTGCTTATCATAAAGTGGATGAGGTCATTACCAAGCAGGCGTGGGTTGGTCCTAATGGCTGGATCCCGTGGTTACATACCCATTTTCTCGGTACTGTTTTAGATCCGTTTGTTGAACCCCTATTTTTTGCATTAACTGCTTTAGAGGTATTGGCGGGGTTATTACTCACTCTGGCACTGCTTAAGGGGGAATTTTTTGATAGCAGGGGTAAAATTTTCTTTAAAGCGGGTTTATTTTTTGGCGCACTCTCGATTGCGTGTATGTCGATAGGCCAAAACATGGCTAATGCAGATGAAGATGTGTTTCAATTAGCATCCTATCTTACAACAACCATGATGTCGTATTTGTTTATTTTATTGTACCCACATGCGCCTTTGCTGGGAAAGAAAAGCAAACGATAATATACATTAACAATTAATACATACTTTGTTCAATTATAAAATGATAATTGGAGAGTTGCTGTGAAGTGGTCTGTTCTGTTGTTGCTGGTATTTATTTCTACTGGGGTGGTGGCAGTTAAACCATCCCATCGCTTGATGGTTGATCCGACCGGTGTGATGCGGGATATTTATTATGAAAATCAAAATGGCTATGCCGTAGCTGAAGGAGATATTATTTTATCTCGTATCGCTAAATCCAAAGACTTGGTCAGTGCCTCGATAACGCCTAATGTGGGCGGTATTCGTTGGCCTAATGGTGTCATTCCTTTTGTGTTTGCTGACAGTCTCCCCAGAGACAATGTTGAATATTGCCGGCAAGCCATGATTTTATGGCACGAAAAAACGGGTGTTCAATTTGTCGAAATCACGCCGGAAAATAACGATCAATATCTTGATTACGTTTATATTCAACCAGCTGGTGGCACCACGTGTTCTTCAGAGGTGGGTCGGAAAGGTTTTCTACAAGTAATCAACTTGGCTCCGCGGTGTACGACGATGATTACGGCTCATGAACTGGGGCATACCATTGGTTTGTGGCATGAACAATCCAGGCAAGACCGAGACCAATACATCACAATAATTTGGGATAATATTCAAGAAGAACATCAATTTAACTTTAATCAACATTTGACTGATGGTATGGATTACGGTCCTTACAATTATGATTCGATTATGCATTATTCTGCCTATGGGTTTTCCAAAAATGGTGAGAAAACCATTATTCCGTTGCAAGAGGGGATCACGATAGGTCAGCGTGATCATTTGAGCGAAGGCGACATTGCAGCAGTGAAGTCGATGTTGGAGTAAACACAGAGTATTAAAATTTGACATATATCAAAAGCACCTCAGCCCATTATCAAGACATTTCATGAGTTGTGTCCAAATCCCAATTTTCTAACGGCGTTGCAAGCCGCTCGTGGAGTGTGGCAATGTCCTGCATTCTTGCTTCCAGTAGGGCGGATAAAGCCGCCAAATTTACCTCGTCCACTTGCAGCTCCGACAACAACACCCACAGCTTGGCCACGGCGCCCCCGTTCACCACCCGCCTGCAATTATATATTGCAAAATCGAAACCCAA
>Ga0155617_1001_pt2 | contig 11198 bp, 9 predicted proteins | sample RifCSPhighO2_12_FD_107274 | JGI IMG/M metagenome (GOLD analysis project Ga0155617, IMG submission 107274) | Legionellales bacterium RIFCSPHIGHO2_12_FULL_42_9
TACCAATTTGAAAAATTAAATCACCGCCTTGTAAATGATAAGGGCTCAATCCTCCTTCACCTGTATTTTGTGCAAAGCCACCCAATTTAGCCCCTTTATTGAGCGTCATCACAGCCCGCGCTGATAGTGCGCCGAAACTCATAGCAGAAATATTGAGTCGAGAGGCTGAGTAAGGTTTTTGGCAGCCAGGCCCGCCCACCAAAATGCGTTGTTCAACTTCGGAGATTGGCTTAGGTGCTAAAGAGTGTAGGGCCCAGCTGTAGCCAATTTGATAGATGTCACGTTCTGTTCCGAAAGGTACAGTGTCGCGCATATTTTTGGCGCGTTGATAAATAATGGAACGAGTTTCTCGATCAAATGGTCGTTCTTGCTCATTGTCGGCAATAAAATATTGCTGAATTTCAGGACGGATAAATTCCAAGATATAACGCATGTGGCCAAGTACTGGAAAATTTCGCAAAATAGTGTGTTCTTTTTGAGTGAGATCGTAAATCCAGAGTACGATTAGAGGCGTTAACAGTGCTAGGAACCATCTGGCATCCTGTAGCATTACTAAAAATAACAGTACACCAAGTAAGATAACGCCAAAGGCGGTATACCATTTGCGTCGCATGTTATATCCTTCACTTAAGTATGCTATTAGTTATAATTCCTTCTTTTTACAAGTTTTTCAAGTGTATATTGACGAGAATAAGGTGTCATCAAATGAATCATACAGTATTTGTGAATCGTATTTTGAATATGAAAAAAATTAAATTCATTGGCTTGGATATGGATCACACACTGATTCGCTATCAAACAAAAAATTTTGAAGAGACAGTCTATAAGCTTGTTGTTGAGCGATTAATTCTTGATAAAGGCTATCCGGATAAAATTAAACAATGCCAATTTGATTTCGCTCATGCCATTCGTGGGCTGGTAGTGGACTGCCAAAATGGCAATATTCTTAAATTGAGTCGGTTTGCGGCTATTCGGCACAGTAGTCACGGTACCAAACCCATTGAGTTTATTGAACAACAGCGGATTTATCGCAGTATTTATGTGGATTTACGAGATCCCAATTACATTGCCATTGATACCGCATTTTCCATTGCCTTTTGTGTATTATATGCTCAATTAGTTGACTATAAAGATCAGTATCCCTTAAGGTTGCCCAGTTACCGTGAAATTGCCTTAGACGTATTAAATAGGGTGGACTTGATTCATGCTGATGGTAGTTTAAAGAAGATTATTAGCGCAAATTTGGATCATTATGTGATTAGAGAGCGTGAGGTTGTCGATGGTTTAAAGCGCTATGTTCATTTTGGTAAGAAAATTTTTGTTTTAACTAACTCAGAATACACCTATGCGAAGTTATTGTTGGATTATGCCATTAATCCATTTCTTGCTAAAAATGAGTATTGGAGCGATTTGTTTGAGTTCGTGATCACGCAAGCCAATAAACCGCGATTTTTCTATGATAATTTAACATTCCTGAAAATCAATCCTAATGATGCATTGATGACCAATTTACCTGATAAAATTGTCCCGGGAATTTATCAAGGCGGCAATGCAAAAAAATTCACCGATGATCTGCATTTAAATGGTGATGAAATTTTATACATTGGCGATCATATTTATGGGGATGTTTTACGCCTGAAGAAGGATTGTAATTGGCGAACAGCGCTTGTTGTTGAGGAGTTGGGTGCCGAGATTGCGTCACAACAACAGGCTTTCCCAATTCAGAAAAAAATTAGTGAAGCAATGCAGGTTAAAGTAGGCTTTGAAGAGCAATACACCTTATTGTGTAGTCAACGGATAGATGAACAGACTGACAAGTATGATGAGTCAATTAATGAGGTTCAGCAGAAAATCACCGTGTTGGATAAAAATATTTCAGAACTTTTAAAAGAGCAACATCAATGGTTTAATCCATTCTGGGATCGAGTGTTTCGTGCGGGTGCCGAGGAAAGTTATTTTGCTTATCAAGTCGAGCATTATGCTTGTATTTACATGGAAAGTTTGGCGGTGTTTTTAGAGCATTCGCCGCTAAGTTATTTTCGTGCTAATCGGAGGCCCTTAGCCCATGATTTGGATGTAGAAATAGAGTAGATTCCGTTTTTTTAGTTTTTAATTAAGTGGTGAATATTTTCACTCGACTTTATGAAAAAATCTCCGAATCCCCGTGGCTTGACCACGGGGTTCACAAATTGTGCAAATGGATACCGACTTTCGTCGGTATTTCGGAGATTTTTAGGTTGTATTTTAGCCACGTCGTTTATGTTATGTGCGTTTTTAAAAAATTCATAAAGTCGAGTTTCAGAATAATGATGGAATGACTAACTATTTTTAGCATAACTGGATCAGTTTTTCTTAGCGGTGAGAACAGGTTGCGACCGTTAGGCCGCAACCTGTTTGATTATATATTTGCTTTTTTAGCTGTCCATTAGTGTTTTGTATTGAACATTAGTGATATAATATTCCATTATTAATGGCAAATGGTGATTTTATGTTTGATCGAATTATGACAATTTCGTTACCTGAACAACAATCATTTTTTTTATGGGGCGCACGTCAAACAGGGAAGTCTAGTTTTCTGTTGAGGCATTATCCAGACTCCTTGTATTATGATTTATTGAATATGCAATTATTAGTGCGATATACGCAGTCACCTTATTTGTTTCGGGAGGAATTATTAAAACAACCAGCCAATCAATTAAAACGACCAATCATTATTGATGAAATCCAAAAGGTACCGACTTTATTAAATGAGATCCATTTATTAATTGAAAGACAAAAATTACACTTTATTTTATGTGGATCGAGTGCGCGAAAATTAAAAACACAATCAACTAATTTACTGGGTGGTCGCGCATGGGTTTATCATTTTTACCCATTAGTGTATCCAGAAATTCCAAATTTTGATTTATTACATGCATTGCAACATGGATTATTGCCGAAACATTATCTATCGTCTGCAAAGTTCATTCAAAAACAGTTACAAGGCTATATAGATGTTTATCTAACTGATGAAATTCGCAATGAAGGGTTAGTACGAAATTTAGCTGGGTTTTCACGCTTCTTGGAGATGGCGGGTTTATGCAATGGGGAAATGATAAATATGAGCAATATTGCGCGTGATTGCCATGTGAGTCGCAATACAGTCGAAGGTTATTTTCAAATTTTAATTGATACTATGCTAGGCACTTTTATTTATCCCTTTAATCAAAAAATAAAACGTGATTTGCTTGTTGCAATACCAAAATTTTATTTATTCGATGTGGGTGTAGCAAATTATTTAGCGCATCGGGAATTATCGCAACTTAAAGGCGATATTGCTGGTAAAAGTTTAGAACATTATATTTTGATGGAACTAATGGCTTACCGTGATTTACATCAAAAACGTTTCGATATTCGCTATTGGCGAACTAAAACTGGACTAGAAGTTGATTTTATTTTAGGAGACGCAACGATTGCAATCGAAATAAAAATTAGCGAACAAGTGCATGCACAAGATTTGCATGGTTTAAAAGCATTTTGCGAAGAGCATCCTGATGCGCGTGCAATGGTTGTTTCGCAAGACCTTCGACCACGAAAATTAATGATGCAGCATGATGTTTCAGTCGATATTCTACCTTGGCGAATATTTTTAGAACAACTATGGGATGACCAAATTATTGCAGTTTTTGGTTAAGCGTTATGCCCACTTTGCATGGTATTTTAATTAAGCTCAGAAGTGATTTGGGGTACAGGGCAAATAGTAATGGAGGTGTTTGTGTTCTTTATGCTGAAAAAGTCATTGATGCATTTTTAGTTGGTGAGTATGAGACTGTTTTTAAAAACCGGTGTGAGTACATAAAAAAAAATTATGAGCAACTGCCGGCGTTGTTGCAACGAGTGAAAGAAGAGACGAAGATTAAGTCTAAGTCTAAGTCTAAGTCTAAGTCTAAGTCTAAGTCTAAGTCAAAAGTCAATTCCTCGGCTTTTTTCCCAGTAAAAAACGCAGGAGAGAGCTTAAGTCATACACCGCTACAAAACCCAATCACTGAAGAAGAGCGTCAAATGATTTATGAGGTAGCGGCCTTTATTGGGCAAGGCGAGCTTTATCAAAATCCAGAAGATTATTATGGTGTTTTTGAACAATCGTTCAGTCAAGTACAGATTCAACCAATTTCTTGTTACGCTCAATCTGATGCTTTAGAGCGTTTAGGTGGTAGAGCCTGCCTGGTTTCTTTTATTGGAGTTTACACTCGACCTGAATTAATACAATACATACAGCAGTTGAATCAATTAGCCAAAGTTTCCGCACATGATTTTGCTTTAAGCTTGGGGAGCGATAATCATCGCATTAGTCTTTGTTATTCCCATGCTCAAAAAAACTGGCATGTGATTGATGCTAATCAGCCTGACTTACGCTCTTTACCGGCTAATGATGTGTCGCATGTTGAGCTTGCTAATATGCTGTTAGTTGCCTTTGGAGATGCGCATCATGGAGTCTGTGCATTGAGTTCGCAGTTATTTACGACAGGCCAGCAACAAGTCATTTTGCAAGAAAAAGTGAATACCTGGAAACAAAATGAAGAACTTATAGCTCTTCATGACATCACACTAACGCATGCCACACGAAAAAATGCACGAAAAGCAACGTTGGCATGGTTAGCCGCAAAAGAGGGTGACGTGAGTGCACTACAACGAATAGCAGAACTAAGTCCGATGGTTGACCTTAACCAAGCAATAAGCAATGGTGTAACTCCGGTATTTATGGCTGCACAAAATGGTCATGTCGATGTACTGCGCTTATTAATTGAGGCAAAAACCTTGGATGGTTTACCGCGTGTTGACCTTAATCAAGCGACTAACAATGGTATCACACCTCTCTACATTGCGGCGCATTGTGGACGCCTTGATATTGTGACTATTTTGCTAGAGGCGAAGGTTAACTTAGATTGTTTATACCTAGAGCTATCTCCATTGCAACATGCCGAGATGCAAGGACATGCGGCTATTGCTGCTCTTTTAAAAGAGGCTCTCAAAGAAGTACGCAGCTCGGAGTTGTTGCATCAATGAGTTTTTGGACGACATAGGAGTTTTTAGCTTGACAAAGACTCGACTTACCATATCTGCGAGGCGCAACTAAGAAGGTATGCTTTCCACTTTCGATATTGCCTACAAGTTTTTTGGTTTCATTTAAGTGATTATAAAATGCTTCACCATAAGCTTTTCCCAATGGAAACCTATGTCTTAGATTCATAGTAAATAGTTCATGATCAGTTATATATTATCAAGGTTTACTCCAAAATTCATTGGCGTGCAATCTTGCACTACGCATCACAGACTTAACCGCTCATAATTTGTGTTATAACCGCGGCTGACTGAATGTGCTGCCTCAATGATTAGGGACGTGCGCGTTCCTTAATGATACGCAGGATGAGTGTGACAGAAAGGGACTCCTTCATGATCGATAATTTTTTTAAATCCCTTTGATACGTTGTTATAGTCAATAACATCCACGGTGAAAGGTAAATTACTATTAGTCAATGTTTCTTTTAATGTGGCAATATCAATTAGCTCAGTTGGATTTTTTGTTTTTAAGCAAATATCCAAATCCGAAAATTTTTGTTGGGTGCCTTTAATACGAGAGCCAAATACGAATACTTCGCAAGATAGGTTTTGAAAAATAGAAGCTAAAATTTTATAGTCCTCTGTAGTAATAAAAATTTTTTTCATAGTTTTAGAATGTTATCAATAAAGGCATCAAGAATAATCTTAAATGCTGGCAGTGTGCTATAGATTTTCTCTGCAATTTCTTCATTATAAATGTGTGAAGTTAAATTTCTATTTTCAAGAAAAAAAAACCATGTTTTTGGATCCTGAACAAGGCCTTCTTTTGCTGCTTCTCGAATAGTGTCACGGGGGTTATTGATCAGTATTCCTTTATATTTCAGAATACGCCTCATGGTTTTCCAAGCTAATTCGATGGTAAATTCGAAACGTTGAATGCTGGCATCTCGATTTAAATCAGTTTTAGGCGCGGTTAAAGCTAGGCCCAAAGATTCTCTGGCTTTTATTAAGGGAGTGATAATGAGATCACTTAATATCATTACTTCGTCAATAATGGCATCTCCAGATTGAGTGAAAGATCTTCAATAAAACCATTTTTTATTGTAGTCTACCTTAGTTGATAGTGCAAAATAGATTTTTCAAATAGATTTTTCATATGATTTTTCACGTGTAGCTAAAAAAACATCCTTCGGAATAAGTGATCACGCTGAATCGGAATCGCTGATCAACGTGCGTCGGAATTAGTGATCAATCTCATCGGGATAGGCAAAATGGGGGTTTAATGTTGACATTACGTGATATTTTAAGTTCTGCCGCTAGAAGTGCTCGATGGACTCTAACGTTAGGATCATCTAATCATGAACAAAATTGTATAAAAACAGGGCAGTTTGTCAAATTTGCTATGACGCACCTGTGCACTTTGGACTGGTTTGAAGATCCAACAACATCGAAAATTTCTTATTTTTATAGTGGTTATGCAAAAAGGGCTATCATAGGGCACGAAAACCAAGAAAATACGTCCTGGGTTGTTAAACGGTTATTATTGGATGATAACTACATGATGGTTGCGCCTTATCCTGGACATCCTATAAGACTTGAGAAAGATTTTATCGAGTACGGTAAATTATTCAACCAAGATACAAAATTTGAATACACCCTGAATGTCTCTCTGGCCTACCAGTCTAGAGCTGGAAACTGTGGAAGTTATAGTTTTTTAGTTGCAGACTGGTTATGGAATTGGCAACAAAATCACTTTCAAAGATTATTAATAAACACTATTGAAGTAGTACAGATAGTTGCTTATCAAGAGGGTGGTGATAATCAGGACGTTGATCATGTGCTGGTTTTAATTAATCGAAAAAAAGACAGTTTATTGAATGATCCGAAGTCTTGGGAGTGTCTTGTGGTAGATCCTTGGCAACCAGCAGCTGAACTTGTTGGTGAGGTTTATCACAGCAATGAATTCAACTCAACTATGCAAATTGTAAATAAGGTCCTAGAAAATAAAAAAGCGACCAGTTTTGGTGCCCGGCTTAAGTTTGCAATTAATCCACAACAAGAAGAATACTCCGATCAATGGAAGTTGATTGAACTTTTTCCTATCGCAGCCTTTTTTGATCTCGTAGGGGATGAGCAAAAAAAACTATCATTGTCTGGAATTGAAGCGGAGCGACTTCGTCAAGTTAAATTGAAAAACACTATGCATACTGATTTAAATAGGTTTTTTCAGACTAGGAATAAGGATGTATTAAATCAAAAAGATGATCATACGAGTACGTTGGTAGACAATCAGCCACCTCATGTTCCCCTATTTGAGGAGATAAAGCCTATTGGTACACCGGTTTAGGACGATTCAGGTCGGTAAGGCACATATTCTGGTGTCCATAGGTGCTGCTCAATGCAAAGACGCGCTTCTTCATCGCTCATGTTGCGAGCAAGTCCTGATTGAATGGCTTCCTTAGCCACTGCATGCGCTACTTTAAAAGAGACTTCGCGAATCTTATCCAGTGGCGGTAATAAGTTGGCTTCATGGTTCTCTTTGGCGGGTGAACATTCTGCCAAAGCTTTAGCAGCGACCATAAATAGTTTATCGCTCACGCGTGTCGCTTGAACGCTAATCAAGCCAAGCCCCATGCCTGGGAAAATGTACACATTATTGGTTTGATCGACGCGAAATGGTTTGCCATTTTTAAGAATCGCATCAAAAGGACTGCCAGTACCCATTACCACGCGATTATTAGTCCAGGCTACAAGATCGTTTGGCACTGCCTCACTTCGCGTGATGGGATTAGACAGCGGCATTATAATGGGGCGGTTCACGTGTGCGGCCATTTCACGAATAAGGGCCTCAGTAAATAATCCGGGTTGACCGGATACGCCAATGAGTACCGTGGGATGACAATTTTTAATGACATCGAACAAACAGACGGTTGAATGATTGCCTAATTGCCAATGAGCGATATCGTTTTTCGATTTAAGTAATTTTTGTTGAAACGGCAGTAAGTCAGGCATTCTTTCTAAAAGTAAGCCATTGTGGTCAACTATGAAAATACGAGCGCGGGCTTGTTGTTCGGTTAAACCGCCATCCCTCATGGCTTGAACAATTAATTCAGCAATGCCACAACCGGCAGATCCAGCGCCAGCAATGACCACTCGTTGCTCAGCTAAAGGAACACGAGTGACGTGAATTGCTGCGAGTAAGGTTCCGGTAGCGACAGCAGCGGTTCCTTGCACATCATCATTAAAGGTACATAGCGTATCTCGGTACCGATCCAATAAGCGTGTTGCATTTTGTAAGGCAAAGTCTTCCCATTGTAAGACCACCTGCGGAAACCGTTTTTTGATGGCTTTGACAAATAAATCGATGAAATTGTCATACTCTTGATTGCGAATACGGGGATTGCGCCAACCCACATAGAGTGGATCATGCAGTAATTCGTCGTTATTGGTACCGGTATCGAGCAATATGGGTAAGGTCGTGGAAGGGTGAATACCGGCGCAGGCCGAATAGAGGGCAAGTTTACCAATGGGAATGCCCATGCCGCCAGCACCTTGATCACCTAAGCCTAAGATGCGTTCACCATCTGAAACCACAATGACTTTGACATCATTGAAGGCGGAATTAGCTAAAATAGAGTCAATTTTGTCCCGATCAGGGTACGCCAAGAAAATACCGCGTGGGCGGCGGTAAATATGACTGAAATTTTGACAGGCAAGACCGACAACGGGTGTGTAAACAAATGGGAGGATTTCAGTGATGTGCGAACACAGTAAATAATAAAATAAGGTTTCATTAGAATCTTGTAACGTTCTGAGCGATATGTATTTTTCAATGTCATTGGGTTTGCTTTTGAATGATTGATAGGCGCGTAGGCGTTGCTGTTCAATTGTGGTGACGCCGGCAGGCAGTAATCCGTATAATTTAAATTGTTCACGTTCTTTTTCAGAAAACGCCGTTCCTTTATTTAATAGAGGGGTATTGATTAATTCAAAATCGCTGGTTTTTATTGAGTAGTACACGGCGCCGTGACGGTCTTTTTTTTCTATAAAGTCCATTTTTAACCCTTTAAATCGAATGAGGCTTAATCCATCCCAAACTAAATGCGATAAACAGAAAAACAAATAAAGTCAACGACAAGCCAATGCGCCAGGTCAATGCTTTAACGGTGCGATTGCGTTTGCCTTCATCTTTCACTAAGAAAAAGAGGCTGCTGCCCAAAGCGAATAAAATAATCAACAGGGTGATAACGACAATGAGTTTGGCTAGCATGATTGCTCCTTATAGTGAGAGTTTCCGGCGACGGTGGTTTGACAAGATGATGTTTTTGTGAAAAACCAACAAAAATAGCAAAATAAATCATCATGTCGCACGTAACTATTTCGATGTGTGGTAATTTTGCGGTGAGAATGCGGTCTTTTTCGCATTCTCACCGGAAACACTCCTTATAGTAGGACACGCCCTAGTTTTTTCTTACTTCGTTGCTCCTGCCAGGTTTGTAGCAACACATAAAACACCGGGACAAACACCACAGCAAGGCAAGTTGAGGCCAGCATGCCGCTGCATACAGCAATTCCAATCGAACGACGGGCATTCGCACCGGCACCGGTGGCAAATACCAATGGCATGACTCCCATAATAAACGCAAATGAGGTCATTAGAATAGGGCGAAATCGGGTTTTTGCACCCCATACTGCTGCTTCCATAATTGATTTATGGTGAATATGCCGTTGCTCACGCGCCACTTCAACGATTAAAATCGCATTTTTAGCCGCTAAGGCGATTAATAATAATATGCCAATTTGCGTGTACAGGTTATTTGCAAGGCCTAAGGCAGATAAAGCCGATACGGTGCCGATTAAAGCCAGTGGCACGCTGAAAAGAATGGCTGCTGGCGTTAACCAATTTTCATATTGACCGGCTAAAATTAAATACACTAAAACAAGTGATAACAGGAAAATATAATAACTCATGTTGCCCGCTATTTTTTCTTGATAAGCAGTACTGGTCCATTCGTAAGAAATTCCTGGCGGTAAAAAGGTCTTGGCTAATTGTTCTAAGGCAGCAATCGATTGGCCAGAACTATAACCGGCGCCGGCGATGCCATTAATGAGGCTGGAAGGATAAAGATTATAAAGCGAAATAATCGCAGGGCCTACGGCTAAGTTAATGTCGGTGAGTGTACCTAGCGGCACCATCTCTCCCGATTGGTTTCTAACATAAAAATGACGCACGTCCTCTAGGGTCATGCGGGATGAGGCATCGGCTTGCACGTAAACCTGAAATACTAGGCCAAATTTGGTAAACAAATTGACATAGGAAGAACCTAAATAGGTTTGCAAGGTTGAGAACGCATCGCCCAAAGTGACACCTAAGGTTTCAGCTTTAGTGCGATTAATGGGGGCGGATACTTGTGGCACCGAGGCGCGAAAGGAGGTCATCAGCTTTTGCACTGCGGGTTCAAAACTGGCGCGGGCAACGAGTTGATCAGTCACTTCTTGTAATTTCTGATAATCAAAGCTGCCATCTTGCAATTCCAGCTGCATCTGAAAACCACCGGACATTCCTAGGCCTTGAATCGGTGGTGGCACGACTACCAGGATTTTTGCATCCAGGGTTTTGGCGGCCAGGGAGTTGAGTTTGGCGTAGAGTGCGGGCAAACTTTCGGCCTTGCCGCGCACACTCCAGTCTTTAAACATGACGTACATCACGCCCGCATTGGCAAGACTGGTGTTATTGTCTAACAGCGAAATTCCATCGATGCCAATGACATTGGCAATGCCATCCATTTTAGACACTTGCGTGCTCAGTTTATCAAGGACTTTCTCCGTGCGCCCGAGCGTTGCGCCATCGGGCAGCATCACATTCAGGATCAAATAGCCTTGATCTTCAATTGGGATAAAACCTGTTGGGATTAAGCTTAGACCAAAAATGGCAAGTCCAACCAAGGCAAGGCCAACGAGACAGACACGGCCACTGTGCTTGACTAAGCAGTCAATTAAAGCGGCATAACGGGTTTCAATCGGATTGTAAATGCGGTCAAAGGCCTGAAAAAATACGTTTTTCTGCTTTTTAGGATCGATTGGTCTTAACCACAAGGCACATTGGGTCGGTTTAAGCGTCATGGCGTTGATGGCGCTAATAAAAGCGGTTGAGGCGA
>Ga0155617_1152_pt1 | contig 10891 bp, 21 predicted proteins | sample RifCSPhighO2_12_FD_107274 | JGI IMG/M metagenome (GOLD analysis project Ga0155617, IMG submission 107274) | Legionellales bacterium RIFCSPHIGHO2_12_FULL_42_9
AAGCCGCGGCACGTAGGCGGTGGGGGGTTATAGCGAGCGATGATGTCAAAAAACATCATCACGCGCTTGAGAAGGAGATACAACGAAAATTCCCGGGGCATTGCGTAAATAGTTTTTATAATCCATTCCGTAACCAAAAATATAATTGCTATCTACTTGTAATCCAACAAAATCAGCATTCTGCAAAGCATGTGGCAACCGCTCTCCATGCTTATTAACTAATACTGCGCTATACACTTTTGCAGTTCCCAGCTTTTTGAGTTCATCAATAATCGCCGCCAGAGTTAATCCGCCATCTAAAATATCGTCTACAACCAAAACCACTCTATTGGCTAAATTTACTGCTGGTCTAATTTTCCAAACAATATCACTACCGTGCATTTTTCCCAAATAACGGGTTGCATGAACATAATCAACTTCTAATGGAAAATCCAAACGCAACAATAGATTAGCCATAGGAACTAATCCACCTATCATTACACACAGGATTACAGGATTTTGATCGTGCAGCTCTTCTTGAATTTTGATTGCCATGCGATCCAAAGCTGCTTCAATTTCATTGGCTGTATACAATAAAGTTGACTGCGCATAAACTTCCTGGATTTTATCGGGAATAGACATAAATAATTCAGCTCAAAAATCGTTTAATATAGTTAAGTAGTCTAGTTTATCTTGATTTTTGCCACATACAATATCAAAATAGGCCTGTTTAAATATTGCAGTTACTTCCCCAATGCCGCCAGTACCTAATATTTTGTCGTTGACGGATCTTATTGCCGTTATTTCTGCAGCCGTACCAGTAAAGAACGCTTCATCAGCTTGATATACATCATATAGATTTAGCTCGGTTGCAACAATTGCGAATCCCAATTCTGGAGCTAATTTTAATACAGTATCACGTGTAATTCCGGACAATATTCCTCCCAAGTTAGGGGTATAGATAACCTTATCCTTAACAATGAAAAAATTTTCGCCGACACCTTCGGCAATGTGGCCTTTGCTATCTAAAAATAATGCCTCATGATAATGGGTTCCTTGTAATTCCAATGAGGCAAGGATACTGTTAACATAGTGACCGCATAATTTGGCCTCTACAACAGTAGAATCCGGGTGAATTCTAATATAATTGCTTGTTTTTATATCAATGCTATCATACGGCAAATATACATCCCAAGGCCAACATGCAAGCACCACGTCCACTGGATTCCCCACAGGATTCACGCCCATTTTGCCGTATCCATAAAAAACAATAGGCCGAATATACCCAGTCGCCAACTTGTTACGCCGAACGAGATCTCTGATGGCGGCAATGATTTCATTTTTAGAATACGGAACCACCATTTTCAATACGTTAGCAGAAAAAAACAACCGTGTAATATGATCTTCCAAACGAAAGATTGCTGGACCATGAGGCGTATTATAAAATCTAATGCCTTCAAAAGCACCGCCGCCATAATGTAGAGCATGTGTCAAAACGTGGATTTTAGCATCATTCCATGGGACAAATACTCCATTTTGCCATATTGTATCTGTGGTTTGCATTCGTATCTACCTTCCTTCGGAACCAGAGCTCACATCTTGAAATATCCCTCGATCTACCAGCTCCACTATAGCCATGGGAGCATTATCGCCCTTGCGAAATCCGCATTTTAATATTCGCAAATAGCCGCCAGGACGCTGTTGGTATCTAGCGGATAGTGCATTGAATAGCTTCACAACAGCATCTCTCGAACGCAATTTATCAAATACGTGCCGCCTAGCTGCCAAAGAATCGATTTTACTTGCGGTTATTATAGGCTCAATGAATTTACGCAGTTCTTTAGCTTTTGGCAAAGTAGTTCTAATAAGCTCATGCTCTATTAAAGCGCATGATAGATTAGAATACATTGCTTTTCTATGACTTGATGTTCTGCTAAATGCACGCCCAGTATTTCTATGACGCATTTATATAACTCCTGATTAATATAGATAAACGATCTATTGCTCGCCAATGTTGTCTGGCGGCCAGTTTTCCAGCATCATTCCCAAAAACAAAGAATGCATAGCTAAAACATTTTTAATTTCGGTTAACGATTTTTTCCCCAAATTTGGAGTTTTGAGCAACTCTGTTTCTGTTTTTTGGACTAAATCGCCAATATAATATATGTTTTCGGCCTTTAAACAATTAGCTGAACGCACTGTAAGTTCCAATTCGTCAACTGCCTTCAAAAGAATTGGATCGCATGCAATACGCTCTTTTTTATGAGGTCGTATATCATCATATTTAATATCTACAAAAGCATATAATTGCCTTTGCAATATGGACGCGGCTATTTTAATCGCCTCTTCTGGATCAAGCGCCCCATTAGTTTGCAATTCAATGGTTAACTTATCTAGATCGGTTCTATTTTCGACGCGGGTATTTTCAACAAAATAAGCAACTTTCACCACGGGAGAAAACGAAACATCTACTTTCAATTTACCTACTGATTTCCGCATACCTTCTTCATCAATACCAATTAAAAAAGCATCGGTTGTTCTAAATCCAATACCACTCTCAACCTTTAGCGTCATATTCAATGTTGCATTTTCACTAAGAGTCGCGATTACAAGATTTGGATTAATTATTTCTTGACCATGGGTCAAGCGAATATCCCCAGCGGTCACAATTCCAGGTCCAGTTTTATTCAAAGTCAATATTATTTCTTTGCCAGTGGTTAATTTGATTGCAATATTTTTTAAATTGAGCAATATATCAACCACATCTTCTCGAATGCCATTGATAGCGCTATATTCATGCAATACCCCGTCAATAGAAACTTCAGTTATCGCACTGCCAGGCATTGAGGATAATAGTATCCTGCGCAGCGCATTTCCTAAAGTATGCCCATAACCACGTTCCAATGGCTCCAAAACAATGCGTGATTTGCAAACTGATTCTGTTTGCACTTTAATTGCAGATGGAGTCAACATTTCATTAATTTCTATATACATTCAGCGATCTCCAAGTTTACTTAGAGTAAAGTTCTACAACTAAACTAATATTATAATCCTTTGGGATTTCATCCATACTAGGTATTCTAATAAATGTACCTTTGAAGCTATTGTTGTCCATTAGAATCCAATCGCAAGCAGTTCTCTGCTCAGCTATGACCATAGAAGATTGAATTCTTCCCTGAGATCGAGCCTTTTGTCTCACGGAGACAATATCACCCGCGCTGACTAAATATGATGGAATATTAACCACCGCATCATTAACCAAAATTGTTTTGTGCGCGACTAACTGCCTTGCTTCGGCGCGTGTGCATGCAAATCCCATGCGATACACTACATTATCCAACCGACGCTCAAGAGATTTGACCAGATTATGTCCGGTAGAACCCTTTTGCTGTGTTGCTTTTGTGTAATATATGTGAAATTGCCTTTCCAAAACACCGTACAATCTGCGTATCTTTTGCTTCTCCCGCAACTGATTACCGTAATCACTTAATCTGGGTTTTTTCTCTCCGTGTTGACCGGGTTGTTTTTCAGCCTTACACTTTGATTTATGATCGCGGACACCACTTTTTAAGTATAAATCCGTCCCTTCGCGTCGAGATAGTTTACATTTTGGTCCAAGATATCTAGCCATTCTACACTCCTAAAATCTTATACACTGCGCTTTTTAGGCGCCTTACAACCATTGTGGGGTATACCAGTAACGTCGGTTATTTCTATTATCTTAAAGTCTTGCGCGATCAATTCGCGGATTGAAGCCTCTCGCCCTGATCCTGGCCCACGTACGAATACAACTAAAGATTTTACTCCGTAATCGTCTTTTGCGACTTTTGATACCGTTTCCGTAGCTATTTGCGCAGCATATGGTGTGTTCTTTCTTGAGCCGCGAAATGCGCCGCCAGAAGTAGCCCAGCATAATGTATTACCCTGCCTATCAGTGAAGGTTATCAATGTATTATTAAATGAAGCGTGCACATGCACCACGCCGTCAGTGACCACTCGTTTCACTTTTTTTCGTACTTTTTGCTGTTTAGCTTTAGACATTCTTAAGATTCCTGAAAATTAAATAACCGACGTCTTACGTCTATTTTTACGCGTACGCGCATTCGTTTTAGTACGCTGCCCGCGCAATGGAAGCCCACGACGATGGCGCACACCACGATAACATCCGAGATCGATTAAACGCTTGATATTCATACTTACCACGCGTCTTAGGTCACCTTCCACAGTTAACTTGGCTATTTCAAACCTTAGCGCCTCCATCATAGCATCTGTTAATTGTGATACCTTCATTTCTGAATCAACCCCAATTGATGCGCATAATTTTTTGGAAGTTGGGACCCCTATACCATAAATGGATGTCAACGCTATCACAATATGTTTATGGTCCGGTATGTTAACCCCTGCTATACGAGCCATTCATCTATCTCCGAAGATTTTAATTACTATCTAAATTCACTGCCGTAATATGAAGGGCAGAATAATATATGATATTTGAAAATAAATCAAACATAATCAGCCTTGTCTTTGCTTATGCCGCGGCTCGCTACAAATTATTCTCACTACTCTATTGCGTTTGATGACTTTGCAGTGCCTGCAAATGCGTTTAACTGATGCTCTTACTTTCATTACAACACTCCATAATAAATTAAATTAATTTAGGCGGATTTGCGCCCTTAAAATTGGCTTTTTTCAACAATGATTCATATTGCTGCGTCATCATAAGCGATTGGACTTGAGCTACAAAATCCATAACCACTACCACTATAATCAATAACGAAGTTCCGCCAAAATAAAATGGGACGTGCCACGCAACCATCAAAATTTGCGGCAGCAAGCAAACCAGAACTAAATATATAGCCCCAACCAAAGTTAAGCGCGTCATAATTTTATCAATAAACTTTATTGTTTGCTCGCCAGGCCTAATTCCTGGAACATATGCTGCAGATTTTTTGAGATTATCTGCTGTTTCTTTTGGATTAAACACTAAAGCCGTATAAAAAAATGCAAAGAAGATGATCGCTATAGCATATATTATCATGTATAAAGGTTGTCCAGGGGATAAGGCCATGCCAATATCAGCCAACCAACTCATCCCCTTGCCTTTACCAAAAAACTGCGCCAACGTTGCCGGTAACAAGATTATACTTGATGCAAATATCGGAGGGATAACTCCAGCCATATTCAATTTTAAAGGAAGATGACTAGTCTGTGCCGCATAAACTTTTCTGCCATGTGTGCGCTGGGCATAATTCACTCGAATCCGTCGTTGCGCACGCTCCACAAAAACCACCGCCCCAGTAACAACAATTACGATTAAAACAACCAAGATCAATGTCAATCCTTGCATTTGACCTTCTCGCACTTGCTGTAATATAGAAGCCATGGCATTCGGCATGCTAGAAACAATACCCGAGAAAATAATTATGGAGATGCCGTTCCCAATTCCTTTTTCGGTAATCTGTTCACCAAGCCACATTAAAAACATTGTACCGGTAACCAAGGTCACCACGGCAGTGAAATAGAACAATAAATCCGGGATCAAGGCAATTTGTTGCGATACAAGCCATCTAACTATCCCAAATGATTGAAAAATTGCCAATAATAATGTTAGATATCTTGTGTACTGGTTTAATCTTTGTCTGCCAAGCTCGCCCTCTTTTTTTATTTGTTCCAATTTAACCGAAACGGTCGAGAGCAATTGAATTATAATAGAAGCCGATATATAAGGCATGATCCCTATGGCAAATACGGTTACCCGTGATAAAGCTCCACCGGAAAACATATTAAATAAACCAAATATTGTATTCTGTTGTTCGCCAAAAAAACTAGCTAATTTGGCCGGATCAAGTCCCGGAACAGGTATATGAGCCCCCAAACGATATATAATTATTCCTAAAACGACAAATAGCAATCTATTTCTTAATTCCAACATTCCAGGATTGAGTTGCCCTACCATAGGTGAGCGCTGTTTAATTTTCACTCGGTAATGCTTCCGCCAACTTGTAACACCGCCTCTCTAGCGCCTTTGGTCAACTTGATTCCCTTAATGTTTACCGGAACATCGATTTTCCCTGACAAAATAATTTTTACTCGCAAAATAGATTTACTAATAATCCCAGCCTTAATTAAAGCTTGCAGATCTATGATCTCTGCCTTAACTTTGGATAACTCAGACAAAGTAACTTCATCGTATTGCCTGGCAGTTTTAGATTTAAAACCCATTTTAGGCAAGCGACGCTGTATTGGCATCTGACCACCTTCAAAATTTATTTTATGATAGCCGCCTGCACGCGCTTTTTGCCCTTTATGGCCTTTACCGCTAGTCTTACCAAAGCCAGAGCCTATACCTCGCCCCAAGCGTTTATTTGACTTCTTTGAACCACATGCAGGAGCAATGGTATTCAGCTTAATCATGCGCAATCCTCAACTTTTAATAAATACGCGACACACTTGACGAGACCCCTAACGGCTGGATTATCAGGCTGAGTTACTGTTTTGTTCAATTTTCTCAAACCCAATTGTTTGGCTATTTGTATATGCTTCGGTTTGCGTCCAATAATACTTTTAATCAATGTAATCTTAATTTTTTTTGTCATTTTTATCTCGCCATAAAATATCCTTAACCGTTCTACCACGTTTAGCGGCAGTGTATTCAGGAGTAGCAATTTTAGATAACGCATCAATGGTTGCACGTACAACATTTGCAGGATTGGTAGATTTAATATTTTTAGCCAATACATCCTGCACACCAAGCACTTCAAGAACAGCTCGCATCGCGCCACCTGCGATAATACCAGTACCCTCACTTGCAGGTTTCATAAAAATCGTGGACGCGCCATATTTCCATATAATTTCATGATGTATGGTTTTTCCAGATAATGGAATATAGGTCATATTCTTGCGCGCATTTTCCATGGCTTTCTTGATGGCCTCCTGAACCTCCCTGGCTTTACCGCGGCCATGTCCAACTTTACCATTGCCATCGCCGATAACAACCAATACCGCAAATCCAAATACTCGTCCGCCTTTAACTACTTTAGCGGTACGAGTGATCGAAACCAGTTTTTCTTGCAATAAGTTATTTACTTTTGTTTCTTCTAATGGGAGTGCCATACCATTTCCTCTAAAAATTCAATTCACCTGCACGCGCACCATCAGCAAGCGCTTTAAGGCGACCATGATACGGATAACCAGACCTGTCAAATGCAATACTTTGTATTGCTTTTTCTTTGGCGCGCGCAGCAAGAACATTTCCAATTTGGTAAGCCTGATCGATTTTAGCCACTGGTAAGGTCTTTTTTAATTCCTTTTCCAAAGTGGATGCGCTAACCAAAATTTTATCACCACTATTGCTGGGGGCGACAATTTGCGCATATATGTGTTTGTTGCTTCGATACACAACCAACCGCGGTAATGTGGATTTTTTTATAATAGCCTTGGTCTTCAAACCGCGACGAATCCGTGATTCATGTTTATTCATAGCTACACCTATTTCTTTTTGTTGGTCTCTTTGCGCCGAATGACTTCACCCAAACGCTTAATACCTTTACCTTTATAAGGCTCTGGAGGCCTATAACCACGCACCTCAGATGCCACTTGACCGATCAATTGTTTATCAATGCCTTTTAAAATTATGGTTGTATTATTTGGCGTCTCAGCAAACACTCCCGCGGGCAATTGATATTCTATTGGATGAGAATACCCAAGAGATAGATTTAATGTCGTATTATTTACCTGGGCTCTATAACCGACTCCAACTAATTCTAAAGTCAGCGCAAACCCATCAGTCACTCCAATAATCATATTATTCACAACTGCCCTAACAGTCCCTGCATGCGACCACGCCAATGGATGAGTTGTAGCAGGTTGAAAGCTCAAGTTTATTTCAGAATCCTGCTCACAACTGATAACATTTACATGACTGTTATATATTTGAAACAATTCCCCTCGAGGACCCTTGACTTTAATTGTATCGCTTCCAATATTTACCTGTACATTTGATGGTAATTTTATTGGAATTTTAGCTATCTTAGACATAATTCACCCTAAATACCGTAAATTGCATTAAGCCACTTCACAAATTATTTCGCCACCAATACCTTTTTGCTTAGCAAGCATATGACTCATAATGCCATGCGAAGTAGATAATATAGCAATTCCGAATCCAGGGATAGACTTTAGATCTTTGCATGATTTATAAATCCTCAAACCAGGACGACTAATGCGTTTAATCTTAGAAATTACAGGTATTTTATTATAATATTTCAAATAAATAGTAATTTCCTTAGAATTATTCGGCATATCCTCGATTATATAGTCTTTAATATATCCTTCTGCCTTCAAAATATCCGCTATTTTTTCTTTAATTTTGGATGATAATAGCACTATATTTTGGTGTTGTGCTTTTTGCCCATTTCTTATCATCGTCAACATATTTGCTATTGGATCCTGCATGCTCATTTATATACTCTCCAAAACATCACCAGCTGGATTTGCGACCACCAGCTACATTACCCGACATTAGCTCTCGTCGCAAACATATACGACACAGTCCAAATTTTTTGTATACAGCGCGCGGTCTGCCGCATTGTTGGCATCTCGTATTGTGCCGAACCGGATTTGAATTAATCGGAAGTTTGGCAAGTACATTTTGGGCTTTAGCGATCGCTTCGTAATCATTGGATGATTTTATTACAGCCTTTAATCCATTGCGTTGTTGTCGATATTTCGCGACCAGCTTTATGCGTTTGTTTTCACGCTCAATCATGCTTCTCTTTGCCACTATATTACCTTTTAATTAGTTGTTTTAATTAGTTGTTTTTTTCTTAATTAATGGAAGATTGAATGCTTCTAGTAATGCCCTAGCTTCATCATCAGTCTCAGCATTGGTTGTGATACATATATCCAACCCACGTATAGCATCGGTTTTATCATAATCAACTTCAGGAAATACTATTTGTTCTTTCAGCCCTAGTATGTAATTACCCCTACCATCGAATGATTTATCCTTTAAACCCCTGAAATCCCTGACCCTGGGCAATGCGATATTGATCAATCTATCTAAGAATTCATACATTTTCTTTTTTCTTAGTGTAACTTTGCACCCAATAGGCCATCCTTCACGTATTTTGAAACCAGCAACAGACTTTTTTGCCTTAGTTACAATAGGCTTTTGTCCAGCAATACGTGCCATATCATCGGTGGCAAATCCCATCACTTTTTTATCTGACACTGCTTCGCCAACACCCATATTCAGGGTTATTTTAGTTATGCGCGGCACAGCCATGACACTTTTATAGCCAAATTTGTCAACCAATTCAGCAACAACTTTAGTTTTATACAACTCTTTCAACCTCGACATTTATTTCACCCAATTTAAACCAGATCAATAACTGCATTATTAGATTTAAAATACCTAACTTTGCGCGACACCCCATTCTCTTCTACATAACGGAATCCGACCTTGCCAGCCTTGTTGCTTTTAGGGTTGAGCATGGCTACGTTGGAAATATCTATGGAAGATTCCTTGTCCATAATCTCACCACGTTGGTTAAGCTTTTGGTTAGGCTTCACATGTTTTTTAACTATACCAGCACCTTCAACAATAACCCGGTTACCCTTAACACTCAACACTTTTCCAACATGACCAGCACTACTACCAGTTATTACCACGACCATATCATTAGATTGTATACGTTTCATTTATAGCGCTTCCTCTTACAAAACCTCAGGCGCAAGCGAGATGATTTTCATAAATTTTTCTCGCAACTCACGCGTTACCGGGCCGAATATTCTAGTACCTATTGGATCATTTTGATTGTTCAATAATACCGCCGCATTGCCGTCAAATCTGATCAAAGAACCGTCATCCCGCCGCACACCTTGACTTGTCCTAACTACTACTGCTTTAATTACAGATCCTTTTTTTACTTTGCTCCGCGGAATAGTTTCCGTAACACTAACCTTGATTACATCCCCTATTCGCGCATATCTGCGGTGAGAACCGCCCAATACTTTGATGCACATCACTTTGCGGGCTCCGCTGTTGTCCGCAACTTCAAGCACTGACTGCATTTGGATCATATCTTATCTCCAAACATTTTAATTTACCTTTTCAATCAAAACCCAATTTTTAGTTTTAGAAATCGGGCGTGACTCGCGCACTTTCACTATATCTCCAATTTTACAATCTTCATGCTCATCATGCGCATATATTTTTGAACGCAAACGCATAATCTTTTTATACTTAGGGTGCGTGACCGTGCGCTCTACCAATACGACTATAGTTTTGTTCATTTTATCACTGATCACTTTACCAGTGATTACCCTAGGATTAGTCTTTTTAACGCTTACCGGATGCTCTATGTGCTCTACCATTACATCTTCCCTACCTTTTTCTGGGTCATAATTGTCTTAATGCGAGCAATATTTTTCCTAGCATTGCGCACTACGTGGGTCTTGTCTAAGTCAAGATTTGCCTTTTTAAACCTAAGATCAAGTTGAATTCGACGCAAGCGCAGCAATTCGTGATCCAATTCTTCCAACGTCATCTTTTTTAGTTCAGTTAATTTCTGCATTTACATCACCGTCCTTTCTTCAAAAACAGCCTTGAATGGAAGCTTGGCTTTCGCTAGATCGAATGCAGCCACAGCAAGCTCTTTAGACACCCCATCCATTTCAAAAATCACTTTTCCCGGTTGGATCTGTGCAACCCAATACTCTACATTACCCTTGCCTTTGCCTTGTCTAACCTCTAACGGTTTTTGAGTAATGGGTTTATCCGGAAAAACACGAATCCAGATTTTTCCGCCACGTTTCACATGCCTAGAGATAGCCCGTCTTGCCGCTTCAATTTGCCTAGCTGTCAGCCTACCGCGTTCCACGGCTTTTAATCCGAACTCCCCGAAACTAA
>Ga0155617_1208_pt3 | contig 10796 bp, 8 predicted proteins | sample RifCSPhighO2_12_FD_107274 | JGI IMG/M metagenome (GOLD analysis project Ga0155617, IMG submission 107274) | Legionellales bacterium RIFCSPHIGHO2_12_FULL_42_9
CGTATACTCTAGTTGAGAAAATAGCGCGTGATCAAGGGGTTGAAATTAGTCAAATGATGGGCAACTTTGATTTGCTTAAGAGTATTAATGCCGAAAAATACGTGGACGAGCGTTTTGGCTTACTGACAGTGCGCGATGTGTTGAGCGAACTTGAAAAGCCGGGACGTGATCCGCGCCCTGAATTTAAAACTGTCCATTTTCAAGAAGGCGTGGAGGAGATTAATCATTTGCATGAAGGAATGATTCTTGAGGGGGTTGTCAGTAATGTCACGAATTTTGGTGCTTTTGTGGATATCGGCGTGCATCAAGATGGTCTTGTACATATTTCTGAGCTAAAAACGGGCTTTGTCTCTGATCCCTACTCCGTGGTCAAGGCCGGAGATATTGTGAAAGTGAGAGTCATGCAAGTGGACAAGGAGCGTAAGCGCATTGGTCTTAGTATGAAGTTGGTAAAGCTTGAGCAAGCTCCTCCTACGCCAGCAGCCCCAAAATTAGATTCTATAAAGCCAGTTAAACCAGCCCATGTGGTGCATCCTCAAAAACAAGGGTTTAAAAAATCAGGGGATAAGCCTAAAAAACAGGCAGAGCCGGTTAAAAAATCCTTATTTAATACGTCGATGGCTGATGCCTTTGCAAAGCTTAAACGGGAGAATTAACATGAAGCCTCATGGTGAGATAACGATTCAAACCTTAGCAATGCCCGCAGATACCAATCCCAATGGTGATATTTTTGGCGGTTGGATAGTCTCACAAATGGATTTGGCTTCCGGGGTTTTAGCCAAACGAATTGCCAAAGGACGGGTTGTGACTGTTGCGATTAACTCGATGTCGTTCTTAAAGCCAGTTCATATTGGTGATGTCGTTACTTGTTATGTTGCCTTAGTTAAGCGTGGCAATACCTCAATGACCATCGCTGTTGAAGTTTGGGCACAATGTGCTTCTGGATTGGAGGTTTATCGTGTGACCAAGGGCGATTTTATTTATGTGGCAATTGATGAAGCCGGCAATCCCCGAAAGTTACAGGACTAGTCAGGGATGACGACGGAATTTGAACGTTTGAAACAATGGGTTGACAATGTTGCATTGTCCATTGACGACGGCAGTGAGCCTGACTTACAAATCGTTGTCTCGTTTTTGACCTCGCCTGATTTGGCTTTTCGGGTTGTTGATTTACTTGCTGAGATTAGTGAGGATGATCTTGAAACTCGTAATGCGTATTACTCCGCGTGTATATACGCGTTGGATACTTGTGTTGCACAGTTGTATTCTGCCAAGGAAAATGACAATAAACTGGCTCAGAAAGTGCTTAAACAACTAATGAGCCACCTTGCTTTGGCGCTCAGAAATGGAAAGCAGACACTCAGTTATTGGTTGCCCGTGCTCAATGCATTTTATGATGTGCATGTTGAGTTGTCTCCTGAATTGCAAGATGCTTACCTTGATTTGGCGGAAGAAGAACCTGTGCCGACGGGTGATCAGGAAATTAATCATCTTGAAGTGATGCGTGAGATGATTCTTGAAATGTCTAATTTATCTGTGTTTGATATTGCTGAGAATTTTTTCGCGCAAAGTTATGCCATGCCGCCCGATTTTTTTTCTGATTTAATTGTTGACCTTTATAATATTCCAGAAGCGCAGGATATCGCGTTACTGACTTTACTTTACCCGCGAATGGAGGTTCGCGAATTTGTCATTGCAACTTTTGATCAACTGATTGACACGATTGTCTTAACACCCATTGCTTTGAATCGCTTACAAGTTATTAAAGATTGGTACCCAGCAGACTATCATGAGCAATTTAACCAGTGGATAAAAATACAACGGAAAAAAGGAGTTGTTTTTCAGGCAGAAAAAGATGTTCCAAAAATGAAAATTTATGCGACTGAGGTTGACGGTGCAGGCGCCCAAGGATTTTATATCTGGCTGAAGGAACGAAACCACCAACGCTTATGCGGACTGCTTGTCAAAATTGGCAGCGGCGTAAAAGATGTTTGGATTACGCCTGAAATGGCAGCAAAAGATATTGCTCGTAATTTTGCACAAATTAATGATGGTACAGTGACTGTTCGTGAGGTGGATGCCGATTATTTGTCGTTAATGGTCAATCATTTCTTGGCTATCACGTTGCAACAAAATGGTATGCCCGATTTGCATTTTTTGCAAATTGTCGAATTGATTGGCATGCATTTCAAACCCGAGTTAATCAATGTTCCCCTGTTGCTTGACAAGCTCTGTGTTCAAATTAACCCATTTACTCCTGCTCTCATGCAACAATCATTTAAACGTTCAAAGTTATGGTCAGTTAATAAAAAATTTACTGAATCTTGGTATCTTGAAAACGCTAATGTGGATAAATTGGTCAATCGTTGTAGCAGTATTACCAACGGGATAAAAATTTGTGATATTGCGAGGGCAATGAATGAGGTGTTTAATCAGGAAATTGAATTACATCGTGATGTGTGGTGTTTTCATTTTTTATGGATGGCGTTATGGGCCCAATCAGGAATGGTTCATAAAAATGAAAAGATTGGTCTGGATTGTTTATTGATTGCTTATGCCATCAGCCAAGGCACCTCGTTCTGTGAAATTCCGATTATGAATGAAATTTGTCGGCAGACGGTGATTAATAGCGTTGAGACGATGAATGATCGTCGTACCCATTTAAATAGAGAGTAAACTTAGGGCCTGTCAAGAAATAAACGTGACATCTAGCGCCAAGATGACGGCAAGATTGGATGCTAGATGTCACGTTTATTTCTTGACAGGCCCTTAACTCTGTTTCTAAGGGAAACATAACCAGATGATGCTCAACGATGAAACGAGGCCGATTGCCCAAATGGTCGAACGCAACGTTGCCCAGTTGAGCAGATAAAAGAGATGATAAATTACGCGACTAATCAAATAGACAATCGCAAGAATTTGTATGGTGCTAGTTGTGTGTTGTGTCGCCAGTGCGGTTAAGATGGCAGCTGAGAAAATGATGAGCGATTCAAAACTATTTTGATGTGCTGCCAACGCGCGGGCACCAAAGCCTGTGAGTGCAGCTTGTTGTGACCGTGGGTGGTTATTATCATAACCGCCGGGTTGTTTATTCATCGCTAATGCGAGAGGTATTTTGGAAAGATAAGGAAAAAGGCACGCAATAAAGAGACTGAAGATTAATGTACACATGATTTTCTCTGAAGATTGAAGGAATGTAATTTTATGATAGAGGATTTTAGGGAGAAAGAATAGTACTGTACAACGTATTACGGGGCAATCATCTCGCCCTGGCTTTGCAGCAATAGCTCTTGAGCGTGCGATAGCGTTTGTGGGGTTATGGTAAGCCCGCCCAACATCCGTGCAATCTCGTTAATTTTAGCATCGTTTGCCAACGGGCTAATGCTTGAATAGGTTTGTTTGTTGTCACTGGATTTTTCAACGAGAAAATGATGATGTGCACAGGAGGCGACTTGCGGCTGATGGGTCACACAGAAGACTTGCAGTCTTTCACCGACATACCGTAATAATTTGCCTACGAGCGCTGCGGTAGCGCCGCCTATGCCCACATCCACTTCGTCAAATAACAGGGTTGGCGTACTGCTTTGTTGGGCGGTAATCATTTGAATTGCTAAGCTGATGCGTGATAATTCACCGCCTGAGGCCACTTTTTGTAATGAATCCAGCGGCATGCCGGGATTGGTACAGACCAAATAGTCGATCTTATCCAATCCATGTGCCTGTATTTTATCAAGTGGCGTCATTGAAATCTCAAAATGACCTTTTGGCATCCCCAGTGTTTTAATAATGGCGGTAATTGCTTGCGAGAGTTTTTTGGCGGCCTCTTTGCGGCTAGCACGTAGTTTTAAGGCGCTATCCTGGTAGCGGCTTAAGGTGCTTTGGTATGCGGTCTCTAAGGACGCAATCCGCGATGCTGAGGCGTTTAGTTGTTCTAACTCTTTGTTTACTTGCTCAAAATACTGGGGTAATTCACTAATTTCAACGTGATACTTACGTGCCATTTGATGCAAAACACCAAGCCTTTCTTCTACTTCTTGCAGTCGGGCCGGATCGAGTTGTATTTTTTCAGCAAAATGTTGAATTTCGGAAAATCCCTCCTCGCACTGAATGAGGGCACTGTTTAAAAGCGCCACGATATTGCTGATGATTTTATTTTCAGCAGGCATTTGCGTGAGTATATGAAGAGTGGCATTGAGTTGCTCGCAAATGGCAGGCAATTCATTTTCACTGTGCAGCAGTGCGCTCATTTGTTGGGCAGCGTTTAAATAATCCTGGGCATGATGCAATAATTGATGCTCTTCGTTTAAAGTATCCATTTCATTGTCGTGAAGGCGTAGTGCAGTTAATTCATCAATTTGAAATTGTAACAGCCGACTCTTGTCAGTAGTGTGTTGATCGGAGTTTTTCAAGGCATCCAGTTCTTCTTTAATTTGCTGGCAAGCGTGATGTAACGTGGCTACAGTTCCAACTAAATTTTCATGAGCTGCAAAGCGATCCAGCTGTTGGCGGTGTGTGCCATGTTGCAACAGCGTTTGATGTTCATGTTGACCATGGATATGCACGAGCATTTCGCTTAATTCCTTGACTTTTTGTATTGGAAAAAGCTGGCCGTTAATGGTGCACTTGGAGCGCCCCTCTGCATACAAAATTCGTCGGATCAGAACTTCATTGTGCTCACTGTCTAAGTCGTGGTCTTTAAGCCAAAGCCATGGCTCTGAGTTTGGTGCAATGTGAAAGCTCGCACTGAGGTCACATTTTTCTTCGTCGTGGCGGATGAGCAATGGATCGGCCCTGCCGCCTAATAACAGTCCTAACGCATCAATCATGATGGATTTTCCAGCACCGGTTTCACCGGTGAATGCCGTCATTCCTTCTTTGAAATCAAGCTCTAAGTGTTTAACGATAGCAAAATTTTCGATGCGCAATGTCAGCAGCATTTGGTTTCCTTGGGCTTAAAGGCTGTTAACAATTCGCACATTTCCGCCGAAATGCGTTGATTTTCAGCTAGCTGCGCACAGAAAATCAGCGCGTTTCGACCAAGATAGTAGAATTGTCAATAGCCCGTATGTTTTGATTGCCAACCTAGTTTAATACGTAAGGTTTCATAATAATGGTAATCAAGAGGATGTAACAAGCGCAGTTGCTCTGTATTTTTTGCAACAGATACATGTTGTCCTTGTTTGACACTGTGTGATTCATGGCCATCACAACTTAAAATCAAATTGGTTTCATTATTTTCGCTAATGAGCAAATCAATTTCAGACTCATCATCGATGACTAAGGGCCGTGAACTTAAGGTATGCGAAAACAGCGGCACTATAAGCATGGCATTGAGGTTAGGGTTCATAATCGGGCCGCCCGCTGAAAGGGCATACGCCGTAGAGCCCGTTGGGGTGCCAATAATTAAGCCATCTGAGCGATAATGGCAAACGTATTTTTGATCAATATACATCTCAAATTCAACAAGATGCGTTTCATTACCGCGGCTTAATACCACGTCATTTAAAGCATCACCCTCAAAAAAGACTTCGTTTCTATCATGAATTTTGGCGTGCAATAAAAAGCGGAGTTCTTCTTGATACTGCCCCTGAATCACATCCTGTAATTTAGTGTCAATTTCCTGCGGTAAAATATCGGTTAAAAAGCCAAGTCTGCCGCGGTTGATACCAATTACTGGAACATTGACTTTAATGGCCATGCGCGCAGCAGAAAGCAGACTGCCATCGCCGCCCACCACAATAATTAAATCGTGTTTCTTGCCCATTTGTTCTTCTGAAAGCATAGGTAAATTTAAGGAAAAATGAGCACTGGTATCGTGATCCACATACGTTTCAATTGCATGTTCTTTCAAGAATTGAATCAAACGGTGTAGTGTTTCGCTAACTCCTTTATTGGCCCGGTGTTGGCGCGCATAAAGAATGACACGTTCGAATTTTTTGTTCATGATCACCTATTCCTTTATTCTTCGGCATTGCTCCGCGACACCCGCTTACGATCCTGTTCGGTCAGAAACTTCTTACGAATACGAATTGATTGCGGTGTTACTTCAACCAATTCGTCATCATCAATGAATTCAAGTGCTTGCTCTAAGGTTAATTTCAAGGGCGGTGTTAAAATAATATTTTCATCCGTTCCTGAAGCACGCATGTTGGTGAGTTGTTTTTCTTTGGTGACGTTGACCACTAAATCATTATCGCGCGAATGGATGCCAACCACCATACCTTCGTAGCACGCTGTTTGTGGGCCGATAAATAAACGACCGCGTTCTTGCAAATTGAATAAGGCAAAACCACGTGCAGTACCCCCGCAGTTTGCGATGAGTACACCGCTGTTGCGCTGGCCAATACGCCCTTTAATTGCTGGGCCATAATGATCAAACACATGATACAGCACGCCAGTGCCTGAAGTGCTTGATATAAATTCATTATGAAAACCAATCAAGCCGCGTGTGGGTATGACATAATCAAGCCGTACGCGTCCCTTGCCATCGGGCAGCATATTTTGCAAGTCGCCGCGGCGCTGGCCAAGCTTCTCCATGATGGTGCCTTGATTAGTTTCTTCAAGATCAATCGTTAAACGCTCGTACGGTTCCTGCATTTCACCATTTTCTTCGCGCAAAATGACTTCAGGTTTAGAAATAGCCATTTCATAGCCTTCACGACGCATGGTTTCGATGAGTATGCCTAAATGGAGTTCGCCGCGGCCCGAGACGCGGAATTTATCGGCATCACCAGTTGATTCAACACGTAAGGCGACATTATGTAATAACTCAGTCTCCAAACGCTCAGCCAATTTTCGGCTGGTGACGTATTTGCCTTCCTGGCCTGCAAAGGGTGAGTCGTTGACTTGGAAAACCATGTTAATGGTCGGTTCATCCACCATCAGTGCAGGTAATGCTTCAACATGATTGGGGTCACACAGGGTATCGGAGATATGTAATCGCTCCATGCCGGTTACAGCAACGATATTACCCGCGTTCGCTTCGCTAATTTCAACGCGCTCTAATCCTTTAAAGCCCAATAATTGCAACAGTTTACCGCTCCTAATTTGTCCGTCTTTATCAATAATTTTAATCGGTGATTTGGCATGGATAGTGCCGCGCGTAATGCGCCCAATGCCGATTGTGCCGACATAGGATGAGTAATCCAAGGAACTGATTTGCATTTGAAAGGGGCCATTTAAATCAACTTGCGGCGGCGGTACTTCTTTAAGAATGGTTTCAAGTAACGGGCCCATATCAGTTGGGGTGTCATCTAAATTAAGTAAGGCATACCCATTTAATGCGGAAGTGTACACCACCGGAAAATCAAGTTGCTCGTCGGTTGCGCCAAGATTATCAAACAAATCAAACACTTGATTAAGAGCCCAATCGGGTCTGGCGCCGACTCGGTCAATTTTGTTGATAACTACAATTGGACATAAGTTGCGGGCGAATGCTTTTTGGGTGACGAAACGGGTTTGCGGCATCGGGCCATCCACCGCGTCGACTAGTAGTAGCACACTGTCAACCATGGATAAGATGCGCTCGACTTCACCGCCAAAGTCAGCGTGTCCTGGGGTATCCACGATATTAATTTGGTAACCATGCCAGTGCACGCAGGTGTTTTTGGCTAAAATGGTAATGCCTCGTTCTTTTTCGAGATCGTTGGAATCCATGATCCGTTCAACTTGCGGCGCACGTTCATTGAGTGTGCCGGTTTGTTGTAAGAGTTTATCCACCAACGTTGTTTTACCGTGGTCGACGTGGGCAATAATGGCAATATTTCTAATTTTTTCAATCATAACGGTTATAGGCCTTGTTGTTTTACTGATAGGCTAAAAGATGCGCTATTATGCCAGAATAGTTGCGTAAGTGGTATTTGTTTTATATTGAACGGTGCTGGCCATGGGTATAAAGTGGAATTTTCAGGGATAAACGACCTTTTGATCTCCTCGCCTGCTTGCGGAAGAGGGCTTTGACAGAACTTGTAGCCTGGTTAGCGCGGTAGCGATAACCGGGATTATTCAGAAGCCTTCTCGGTTATCGCTACCGCGCTAACCAGGCTATGCTGCTAGCTATGGCCTTGAGTAAAAGAGTCATCCTCTTCTTCTTGTTGATTCTCGTCTAGCTCCGTCGCTTGTTGCGGTAGAGCATCCGCTTTTACAGCGTCATCAACTTCGTCTGCCGCTTGTCCTGCTGCGTCCTTTACAGCAGCTTTGTCGGGCGCTGATGTTGTATCGGCGCCGGAGCTCATAGTGGGCTTCTCATTTTGTTTCTCATCTGGTTTATCAGCAGCCGTTGTCTTGTTTTCAGTCGGCTTAGGTTTATCGGGATCTTTAAACTTATCTTTTATCTTGTCTATCAACCTATCAAGGTATTTGCTCATGTGAGGTATTAGGTACAGTAAAGCATCTAGTAGGTTGCTAAAATTTGGGGGTGGGCCTCCTGCTTTTGATGGGGAGGCTTCTGCTTTTTTCTTAGGTTCAGACTTCTTGTTCAATTCTTTGTCCGTCTTATCTACAGCGTCAAGAGCGCCGTCTACTTTGGCAAGTAGATCTTTATCCTTCTCGTCCTTCGGATCTTTCTTTTCTGCGGCCTCTTTTGCATCAGTCAGTGTTTTTTTTGCCTTCGCACATGCCTCGCCTACTTCCTCTTTTTTTGATGGATCGGCACCAAGCGCTGTTGCGACCTCACTGGCCGTTTGTTTGCCGCCGTCTTTCCCAGGTTTAGATAACGCTTCTATTATCTTTTCAGCAGTCATCTCTGGTTTTGGTGCAACTTCTTTTGTGTCCTTGGCCATACTATTCTCTCTTAGTTAAACATTACATGATTATGTTAACACACCAGTTTGCTTAAATAACAAACTAATTAGTCAAAAAACAGTAAAGTTCATAGTATATTTTCGTTAATTATAGTCTATAGAAACAAAAATGTTTGCTAAACTAGTAGTGTGAGGTAAAAAAAAGGGAGGCGTGTATGCGGCAATTAATTTTGCATCCCACGGAGGCCAGTCAATGGCAGGCTCTGGTGCATGAGGCACAGGCTTCTACGCGGTTGATCTTAAATGAGAACACCGAGAGTTACCTTGTTTTTTTATTGATGCGTTTTTGTCATGCGAGCAGGCTGCTTGATTCAGTGGTGGCGCTTGATTTCCTTCATGCAATGAATACTGGCAAACGTCATAAAATGGAGTTATTGCAAGAAGTTGGTGATAAAAGCTTACTCTTTAGTGGTTTTTTCCCAGGGATTGCCGAGAAAAAGCAGGTGAGTCTAACTTATTTTACTGATTTAGGGCGGGCCGCATATCTTTCTGTAGGTGAATTATATGACGAACCCCAATTGGCAGGATTATATTACGAATTAAGTCAGAAATTTTTGACGCTGCAGCAAATTTTACAGGCGATGCGTGGTGAAGATATCCCAGAAATACACTTCCAGAAGAGACAGGAAGTAGAGTTTTATTCTGCCAGTATACTGAAAAAACAATGAAATTTATTGCCAACCATCGAAAAAACATTGATAACTCAGTACTTATATACTGTGTGCAACTTCACACCATCTTCCGTTTGAATAACTCCCGAAATACCGGATAAATATCAGTCGCTTGGTCAATATTCTGCATCGCAAAATTAGCGTAATTTTCTTGTAGTTGTTGATACACTTCCCATAAACTTTGATGGTGGCGCGGCATGATTTCAACATAGGCGAAGTATTGCAATAAGGGCATAATTTTGTCTTGAAGTAATTGCTGGCAATAGGGTGAATCGGCATTCCAGTTATCGCCGTCAGAAGCTTGTGCCACGTAGATATTCCAAGCCCCCGGTGGGAAACGGGTTTCAATTACGCTGTTTAAAAGCTCAAGCGCGCTGGAAACAACCGTGCCGCCTGTTTCGCGGGAGTAAAAGAACTCCTCTTCATTGACTTCTTTTGCGCTGGTGTGATGCCTGATAAAAACGAGTTCTATTTTTTCGTAGTTTTTAGTGAGAAAAAGATAGAGAAGTATGAAAAAGCGTTTTGCAATGTCTTTTTTGACTTCATCCATAGAGCCTGAGACGTCCATAATGCAAAACATCACGGCTTGGGTAGAGGGTGCGGGGACTCGAACACGATTGTTGTAACGTAAATCAATGGTATCAATGAACGGAATAGTCTCGATTTTTTTCTTAAGAAGTTCAATTTCTTGTTGTAAGCGTAAAATTGCTGCCTCATCGGGTTTTTTCTTTTTTTGTAAACGCAGAAGTTCTTCCTCTGCTTCCAGAAGTTTGTTTTTATTCCCAGAGGCGAGCGCAATGCGCCTGCCTGTGGCTTGACGCATTGATTTAAGCACGTTGATATTCGTTGGCACGCCGGTGGTTGTGACCCCGGCGCGAATGGTTTTGAAGGTGGTGGTGATGGCTAACTCTTTTTTAATTAAGTCAGGAAGTTCAAGATCTTCAAAATAAAGCTCAATAAATTCGTCACGTGAGAGTTCAAAAACGAAGTTTTCTTGGCCAGAGCCTTCCTTATCACTGGCATTGGATCCTGTTCCGCTAGGCGCTTCGCTTTCATCTGCTCTTTTAACCCTGTCACCGGCAATGAATTGATCATTGCCTGGGAGTATTCGCTCAACGCGTCCCCCACGGCCTAAGTGAAAATAAGGCTCAGAAGTGTCTTTTGACGGGATTTTGATGTGTTCGCCCCGATCAATTTCGGTGATGCTGCGTTTGCCAATGGCGTCAGACACAGCTTGTTTGATTTGATTTTTATAACGGCGAAGAAACCGTTGGCGGTTAACCATGTTTTTTTTGGAGGCCATTTGACGGCGGTCGATGATTTG
>Ga0155617_1011_pt3 | contig 10550 bp, 10 predicted proteins | sample RifCSPhighO2_12_FD_107274 | JGI IMG/M metagenome (GOLD analysis project Ga0155617, IMG submission 107274) | Legionellales bacterium RIFCSPHIGHO2_12_FULL_42_9
CGCCACCCTCTTTATTAAGCGCTGTCATTGAGGGTGCGCCCATCGCTTTCGATAAACCTAAGTGTGTTTGACAATAAGTATCCTCATTCCATGCAGCAAGACAAGCCAATACCTGACCGGCAAACGCTTCATTGATTTCCCAGCAATCAAAATCGGCTGGCTTTAAATGATGGCGTTGCATGATAGGCGTTGCAGCATGCACAGGCCCTAATCCCATCTGTGCCGGACTCAACGCTGCCCATTCTGTATCAACAATACGGCCAATTACAGGCAATTTGTATTTTTTAACGGCATCACCACTGGCTAAAATCAACAAGCACGCGCCATCAGTAATTTGTGAACTATTACCAGCCGTAACCATCCCGAATTTTTTATCGAAAACCGGTTTTAATTTTCCTAATTTTTCAGCTGAACTATCAGGACGCAGTCCATCATCAGCCGAATAGAGTTTACCCTTTTTATCAATAATGGGGACCACTTCACCCATACGCCCCTCTTCATAAGCCAATTTTAAACGTTGATGACTTTGTGCGGAGAACTCATCCATTTGTGCACGAGTGAGATGAAAATCATAAGCGAGCCCTTCCACCGTTTGCCCCATATTCATACCAATAATCGGATCGGATAATCCGCGTAACAAAGCAATCACCGGAATAAGAAACGAGGCGCGAAATTGGGTGAGTGTCGCAAATCGTTGTTGATAGCCTTTCGCGGTACTCCAATGACCCAGCCAAGACGCCATTTTTTGACTAAACAAGACTGGTGCATGGCTCATGGCTTCAGTGCCTCCTGCCAAGACTAACTCACTGCGCCCAGCCGCAATATCCATCGTCGCATTATCAATCGCCTGCATTCCCGATGCGCAATTACGCATGACAGTAAATGCAGGTACGTTGTCCCCACAACCTAAGCGTAATGCAATGATACGAGCAATATTAGCTTCATCAGGGCCAGGCATCGCTGATCCAATAATGACTTCATCTAAGTCGTCAGGAGAAAACGATTGGCGGTTCAATAAAGTTCGGCCACAGGCCACGGCTAAATCTGAGCTGGAAAAGGGACCGATGTCTTTCGCCTTAAGAAAAGGGGTACGGCAGCCATCCACCACATAGACAAACCGCCTCGGTGCGTTTGAATTTTTTTTCATTGCGTGTCTTGCTCCTTCAAAATAGCGATCGTTGACTAAGATCAAAATACAGGGTGACTATAATGCCTGCTCTGCGATAAGTTATCAATTAGAAAGGTGAATTAGAAATGAAGTTATACTGCACGCGGTCACAAAGTTAAATTTTGGCGCGCAGTATAAGAAATTATTTTTTAAAAGCCGTTTTGATTAATTTAAACGCGAAGAATGACTTCGCTAAGTTCATAAGGTGGAGTCGGTGGCTCATAGGCAGGAGGCCGTTGCTCGGTCACCACAGCATCACGACGCTCCTCTTGCCCTAGCCTGCTGTCCACACTAACAGCACGAGCAAGACCTGTTTTTTCAAACTTCGCTTCTGCCAACTGCGGTTTAGGTTTATTAGAAAAAAACCCTGCGACTCGATTCCCAGTCTCCATAGCCGCATAAACAGGTCTGAAACGAGCGTTACTCGTATTTAACGACTCACCTGCCATATATAAACCCACTGCTGCACTCAAACAGCCAATAAAATTAAAGCTTACACTTGCTGGCAGAATGATCATCAACATAAGCGCGGTTACCACAGCCAAGGTCAGACCTATAACAATTGCCAGGGCAACTGCCTTCGTCCTTGGGTAAAAATGGGAGTCATTGACTTCTTTTCTAAAATTGCCAAGATTCACCGAAAATGCTTGAGTGGATTGTGACACATTAAGGTTAGACAAAGCCACGGCCGCTAAGAGCGGATGATTGGATTTCTCCGTGAAATTAGCAAAAGGGAGAAAATCTACTTCAACAAACAACGCTTCCTGATACTCTTTGAACATCGATTCAAATTCACGAAAACTAAGGCCTTGCCCTGTAACATATTGTCTTAATGCGCTGTTAGCTTGTAAGATCTGTGCAAAAATCTTTTTGATTTCATCTTTGGTCGCATTCCGCACTTGCAAGTCTGCCGCTGCTATCGCTGCTTGTTGAATCTCTAATTCGTTAGACATGCCTTTCTCCTTATTTATTTTTTACACAGAGTGTATAGTGGCACTGGTAGAACATCAACAATAATTTACAAAATCATTACAAACATTAGCATACAATCTGAACAACCGTAAAGGCTTAGGATCAAACCTTATGCCCATTCTGTATTTCGTTGAAAGCGCATCACCGCATAATCCGCGCGCAACATAGCTTCATCCATCGCCTGCTGTGGCGTTTTAATACCTGCAAAAATAGCCTCTATCGCCTCATCATTAATTGTCCGTAAAAAATTAAGCGGCCCACGTTGTATTTTTATGCTGCGCGCGGTCACAAAGTGGGGATCGCTCGCTAGATCGTGTTCAGCAATTAATAAGGTTGGGTGTTGGCTATTCGTTTCGATGGATTGATAGATGCCGCTCACACCCAAAGGAATATAACCCGTTTGTTCATACCATTGTTGTTGCACTTTGGGCTGCATCAAATACGCATAAAACTCAGCTATTCCGGCGTACTCCGCATTTGAATGGTCGCGAATAGCCCATAATGCCGCACCACCCACCACATTCGGATAACGGTGTGCGCTAATATGGTGATCCAGAGGCAGGGGGGCTACGCCTAAATGAAATTTAACGAGCTCGGAAAGACCATTATAACTTCCAGACGACTGACTAAATAAAGCACAACGCTCACTCGTAAAAAGGACCGTTGCATCGCTAGTGCGTCCGCCGTATTCCAAATAATGCTTGTTTTGCCACCGTTTTAATCGCGTTAGGTGACTAACAATAGCGCTATGATTAAAATTAGCTTGATGGGTGCGTGAGTCTATCAGCGTCAATCCATGCAACGCTGCAAAGGACTCAATTTGAATCCATGCAGGGAAAGCCGTGGTATAAACGCAAGCACTGCCAGCCTTCTGTAACTTTGCCGCCAATAATTCAAATTCATCCCAAGTTTTTGGAAAATTCTCTTCGTTATAACCAACTTGGCGTAATAAATCCGCATTATAAAAGATAACTGGCACTGAGGTATTGAATGGCAGCGCTTGCAATTGACCTCTTTCACTATAAAAATCGCGTACAGCTGGAAAGAAGCTTTCTTTAGGTAAGGATTTATTATGCTCTCGCAATAGTTCTTCGGCCGGTTTAATCACACCAGAAGGCGCTAACATTGAGGCTGTTCCCACTTCAAAGACTTGCACCAAAGCCGGTGACTGCTTCGCCTGAAATGCTGCGGCAAAACTAGTTAATGCGCTGATGTAATCGCCCTTATAGACCGGTTTAATCAGGTACTGTGTTTGGCTATTATTAAAACTACCCACCACATCGCTTAACTTATTGCCCAATTGCCCTGAAAGCGAGTGCCAAAAAACAATTTCAGTGGGTTTTGCACTCGGATTTGCACTCAAAGAGCTAGAGAATAACCACACGCTTAAAAAAAGAAGTGCGACGTGCTTCATGATAATAAATCAGGGTAGTCGCTAAACAACGCATCCACACCCATCTCTAGGAATTTTCTCGCCTGTCTTTTACGATTGATGGAGTAAGCCAATACAACATATCCTTTTTCTTTCATTGCTCGCACTCGTTCAGGTTTAATAATTTTCCGGTTTAAGTGAATTGAATAACACGAGAGATCCTGTGCTAACGTAAGCCAGTTTTCATCCCATTCATCCAATAATAAGCCTAATGGCATTTCAGGCGCTAGGCTCCGGCACCACTCTAGCGCATCCAAGTTAAAACTGGATAATAAGGGTAGGAGACTCTCATTAGACCAATAGCGATTAATACATGACAACACTGCAATGCTTGTTTGCTGGGCTGTCCCAGGATACGGTTTAATTTCAATATTGGCATTCACACTAGAAAAATGAAGCCACTTGAGCACATCGGATAAATGCGGAATTTTTTCACCACGAAACCGTCTGGCAAACCATTTGCCGGCATCTAATGACTCGAGATAATCCGCATTGACTAATCCCACCTCGCCGCGACCATTGGTAGTGCGTTTCAGTGATTCATCGTGAATCACAAACGGTTCACCATCAGCACTCAACATCACGTCAAACTCAATATGATGACATCCCAACGATAAAGCCTTATTAAAAGCAGCAAAGGTATTTTCAGGGGCATAAGCGGCAGCGCCACGATGCCCAATAATTTTATTACTTGGTAGAGTGAACTGCATTGGGGCGAGATCCCTTTCTTAAGTTATTGGAGTGTTTCCGGTGAGAATGCGAAAAAGACCGCATTCTCACCGCAAAATCACCCCACTTCGAAATAATTCAATACAAAATGACACTCTATTTTACTTGTTTTGTTGGTGATTAACAAAAACATAATCTTGTCAAACCCCTATCACCGGAAACTCACCGTTATTGGAGTTTTTTTCATGTTATTTTGTCTCGACTTTATGAAAAAAGCTCCGAATCCCCGTGGCTTGACCACGGGGTCCACAAGTTGTGCAAATGATACCGACTTTCGTCGGTATTTCGGAGGTTTTTAGCTTGTATTTTAGCTACGTCGTTTATGTTATGTGCGTTTTTAAAAAAATCATAAAATCGAGTTTGTTCATTCTCCGAGAAATGATATGAGCAAAAATATACGACATACTCAAGTATTGTCAACCGAAAAAACACCTTCTGTTCCTAAACATCCTGAGCACATTACGCGACGGCGACTACGTATATTCGTTAGTTGGGCATGGTAAAAGGTCTAAAGTAATAGGTGTGATTCAGCACATCAGAGCCATTATTTGATCATCATTCTTGTACAAGTTATAATCGGCGCAAAATAAATTTCAGGCTAATAGATGTATAAAGTTTTGAGGGATAGTGGTAGGTTATTATTGGATACTTTAAAAACAACTTTTCAGCAATTTAAAAATCAATTTGCGTATGAACTAAAAGTGATAACTCCTTGTCCTATAACAGGGAAACACCGTGTTCAAGTCAAAATAACTGGTAAGAGTCAAAGATTGAATTACTATGCTGATGAAGTTGCTTCTGATAATAATTTTCTTTCAGGATTTTGTCCTACTGACATTAGAACCATAGTTTATTTAGCAACTAGTGATAAATATGAGGCGATCCTTAAAGAAGAAAAAGTAAAAAAGACACTTGAAATGATTCGTTCTAAAAATATTAATGGCAATAAAACTGTTCAATTTCGGGATAAAGAAACTGGCAACCATATTATTAAAACGTTAACAGACTTTAATGATATCAATATCATTGATAAGTTATCTTCACATGAAGCATATAAGTTAGGATATCTTGCAGGACAAGAACAATCTTGCGTAGCCTCACGTCGTTTAAAATTAATTACATGCGATAAAAATGATTTGGATCCTCATTTATGAACAGTTTCTTATATGCTGCAGCGGAATATAAAAGGCACCGTCCTCAATATCCGTTATCTCTTTACGAATATCTAGCCAGCCTTACCCCAAGCAGAAATACCGTCGTTGATTGTGGAACAGGCAATGGGCAAGCTGCGACGGACTTAAAAAAGTATTTTAAAAAAATCATTGCTACCGATTTATCTTATGATTTATTAAGCGCAGCTCCTAAATTACCTGATTTAATGTATGTTCAAGCTAAAGCCGAATATTTACCCATACAATCCCAGTCCATTGATATGGTATGCATAGCTCAAGCTTTGCATTGGTTCTCTTTAAACGAATTTTATAAAGAGGTAAAAAGGGTATTGAAGCCGGCGGGAATTATTGCAGCATGGTGCTACAATCAATGTACAGTCGAATCTGAAATAGATAAATTAATTCACAAAATATATACCAAAATTACCGGTATTAAAAATACGTCGCAAGAAAGACAATATGTTTATGATCACTACCAGACCATCCCATTTCCATTCAATAAAATAATCACGCCCTATTTTGAATTAGATGTTGAGTGGGATTTAATGCAATTGTATGGATATATATCTACTTGGCCTGGCTTATTGGAATATGAGAAAAAATTTAATTCTAGACTGCTTTCCCAATTAGAAAATGAATTTATTTTAGCTTGGGGTGATGTGACCGTGAAAAAAACGATTAAATGGCCGATTAATCTCTTGGTTGGCCAATGATATTTACACGTTTCTGTTGTGTGTAATTAGAAAATTCAACAACTTTCACACTTTTTTTCGTAAAAGGGTTAAAATCAATTTGTTTGCTATCTAATCTGTATTTTATCTTGACATAGACAACTAATAAAGCAGCAGGGTAGGCAATTATTGCTGAATAAATCAATTTAAAAAAGTAATCTGAAATAATAACATTAGCAGTACTTTGCCAACTTAGCACACCATAATAAGTAATTATATTTGTAATAATTGTATAAGTAATTTCTCCTACAGCAGTTGCGCCAAGGCTTCGCATATAATAATGTTTGCCTTTTAACAAGATCCGCAACTTATTCAAAAGCAAAATATTTAAATAAAAGCTAACGATCAAAGCGGTAGCATTTGCTAAAAGTATATGGGTATAACCACCTATGAAAAAATTCCATGCGTGGCTTAACCTTAGAAACAAACTGTTTGAGGCGTTGTTCGCCTACGACAGTTATCACAACAAAAGCTATTTTGATTGGACTTAAAGCGCATGAGTTTTTATTTCATGCGCTTTAAGTTCAAGGTCCGCATTTTATTGGGCATTGATTTAAAGTAAATCAGTCTATAACATGAGGGGAAATCTATTGGGAGCTTTATCAATGATGCGTGAAAATACAACAAAAAATAATGAAACCAATCTTAGTAATCAAGACGACTTTTTGGACTATGCCTTAAGCCACGACTTCGGTGAGCTTCATTTTAAAGTTGATAAAGCGTCAGGCATGAAAGCCATTATTGCCATTCACAACACCAAGCTAGGCCCCGCTCTTGGCGGTTGTCGTTTTATTGAATACCCATCGACTGCCGATGCAATTAACGATGTCATGCGGCTAGCGCGTGGAATGAGTTACAAAGCCGCATCCGTTAATCTTCCTTTTGGTGGTGGAAAATCAGTGATTATCAAACCAAAGGGCCCCTACGACCGTACTCTATATTTAGATACCTTTGGAAAATTCGTCAATGATTTGGGCGGTCGATACATTACCGCTCTGGATAGCGGCACCGAATTAAGTGACATGGACATTATCGCCCAACATACGCCCTATGTTGCCAGTCTTTCAAGCTATAATGGCGATCCATCCCCTTATACTGCTAAAGGAATACTGCGCGGCATAGAAGCTTCTGTTAAATTCAAATTAGGCAAAGATAAACTAAAAGACCTGCGCATCGCTATTCAAGGTCTAGGTCATGTGGGCTACCTACTTGCTAAACACTTGCATGAGCAAGGTGCACAACTCACAGTATCCGATGTGAACTCTGCCCGCACCGAACTTGCCCACAACGAATTAGGGGCAACGGTTGTACCCACCACTGTGATTCACAAAACACCCTGCGATGTTTTTTCACCTTGCGCCTTGGGCGGCATTATTAACGATAAAACCATCAATGAATTACAAACGCCCATTGTTGCAGGTGCTGCCAATAACCAATTAGCACACACTTATCATGGCCAACTTCTCCATGATAAAGGGATCCTCTACGCAACCGATTATGTGATTAATGCAGGCGGATTAATTTTTGCAGCAGGCAAATATTTAGAAACCCCTGAGGCCGTCGTTACACAACAAATTGATGGCATTACTGCGATATTATTGGAAATATTTACCAAATCTAAACAGGAAAATCGCCCTACCAGTGAGATTGCTGATCATCTAGCACAAGAGAAACTAAAATGAAACAGTTGCAACTCAATGACGCCCTATATGACTATATCCTTGACGTTTCTTTACGAGAATCCCCTGTTTTAAAAGCCCTTCGCGAAGAAACCGCGAAACTGCCTCTTGCAACTATGCAGATTGCACCCGAGCAAGGGCAGTTTATGCAATTTTTATTAAAACTAATTAATGCTAAAAAAGTACTGGAATTAGGAACATTCACGGGATATAGCGCACTTGCAATGGCTATGGCTTTACCTGACGACGGTGAGTTAATTACGTGTGATATTAATCCAACGTGGAGCACAATTGCCCATGATTTCTGGCAGCAGTCTGGGCTGCAACATAAAATTAAACAACGTCTAGGGCCAGCCCTTGAAAGTTTACATGCCTTATTAAATGATGGGTATCAACATCAATTTGATTTTATTTTTATTGATGCCGATAAAACCAATTATTTACACTATTACGAATTATCTGTACAGTTAATAAGCAACAATGGCCTGATTGCAATTGATAATGCATTATGGGATGGCAAAGTAATTGATGAAAGCGACATCGATGCACAAACTCGCGAAATTCGTAAACTAAATGAGTTTATAAAGAATGATTCCCGCGTCGATATCAGTTTGCTAGCCATTGCGGACGGATTATTTTTAGTTAAACCGAAGAGGGGAAAGTATGGACAAAAAACATAAGTCTTTTTGCATGTCATGGTCCAAACTCCATAAAAAGGAACTAAACTAATGAATGAATTCACCACCAAACACACGCACAGTAAAGAAAATCCTTGTGGCTTAGATGGTTTTGCGTTTATTGAATTTGCAGGGCCTGATAAATCACTTTTCCATAACCTATTCTCCGCAATGGGATTTCAAATTACGGCAACACACCAAACTGCAGACATTACGTCCTATCAGCAAGGGGATATTCATTTCATTGTGAATGCAATGAGCCATTGTCAAGCCCAAGAACATGGTAAAATTCATGGCCCCGGGGCATGTGCAATGGGGTTTCGAGTGCATGACGCCAACGAAGCGTATGCCTATGCCATCGCACATGGTGCAACCCCATTTGAAGATTGCCAAGAAGCCCCCCATAATCTACCCGCAATTAATGCCATTGGCGGCAGCGTGATTTATTTTGTCGATGACAGTCATCAACCCTTTACTGGCTCTTGGAAAGACGCACCCGAAAAAAGCGCGCCCACAATCGGCGCCGGATTGACAGTAATTGATCACCTCACCCACAATGTGCATCGTGGCAATATGGATAAATGGGCCGATTTTTATGCCGCTATTTTTAACTTCAAGCAAATCCGCTACTTTGATATTAAAGGGAAAATGACGGGCCTCATCAGTCGTGCCTTAGGGAGCCCTTGCGGTAAAATTAAAATTCCGCTGAACGAGTCTAAAGATGATCGTTCGCAAATTGAAGAGTTTTTACACGAGTTTCACGGTGAAGGCATTCAACACATTGCCTTATGCTCCGGTAATATTTATGATTCTGTCCATCAATTGCATCAAAATGGGATGAAATTTCTTGATGTTCCCGACACTTATTACGAAATGATTGACGAACGCCTACCGTGGCATCAAGAGCCATTAGCGCAATTACAAAAAGAACGTATTCTCATTGATGGGGATAGTGATCCAAAACTGGGATTACTGCTTCAAATTTTTACAGAAAATGTCTTCGGCCCAGTTTTTTTTGAAATTATTCAACGTAAAGGCAACGATGGCTTCGGCGAAGGAAACTTTCAAGCCTTATTTGAAGCAATTGAACGCGATCAAATTCGTCGTGGTACGTTATGAAGCTATATGACTACTATCGTTCAACGGCCTGCTATCGCGTTCGTATTGCCCTCAATTTAAAACAAATTCGTTATGAAAAAATTGAGATCCATCTCATCAATCAAGGTGGTGAGCAACATCATCCGGATTATCTTAAATTAAACCCGCAAGGATTAGTGCCAACCCTGGATGAAAATGGACACATTATCGGCCAGTCACTCGCAATTATTGAATACCTTGACGAACTTCACCCAACTCCCCCACTCCTCCCTAAAACTCTGCTAGCTCGAGCTCATGTTCGCCAATTAGCACTGCTTCTCGCCTGTGATGTTCATCCGCTCAATAATTTAAGAACAACGAACCGTTTGCGATCTCAATTTGAAGCGAACGACGAACAAGTGCAAGATTGGTATTTTCATTGGCTTAAGCTCGGTTTTGATGCGTTTGAAACCCAATTACGTGCATTGCCCCACAAAGGCCCTGTTTGCTATGGCGACGAGGTAACCCTAGCGGACATTTGTTTAGTGCCGCAAGTATTTAATGCACATCGTTTTGGCTTTGCAATGGATGACTATCCGCTTATCAATGAAATCAATGCGCATTGTCTAACATTAGCTCAGTTTATAGACGCTAAACCATCTGTCGACCAGCAAGCTAGTTTATGAGTGGCCCTTTCAAGTGCGAAGTGCAACAGTAAGTTAAACCCCATCAAAAACTAGAGTGAGTCACGTAAGATTGATAATCTCAAGGTGCAAACCAAGGAGATTTTCAAAGTCTAGTGGAAGAATTCATTCGTGCGTGTTGGCAGGAAGCGCCGGCCTTGATCGCAGCGGATCTCCTCTCTCAACTCACATTACAGAATTAGACAGTGGCGTGAATGGTGCAAGTCGAC
>Ga0155617_1156_pt1 | contig 10147 bp, 8 predicted proteins | sample RifCSPhighO2_12_FD_107274 | JGI IMG/M metagenome (GOLD analysis project Ga0155617, IMG submission 107274) | Legionellales bacterium RIFCSPHIGHO2_12_FULL_42_9
AAGCGCTATGATAAAAAAGGGCAAGTGATTGGCGAGCGTCGTATTATTGGCTTGTATACTTCAGTGGCTTACAATGCGAGTCCTAAGTCGATTCCCTTTTTGCGTCATAAAGTTGCGTTGGTTATTGAAAATTCCAAGCTCAATCCACGCAGTCATGCTGGAAAAGTGTTGCTTAATATTCTTGAAACATTACCGCGTGATGATTTGATTCAAGCCTCCGAACAGGAATTGCTTGAAATTGCAATGGGTATTTATTACATGCAAGATAGGCCGCGCATCCGGATGTTTGCGCGTACTGATGTGTACCACCGATTTGTTTCCTGCCTTGTTTATGTGCCTAAGGATCGGTTTAATACTGAGCTTAGACGGGAAATGCAAGCAATTTTGGCGGAAAGCTTTGATGCCACTGAGATAACGTTTTCAACTTGGTTTCCGGAGTCGGTGCTGGCTCGTATTCATTTTATTATCCGCACTGATCCTGAAGCGGATACGGTTTGGGACTTTAAGGAAATTGAGAAAAAGCTCATTGATATTGGCCGTTCTTGGGGCGATGATTTAAAAAATTTTTTATTGGAAGAATTCGGCGAAGAAAAAGCAAATCGGTTATTTGTAAAGTATAAAAACGCATTTCCGAGCGGATATTGTGATAATTTCTCAGCACGAATGGCAGTTTACGACATCAAACATATTGAGGCATTGTCTGATGATAATCCGATGGGAATGAATTTTTATCGCCCTGTGGATGAAATGTCGGATAGTTTTCGGCTTAAAATCTATCAACACAATAATACCATTCCTCTGTCTGATGTGTTGCCTATTATTGAATGTTTAGGCATGCGGGCAATGAGTGAGAGGCCCTATATTCTTTGTTTTGATGATGGTCAAACGACGTGGATCAGTGAATTTTCTTTGAAATACAACCGGGAAATTGCATTTGACATTGATGAAATTAAAGATCTTTTTCAAAATGCGTTTGCCAGTGTTTGGTTTGGCGAAGCTGAAAATGATGGATTCAACCAGTTAATTCTTGCTGCAGGGCTTAATTGGCGTCAGGTGTCGGTGTTACGAGCTTATGCTAAATACTTTAAGCAAATCCAATTTACATTTAGTCAAGACTACATTGAATCGGCCTTGAGCAACAATCCGGGCATTGCGAGAAAACTCGTTGAGCTCTTTGAAATTCGTTTTAATCCAATAGCAATTGCTGAGCGTTCGAAAAAGTTTGAAGATAGTGTGAGCCAAGTTATAACGGCACTTGATGACGTCGCCAATCTGGATGAAGACAAAATTTTAAGGCAGTACGTGCAAGTCATTACGGAGAGTTTGCGCACTAATTATTATCAAATTGATACGTCTGGCAGTCCTAAAACCTACCTTTCGTTTAAATTAAATAGTCGTGCCATTTGGGGCGTCCCGAAACCCTACCCACTATTTGAAATTTTTGTTTATTCACCGCGTTTTGAAGGCGTTCATCTGCGTTGTGGCAAAGTCGCTCGTGGCGGTTTGCGTTGGTCTGATCGTAAAGAAGATTTCCGAACAGAGGTTTTAGGTTTAATGAAGGCGCAACAAGTCAAAAATGCAGTCATTGTGCCGTGTGGTGCTAAGGGAGGATTTGTTCCCAAGCGTTTACCGGTGATTGGCTCGCGCGAGGAAATTCTTACCGAGGGAATTAGCTGTTATCAATTATTTATTCGAGGATTGCTTGATATTACGGATAATTATCAGCTAGGGGCGGTGGTTAAACCGTCCAATGTGATTTGTTACGATGAAGATGATCCTTATTTAGTCGTTGCGGCAGACAAGGGCACGGCCACATTTTCCGATATCGCCAATGTGATTTCCTTAGAATATGGATTTTGGCTCGGGGATGCATTTGCTTCAGGTGGATCGGTCGGCTATGACCATAAAAAAATAGGTATTACGGCAAGGGGCGCTTGGGAGTCAGTAAAACGCCATTTTTATGAATTGAAGATGGACATTGAAGAGCATGATTTTACTGTCGTGGGTATTGGTGATATGTCAGGGGATGTGTTTGGTAATGGCATGTTACTGTCACGCCATATTAAATTGTTGGCGGCATTTAATCACCTGCATATTTTTATTGATCCAAGTCCCGATGCAGAAATTAGCTTTAAGGAGCGTGAGCGTTTGTTTCAGTTGCCGCGATCCAGTTGGATTGATTACGACAAAAAAGTAATCTCCAAAGGTGGTGGTGTTTTTAATCGAAATGCAAAATCTGTTCCGGTCAGCCAGGAAATGCGCCGAGTGTTTGGGATTAAACAAGCAGAAATTGAACCTAATGAATTAATTCGTGTTCTCTTGAAAGCGAAGATGGATTTGTTATGGAGCGGTGGTATCGGCACGTTTGTGAAAGCTCAAAGTGAAAGTAATGCCGACGTGGGTGATCGCACCAATGACGCGACCCGTATTAATGGTAATGAGTTGCATTGTAAAGTGGTTGGCGAGGGTGGAAATCTGGGCTTGACGCAGCTTGGGCGTATTGAGTATGAGCTGAATGGCGGCTTAATTTTTACTGACTTTATCGATAATTCGGCAGGGGTTAATTGTTCAGATAAAGAAGTTAATATTAAGATTTTACTGAATTTAATTGTTGCGGCGGGGGATTTGACCCTGAAGCAACGCAATGAATTATTAGGCGAGATGACCGATGAAGTAGCTAGCCTGGTCTTGCATAATAATACTATTCAACCACGTTCCATTAGCTACGCGGTTGCTCAAACTGTGCTGTCAGTGGAATTGTATATCCGTTATATGGATGAGTTAGAGCGCACCGGAAAACTGGATCGCGCTCTTGAATTTCTTCCGAGTGAGAAAACCTTACTGGAGCGTAAATTACAAGGGAAAGGGTTGACACGATCAGAGGTTGCAATTTTACTTTGCTACAGTAAAACTATTCTAAAAGAACAAATTTTAGCGACCGATGTTCTAGAAGATCATTTTTTAAGTACGTTCTTGGTGAACTATTTTCCAAAACCACTGCAAGAGCAATTTAGCAGTCGAATGCGGGACCATCCGCTAAAACGAGAGATAATTGCCACTGCAATTAGCAATATTATTGTGAATGAAATGGGAGCCACGTTTGTCTATCGCATGCAAGATGAAACGGGTGCTGCCGTTTCAGCAATTGTCCGCGCTTATTTAATTGCCAGGGCGATTCTTAATTTGGATCTACTCTGGAAAAATTTAGCTGCTCTTGAGGACAAACTTGATGTCGGACAGCAGACAGAAATGGTGTTGCTTTATGTGCGTTTGTTACGCCGGGTTACCCGTTGGTTTTTGCGTAATGAACGCATGCGCTTAAATATTAGTAAGGCTGTTAAACGGTACTCGCCTGGCGTGAGCCAAATTAAGCAAGCAATACCGAGTATTTTCACTGAAGATCATCGGAGTCGATATGATAAACATTATAACCATTATATCGCGATGGGTATTGACTCAGGGTTTGCGCATGAATTAGCAGTAACGCGTGCCTTGTTCTCAGTGATGGATATTATCGAAGTGGCGCAACAACAGGATATTGATGTTATTAAAGTGGCAGAAGTGTATTACCTGATAGGGGACTATTTAGAGTTAACGTGGATCCGTTCCCAGGTAATTGCTCATACGGCAGAAAACAATTGGGAGTCTTTATCACGAGAAGCATTACGAGATGATCTGGATTGGCAGCAAAGGCAGTTCACCGAGGTGATTATTAGTATTGATAAAAATAAAAAAGATTATGTCAAGGTGTTTACTGAGTGGACTGAAACGCACGCGGATTTGATTGAGCGCTGGCGTCTTATTCTAACGGAGTTGCGCGCTAGTTCTAATTTGAACTACACGATGTTTTTTGTTGCTGTTCGTGAGTTGCTTGATTTAAGACGTGAACAACAATATAGATAATAGAACGCCATTCTCAACTTCTCGAATCCCCGTGGCTTGACCACGGGGTCTATTAAATGGTCGAGTATGAATGGATACCGTGGTCAAGCCACGGTATTTAAGACGTGAACAACAATATAGATAATAGAACGCCATTCTCAACTTCTCGAATCCCCGTGGCTTGACCACGGGGTCTATTAAATGGTCGAGTATGAATGGATACCGTGGTCAAGCCACGGTAATACGTAAGTTTGGAGAAGTTGAGAATGGCGTTAGTAGAAGACAGATGATGGATGATAGGGAGTTTTATGAAGAAAACTAAAGTATATTCGCCAGGATCTAAATTATTCCATTGGCTGATTGCTCTAATTGTATTAACGATGTTGTCAGGCAGCTTTTTTTTAAATGACTTACCGCTAACGATTCAAGCAACAGCAATTATGTTTCATAAATCGTTTGGGCTTACGGTTCTATTGTTTATGATTTTGCGATCCTTTTGGATTATTTATCGTGGCAAGCCAGCGTTGCCGCCAACAGTAGCAAGGTGGGAGCGCGCTTTATCACATGCCGTGCAATACAGCTTGTATTTATTGCTGTTTTTGATGCCAATTTGCGGTTGGGTGATGTCTGTTGCGGCTGATAAAACACCGTCTTATTTTGGATTATTCAAGGTGCCTTTGCCCTTCATCGCCCACAGTAAACCGTTAGCGCAGTGGATGTTTGCTGCACACCAGACCATAGCATGGATTATTATCACCTTACTGTTTCTACATATTTCAGGGGCATTAAAGCATTATTTCATTGATAGGGATAAGGTGTTGCAAAGGATGTGGTTTGAAGGAGCCGCGCAAAAATAACTTTAGGGTGCGTAAGGACAGTGTAAGTTCGCTCATGCATCAAAAAAAATGGCGTGTGTGTAGCGACATTGCGTGGCCACTACCAATGAGTACACTGCCTGCAATAAGGTAGTGGTTATTGTCATCGATAGGGCAGTAATCGACTAATTCACCAATTTCTAAGTTGGTTTTTGGATCAAGCATTGTCGCACCTAATTTGGGCGGCATGCCGCATTCCACCGTCGTAACGATAAACTCATGCTTTAGGGTGGCACGGTAGTGAGTTCGGGCGATGATTTCTTGGCCTTTATAGCAGCCTTTATTAAAACTTAAATAGCCGGTGTTTTGCATATTAAGTCGATGCGGTAAAAACAAACCGCGTGTTTCGGGATAAATGCTAAAGCGGTGCTGATTAAGCTGGCTAAAATGCCAGGCGAGTTCGGATTTAAGTTGCTGATGTGTGTTAAATGCTTGAAAATTAAGTTCCTTGTCGTTATCTTGATTTAATAGCACGTAGTCGTGCTTACCTATTTGATAGCAACAACTCGTTTGAGTGGCAGTGACTTTTTTAATGTGATTAGGTAAGCCAAGGTCAGGCAAAAGATCTTGGTTAGATTGAACTAATAATGCCCAAACTTTAATGTTATCCATCGCTTTTAAGGTCACACGCGATAGCATGGCTCCTTTTTCAAGGGAGGTTAATGTGGCAGGGACTAGGTCGCTCGGTAATAGAAGCCAATAGCTATCCCAACAGTAAATCACATCAAGTAATGCTAAAACGCGGCCTTTAAGATTGCACTGTGCCCCTTGCTGCATTGTTGTTGCGTTCACAAGGCGAATATCACAACTTAATTGGCCTTGTAAGAATTCGGCAGCATGGTCACCTGACACTTTTACAACACTGAATTCTGTTAAAGCAAACAGGTAATTTTTATCCGCTAAAAAAGAAAGTTCTTGCGTTAATGGGAGATTTGTTTTGTAAACACGCGTACCGATAGTGATCGATTGCTTATTCATAAGGTTGAACTTGTTTTGTTTTAACTCGATTCCGAAGTTTTTAATGCTTGAGTTCTTCAAGTGCCGAATTACCGCGGCTTGACCGCGGTATCCAGTCCTGTCAAGCGCTACATAGATACCGCGGTCAAGCCGCGGTAATTCGGTGTTTTTGAAAATCAAGTATTAAAAACTTCGGAATCGGAATCGAGTTTTAAAAAAACTCAGTGTATTGTACTATCCTCTTCTTTAGCAAGCTTGGAGTGATATGTTAGAACCAATTCGTAAAGCAAAACTGCGTTGGCGTTGCCGTCGCGGCATGCTTGAACTGGATCTCATTTTCCAACGATTTATCGATTCCTATCTTGATCAATTAAATGAAACAGAGATTCGTGATTTTGAATCGCTGCTTACCTATCCCGATCCCGATTTATTCAGTTGGTTAATGGGTAATGCAATGCCTGAAAATAAGGAGTTAGACCATATCATTGAACTTATTCAATTACACAGTGGTGTTCGGTAAGTCAACTGCTTACTTGCGCTTAATGACGGTAATTTATGGCTTAGCGTGGTTTATGTTATTGACTTCAGGTATTGGCTTCTTGGGCAAATCACTGGGTAGTGTTGTGTTGCTTTTCCAGTGGCGTGTTATTTGGAAAAATCCGAGGCCAGAGTCTAGGTATTCAAGTCTAGAGTATTTAAATAAAAAATGGTTTTTGATACAAAAAAACGGAAGAAGCCAATTATTCACACAGCATCGTGTGTTGATTGAGGCGGGATTGTTCTTTATTCTGCATTTATCCTCTGACGATTCTCGCAAAACGCTTGTGATTTTTTTTGATCAAATTCTATCCGATAATTATCGTGCCCTGAGAATATTGGAAAAAATTAATTGATGGTATAATTGCCTATCTATCTATAGCAGGGATGAATTGCCAATGTTGGAAAGTGATCGTTTACTGAGTGCTAGTGCAATGTTGCCCGAAGAGGTGATCGACCGGGCAATTCGGCCGCTTAGTTTGGATGAATACATTGGGCAGGATGCAGTTCGCACACAAATGCGTATTTTTATTGAGGCCGCTCGTAATCGTCAAGATGCTTTAGATCATGTTCTAATTTTTGGCCCTCCCGGATTAGGTAAAACAACCTTAGCCAACATCATTGCTCATGAAATGGGGGTTAATCTTAAACAAACCTCAGGACCTGTGTTGGAAAGAGCGGGTGATGTGGCGGCAATTCTGACTAACTTGGCTCCGAATGACCTCTTATTTATTGATGAAATTCATCGTTTAAGTCCAGTCATTGAGGAAGTGCTTTATCCGGCAATGGAAGATTATAAACTCGATATTATGATTGGCGAAGGTCCTGGCGCACGGTCAATTAAACTTGATTTGCCGCCGTTTACTTTGGTGGGCGCAACGACACGGGCAGGATTGCTTACTTCTCCGTTACGTGATCGATTTGGCATTGTGCAACGCTTGGAGTTTTATTCGGTGGATGCGTTAACTCATATCGTGATGCGCTCAGCCCGCTTATTAAAAGTTGAAATTGATAACTTAGGCGCGCGCGAATTGGCTGCTCGTGCACGCGGTACACCGCGTATTGCGAATCGTCTTTTAAGGCGAGTTCGAGATTTTGCAGAAGTGAAGGGGACTGGCTCTATTACCCTTGAAATGGCCAATTTAGCTTTGAAAATGTTAGAAGTGGATCAAGAAGGCTTTGACCTAATGGATAGAAAGTTGTTACTGACGGTCATTGAACGTTTTGGCGGCGGCCCGGTTGGTTTAGACAGTATTGCGGCGGCAATTGGTGAAGAGCGAGGCACCATTGAAGATGTGGTTGAACCATTTCTGATTCAACAAGGATTTTTGATGCGCACACCGCGTGGACGAGTGGCATCCTCTTTGGCATATCAGCATTTTGGATTAAAGCCAGTGACAGAGGTCGTTAGTTAGTTTTTTTTAGTGCGGTATAGTATTTGAACAAATGATATAAAACCAGGATAATAGCTTCTTTGCGAAGCGTTAATTGAGGTTAAACAATGACAGGCGAAGTTAATATTGTAGGTTATTTCTTACAAGCGAGTATGGTGGTGAAAATGGTGATGCTGATTTTATTGGCGGCATCCGCATCAACTTGGCTGCTTATGTTTAAACGAGCGATATTCTTTAGGGAACAAAAAAAACAATGCGATGAATTTGAACAGCGGTTCTGGGGAACTAAAGATTTAAGCAATTTGTATCGAGTAATTGATACAGAGCCCGAAGAGCAGAAGGGCATGGCCAGTATTTTTCATACCGCCTATGAACGGTACGCGCGTTTTAGCAAACGGGGGATCCCTGTTTCGCTCGAATCCATTGAACGGGCAATGCAAATTCATCAGGAAAAAGAGGCTGTGAAATTGGAAAAGGGTTTACCTCTGTTTGCCTCGGTGGGTTCAATTGCACCGTATGTGGGACTATTTGGCACCGTATTGGGCATTATGCCGACACTACAGGCATTAGGTCATGCGCAACAAGCAACGATTGCATTAGTAGCGCCTGGGTTGTCTGAGGCGTTAGTTGCAACGGCTTTGGGCTTGTTTACCGCAATTCCGTCGGTGATGGCGTATAATCGTTTTTCGATGCGGGCGAATGAGTTGCTTGAGAGATATCAGCTTTTTCAAGACGAAGTGCTTGGCATGATTGATAATGAAACACAAGACATCACTAGAGGGTAGCGTATGAGAGTCAGTCGCCGCAGAACATCATCGCCTCATAAACCCATGTCCGAAATTAATGTGGTGCCCTATATTGACGTGATGTTGGTTCTTCTCGTCATTTTTATGATTACGGCACCAATGCTGACGCAAGGCGTGACCGTTGATTTGCCCAAGGCAGCAAGTGAAAATCTAAAAACAACGGATCGCGAACCCATTATTGTGTCGGTGAATCAAAGTGGATCCCTTTTTTTGAATATTTCCACAACACCCGATATTCCCATTGACCCACAAGCGCTCATGGTGCGAGTGTCGGCTGAGCTTGAAGTCGCTAAACAAGCGAATCAGCCGATTCGAGTGCTCGTGAAGGGGGATCAAAATGTGTCCTATGGTAAAGTGGTGGAGGCGATGGCTTTATTAAAACAAGCAGGTTCTGAACAGGTGGGGTTGATGACTGAAACGCCGTTGTCGGAGAATAAGGCATGAGTAATCGTGACCCCAGGCCTTACAGAAGAGACAAGCCTAGTTTTTCGGGTCGAGACTCTAGCCTATTAGACCGAGAGTTTCATGAGTCGCATCAAACAATAATGCCTGTGATCAATCCCAGCATTTCCCCGATGCGCCCACGGCCCCCCAAATATCCGGACATGAGTTGGCGGAATCCCCATTTTCGTGTTGGCGTGATTGGTTCGTTTCTTTTTCATTTATTAGTTGGGTGTTTGTTGATGTACGATGCATCGAGTCCACGTGCAGTGCTCATCAATGAAAGTAGAAACGAACCCGGGCAGCTCTCGCCTCACGTGAATTCAATGCCAGCACAACCTGAAATCATCAAAGCAGTGAGTATTAATAGTGAGGAAGTGAACCAAATGGTTAACCGTTTAAAACAGGAGCATGCAGCACAGCAACAAGCAGAAACGGCACATCAGCAACAGTTGGCACGTCAAGCGGAGTCAGCACGTCAACAGCGCGTTCAGGAAGAAAAGCGCTTAAAGCAATTAAAAGAGGAGTCAGAAAAAATAGCGATTGCTCGTCAAAAACAACTGGAAGAACAACAACAGCATTTAAAACAATTGGCATTGCAAAAAGCACAAGAAACAAAACGCCTGCAAGAGATAAAACACCAGCAAGACGTGTTAAAAAAGCAACAACAACAAGAAGAAGCCAGTCAATTGGCTGTTTTAAAACAAAAACAAGCTGACAAAGAAAAGGCAGCAATAGCAGCTGCAGAAGCAGTAAAACGGCAGGAAGCTGCAGCGCATCAAGCACAAGTTGACGCCGCAAATCAAGCGCGAACGGCAGGCATTGTGGACAAGTATAAGGCATTGATTATTGATGCAATTAGCCGCCAATGGATTTTACCGGAAAATGTGAATCAAAATTTATCCAGTCAATTTCGTATTCGCCTAGCGCCAGACGGCGGTGTGCTCGAGGTGAGTTTAATACGCAGTAGTGGCGATCCCATTCTTGATCGATCAGCACAAACTGCCATTTACAAGGCGTCGCCATTGCCAGTGCCAGGCGATCCAAGCACATTTAATTTGTTCCGTGATATTAGTTTGACGGTACGGCCAGAGAATATTAGGGGGTAGTCGTGACTTTAGTAAACCGTGTAGGCTTCGCATTGTTGCTTAGTTTTTTTACAGGTTCCCTTTTTGCTTTAGATCTTGAGTTAACGCAGGGGATAAACTCCGCATTACCGATAGGCGTTGGTTCATTTGGCTATGATAATACGGGC
>Ga0155617_1017_pt4 | contig 10087 bp, 9 predicted proteins | sample RifCSPhighO2_12_FD_107274 | JGI IMG/M metagenome (GOLD analysis project Ga0155617, IMG submission 107274) | Legionellales bacterium RIFCSPHIGHO2_12_FULL_42_9
GACATTAACTACGTTACTATCTTGGTGCAGCAAATTGGATCAATTGATAAAAACATCACAAACCAATCAACTCGACAATGACTTTGAATTATTGATTGTTTCCCTGTGTTTGGGTAAGGACATGAATCCTCTTGGATAATTTATTGATTTTTGGCGGGACATTTGATCCCATTCATTATGGGCATATCAATACCGCAATCAACGTTCAGCAATTTTTTCATTTTGAACAATTTGCTTTTTTACCTTGCAAGATTCCCGTCTTAAACAAACAATCGTTAACAGCACCAAGCCAACATCGACTAGCCATGCTGAACCTTGCCCTTGCCGAACAAAAAAAACACTATCATTTTTATGTAGCAAGCAATGAAATAGCTCGTGATTCACCTTCCTACACGCTAACCACCTTAAACGAATTTCGTAACGAATGTGGAAAAGCACTACCAATCACGTTATTGCTAGGTTTTGATGTGTTTTGTCAGTTATCACAGTGGAACCAATGGCAGCAATTGATTGAATTAGCCAATTTGTTAGTCATTAACCGCGCGGGATACGATGAGGACAATCTGCCTGTGGAAATGAAAGCGCTATTACTCGCACATGAAACAACTAATCCGAAAGCCTTGTTGAAAACGCCCCATGGGCTCATCGCCCGCTTTGATGCAGGGAATTATGATATCTCTTCAACTCGCGTACGAGGCAGTCTGATCTCTAAAAAACCTACCTCGACACCAGAACTTGATCCAGCGCAGAAGTCGCTGGACGTAGTGGCCGGTATGGCAGTCAAAGACAAAAAATCGCCTATAAATCTCCTCCCCAATACAGTCTATCATTATATCCTTGACAACAAACTATACAGTTTCAAATGAATAAATCCAAGTTCTGCTGCAAGAACTTACCGAATTTAACCGAGCTTAGAACTTACCTTGTCTTGCCCCTGCTGCTCAATCCATTGCACTTGTTTAATTACATTGGGCATGCGGGCATTTAACCATTTGATCAAGGGATCAAAACGAGGATAGAGTATTGAATCACGAGAATAATCCTCGTGAGGAATAGACGTCATATTCAAAACCACAATCACCAAAGACACAACGAAAACACCACGCACAAAGCCAAAACCGGCTCCTAACAACCTGTCAGTACCACTTAATCCCGAGCGCTTTAGAATAAAGCTTAAGATCGCATTCACAATAGCACCGGTGATCAACGTTGCTAATAAAATACCCACGAAACCGGCAATTTTACGCGCAGAAGGATCTTTGATGTAGGTTTGTAACACCACTTCCGTAGACGCTGTATAATGGTAAGCGAGCCAAAAGGCTAAAACCCAAATCAATAAGGCAATCAGTTCTTTGACAAATCCACGCACTAAGCCCGTGAGCATTGATAAACCAATAATGGCAAGAATCGCAAGATCGACCCAATTCCAAGGCATACAGCCCCCTCCCCCCTAACTAATCTCTTTTGTAACAACAAATCCATTGATTTGCACAGCTTGAGCGAGTTGTTTTAACAGACGTTGCGCTTGCGCTCGTTCTGCCGCAGGCCCAACAACTACTTTATAATAAGGAACACCATTTTTGCCAAGCACTTTATTATATTGCGCTTGATACCCTTTATTTTTCAATTTTCCAACTAAGGCAATCGCATTGCTGTGGATGGCAAACGTTGCAAGCTGGACTCCATAAACAGGATTAGATGCGATGAGTGTCCTTTGTATTTTTTCTACTGGTTGCTTAGCCATCGCAGATGGTGTCAATAAGACTGATTTTGGTTTAATTGAGGGAACTTGCGATAGTGTTGTGTCAATTGCTTTTGCTGACGTCGCCATGAGTTGTGCCGAATCAAGCTCGGCTGTTTGCACTAATTTCGACGGCCTAGATCCATTCTCGGCACGCTGCATAGTTTCCCTTGAGCTATCAATGTGCATTGACGTATTAGGTGGACTCATGGGGGATAGCGGTTCTGCTTTAGCAAGAGTGGAACCAGATACAACAGATTTATCCACCGCAGGAACTTCGACACGAGCAACTTTGACTGTTTGAAAAAGCGCTTTAGAGTCGCGCACTGAAACTTTCGGCAATACTGGTTTAGGCGGTAATTTAACAGAAAGACTAACCGTGTCTTCAAGGCGCCGCTGTGATTTTTTTAAGACGGCCGGAGCAAAAACAATACCGATTGATAGAATAACAGCAATACCAACAAAGCGGTGTTTAACTTTTTCATCAATGACTACTTTCATTTTTACTCCCTTTAAGAGCTAGTAACTCCCTATTTGATCCTGGCTCCGTCTGTCTAATTAAGGCAGCCAACACCCCACTCACTGTTAAAAAAGAACCATAAACGACTATTAAATCACCCGGAGCTGCATTTTGACAAGCAACTTGGTAGGCCTCCCACGGGGAATTATAAAACGCCTGGTATATAATATCATATTTTTTAAATAATGCGTCAAATTGCAGAGTGGGAGTCGCACGTTTCCCGGTCAATAAAGCCGGATACCAATAGTCAACCAAGGCAATCATGGGCTTAAGCAGGGCATCAATATCTTTATCACAGAAGGCCGAGAATACCGCATGAACTCGTTGATTTGACTGATTCTCTCGAAGAGTATCCGCTAAATATGCCACAGATTGCGCATTATGGGAAACATCAAGCAAGGTTTCTACTTTGAATTTCAAACGTTGTTGCCTTCCGTTTAGGAAAATAGATTGAAGTCCTTGGATAACCGCTTTTCCTTCTATGGGTAAGCGTTCTTTTAAACAAATTGTCGCCATCACTGCTGCAGCAAGCGCATTAGGATGCCAATGTGATTTTGAAAACTGATGTGTTAGATCTGCGAAGTTAAAAATAAACTCATTTTCAGTGAATTCATAACTGTAATGCTGTCCATTGATATAGGACGGACAACCCAACATACGGGCACAGAGAAAAATACTTTGTGGCGGTGTTTTATCCGCATAAATAGCGGGTTTACCCACGCGTAAAATACCGGCTTTTTCAAAACCAATTTTATCGAGCGTATCACCCAGAAAATCTTGATGATCAAAATCGATCGTTGTGATAATTGAAAGATCCGGTGTGAGGATATTCGTCGCATCAAGGCGCCCACCCATCCCAATTTCTAGAACAATCACATCAAGCCTGGCGTTTTGAAAATGTAACAGCGCGGCGAGCGTCGATACCTCAAAATACGTTAACGGAATATCTTGCTTTGTTTCTTCAATTTGACAAAAGGCGCGGCATAATTCGTCATCGCCAATGCACTCGCCATTGATTTTAATCCGTTCATTAAAACAAAGTAAATGAGGCGATGTATAGGTTCCCACGCGATATCCTGCGGCATGATAAATAGACTCGAGTGCCGCAACAGTGGTCCCTTTGCCATTCGTTCCAGCAACCATAATGACCGTCGCCGCAGGAGACAACAGATTAAGCATAGATGCAACGTGTTTAATACGCGTCAAACCCAATTTAATTTCATCAAGATAACGATTTTCCAGATGAGGAAGCCAATCGGAAAGTGTCCAATCACGATAAGAATTAATTGCTTGCAGCACGGCTGTATACCTTTGAAACTAATTCAGCAATCGTTGATCGTAAGTGTTTACGTTCAACTATCATATCAATATGACCATGCTCTAATAAAAACTCACTGCGTTGAAATCCCTCCGGCAAGGTTTGCCTTACGGTTTGCTCAATCACTCGCGGGCCTGCAAAGCCAATCAATGCATTGGGCTCGGCAATGATGATATCACCTAAACTAGCAAAACTTGCGGACACGCCGCCCATGGTTGGATCCGTTAATACCACAATAAATGGTAAACCTGTACTATAAAAACGCGATAACGCTGCTGAGGTTTTTGCCATCTGCATGAGTGAAAATAACCCCTCTTGCATTCTGGCGCCGCCACTGGCAGTAAAACACACATAAGGGCATTTTTCTTCCGTTGCTGCTTGAACTGCACGTACAAATTTCTCTCCGACGGTCGCGCCCATCGAGCCACCCATAAAAGAAAATTCGAAGGAGGCGGCAACAATGGGCTGCTTCTTTAAATGTCCTTTTATCACCACAAAGGCTTCTTTCTCGCCGGTTGCTTTTTGAGACTGGGTGATTCTATCTTTATATTTTTTTGAATCTTTAAATTTAAGCCTGTCGATGGGTTCAAGGTTCGCAGCAATTTCTATTTGATCGGTTTGATCCAAAAATTGAGCGAGTCGTTCACGGGCAGTTAAACGGTGGTGGTGATTGCAATTAGGGCACACAGATAGGTTTTTAGTTAATTCGTTACGATAAAGAACCGAATTACATCCCCCACATTTAATCCATACTCCCTCTGGAACCCCTTTCTTTTCAGTTGTCCTGACCTTGGAAGGAAATAGTTTCTTAAGCCAACTCATAGGCAAATAACCAATAAATAATAAAGCTACATTATACCGCAGTCCGCGCAGTATAACGTAAAGTTTTTATTAAAACTGCCGCTAATCATTATATGAACCTTGAGTATTGATCTAATCATGAAAAAATTAGCTGTGTTCATCATGACTTACTTCGTATTTTCTTTTTCACAAGCCTTCGCTGTAAAGGGGTTCAGTGACTCGCTCTGCCACGATCCCGATTATGTTTGTCTTCAAATCAAATCAGGAGAAAGTTGGGCAAGTCTTTTTCCTAATCCCGAAGAGCGCGATATCATTATGCGGATAAACCGCATGAATATTCGTCTTAAACCTGGTTTAACCATCGCAGTTCCTAAAAATATTGACCGCTTAACCATCTACGATGTCTCCCCATTTCCACGTTACGTGGGACAGGATGAGCAAAAAACAATCTATGTAAGTCAAGAAAAACTTGCCTGGGCTGCATATGACCAAAACGGCGAATTAGTCTGGTGGGGACCTATTTCATCAGGCATGGAGCATTGCCCTGGAGTGATTGGTGGATGTACAACACCAACCGGAGAGTTTCGTGTAATTCGTAAACAAGACATTGATTGTATTTCAACCGCGTTTCCAAGACGCGCCAACGGATATAATGGCGGCGCCCTAATGCCTTATTGCATGCATTTTTTTCGAGGCTATGCCTTACATGGTAGCGGTGATGTCCCTGGTTATCGTGCCAGTCATGGTTGTATCCGACTTTTCACTGAAGACGCCCGCTGGTTAAATGAAGAATTTGTTGATACGCCTGGTGATGGTATGCCAGGCACTCGAGTGATTATCGGCGCACCTAAGGGGTTGTGAAAATCTACTGCAACATGGAAAAAGAGCCTTTAACCCCATTTAATGCCAATTGTTTTTGAACACCTGTCGTCATCGATTTTGCAGAAAATGGCCCCACTTTCACCAAATAACGCTGTTGGTATTTCTCAACAAACACACGTGACGAGATCCGTTTAATTAATTTTCTCCTTAATTCATCAGCTGATTTGGGTGTGTTAAATGCCCCAGCCTGAATATAATAATGTGCCACTTTTGATCCTGCTGGAACTATAGATTCAACCTCAACTCGTGCAGTGCCTTTCGGTAATAAACCAAGCTTTGCCGCTGCTGCATACGAAAGATCAATGATTCGGTCATGCCTAAAGGGACCGCGGTCATTCACCCGAACCACTGCTTCACGTCCATTCTCTAAATTTTTAACTCGCACATAGGAAGGAAGGGGCAATGTTTTATGCGCTGCGGTCATTGCATACATATTATAGGCATCACCACTGGAGGTACGCTGTTTATGGAATTTAGTACCATACCACGAGGCAACACCACGTGCTTTGTAACCACTCGCCGTGCGTAGAATAGTATATTGCCGACCTTCAACCCGGTATGAACCGGGATTGCCATAATGACTATAGGGTTCGTGAATGGGAATTAATTTTTTAAAAAAAGAGGGTATTGGGCCCAACGGTGCGCCGTCTTTCTCTTGTGAGTAAACCCGGCCTTTGGATGCGTGGCTGACTTGTTTATTTCCTGTTTGTGCCGTCTGTAAATTACTCTGGCAACTTGATAATAAAACTATAGTTAATAACAATAAAAACCGCATGTGCTTATCCATAAGTTAAGTTTAATTGTATACAAAAATCATAGGATAGGTGCGTAGCCTGGTTGCTTGCAACCGGGTTGCTTGCAACTGGAGTTTACTATAACCCCGGTTGCAAGCAACCAGGCTACGGTTTTACAAGTGTTGCAAGCAACCAGGCTACGGTTTTACAAGTGTTGCAAGCAACCAGGCTACGCTTTTAAAAGTGTATTATGTACAGAGAATGAACTAATTAGCCCCTAACAACAAACGATTCACTCGCCTAACAAAATCAGCCGGATTCTCAAGTTGACCGCCCTCTGCAAGCAACGCTTCTTCAAATAGCATCCTGGTCCATTCAGAAAAGACGGTGTCATCGGAAATGCCATGAACTCGTTTGATTAACTCATGTTCAGGATTAATTTCAAAAATAGGTTTAGCATCGGGGACTTTTTGTCCTGCCGATTGTAAAATACGCTGCATTTCCAATCCCATGTCCTGTTCGTCCGCAACAACACATGCAGGAGAATCAGTTAACCGGGTCGTAAACACCACGTCTTTCACACGCTCACCCAAAATATCCTTAATTTGCTTTAACATGGGCTCCATTGACGCTGTTTTTTCTTTACTCTCGCTGGCCTCTTCACCTGGTAAATCAACATGCCCTTTGCTGATTGATTGTAATTTCTTACTGTCAAACTCACTTAAATACCCAATCATCCACTCATCAATGCGATCACTTAACAGTAAAACCTCAATCCCTCTTTTCTTGAACAGTTCTAAATGAGGACTGTTTTTAGCCGCGTTATAGCTTGAAGCTGTAATGAAATAAATCTTTTCCTGATCTTTTTTCATGCGCCCAACGTAATCTGCTAACGAAATGGTTTGCTGTTCAGAGTCAGTATGAGTTGAGGTAAACCGAAGTAATTTAGCAATGGTTTCGCGATTGGCATAATCCTCAACAGGCCCTTCTTTTAATACCAAACCAAACTCACTCCAAAAACGCTGGTAAGTTTCGACATCCTCTTTACTGAGTTTCTCAAGTAAGGATAAGATTCGCTTAGTAGACGCTGTTTTTATTGCTTCAACTTGTTTGTTTTCTTGTAAAATTTCACGTGAGATATTAAGTGGTAAATCATTGGCATCAATAATCCCTTTAATAAAACGTAAATAACGAGGTAAAAATTGACTTGCCTCATCAAGAATGAACACGCGTTTCACATACAATTTTAAACCATGTTTTGCTTCCGGCTGCCATAAATCAAAGGGCGCATGACTTGGTATATAAAGTAAACTGGTGTACTCCTGTTTTCCTTCAACCTGATTATGTGACCACAGGAGCGGATCTTGATAATCGTGCGCAATGTGTTTATAAAATGCCTTATACTCTTCGTCAGTAATCTCAGACTTTGCCAGGATCCATAAAGCCGTTGCCTTATTGACAGTTTCAAACTCCGCTTTTTTCTTATTCTCCTCATCTTCTTTCTTCATCACAATGGGCCATCCAATGTGATCGGAGTATTTGGTGACGATACTGCGCAAGCGCCAATCACTCAAAAATTCATCTGCTTCTTTTTTAAGATGCAAAATAATTTCGGTGCCACGCTCTGCCTTTTTTTCCTCTGCAATGGTAAACTCGCCCGCACCAGTTGACTCCCAAACAATACCGTCAGCAGCGGTCAAGCCAGCGCGCCGACTTTTAACCGTGACTTTATCAGCAACGATAAATGCCGAATAAAATCCCACACCAAATTGACCGATTAAATTGGAGTCTTGCGCGTCTTCTTGGCCCAAGGTTGCTAAAAACGCTTTTGTACCTGATTTTGCAATTGTTCCTAGGTTTTCTACTGCTTCATCCCAATTCATGCCAATGCCATTATCTTTAATGGTAATTGTTTTTAATTTTTCATTGGACTCTATCGTAATTTTCAAATCGGAATCATTTTCATATAATTCTGATTTTGATAGCGCTAAAAACCGAAGTTTATCTAAAGCATCTGAACTATTAGAAATCAATTCACGTAAAAAAATTTCTTTATTGCTGTAAAGGGCATGAACAACGAGATGAAGCATCTGCTTAACCTCAGTTTGGAAACCCATGGTTTGTTGTTTAGTCACTATTAAATTCTCCATAAAAACGAAAACAAATGTATGCTCTATATGAGGACGAGTAATTAGAATTTCAAGAGATGGTAGGGTAATTCGGTGTGTAGCCTGGTTGCTTGCAACCGGGATAGCTGTAACCCCGGTTGTGTAACCCCAATTGTGTAACCCCGGTTGCAAGCAACCAGGCTACATAAGATTACAAGCTATAGTACAACTCAAACTCAAACGGATGAACTAGACTTCGTATCAGGGTAATTTCTGATTCTCGCAATTCAATATAATTCGCGATGAAATCGCTAGAAAACACACCACCCTGCAATAGGAATTGATGATCGTTTTTCAAACACTTGACCGCTTCATCTAAGGTACTCGCCACAGTCGGGATAATCTTAAGTTCCTCAGCAGGAAGTTCATATAAATCTTTATCGATGGCTTCTCCTGGATCAATTTTATGCTGGATACCATCTAATCCCGCCATCATTATGGCTGAAAAGGCCAGATAAGGATTTGCCATTGAATCTGGGAATCGCACTTCAATTCGTGCCCCTTTTGGGTTCGCATCATAAGGGATCCGAATTGCCGCGGAACGATTGCGCGCCGAATAAACTAATAGCACAGGAGCTTCAAAACCAGGCACTAATCGTCGATAACTATTAGTTGATGGGTTAGTCAATGCGTTCAACGCTTTTGCGTGTTTAATGACGCCACCAATAAAAAAGAGTGCTGTCTCAGATAATCCAGCATACGCCTTCCCTGCAAACAAGTTTTTCCCACCTTTTCTAAGTGAAACATGACAATGCAAGCCACTGCCATTATCACCAACAAGCGGTTTCGGCATAAAGGTCGCGGTCTTACCGTAATTATGGGCCACATTATGCACGACGTATTTTAAAAGTTGTAATTGATCGGCTTTGTGAACTAAGCTGTCAAAACGCGTCGCCACCTCACACTGATTCGCTGTTGCAACTTCATGATGATGCGCCTCCACGACCATACCCAGCGATTCCAAGGTTAATGAAATAGCTGAACGAATGTCTTGTGAAGAATCCACTGGCGGCACTGGAAAATACCCCCCTTTAACCGACGGACGATGGCCAATATTCCCGCCGTCGATCGTTTTACCTGAATTCCATTGCGCTTCATCGGAGTCCACTTTGTAAAAACACCCATTCATAGTGGTTTCCCAACGGGCATCATCAAAGATAAAAAATTCAGGCTCAGGCCCAAAAAGAATATCATCTGCAATACCCGTTTTCTGTAAATACGCTTCTGCGCGCGCTGCAATGGTGCGGGGACAGCGATCATAACCTGCCTGGGTTTGGGGGTCGCTCACATTACACCGAACAATTAAGGTGGAATCTTGATAAAACGGATCAAGCAATAGTGTGCTTAAATCAGGAACTAATGCTAAATCAGACAAATGAATTTTTTGCCAACCTTTGAATGAAGAACCATCAAACATTTTTCCTTTTTCAACTAATTCATCATTCACACTTGAGACAGGCAGTGTAATATGCTGTTCTTTCCCTCGAGTATCAGTAAACCGCAAATCAATAAATTTAGCATCGTGCTCTTTGATTGCTGCCAAAAGTGTTGCCTTATTCATGACTTTCTCCGAGAGAGGTTAGAAGATACTTTGTGCGAAGTATAGCAGACAATTCGGTTGAAGTGACTCACAAAACGCAATAGATTATACTGGTTCATGATTAAGATAAAGTGATAAATTATGGGCGCTTATCATTACCAAGCGTTAACAAAATCAGGCAGCACCTCGAAGGGCGTCATTGAAGCAGACTCCGAAAAACACGCGCGCCAAATTTTACGAGAACAACGTTTAATTCCAACCCAAGTTCACCTGGTTGCAAAACAGGCTCAAACTCATAAAGAGACGATCAGCGCGCAAGATTTAGCATTAATCACCCGTCAGCTAGCCACCCTGCTCGCCGCGGGTATCCCTGTCGAGGAATC
>Ga0155617_1044_pt2 | contig 10078 bp, 7 predicted proteins | sample RifCSPhighO2_12_FD_107274 | JGI IMG/M metagenome (GOLD analysis project Ga0155617, IMG submission 107274) | Legionellales bacterium RIFCSPHIGHO2_12_FULL_42_9
AGTTGCGTTGGCGAAAGCCGCCGTACCTTTAATGACTGACCGACAAGGTTCAATCCTTACACTGAGTTATTATGGCGCCGAAAAAGCTGTCCCTAACTACAATGTGATGGGCATTGCCAAGGCAAGTTTGGAAGCGTCAGTACGTTACCTAGCTGCAAGTTTGGGAACCAAAGGAACCCGTGTTAACGCAATTTCCGCAGGTCCAATCAAAACTTTGGCGGCCGCCGGCATTAAAGATTTGCGCAAAATGATGACTGCTTACGCCGAAACAACCCCTTTACGTCGCAATGTCACCACCGATGAAGTAGGGAATGCCGCTGCTTTTCTGTGTTCTGACTTAGCATCCGGAATCACTGGCGAAGTGGTGCACGTTGATGCTGGATATCATGCCGTGTCGTCAATGCGTGATTCGTAGATCGGGTAACGCCGATTCCCTCCTGACCTCGATGCACCCAAAACATCTGCAGAAAGTCGAGTGATGGGGATTTGTTTCCTAACCACTCGGCCTAGAGCCTTTGGATTCTGTCGAAAAAATTTCCAATAACCTAGGCAATTCTTCAATTAAATAAAATGGAATAGACAATAAGCGATAAGATACCGATTCACCATTATTTAACGTAACCTGCACCGGTGTAATACTAGGCTCGCCACTATAAATTCGTATGGCAAATTTAAATCCTCTTTCATGCATAAAATAATGTAACGAGCGTAAACCGCCCACACTGCCCGCCTTTACTTCAACGGGAATAATGTTATCGTTATATTGAATGACATAATCAATTTCTGCATTACTTTGCCCTTCACGTTGCCAATAATATAAAACAGGATCTTGGTAGAATTGAAAATTTTTCCGTAATAATTGGCCTGCCAATTGTTCCGCCATTTCACCATTATTGGCTAATTTGAGTGGCTTTAAATGAACTGGCTGTGGATTCATGATGCTATTAACCAATCCAATATCAGATAAAATAATCTTAAAATAGCGTGATTTTGGTTTTGCACCTAATGGCACGCCATCCGCAACAACCGATTGCACACGATGAATCACTCGCGCTAATTCTAATAAAGATAATGCATTTGCAATTGTTTGACTTTTAATGTCAGGATTGACTTGAGTATAAGAGAATTTTTTTCCTAATAAACGTGGAATAGCCAGTATAACTTCACGTAGTCGTTCTGGTGCAATACGAGTTGGATATTTTGCAAAATCATTTTGATAGGCCGTTAATAAATCTTGATGAATTTGATTAACACGTAAATAAGAGTGCTCTGTAATCCAATTGTTTACTGCTTCTGGCATGCCACCGACAACACAATAATTTTCAACGGAAGTCATTAGTGTTTGATGAATCGCTTGAGGGATCGGATTGTCTAATGTTAATTTTCTTAAATACCGCAGCAACATGGATTGCTGCTCCGCCTCTAAAAATTCCAAAAATGATAATGGCTCTAAATAGAAAAATTGAACACGACCAACTGGCATACTAAATGTATGATCATGCAATACAAAATCAAGCAGTGAGCCTGCGGCAACAACCGCTAATTCAGGCAATAATTCATAAAACCAACGAAGCTTCGCCAGTATATCTGGCATTGCCTGCACTTCATCTAAAAACAATAAACAATTGACAGCTTGCGTTGGCGCGGGCAATAGCGTTTCTAGATTTGACCAAATTAATTGGGTATCATTGCTCATAAATAATGAACGAAGTTCTGGTCTGTTTTCAAAATTAATTTCGATAAGTTGCTTGTTTTGTGATTGTGCAAGTTCGCGCACTAACCATGTTTTGCCTGATTGACGAACGCCACGGAGAACTAACGGTTTTCTATTGGCTTGTATCAACCATTGTGTTAATTCTAACAATGCTTTTCTAATCAATTAGTTATCCTTTATCTGTCTATTTTTGTGGTCATAAACATATAGTAATGGTAACTTTTTATGGGCATAAATGGAAGTGTTCTTGAATTAAAACATCACTTTGTGAGCGCACACAATATATCGTTAATCAATCGTGGCCCCTTATAAATCAAGCCAGTGTATACTTGCAGAAGTGTTGCGCCCGCTTGCAGTCTCTCCTCTGCAGCCTCTGCACTATCGATGCCACCTGAGGCAATCAAGGTCATTGCATCACCCACTTCTTGCTTCAACAACCGCAAACAGGTTAATGCGTGCACTCTGAGTGGCGACCCACTCAAACCACCCGCTTCCAGCGCATTTTTCAATCCCTGCACGCCATCACGTCTACAGGTGGTATTCGTAGCAATAATACCCGCCACCTGGTGTTGTAACAAAACTGCTGCCATGCGTTTTAGCGCGTCATCCGATTCATCGGGCGATAACTTCACGACCAACGGTACATGACGTTGATGCGTATCACTTAATCGTTTTTGCTCTTCAGTTAAGGAAACCATGAGCTTGGCAAAGTACTCCCCATATTGCAATTGACGTAAATTCGGGGTGTTAGGCGATGAAACATTCACTGCAATATAGGATGCATGGGGATAAATTGCCTGCATGCAATAGGTGTAATCAACCGCTGCATTATCTAATGAAGTATCCTGACTTTTGCTAATATTAACGCCCAAGATCCCCTTATAATGAGCAACACGGATATTTTCCACTAATGCATCGACCCCGCCATTCTTAAATCCCATGCGATTAATCAAGGCCTTGGCTTCTGCCAGTCGAAAAAGCCTAGGTGTTGGGTTGCCTGGCTGCGCTTTGGGAGTCACGCCACCGACTTCGATGAAGCCAAAACCGAGCTTGGATAAGCTATCAAGATGCGCTGCATTGTTATCAAAACCAGCTGCAAGCCCTACCCGATTGGGGAACCGAATCCCCATTGCATCGACAGGCAATGAGGGTTCCGTTTTAAAACAACAGCGAGGGGCATAGTTTAATGCCTTTAAAACCAGTTCGTGAGCACACTCTGGGGATAGTTTAAAAAGTATCGGACGTAGCCAGTCATACCACTGCAATTGCGTCATTTTTAATGAGTTGAAAGTTGAAACTTAGAATAGAATAGGTGTAGTCTACCTTAATTACTAAAAATGCTCAAAGCAGGAATTAAATTATGACCATTGGCATCCAGTTTCATCTCGGTGAAACCTACGACTTACTCCGTGACGGCGTCCATCAATTCGCCCAACGCGAAATCGCACCTTTTGCAGCCGAAATTGACCATAATAATGAATTTCCCACACATTTATGGAAAAAGTTTGGCACTATGGGCTTACTGGGCATTACTGTGAGCGAAGAATACGGTGGCGCGAACATGGGCTATCTCGCTCATGTGATTGCCATGGAAGAACTATCACGTGCATCTGCATCCGTAGGTTTAAGTTATGGCGCTCACTCTAATCTTGCGGTCAATCAAATTTTCTTAAATGGCAATGACGCCCAAAAACAACGTTATCTGCCCTCATTAATCACTGGCGATGCCATCGGCGCCTTAGCCATGAGTGAAGCCAACTCAGGGTCGGACATAGTCAGCATGCGCTTAGATGCTCGGGCTATGACCGATCATTTTGTCTTAAACGGCACTAAAATGTGGATCACCAATGGCCCTGATGCAAATGTGCTCGTTGTGTATGCTAAAACAGATAAAGCAGCCGGCAGCAAAGGCATTACCGCGTTTATTATTGAAAAAGGCATGCCGGGTTTTAGCACAGCACAAAAATTGGATAAGCTCGGCATGCGTGGCTCTAACACCTGCGAGCTTGTTTTTAACGATTGCAAAGTGCCTGTTGAAAACGTTTTAGGAAAAATCAATGGCGGTGTCAACGTATTGATGAGTGGCCTAGATTACGAACGCACCATACTCGCAGCCGGCCCTATTGGCATTATGCAAGCCTGTCTTGACGTGGTTTTACCTTATGTTCATGAGCGCAAACAATTTAATCAAGCCATTGGTGAATTTCAACTCATTCAGGGCAAACTTGCCGACATGTATACCGAGTTAAGCGCATCGCGAGCCTATCTATATAGTGTCGCCAAAGCCTGCGATCTCGGTAAAGTGAGTCGTAAAGACGCGGCTGGCGTGATTTTGTATACCGCCGAACGCGCAACACAAATGGCCTTGCAAGCCATTCAAATTTTAGGCGGCAATGGTTACATCAACGAATTCCCCACTGGCCGTTTATTACGCGATGCCAAACTTTATGAAATTGGCGCAGGCACTTCGGAAATTAGACGCATGCTCATTGGGCGTGAATTATTTAAGGAGACAATCTAACCTCTTCAGAGAAACACCCGATTTGCAAAATTTTTTTGCAACAGAACCCTAAAATATGAGACCATTACGACAGTCCTGACGTCGTACACTGGTTATTATTAAAGCACCTATGCCAAACAGACCAAACCCAAGTTTTGATTTTTTATCCCTCTCTGATCCCGCCATCTTAAGTATTTTGGCAAAGGAAACCCTTAGACTTACCGTTGATGAAGCAAAAAAAATACACCATTTGCTGAAACGTCCACCCACTCTGGCTGAATGTGTGCTGTGGTCGATTCAAGGCTCTGAACATTGTTCTTACAAGAGTACACGAATTCATTTAAAAACCTTGCCCACCGATGCCCCGAATGTCATTTTAGGACCCAAAGAAGACGCTGGTATCGTTGAAGTCGCGCGCGACCATGCAGGCCTTCGCTATGGCATTGTCATCAGCCATGAATCCCATAATCATCCCTCGCAAGTGGTTCCCTTTGAGGGTGCTGCAACCGGCGTCGGCGGTAACGTACGTGATGTCTCCTGTATGGGGGCAGAGGTCATTGCTATTGCAGATAGCTTGCGTTTTGGTGACATTCATAATCCTAAAACACAACGAATTGATCAGGGGGTTGTATCTGGTATTGCCGGTTATGGCAACCCCATTGGCGTACCCAATATTACTGGTGATGTGTTTTACGATTCGGCCTATCAAGATAACTGTTTAGTCACCGTAGTGACATTAGGCATTGTCCGTGAAGATCGCATTATTCACTCTTATGCACCTAAAAATGCCGTCGGTTATGAGCTAATTTTAGTTGGAAAACCAACCGATCACAGTGGTTTTGGTGGCGCAAGTTTCGCCTCAGTCGATTTGAATGAGGAAGAGACAGTACAAAACAAAGGGGCCGTACAAGAGCCGAATGCCTTTTTAGGTCAACATTTATTGAAAGCTAACACGGCTCTATTTAAAAAACTAGCGGAAAAAGACCTCATTGACCGTGTTGGCTTTAAAGATTTGGGTGCTGGCGGCATTGCCTGCGCCAGCATTGAAATCGCAGATCTCAGCGGCTACGGTGCCGAAGTATTTTTAGAGAATGTACATACCACTACGAGCGACTTACCACCCCAAGTTATTCTTTGCGCTGAAACGCAAGAACGTTATCTGTGGGCTGTCCCTCCCTCCCTAAGCCCCCTAATTCTGCAACACTACAATGAAGAATGGCAACTACCTCATGTTTCTCGCGGTGCCAAGGCCAGCATCATCGGTACTATTCGCGATGATTCCCTCTATGTGGTCAATTATCATGGCGAAGTGCTCGTGTCGGCAAACGCTTCAGACATCACTCAAGGCATTCTCTATGATAGGCCGCATACGCCCCGCAAACCGCGTGTTGCTACAAAAACAACTTCCCAGAAGGCCGACAAAGCGACTTTATTATCACTATTGGCAAATCCTAACTTCGCCTCACAAAAATCAATTTATGAATGTTATGACAAACAAGTACAGGGCCGTACTGTCCTAGAACGGGGTGAGGCCGCGGCCGGCGTGATAGCCCCCTTTAATTCACCCGATTACCCCCCTGAAATTCAGAACACCGGTATTGCGCTTTCTGTAGCACACAACCCCAGTTATGGCAAAATTGATGCCTATCACACGGCCCATCATGCGATTATTTCCAGCATGCGAAAAGTGGTATCAGTCGGCGCAAAACCTGCTGCGCTCACTGACTGCCTGTGTTTTGGAAACCCCGAAAAACCAGAACAGATGCAAACTATTATTGATGCCATCCGCGGTATAAAAGACGCTTGTGAAAGCGTTCCATTATACGACTATCCAAGCTTCCCAACCCCCATTGTGAGCGGCAATGTTTCGCTCTACAACGTATCAGGAAATACTGACATCCCCGCAAGCCCTATTGTCAGCTGTTTGGGGGTGTTGGAAAACGTTAACGATGTACTGACGCCGGATATTAAAAAAGTCGGATCGCATTTACTCGTCCTGTCTCAAAATCAAGCCGTTGCTGCGGAGTTTTTTTCTGTACTGGATCTCATCCGCGCCCATAGCCTACTCGCCTGCCAGGTGGTTGACCTCGGCGGACTTGCGCTCGCGCTCATGACCATGAGTTTTAAAAACAACGTGGGATTTTCCATACCGGCTAATTTAGATTTGTTTGCAGAAACGGGGGGATTTGTCCTCGAGGTAGACGCTTTAAAACTCAATGCTGTGCAACAAGTATTGCACGATCGCAAGCTTAATTTTACTGACATCGGCACCACGATTTCGTCGCCCACATTGACTTTTGGCGATATGTCCCTTCACTTGCAGGAAGCCAAAACCATTTTTATGAATTCGTTACGGGAACTTCGATCATGATCGATTACAAAAGCGCGGGTGTTGACATTACAGCAGGCAATGAAGTGGTTAATCGCATCAAAACACCGGTAAAAAAAACGTTCGACGCCTCAGTGCTCACTGAGTTAGGTGGTTTTGCAGCGCTTTATGATTTAAAGGCAATTATTGCCGAATACGACGAGCCAGTGTTGGTGCAAAGCATTGATGGTCTTGGCACTAAACCCATGATTGCGGCCATGATGAATCAATATGACAGCTTAGGCTATGATCTGTTAAGTGCGACCGCAAATGACATTATTGTTTGTGGCGCCAAGCCACTCACTTTACTGGATTACATCGGTGGCGCCAAAATAAAACCGGATGAAGTCGTTGCCTTGATTGAAGGCATGAGTCAAGCCTGTATTGAAAACGGCGTGTCTTTGGTGGGGGGTGAAACCGCAGAAATGCCCGGTGTTTATAGTGGGCATGACTACGATATCGTTGGCATCATCACGGGTGTGGTTGAAAAACACCGGATCATTAACGGAAAAAACATAGCACCGGGTGATTGTGTTTTGGGTTTTGCCTCGAGTGGCTTACACACCAATGGCTATTCCTTGGCACGAAAACTCTGTTTTGAAATTGGGCAACTCCCCCTCTCTGAAGTGGGTTCAGCCTTACTGGAGCCCCATCTGAATTACACTAAACCGGTATTAGCACTCACCCAACAATTCCCGATTAAAGGGATGGCCCATATTACTGGCGGCGGGTTTCTGGAAAATATTCCACGCATTTTACCGGCCCATTGCAGTGTTGAACTGCACCTTAATTCGTGGCCGACTTTACCCATTTTTGATTTATTGGTGAGTCTTGGCTCCTTAAGCGACAGTGAAGCGTACCGCACCTTCAATATGGGCATTGGTTATGTGATGGTGGTTGATAAGGCCATTGCCGCTGACATTCAGGCGACTGTGACCAAAGACTGCCCGAACTATATGCTCTACAATATCGGCCAAGTCATCGCTGGCGAAAAAGAGGTGATCCTCAAATGAAAATAGGCGTCATCCAGTTCCCTGGCTCGAACTGCGAGCGTGAAACGAAGCTTGCATTGCAGCGTGTAGGCTTTGAGGCAGTGGATTGTTTCTGGCATGCCGATGCTGACTTAGTGAAGAGCCTGGATGGGTTTGTAATTGTGGGGGGCTTTTCGTATGAAGATCGCGTGCGCTCTGGCTTAATTGCGTCAAAAGATCCGTTTATGCGCTTGATTTGTAATGAGGCAGCCAAAGGCAAGCCGATTTTGGGAATTTGCAATGGCGCACAGATTTTAGTAGAAAGTGGTTTGCTCGGTGGACCAATTGCGCTCACTCAAAATCAACGAGTCAAAAATGGCGAACTGTTAGGCACCGGTTTTTATAATGACTGGGTTGAAATCAAAAGCAATCGCGCACCAACCAATCAACCGATTCGTTTACCCATTGCTCACGCCGAGGGACGGTTTTTATTAGATCCCACTTTTTATCAGGCGCTGCAACAAAAAGGCGCTCTACTGTACACCTATTGCGGTGAGAACCCGAATGGATCGGAGCATCATTTGGCCGCGGTCAGTGACAAAACGTCGCGTGTGATGGCGATGATGCCACACCCAGAACGCACAACAGCAGGGGATATAATCTTCAAAAGTTTTTTTGAACAAGCATTAGAAGGTTGTCCAATCAATTTGGACCCCATCGTAACACCGTCATTGCCCTTCACCGATTGCGTTTTAAATCCAAATGCCTACCATGCTTGGGTTGCCCTAAAAATCGATGACAATGAAGCAATTTCGCTGGAAAACACCTTGCAAGACCTCGGTTATTCCCTACCCTTGAAAAGACTGGTTCACTGGGAGATAAGCAATATCACTGCAGAAGAATATCAACACCTGAAGAACAGCGATGAATTACTTAATCACCAAAAAGAATATTTAAGTGAACCCAAAATGCGACCTTGCTATTTAGTTCGCGCAAAAGACGACGAGCAAGCTTTCAGAAAGCAACTTGCATTGACTAAAATGCTAAACAAATCCGTTCAAGTGAAACGTGATGTCGTGTGGATAAGCCACCAACCTTTACCCCAAGCGATCTATGAACTTCTGGGCAATCCCCTTTCTCATTCTGGGCTGATACTCTCATGATAAAAGGCAAAGTGCGTGATATTTACGATGAAGGCAATACCTTGCTTATCATCAGCACCAATCGCCTCTCTGCATTTGATAGGCCTATTTGTGATATTCCATGTAAAGGCGTTATCTTGAACCAACTCGCTGCCTGGTGGTTTGAGGCAACACAAGCCATCATTCAAAATCATGTCATCGAATTGCCACAAGCCAACAGCATGCGCGTCAAAAAATGCCGAGTATTACCCATCGAAGTTGTTGTGCGCGGCTATATTACCGGCTCAACCAATACCTCGCTCTGGACGTTGTATCAACAAGGGGCACGTCAAGTATTTGGTAATCAACTTCCCGAAGGATTGCAGAAAAATCAAAAACTACCCCAACCGATATTAACGCCAACCACTAAGTCCGCCGAACATGATAGACCGTTAAACTTAGAAGATATTACCAAAATCCCTAATCTCACGCCGGCACTATGGGAAAAAATTAAAACAACCTCATTAGCACTGTTTCAATTTGCTAACGATACTCTGGCTCAAAAAAATTTAATACTTGCCGATACTAAATACGAATTTGGTCTTGATAATAACAATCAACTCTGTTTAATCGATGAAATTCACACACCGGATTCGAGTCGTTATTGGGACATCGCTTCGTTACAACAGGCCTTTGCTGAAAACCGTGATCCCGCCTCTTATGATAAAGAAATCATCCGCTTATGGTATACTCAGCATTGCAATCCTTACCAAATCAAAGAATTGCCAAAAGCACCGTTAGCATTGATTCATCAAGTGAGTGAGCGTTATCAGGCTTTATTTAGCAAAATAACCGGAAAAAATGTGGTATGTGCGGAATCATAGGAATCATTGGTCAACAACCCGTTGCGCTGGAGCTCTTCGAAAGTTTAGTGCATCTACAACATCGGGGACAAGACACAGCGGGAATTCTGACTTGCGATGAACGCATGCATCTTAAAGTCGGTCGAGGACGTGCCGACGAAGTATTTCACAAAGATGATTTGGCAGAGCTAACCGGCAACATGGGTATTGCACATTTGCGCTACCGAACTAGCGGCGGCCATTCACTTGCAGAAGCACAACCTTTCACAACAACGTATCCCTATGGTATTGGCCTAGTCCACAATGGCAACCTCATTAATTACGAGGCTGTCAAAAAGCACTTAAACCAAGAACGGCGCTACATCAATAGCTTAAGCGACTCGGAATTACTGCTCGAGTATTTTGCTCACCGCTTAGCAAGTCACCCTGCCACCGAACAATCGTCTGCGTTATTCGAACAAATTTGCAGTGCGCTCACCGAATTGTTTCACTTAGTCAAGGGTGCTTATTCGGTTGTGACGGCAATTGTCGGTGTTGGCCT
>Ga0155617_1022_pt1 | contig 10022 bp, 8 predicted proteins | sample RifCSPhighO2_12_FD_107274 | JGI IMG/M metagenome (GOLD analysis project Ga0155617, IMG submission 107274) | Legionellales bacterium RIFCSPHIGHO2_12_FULL_42_9
CGGATATTGCGACTGTGTTGTGGCAAAAATTTTTGAAACATAATCCTGAAAATCCGGCATGGTTCAACCGCGACCGGTTTGTGCTATCGAATGGCCATGGTTCAATGCTGTTGTATTCATTGCTTCATCTGACTGGCTACAAGTTAAATCTTGATGAACTTAAACAGTTTCGGCAATTGCATTCAAAAACGCCTGGTCATCCTGAGTATGGCGATACACCGGGGGTGGAGACCACGACTGGCCCACTCGGCCAAGGCTTAGCCAACGCAGTGGGCATGGCCATTGCTGAGAAAATAGTAGCAAGTCAATTTAACCAAGAAGCACTCCCGTTGGTGAATCATCACACCTATGCATTTGTCGGTGATGGCTGTTTGATGGAAGGCCTATCGCACGAAGTGTGTTCGCTTGCCGGGACTTTGGGACTCGGTAAGTTAATTGTTTTTTATGATGATAATGGCATTTCCATTGATGGTGAAGTGGACCAATGGTTTACGGATGATACCGCGTTGCGTTTTCAAGCATATCATTGGCAGGTGATTGGTCCTATCGATGGGCACAATCCCGAGGCAATTGGGGCGGCCATTGTAGAAGCACGTGCAGAATCTCATAAACCGTCCTTAATTATTTGTAAAACGATCATAGGGCTTGGCTCGCCAGTAGCAGGGAGCGAAAAAGCGCACGGAGCTCCGCTGGGTGCGGACGGTATTCTGAAAGTCCGTGAGTATTTTAATTGGTCTTATCCGCCGTTTGTCATTCCAGAATCCCTTTATGCCTCTTGGAATCATAGCCAAAAAGGTCAAGACGACGAGAATAACTGGCTGGCATGTTGTCAAGAATATCAGCAGGCTTACCCAGAAGACTATGATGAGTTTTTACGTCGGATCAATGGCGATTTACCCGATCATTGGTTAACAGCAAGTCAAGCTTTTATTGATCAGTGTCTGAATAATGATAAAGCACAGGCAACGCGAAGGAGCTCGCAGCGTTGCCTTGAAGAATACGGCAAGTTATTACCCGAATTATTGGGGGGATCGGCTGATTTAACAGGTTCGAATAATACCAATTGGTCGGGAAGTGTTGCCGTGACTGCCCAGAATGATAATGGCAATTACCTCTATTATGGCGTGCGTGAGTTTGGTATGGCAGCCATCATGAACGGCATTGCGTTGCATGGTGGTTTTATTCCGTATGGCGGAACATTCCTTGTTTTTCTCGATTATGCACGCAATGCAGTTCGTTTAAGTGCACTGATGAAGCAGCGTGTGATTTATGTGTTCACGCATGACTCGATAGGACTCGGTGAAGACGGCCCGACGCATCAACCGATAGAACATGCGGCGATGTTGCGTTTGACACCCAATATGCAGGTGTGGCGTCCCGCGGATTTAGTAGAAACGGCAGTGGCATGGCAGCAAGCAATTTCCCGTCATAATGGGCCGAGTGCGCTATTATTATCGCGACAAAATTTGCCGGTGCTTAAGCATGATGTCAAGGACAGCAAGATAGAGGACAGCCACACTACGCGTATTGCGCGTGGTGGCTATATTTTGTCTGACTGTGCGGGGTTGCCAGAAGCGATTATTATTGCGACTGGCTCAGAGGTTTCGCTGGCAGTTCTTGCAGCAGAACAACTCAGAGCAACAACTAATCGACGTATTCGCGTTGTTTCCATGCCTTGTTGTGAGCGTTTTTTGGCAGAAGATTTGGTGTATCAACAAGCAGTTCTTCCGGATGAAGTTCGGGCTCGAGTTGCGATTGAAGCCGCAGCGAGTGGGTATTGGTATCGCTTTGTAGGCTTAGATGGTGTGGTAATCGGACTTGAACGGTTTGGAGTGTCTGCCAAAGCGGAAGACGCATTTGCTGATTTAGGGTTTACTGTTGAACATGTGGTGAATGAAATAAATAATATTTTGGAGATGTAAATGACAATACGTGTCGCAATCAATGGGTATGGTCGCATTGGCCGTTGTATATTACGCGCTATTTTCGAATATGGCCGCCAAAAAGAATTCAATATCGTGGCTATTAATGATCTAGCCGGGATTGAAACTACCGCGCATTTGACGCGTTATGATTCAACTCATGGGCGTTTTGCATCGGACGTGATTACGGATGGGGATCATTTGATTGTCGATGGGCATTCGATTCAAGTGATTTCTGAACGTGATCCAAAAGTGTTGCCGTGGTGTGAGCTTAATGTGGATATTGTGCTGGAATGCACAGGGCATTTTACGAGTCGTGAAAAAGCGATGCTGCATATTGGTGCGGGGGCTAAAAAAGTATTAGTTTCAGCGCCAGGAAAAAATGCGGATGCAACCATTGTTTATGGAGTGAATCACAAGACCTTAAAAGCGACGGATCTCATTGTTTCTAATGCTTCATGTACAACGAATTGTTTGGCCCCTGTTGCTAAAGTATTGCACGAAGGGGTTGGCATTCTGCATGGGTTGTTAAATACCGTACACGCTTACACCAAAGATCAGATGTTATTGGATGGCAGTCATTCTGATTTGCGGCGTGCGCGCTCTGCAACGCAATCAATCATTCCCACAAAGACTGGAGCAGCACAGGCTGTCGGCCTTGTTTTGCCCGAACTTGATGGAAAACTAGATGGTTTTGCGCTCAGAATTCCGACTTTGAATGTTTCGGTGATTGATTTAACATTTACCGCAACTAGGGCAACGACGGCGGATGAAATTAACCAAATGATGCGGGAAGCAAAAAGTGATATTCTATTGATTAATGAAGAGCCGCTGGTGTCTTGTGATTTTAATCATTGTCCGGCTTCGGCAATTTTTGATACAACTGAGACCAACGTGTTGGGGAATTTAGTCAAGGTTATTGCCTGGTATGATAATGAGTGGGGATTTTCTAACCGTATGCTCGATACCGCTTCTTGTATGATGAATCAAGATCGTGAATCACGATCCTAATCACATGATGAATCGTTAAGGATACAATCATGAGTCTAATTAAAATGAACGAATTAAATCTCACCGGTAAACGAGTATTAATTCGGGAAGATTTAAATGTTCCTATTAAGGATGGATTGATTACCAGTGATCAACGTTTAGAAGCGGCATTACCTACCTTGAAAATGGCTTTAGAGGCAGGAGCTGCAGTCATTGTTTTATCGCACCTGGGACGACCGGAAGAGGGTAAATTTGATAAGCGGTTTTCGTTGCAGCCAGTTGCCGATTATTTGGCAAAAAATTTAAGCTATCCTGTGCGCTTTGTCAGTGATTATTTGAACGGTGTTGAGGTAACGGCTTCGGAACTGGTCGTTTGTGAAAATGTTCGTTTTAACGTGGGTGAAAAAGAAAATGATGAAAAACTCGCTAAGAAACTAGCTGCACTGTGTGATATCTTCATTATGGATGCGTTTGGAACAGCGCATCGAGCCCATGCTTCAACGTGTGGTATTGCTAAATACGCACCCATTGCAGCAGCGGGTCCTTTGTTGGTGAGAGAATTAGAGGCATTGGATAAAGTATTAGAAGCGCCTGAAAAACCAGTTTTGGCGATTGTGGGTGGGGCTAAAATTTCAAGTAAACTCACGCTATTGCGAGAAATGGTGAGTCGGGTGGATTATCTGATTCCAGGAGGCGCAATAGCAAATACTTTTTTAAAGGCGCAAGGTGTTCCAATTGGTCAATCGTTCTCTGAAGACTCTTTGCTTGATGAAGCGCGCATCATTTTGAAATTGGCTGCCGAGCAAGGGTGTCAGGTTTTCTTGCCGGTGGATGTGGTGGTCGGCAAGTCTTTTTCTGACAGTTGTCCTGCCTATAACAAATCATTAATCCATATTGCCGATGATGACATGATAATGGACATTGGTCCTGAAACCATTCGTCACTATTTGCATGTGATTGAAGAGGCCAAAACAATCATCTGGAATGGCCCTGTTGGGGTGTTTGAGTTTCCACAATTTGCTTATGGCACGCGCGCCTTAGCTATTGCAATTGCTGATAGTCAGGCGTTTTCAATTGCGGGCGGCGGCGATACATTGGCGGCGATTGACCAGTATGATTTAACTGGGGAAATTGCTTATATTTCAACTGGCGGCGGTGCATTTCTTGAATGCCTTGAAGGCAAAACACTTCCAGCTGTGGCTATTTTGGAAGAAAGGGCCAATAAATTTTGAAAACACCCTCTATTTTATCAACCATTCAACAATTACGTGCGTTATTGACAAGAAAAGAAAAAATTGAGTGGTTAGGGATCTTGGTATTTGCATTCTGCACCGGTTTTTTAGAAATTTTCACGGCACTGGTTATCATTGTTTTTGTCCAAGTTTTAAATCAACCCAAGATTGGATTAACGTATTTAGCCAAAGTGGGTATTGTTAATGGATTTGTTTTTTCGGAAGAACAACTTGTTTTCTATGCCGCTGTATTTTTGGGTATTGTGTATCTCGTCAAAAATGGTATTGCCGCTCTCGAAGTATTTTATCAAAATTTTACGATTCAACGGATGAACTCTGATTTTAAAAGTAAATTACTTCATCGTTATTCGTGCACGGATTATGGATTTTACTTAACGCGAAACTCGTCTTTAGGAATACAAGTCATCAGCAGTGATGTTGAACTCGTATTTGCCATTGCATTGATAGCAGTGGCAGGATTGTTATCAGAAAGTGTTGTGGCTTTTTGCCTTCTTGGAGTGCTTGTTTACATGAACCCCTTTTTGGCACTGATGATTTTAAGTGTAAGTGCTGTGTTTGGATTTTTTGTGGCCAAGGGCTTGTTTCCGTTGTTGTATCGTTGGGGGCAGGTAATACAGACAGCGAGCCTTCAAAGTGTGCGAAATTTGATGCAGTTTTTTCATGGATTTAAAGAAATCGTTATTTCGGGTCATCAAGACTCTTTCATGCAAGCCTATCGGCACCATATTTATAAAAAATCACGCTTGCAGGCGATTCAAACGGCAACGAATGCCTTACCACGCATGGCCATTGAAGTTTTGTTTATGGGTTTATTGGTTGGAACGATTGCATTTTTATGCCTTGGCCATGCAGAACCTGCACAAATAATGGCAATATTAAGTGGGTATTTGTATGCCGGATTTCGATTAATGCCAGGACTCAATCGCATTCTTGGTCATCTCAGCGTGTTCAAAGCCCAGAGCCCCTCCATTGAAAGAGTGTATGCAGAATATAACGCAGTGCCGATGCGGGAGGTTTATTGTGACGCCCCGAATTTTGCCTTTGACCAATCCATTGATTTAAATCAGGTTAGCTTCCGCTATCTCAATGCACACGACGAGGCGCTTAGATCTATCTCATTAAAACTAAAAAAAGGCGAATGTGTCGGGATTGTCGGTGAAACAGGATCGGGTAAATCCACTCTGGTTGATGTAATTTTAGGCTTACTTCAACCGCAGAGGGGTACTGTTTTAATTGATGGACAATTTTCTGCCTACTCTCATCAATGGCATCATAAAATTGGTTATGTCCCGCAAGCCATTTATCTCACCGATGATACGATTGCAGCCAATATTGCGTTTGGAGAAAGGAGCATTGATGACGCTCGTCTTAAAGATTCGATTGAAGCCGCACAGTTAACTCGTTTTATTGTTGAACTGCCTGACGGCGTTAAAACAATTGTGGGTGAACGGGGGGTTCGTTTATCGGGTGGGGAGCAGCAACGCATTGCAATTGCCAGGGCTTTATATCGTAATCCAGCGGTGTTAATTTTCGATGAAGCCACTTCGGCACTGGATAATGACACGGAATCCCGGTTGATGGAGACAATCTATCGAGTGAGTCAACATCGAACGGTGATTATGATTGCACATCGTATCACGACACTTAAACAGTGTGATAGAATTTTAGTGATGGAAAAAGGCGAGATTAAAGACATTACTACCTATCAAGACCTTCAAAATAGTCAGGATAATAGACAATGAGTACATCTGCGCTTTTTTTTTAGATAAACAGTAAGGAGTAATTTTATGTCTTTTTTTTCTGATGTTAAGAATGAAATTGTGAATAGTTCGAATGGTGATCAATGGAAGGCTGCCATAGTAGTTGGAGGCGCTGTTGGTTTGGCTGTCGCGGGACCAGCTGGTTTGTTAACTGGATTCGGTGTTGGGGTTGGGGGTTATCCGGTGATGTTTGTTGGTGTGAAGGTAGGGAAGTTTGTGAAGGATGCTTATCAATCTTTCAAACATCCTGAAACCCCTGAAGAAAAGGAGAGGAGAGAGTTGCAGGAAACGCATAAATCTGCTAACAAGGTTCATTTTGATGTTCCTGTGAGTAGCTATGCTAGAGCTCATGCCGTTGGGATACCACCTGCTAGTAATAGCTCAAATTTTAAAGATGAGCAGGAACTAAATCGTATCGCATCTCTAGAAAACTTCGCTGCGGAAGACTTGTTGACTTCTCCTAGAGCTAGAGAAACGAGGAAAGAGGCCAACGAGGGGTTTGAAAAGGAAGCCCATAACACTGCCCTATCATTCTAATTGATGATACGCCCTAACTCGACTTTATGAAATTTTTAAAAATGCGCATAATATAACCGACTGAATTAGATTATACTCAAAAAAATGCCGAATTACCGACGAAAGTCGGTATCCATTTGCACAACTTGTGGACCCCGTGGTCAAGCCACGGGGGTTCGGAGATTTTTTCATAAAGTCGAGCTTAAATAACCTTTCACATTAAACGAAGCTGAGAGGTTAATTTTGCTCACGGCATTAAGGCATTAAGGCATTAAGTGAGTTATTATTACTTGATGCCTAAACCATGCCTTGTTGCCCGAGTCGCCATTTCACAGCGGCGATGGTGAATGGCACAATTTTATTCTTGAGTCCAGCCTCTTTCCTTAAAACCCGTGCTGCTTCTTTGAGTGTCGCCTCAGATCCCACGTAGTCATCGAACAAAAGGAGAGGTCCATTCGGTACTTTACCATGAAATGTAGCAGTCATGTTTTGCGACACATTGACGCGACGTTGATCATTATTCAAGCACTCACCTTGACGGTGTTCAGGATTATTTTTGAAGCTTAATGCCTCTAAATAACAAGGGATGGTTAACTCCTTGGCAAGCAGTCTCGCAAATGCGTCGCGTTGGCCCCATGTTTTGGAGGGAACGACAACAATTGCACTGCAGCCAACTTGATGTTGTAGCGCCCGCACGTGGGTTTTGATTAATTGTACTAACTGCGAGTTGATAGGTGTATTGGCGAGCTGCCTGTTTTTCATAAACTCAATGAACAGCGGAGACCGTAACTTCGCATCTAAAATGGCCATGCCTTGTTCGCAACCGCTTAATTTGCCCAAATCAATAGTCACAATTTGGCTGGTTAGCCAACCTTCAATGAGGGTGAGTGCCATTGAATTGGTTTTGATTGATAGCGAAGAGGGGATGCAATCGCTGCATTGACCACAATCTTCAACTGAACTGTCGCCTAAGGCTTTACGCAAGATGGCCATGAGGCAACGTTTTGATGCGTTGCTGCCGTAGTTTAACATGGCTTTTAATTCGCGTTCGCGGACTTCTAATTGCCGTTGGTAGCGTGATAAATCAACGTGGCTCGTTTTATTTGTTAGCACATACACTTGGCGGTTGCCGACACGTTTTTTTTCAATAAATCCTTGCTCGACTAATTCAGCAAGTACAATGCTGACGCGCGTGGGATGTAGGCCAGTATTGCACTTGATTTCAGTTAACGCCAACAAATTAGTGCTGATTTTTAGGGCATTAATAACAGCCTCAAAGTCCGTTACTAAAGGTTGTGCTGAAGTAATAAAATAGCGTTGGATTTTTTTATCTTTTTTATCAAAGAGTAATATGCCGCGCGCTAATAAACCATCGCGTCCAGCTCGTCCCACTTCTTGATAATACGCTGTAATTGAACCCGGCATGTCAAAGTGAATAATGTAACGCAAATCGGCTTTATCAATTCCCATGCCCAAGGCATTGGTGGCGACAATGACTTGATACTGATTATCCATAAATGCTTGTTGCAATTGCCGTTTGTCATTGGGATGAAATCCGGCATGATAAGCCGCCACGCGATACTGTTGTTCTTGTAAGTAATGGGCGACCAGTTCGGTATTTTCACGAGTTGCGCAATAAATTAAGCCATTACCCGGCAATTGCTGTAACAATTGTTTAACTAACATTAATTTTTCAGCAATTGAATTGACTGCGACTACGGCTAACTGCAAATTCGGCCTATCCATACTTTGCCGCGCGACGGGTACGGCACGATTCGGCAGCGTTAATTGCGCGATGATATCATTTTCGATTTGTTGATTTGCCGTTGCGGTAATAGCCAATAGTTTGGTTCTGCTATTTTTCTGGGTGATTTGGCGGATAAAATGAATGATCTGGCGGTAACTTGGCCTAAAATCATGTCCCCAGGTTGATACGCAATGCGCTTCATCGACTACAACAAGGCTAATCGGTAATTGCAATAAAAACTCAAACGAGGCCAGATTATCTAATTTTTCAGGGGCAACGAAGAGTATTTTAATGGCGCCAGTCGATGCGTTCATTTGGGCTTGATAATTTTCTTCATTACTTTGATCGCTATTAATACTCGCGGCCGGAATAAGAAAACGTTGATTGAGCTGTTGAATTTGATCGCGCATTAAGGCTAATAAGGGCGATAACACCACTGTAATTCCGGGCAAGAATACCGAAGGTAATTGATAAAGCAAGGATTTCCCGTGTCCGGTTGGCTGAATGCACAACAATTGTCCTTGCGTCAGCAAGGTTACCAACGCATCACGTTGCCCTGGTCGAAATGCATTCAATTTAAAGGTATTTTCTAAGGTGGATTGGAGCAGGTTGTTTAATTCGTAATCATTTTGTGTGGGATTTGTTTTTATTGTTGTTAGCACAGCGTTTTCTCATGGATAACCGTATTGTTTGGTGCGAAGTATACGCTTATTTTTGGGGAAAACTAATGATCCACACGTTCTGGGAGTTATGATATATTAGGAATTTATATTTCTAGTATGAGGATGATAGGAATTGTGAATGATAAAAGACCAGTTAACCTGGATTTGGCAACCATAAAATTTCCTGTAATGGCTATTTCTTCAATATTGCATCGTATTGCAGGTGTTGTATTATTCTTACTTTTTCCTGTGATCACCTATTTTTTCGAACTGTCTCTTAAGAATGCCGGAACGTTTACCCAACTGCAATGGTGGTTTTCCGGAAGCCTTTGCTGCAAGTTTGTGTTATGGGTTTTTGGCGCGGCTATTATTTATCACCTGCTGGCTGGGATTCGTCATATGGTGATGGACGTGGGTTTTGGCGAAAGTCTTTCTGCCGGTCGTCGTAGTGCAGTTGGTGTTATCGCGGCTGCAATTTTTCTCACTTTGTTATTAGGAATTTGGCTATGGTAACGAATGTCACCAGTTTAACAGGTAATGGTCTTAAAGATTGGTTGATACAACGAGTGACGGCAGTTTATTTTGGGTTTTATGTTCTTTTTTTAACTGCATTTGTTTTGGCTCATCCCCATTTAGCCTATTATCAGTGGCAAGGATTATTTGCATGTAATTGGTTTAAAATTGCGACCATTCTGGCCTTTTTTACTTTTTCATTGCATGCCTGGATAGGAATTTGGACAGTAACTACGGATTATTTGAAGTGCACGGCAATTCGTTTGTCGGTGCAACTGGCAGTAGCTCTAGTGTTGAGTGCCCAGTTCGTTTGGGGCGTGATGATTGTATGGGGACAATAGAAGGGCATGTTGACAATTCTACTATAATGGCTCAAAAACGTTGATTTTCTGTGTTCCGTTGCTCACATACAACCCCGTATGCTGCGCTACGGTACTCGAAAGTCAACGTTTTTGAACTCATTCTAGCGAATTATCAACATGCCCTAGTATGGGGACAATAGTATGGCATTTGCACGAAACACATTTGATGCAGTGATTATTGGCGCGGGCGGTGCGGGTATGCGTGCTGCCTTGCAACTGGCTAACTCCGGCCTTAAAGTGGCTTTACTCTCGAAGGTATTTCCGACGCGTTCACACACGGTTTCGGCGCAGGGCGGT
>Ga0155617_1023_pt1 | contig 10016 bp, 11 predicted proteins | sample RifCSPhighO2_12_FD_107274 | JGI IMG/M metagenome (GOLD analysis project Ga0155617, IMG submission 107274) | Legionellales bacterium RIFCSPHIGHO2_12_FULL_42_9
ATTTTTTGAATAATGCTGGTGTAAAAATAATCCCTATGGATAAAATTACCGCAATTCCAACCAATCGATGCTTTATCCTTTCATCTAATACCAATTTCATGCTTGCTCCAATAACAATGTCCATACAGAACTAACAGTTAAGAATGAACCATAAACTATGATTAAATCACCTGATTTAGCTTGATTACAAGCTTCTTGATAAGCTTTTGCAGGTGAAGTATAAAATTGAGTAATCATTATACCATTTTTTAAAAACGCTTGCAGCAATTGTTCAGTAGCAGCCGCCCTATCACTAGCCAATAATGCAGGATACCACCTATCTACCAAATGTTGCATTGAGTATATCATAGATGGTATATCTTTATCATTGAGAGCCGAAAAAACCGCATGGACTTGATTATATTGATTGCAATATAACTTATTATAAATATTATCGGCTAAATATTTTACTGATTGCATGTTATGCGAAACATCTAGGCATGTGGTTATTTCTTTTTGATCAATAAACTGTTGTCTGCCAAATAATGTCATTGAATTAATCCCTTGCATTAATTCAAATGTCGTGATCGGAAAACTATCTTGCCAATATTGGGTGACCATCAATGCCGCTGCAATTGCGTTATAATGCCATGGAGTTTGAGGCAATTTTAACGATGTATCTGCATAATCAAAAGTTATGGTGTCTTGATTTGCGTGAATATGATAATGTTTGCCATTAATATACAACGGACACGACAGCGCATATGCCGCTGCTAGTATGGACAGTGGTGGATTGATATCCGCATAGATCAATGGCTTGTTTAAGCGCAAAATCCCCGCTTTTTCAAATCCAATTTGTTCAAGATCATTGCCTAGAAATTTCTGATGATCATAATCAATCGTTGTAATAATAGTTATATCTGGGGTAAGAATGTTTGTGGCATCTAGACGACCCCCTAACCCAACTTCAAAGATCAATATATCCAAATTATGTTTGCTAAAATGAATTAATGCGGCCAAAGTGGCTAATTCAAAATAAGTTAATGCAATCGCTGCACTTGCTTGTCGTACCACGCTAAAAGTTTGATATAATTCTTCATCAGTAATTTTTTGACCATTAACCTGGATGCGTTCGTTAAAATCAATTAAATGCGGTGACGTATACGTTCCAACACTGAAGCCAGCTGTTCTATAAATTGAATCTATAGCCGCAACCGTAGTGCCTTTGCCATTAGTACCAGCAACCAAAATAATTTTGGATTGCACGGGCAAATCAAGTTTATCGGCAACTTGACGAATACGCTTTAAACCTAAAGAAATATTATGATCTTGGTAATTCACGGTGGGACAACTTAGCAATCAGTTCGGCTATAGTAGCACGCAGCAACTTACGATCTACAATCATATCAATATGCCCATGTTCTAATAAAAACTCACTGCGCTGGAACCCTTCTGGCAATGTTTGGCGCACTGTTTGTTCTATGACACGAGGACCGGCAAATCCGATTAATGCCTGCGGCTCGGCAATAATAATATCACCAAGGCTCGCAAAACTTGCGGATACACCGCCCATAGTGGGATCGGTGAGAACTACTATAAAAGGCAACTTGATTTTATTAAAATGAGCTATAGATGCCGCAGTTTTAGCCATTTGCATTAAAGAAAATAGACCTTCTTGCATTCTTGCCCCACCGCTTGCGGTGAAACAAATATATGGGCATCTTTCTTGAGTTGCAACATTCACTGCACGTACAAATTTTTCACCTACAGTAGCACCCATCGAACCGCCCATAAAACCAAATTCAAAACAGCTCAATACAATTGGCAGTGTGCTCAAATATCCTTTAACAACTAATAAAGCTTCTTTTTCGCCAGTGGTTTTTTGGGCTTGGGTGATCCTATCTTTATATTTTTTAGAATCCTTGAATTTTAATCTGTCACGTGGCTCTAGATTGGCCGCAATTTCTTCTTGCCATCCTTCATCTAAAAATTGAGCGATACGCTCCCTGGCCGTAATACGATGATGATGATTGCAATTAATGCACACGCTCAAATTGCGCACCAATTCAGTACGATATAATATCGTATCACATCCCAAACATTTAACCCATATGCCTTCAGGAACCCCCTTGCGTTGCGAAGTTGCCGTTCTAATTTTTGATGGTAATAGCTTTTTAAACCAACTCATTATATGACTCAATTAAATTATGCCTAAGACTAAGGATCGTGACCGAAATAACTTCCTATTTTTGACAGATCAAACTCGCTGCTCTCAAACAAAAGATCTGCCAAAAATAGGAAGTTATTTCGGTCACGATCCTAACAAATTTTATCATTTTCTGAAATAGTTTGCGTCTAAAAAATTACCTTTACTAATTGTCTAAATTGAACTATATACTTAGAGATGTACTGTAGATTACATATAGATGATATAATGCATGATAATTCTGATTTTACCCATATTATACAACAATGCGAGAAAGCATACCCAATATTAATTATCCTGCAACAGCATTTAAATATATTAGTAGACAATAATTATCTACTGTCTTCTGAATTAGATAATATTATAGCGCTGTTACAGCAACTGCATCCTTGGCAAGACGGGTTTGACAAACAAGCCTACGCGATTCATTATCGCGATGTTTTAATAGAGGCAATTGGCAGATTAAACATTTTCTTATTGAAAATTTCTACATTAAAATTAAATGACGCCAGTTTGCAAGCCATTGCTGCAATTAGTGAATTACATGAAAAAGTCATAGATATCCTGCGATAATAACTACATAATTATGGGCTCATATAAATATCATGCAGTCACCAAAGTTGGGGATATAAAAACCGGCATCCTTACAGCAGATTCAGAAAAACATGTGCGGCAAATCTTGCGCAAGCAAGAACTCACGCCAATGCAAATCAAGGAGCTAATCAAACACGAATTTTACTGTAATAACAAGCTTACCGTTGCTGAATTAGCATTAATTACTAGACAATTAGCTACAATGCTCAAATCCAGCATACCAATTGCCGAAGCCCTGCAAGCTGTAAGCGATCAAGCTGAAAAAAATAAAATTAAAAAATTAATGCTTAATGTTAAATCCAAAGTATTAGAAGGTTATGCATTAGCCCAAGCCATGGGGGAATTGAAAAATATTTTCCCAGATTTATATAGAGCCACCATTGCAGCTGGCGAACAAACCGGTAATTTAGATTTGGTATTAGAAAAATTAGCTAATTACATTGAAAAACAGCAATTAATGCAAAACAAAATTCAACAAGCGCTAATTTATCCAAGCTTAATGTTGGTGGTTTCAATGACAATAGTTAGCTTTTTGTTAACTTTTATAGTTCCCAAGATCATCGAAGTTTTTAATAATACAGGGCAATCCCTACCATTGACCACAAAAATTTTAATTGAATTAAGTGCGATCTTAACAAATTACGGGGTAATTATACTCATAGTACTTGGTTGTAGCATTATAATTTTTAAACATTATTTAAAAAATCTTACATTCAAAAACAAATGGCACGCATGTTTATTAAAATTACCAATTTTTTCTAATACTATAAAATTAATTAATACAGCACGATATATGCATACGTTTAGTATATTATTTTCTGCCGGAGTGAATGTATTAGATTCAATGCGCATTGCCGCTAACCTGATCACCAATGTGGTAATCGGCGCCCATTTGCATACTGCCACCCAAAAAGTACAAGAAGGCAGTAATATTCATCAAGCACTCAAGATTGGTGGATTCTTCAATCCCATATCAATTTATTTAATTGCAAGTGGCGAAAAAAGCGGGCAACTTGCGGATCTAATGGAGAGAGCTGCTACATATTTAGATCAAGAAATCAACCGCTTGATTGAAATATCACTTGCATTGCTTGAGCCATGTATTATCTTACTCATGGGTGGTGTGGTATTATTCATAGTGTTAGCCACATTGTTACCTATTTTTTCTATGGAGCAACTAGTTTTATGAACATGAAAAATGTATCAGGGTTTTCTTTGATTGAAATTATGGTAGTTGTAGTGATTTTGGGAATTTTGGCTTCTATCGTAGTTCCTAAAATTATGAATCGTCCCAATGAAGCTAGAGTAATTAAGGCCAAGCAAGATATTTTAGCCATTCAAAATGCTTTGGATTTATATAAACTGGACAATGGATTCTATCCTAGTTCTGAACAAGGACTGCTAGCTTTGGTATTACCACCTGAGTCCGACCCCAAACCAAACAATTGGAAACAATATTTACGGGCCGTCCCCAAAGATCCTTGGGGTAAGAAATACAGTTATCTAAACCCTGGTGAACACGGGGAAATTGACATATTTACCTTTGGAATACCAGATAAATCCGGAAAAGATGCCGAACTTGGTAATTGGGATACCGTGTGAACCATTTATATACACGTGGATTTACTCTAATTGAAATTTTAATTGTAATTAGTATTATTAGTATTATCAGCGGGACTGCTATATATACTTTCGGTGATTTCGGATCACAACGCAAGACTATTGCCACAGCGGAACATTTGGTATCTTATATAAAATTAATTCAACAATTATCTGCTTTAGAGGGCGTACGCATCGGAATGGATCTGGCTGAAAATAAACTCACCATGTATCGCTTGCAGCCAGATTCCACCTGGGCAACGATGCATCTCCCAAAGTTTATGCATACTCCAGGAATTCCACTCAATACCAAAATTGTTTTAGATACGCAGATACAACATACGCCACATATTATTTTCATGCCAACTGGCGATATGACTCCATTTAACTTTTTGTTCACTACTAAATCTAATTTAAAAATAGACGTCATCATAGATGGAAGGGAGAATGGAGATATCAAGATGCATTTCAAAACATAAGAACATTGGATTTACGCTAATCGAAGTTCTTGTCGCCCTAATGATCATTGCAATATCATTTACGGCAATTTTAAAAGCCAGTTCACAAAATATTGCTCAAAGAATCCGCGTGCAAGATAAAATCATTAGTCAATGGGTAGCAACTCAAGGGATCAAATTGGTTCAACTGGGCCTCGTAAAGGCATCTAGGCAATTTTCCACAACCCAAGTCACCACGATATTTAATCAACGTTGGTACTGGAGGGTCCAATATAACCCCTCCCCTATTCCGATGGTACGACAAATTACCCTGATTATCAGTCACAACCAAGATGGGCCATTTATAGAACAATTCATCGGCTACTGCAGCAGCTAATGTTGAAACCAACGCATAAACTGACGTTACATCGAATCAACCGTCATTTAAAATCCATGCATGAGCTCGTACGCATCGCGGCTGATTTTAGTCAAATGGGCATTGACTATATTGTGTTAAAAGGGATCCCGTTAAATAAATTACTGTATGAAGACCAATTGGTTCGTTCATCGCGTGATATTGACATCCTCATTCAAATTAGAGATATTCAGCGAGTACACCAGTATTTGATTGCCGATGGTTATCAATTAGAGTCATCGGTGTCCATTGCCGATTTAACTCAAGAGCCTTCTTGTTTAACACAGTACCTGGATGAAATTTTATACCGACATCCTCATAAAAAGATTGCATTGGATATAAAATGGCATATTTCTACCATGAACTGTTTTGGCATGTCATGGTGTAACCTGGAAAATCATGATGTGATTGCTATTCGCGGACACAATATCAGGATTTTAAATCCGGAACAGAATTTTTATTACCTTTGCAATCATGCAGCAAAGCATGACTGGGAATTTGCGCAATGGCTGGAAGATTTGAACGTACTCAGTCAAAAAGTTTCGCTGCGTTGGGGGCGTGTTGTTTCACTGGCGCAAGCTACAAAAACCATTCGTCCCTTGTTGGAAGCAAGTCTGTTATTGCAGCAACATCATGCCCTTCAACTACAATCCATTCCACATTCTTTTTGGGATAAGCTGGTCGTCAACACAAGGCTGGCTGTCATCCAATCCAAATGGTTTGAACGATGGACAACCACGCCCAAGTCTAAAGGTTACCTGTCTGCCATTATGGGCCTATTTTTGTATCCGACACTATTTCAAAAATACCACTATACCAAACGATTATTCGTTTTACGCGTTGCTTCGCTGCGACAAATCAGCCGTTTTAAGTCGCCAAAGCCTTATAAAATGATTTTATTTTCATTGTTGCCTGATTGGCGTAAATCAAATAGAGAGCGTCCATAGTTTCAATTCAAGTGATTATGTCTGCAAAGTGGATATGTGCATGTTTCGTTTCCTGATGGTGTTTGGTTAATACAATTTTTTGATCAGCAAAATGGCTCATTTCCTGTTGATGGGAAATGATTAAAATCGTCATTTTCCCGCGTAAGCGAGTTAATGTTTGTTGAATTTTTGCGATATTATCCCGATCCAGCGCATTGGTGCTTTCATCAAGCACCAGAAGTTGCGGGTTCATTAATAACGCACGGGCCAAGGCAATGCGTTGACGCTCTCCTCCCGACAGGCGCACCCCGCGATCACCAAGCCTGGTATCCAGCCCACCCTCAAGATTCAATACAAAATCGGCTGCAGCACAGTCTAATGCATTCCACAATGCCGCGTCGGTTTGGTTGGGGCTAAACAAGGTTAAATTGTCACGTATGGAGGCGTTGAATAAAAACACATCCTGTGTCACGTAAGCGATACCTTTTCTCCAGGCACCGGCATTGTCAGGTATCAGGATTTGATCATCAATGAAAATATGACCTTCCACAGGCATCAACAAACCAATGATTAAATCGATTAATGTTGATTTTCCCGACCCCGATGGTCCAACAATCGCCGTTGTGGTATTTTTTAACAGTTGTATTGACAATTGATTGATCACCGGTATGGACTGAGCGGTTGCATAATGAAAACTGACCTGCCGGAGCGTAATGGCTTTTTGAAATGAGAGAGGGGCAGTATACTTGGCTGAATGAGGCTCTTGATAGGTCATGCAATCATGGAGCAAGCGTTTGATATCACCAAAAGCCGGCAATTGATGCAAAATGCGTTGATATGCTTGTTGCGCACTGGAGACCATCGGCAACAACCGTGCAAACACGATGAGGAGCAGCAGGAGTGAACCGGAAGGCACGTGGAACACAGTCAGTGCATGATAGAGTAGCACGCTGAATAACAACGCAGAGCCACAGGAATAGACAAACCGGCTTTTGGCCGTGACACGAGATAATTGCTGGTTTTCTCGTTCCAGTGCCGAGCCAATGGTCAGGAGTTCGTTAATAAATGTCGTTTCCAACCCCGACCCCTTGATCATTTTTAACGCACCGAACTGCTCGGTGATGGATTGATGGATTGCCTGGTTTTGTTGCAAATGGTGAAGTCCGGCCCGTGATGTCAGTGCATGCAGGGGTAACATCAAACAGAGAAGAACCATGGCACACAGGATAGCTGCGAGGGTCATAGTCCAGGACAACATCAAGGCCAGACTGGTATAAGCCCAGGTGAGAACCAGTGTGTTGATCAACGTTAGCAATTGATAATTGCATTGCGATACCTGTTGGATCTGGGATGTCAGGCTATATAATAAATCAGAGACTTTGCGATTAAGAAAAAAAGACCATCGAGCCTGCAATAACCGGCGATGCAGACGGGTGCGCAAATGACAGGTATATTCTTGTTGCAGGCGTGATCCGATGATTTGTTCAACATAATTGACCAGGGCCACGCCACAAACAATCACCACATAACTTGATAAAATGGTCAACAAATTCAGCGACAGGTGCAGTGCCTGAAAAACCCATGTTACCGCATTGATGACGCCATGACTCGCCGTATTACCCGTTGAAAAACCGATGAGTTGCAGCAAGGGAAGAATGAGCAAAAAGCTTACGCTGGATGTGATGCTTCTGGTCAACATCAGGCAAAATGTCAGGAAAGTGCGGCAGGGGCTAAACCGAAATAAATCCATGACTAACTGCCAGATAAGCGCTAGATGCGTTTGGGCTGTTTTAAATGATGCTTTCAAGCGTTGCAGCGATGCGACACGATTACTATTTTTCATAATTTCTCGGCAACTCCTGATTGCAGTCAATGTATATAAATGCTTGGAATATAAATAGCCATATTCTATCTCCATGAGCGTTTCTGGATCTGGCTGAAATGACTCTCTATAAAAGGCTTGCAAAGTTAATAATGGCGTAGAAATAATTTTCGGCTACTAGTGGTTCTGATACGCCGTTTACATGTATTAGAACTGGAATACAAACCATGTTTTTGGGTAAACTTAATCGACTTATTTTGTCTTTGACCGATTCAATAACATTCAGACCAATTGGATTCCTGGAAAATTTAATCTCAATGATGTAAAGCGTATTTAATTTGGTTTGTATCAAAAAATCTATTTGGCACCCAAGCTGTTTCTTGGTTTTTGTTTGAAAATAAGGGTTATCATATACCACGTCCGCAGGATTGATATTAAGTGCCTGATAGAGATCGAGCCGATTATTGACAACAAGATTTTCAAATTGCAGTCCCATTATGGATTCCCAGCCTGGGAATGCAGGCAATTGTATGGCTTCTATATGTTTTTTTTGTATTTGTGGCTTTTTAGGAAGTATGTACTTTAAGTAAAATCGAAGATAATTATCACTTAACCTATAGTGGCATAACGCTAAGATTTTACCTGTTTTTAATGACCATGTTTCATCTTTTGTTATAAAGCCGGCTTTTATTAAGTCATCCAAATAGGTCGATAATCTGCCACTTTTGGGGTAATTTGTTTTGGTTGATATCGTGTCATAATCAACGAGTGAATTTGACAATGCCATAATTATTTTTTTATAAATCTCATCGCGTTTGATAAATAATTCGTGGAATATTAAATCAAAATCATCTACCAATACGCCGCCAGATGTAAAACACTGTCGTTTTATGTTTTCATCCACTGTTAATTTGCCATCCATCTGCTCCAGATACCAGGGAATACCTCCCGTAACAGAAAGGAGCTTGAAAATTTCGTGATGCGTTGTATTGAATCCGAGGGATTTCAACATGGCATAACAATCTTTGATCGGCAAAGGCTCTAAATTCATAGTCCAGGATATACGTCCAAAATAGCCCGTGCTGGTAATAATATTTTCTTCTATCCAAGTGGAAATTGAGCCGCACAAAATTAATATAAGTCGAGGATTTTTTTTGTAATGATCTTCCCAGGCATTCTTTAATTTACTCAGAAATGTATTATCGCCGTGCGCCATCCATGAAATTTCGTCAAACAAGATTACAATACGGTTGTTATTAACAATTCGGCCAAGTAATGAAAACAATGCGCCCCAATCGGAGGTTTCTAACAAAGGGAGATTGAGTTGTTCGCTGAGCTGCCTTGCAAATTCGTTTCTCTGATCTTGTGCTGTAACGCCTTTGACAGGCGCTAATCCAGTGAATTTGTAAAACGTGGAATTTTTTGCAAACTCTTCAATCAAGCGGCTTTTGCCAACCCTTCGGCGTCCTCTAATCACCAATAAACTAGCTGTCTTTTTATTTAAAAATGGTTTGAGTTGAGCGAGTTCAGTGAGGCGCCCTACAAATTTGTTGTGTTCTTGCCGCATACCAATCCTCGTTCGTAAAAAAGTAAAAATTTATTTTTACGAACAAATATTAGGATTAAAACTTGTTCTTGTCAATGATATTTTTCATTGTTAAGAACAAAATTTTTCTTATGGAGCTGTTCGTGAAAATAAGATTATGCCTGCTTCAAATGGTGATAACGGACAGCCCATGGGAATGCATCGTTTAAACTGGAATATAAAAGCAATCTGGGTAATAATAACAGCCATCATCGTTTCTTTATATTCTCAACATGCACGAATCACATGGACGTAGTCTCCTGAAGGCCATCAGTTGGCGATTGTTTGGAACGTTAGCCACGATGCTCATTGTTTTTCTCTTAACGCATCAGCTGAACACAAGCCTTTATGTCGGAATTTTGGAAATGATCACAAAAATAGCCATATTTTATCTCCATGAGCGTTTCTGGATCTGGCTGAAATGACGAACCTGTCTTGCTTGTCTACGCCGTG
>Ga0155617_1084_pt2 | contig 9944 bp, 8 predicted proteins | sample RifCSPhighO2_12_FD_107274 | JGI IMG/M metagenome (GOLD analysis project Ga0155617, IMG submission 107274) | Legionellales bacterium RIFCSPHIGHO2_12_FULL_42_9
ACAAATCTTCAAGCAACCAGGCTACGAATCCTGATCACGCTCCAAAAAGAGGCTTAAAATTGTGAGTATCAAGGAACGTTTACATCAAACTCAACAATTAATCCAAGACACTGCCAACCAATGTGACCGAAATCCTCACGATATTCAGCTTATTGGCGTTACCAAAGGGCAACCCGTCAGTGCGCTCATCGAAGCCTATGACGCGGGTTTAACTGAATTTGCTGAAAACTATTGGCAAGAAGCCCAATATAAAATAGCGCAATTGTCTCATTTACCCATCACTTGGCATTTCATTGGCCCACTCCAAAGCAATAAAACGCCCGCCATTGCCAATCACGTTGCCTGGGTTCATAGCATTAGTCGTGAGAAAATTGCGCGCCTGCTGGCAAGTCATCGCACACCATCGCTACCGCCGTTAAATGTCTGTATTCAAGTTAACCTTGATGGAGAAGAAAGCAAATCAGGTCTTGCTCCCGAACAGGTTTATAACTTAGTACAGCAAATCCATTCCCTACCCAACCTTAAACTCAAAGGGTTAATGACAATCCCTAAACTCCACGCCAATGCAGGCGAACAATATACCAGTTTTGCAAAATTAAGGAGACTTCGTGAGGAACTTAATCACGATCTAGATGAAAAATTAGAAACTTTATCGATGGGCATGAGTAACGATTTCGTTGCAGCAATTCGTGCCGGGAGTACAATGGTTCGTATAGGACAAGCTATTTTTGGCGAACGATAAAATTGGACTTTACTTATGATGATATCTTGAATTAATTGGGTTCTAATAATTGGGTTCTAATAAAACTGCCGATTCAAAAATAGGTCTATAATTAATCTATGAAGCGTATATACTTTAAGAGTAAGAAGGGATCAATTATGCTCACGAACCTAATTAAGATACTGCTGCTCAATGGATTTGCCTGCCTGGCTTTTGCTGATCCCCAATCCGTTTTTTGCCCACAGAAATCCGGTTACATCAACATTGGAATGACCGTCGATCAGGTTATTGCGGCCTGCGGTCAACCTATTAGTCAGCAAAAATCCGATCAACCCGCCATGCAGCAAGTGCCTATTAAACAAGTTTTCTTTAATAATCAAGGCCAATCCACTGCTTTTTACGGCGTTTGGGCCATACCAGGGGGCAGCGGAAACTACGGCGCATATCAACCATTTGGCACGAAAAACGGTGGCGCCGGCTCACAGTTAGAGATTGATATTGCCAATAATGAAGTCCGTTCAGTTAAGCTGAATGGATCCGACACCAACGCAATCTCTATTTGTGGCAGCAATATTAGTGTGGGGGATCCTGCTAGTAAAATTTACGCATGTGGAACCCCAAATCTTGTCAACACTACTTATATCAATGTACCCATTCCAGGTGGACAAAAGCCAATAATTTGGGTTTATCAAATGGGACAATATGAAAAACCGATGACCCTGACCTTTATTAATGGCCAGTTACACTCGATTCAATAGACCACGTGCAGTATATCAATTAAACCTTTCGACTTAAAATTATAAGCCCAATTGTTTAATTATACTCAGGCGAATAGAGACGGCTGCATTACTCTAAAAATGGCCCAATCTCTGGCACATAACGAAGATGATTTCCCATACAGCGTTTGATAGTTTCCAAATTTTCGCGAGTCCACTTAATGGTCTTTAGCAAACCATCGGCCAGCGACACCTGGGCTTTAAATCCTAACTCACGCTCTGATTTGCTGGTATCACCATGGCGTTTGCCGGAACGATCCCAGAGACGTGCAGGTAGGCAATCAATTGCGGCTGAATTGCCTGTCATTTCATTAATCATCACCGCTAAATCACGTATCGAGGTTTCAACACCCGACGCAATATTGTAAACACCGCCAGGAGTCCCATTCACAGCACAAGCAATTAATCCATCAACGATATCATCAACATAAATGAAATCCCGCGTTGCAATTCCATTATTTTCCAAAGGCAATTGGTGATGATGCAATGCTTTGAAAATAAAGGTCGGTGTCACATTGCGCCAAATGGTATTCACATTCCCTCGCCAGAGTCCTGCTCCTAAAATCTCACCCGGCCCATAGACATTCTGGAATCGCGCTTTGACAAAGGGCATGTTGTAACGCATAAAATAATAATTTCCGTAAAACTCTCCGAAAATCTTAGACATTTGGTAAGGACTATCCAAATACAAAGAAACGTCCTCTTGCTCTACTGTGGCCTCTGCATGGTCAAACGTTTTTTTTGCCACCGTGCACCCCGCAGAAGAATAAACGACTTTTTTTATTCCTTTAAAGCGACTCAATCGGTCAAATAACTTAAGACTTGTTAAGGTGTTATTGTCATGATCTTTGAGCGGATCGTCAATCGAGCTTTGATTGCCATGATAGGTTGCCAAATGAAACACATAATCTAAATCGTCAGGTATTCGATACAACACCGCATCATCTGTAATCGAGCTTTGAATGAATTGAAGATTGCTATGAACTGGAACATTGGCCAAATCAGCCGATAGTAGATTATCAACCACGATAAGCATCTTCGCATCAAGCTCGAGTAATTTTTGAATAAGATTACTACCGACAAAACCGGCACCACCGACAACTAGCATTTTTTTTCCAGAAAAACTAGGCTTATTCATAGTCCAATTAAACCTGTTCTGTTTCGGCGACATGCAAATGGGTATACGTTTGATCGATTCCATAATGCATGTAATACTCAATCGCAGCCTTGACGCCATCAACAAGCGACGTTGACACTTGCCAAGCAAAATCGTTTTTGGTGCGCGATGGATCAAGAAGAATACTAAACACATCATCGGGATTGCGTGGTCTCACTTCAACTTCTTGTTCAAGCTGAATATTAAGCGCCTTTATCGTCGCATCAAACAACTCTTTGATTGAATAATCACTGCCAGACGAAATATGGTAATAGCCGTTGCCCGTGCCAGCAACTGCTTTTTCAACGCAATCAACCAAGTCTTGAATATAAACAAAGTCCCGACGGGTATCCATCACAAAACAGGCTTTATTACCGGTCAAACGTTGATAAAATGTCGGCAAAGGACCACTGATATTGCGTGGGCCATAGGCATTGGCCAATCGGAATGACACAAAATCAAGCCCCGATAATTCAACATAATGTTCCGCTGCCGTTTTACTAATGGCATAACTGCTACCACGTGCATCAAACGAGTGCGTCAAGGTAATGGGTTGCTCTTTAGGGTGTAAACCATAACCCAGCGCCGTTTGAAAATACACAATACGCGAACAAGCCACTTTTTTAGCCGCATTAATGACATTAATCGTCCCCAACACATTGGTTTGACAATCCTCTATCCAATTCGCTGGATCTTTATAGGATGCTGCCGCATGCACAACCACATCCGGTTTAAACCGCGTAAAAATTTGCTCCATTGCCGCAGTATTAGCAATAGTTTGCTCAACCACGTCCAAATTTGGGTGTGCTTTCAAATTATCACGGCGGCCCGTATTAAAATTATCAATGACTAAAACTTGATCATTCTTTGCAAGCAAGCGATCCGCCAAATGTGATCCAATAAAACCAGAACCGCCAGTAATTAACACTTTCATGAATTTGTTCTCCAATACGCTGTTACGCTAATGTTATTTTTTTATTCATTAAACTCGATTCCGAAGTTTTTAATGCTTGACTTCTTCAAGTGCCGAATTACCGCGGCTTGACCGCGGTATCCAGTCCTATCAAGCGCTACATAGATACCGCGGTCAAGCCGCGGTAATTCGGTGTTTTTGAAAGTCAAGTATTAAAAACTTCGGAATCGAGTTAAACAATCTCTTTTTCCACCTGTCCTAACATACTACGATACTCATGCGCCTTATCATGGAACACCTGTTGCCACATTTCATAGCTCAGAAACCCCCAAACTTTGCGGCTAAATTGACCAGAGTTCTCTATCGTATGAATAACCCGCTGGTAATCAACAAAACTTTGTTTTCTGGAAAGACCTGTGTGCAATAAATCATAAACAAATTCCTTTAAATCACCTTGAATCCATTCAGTTAAAGGCACTGGGAAACCCATCTTATCTTTTCGATTTAAAATGGGTTTGGGCAAAATGGACGCAAAGGTTTGTTTTAGTAACTGTTTCATCCGACCATCCGAAAACTTAATATTGGCCGGCACGGTCGCCACAAAATCAATGAGTGGATAATAAAGAAAAGGAACGCGCGCTTCCAAACCATGCGCCATACTCACCCTATCTTCCACATGCAATAATCCTGGCAACAAACATTTAAAATCAAAATGGGTCATCCCGTCAAAATACGACTCTGCTTTCTCAAATTTTGCCGTATTGAACACATCCAAAAACTGTTCATACACATGCTTATTTTCAGCGCTGGTGAAGGTTACTTCGCCATCCAAATCAAGACCACGATTCACCAAGGTAAAATAACGTTTTTCCAAAGGTTCAAATAACCCTTGACTCCAAAACTGCTTAAGCAATGGCTTATAGGCATTCAGCACTTCGAGATTGGGAATAATCGATTCGGCTGTAACAATAAAATTGCCTTTTTTATAGTTACCCTCAATCGCCGCCTTCATGCATTGCTCAAAATAAGCAATGACATAGCGCGCATAACCGCCAAAAATCTCATCGCCGCCTTGACCGCCTAGCACGACTTTGACATGCTTTGCAGCCATTTCTGAAACCATGTATTGCGGAAAAACGCCGGGGCCTGCAACTGGAAAATCCAGATGATATATTATTTGAGCAAAGTTATCGACAAAATTTTGTGCTGTAATATCGCAAATAGTGAGCGTTGCTCCACACAATTGGCTGGCATACGTTGCATACTCACTTTCATCATACCGTTTGTCTTCTAAAAAACGGCCATGAAAAAATGGCATGGCCTTATTCATTTGTTGTGTGGCCATTATACCGATTAAACTCGAATCAATACCTCCGCTGACGTAAGCGCCAATATCCACATCAGCCCGGGTATGCATTTGAATCGATTCATGCAAAATTGTTTCGAGTTTTTGGTAAAAATAAGTCGGCGTATGGGCGTAATCAATGTGATAATGCACATCCCAAAACCGCCACATTTTTTCGCCTTGTGACGTAACCAACATCGCATGGGCTGGTTCAAGCTGATAAACACCTTGAAACAAAGTGCGATTCTTCATGGGGTATTGAAACGTAATATATTCAACAAATGCTTGGCGAGAAGTCACAATTGCTGGTAGAAATGGCAACAATGCCTTACTTTCTGAGGCAAAAATAAAACAATTATCTTGAATGGTGTAATAAAATGGTTTGATGCCAAAATGATCACGAGCACAAAAAAGTTGTATACCATCCCAAATCGCAAATGCAAACATGCCTTTAAAGTGATTAACGCAATCAACACCATACACCTTATACGCCGCCAAAATCACTTCGGTGTCAGAATGTGTTCTAAAAGTCCAGTGGCGCGCTAAACTGTCGCGCAATTCGACATAATTATAAATTTCACCATTATAGACAATCACTTCACCCGTTGGTGCCAACATGGGTTGATGCGCATCGTCTGATAAATCAATAATACTCAAACGGCGATGTGCTAACCCGACTGTTTGATTTTTTTCCATCCAAACCCCTTGATCATCGGGGCCACGATGGGCAATCAATTGATTCATCACCTGCAGTTTGTGTTCAAGGGCCACAATGGGCGCTGATTTAAATTGATAAATTCCGGCAATACCGCACATCTAATAATCAATCCTCATGGAAGGGTGCTTTTTTGAGGCGGGGTGAACAATAAGTAATATAGCGTTTTAAGCCTATTACAAGTAAATGGATTCGATCTCGTACTCGATATTTTCCATCAAATGCAAATTGAAAAAATTGGTTTACCATAAATACCATTTCAGTTTTTGCACGCCGTAACCGATTAAGTCTATGATACTTTTCAAAAGTAGCATTAACCATTTGACAAATCAGTTCACTTTCAAAATAACTGGATTTCTTTGGAATAAGGCGCTGTAACACATCAGTAATTTTTTGCGCAAACACCTCTTGGGCATATCGGCCTGACACAATCAAGTCTTGATGGGTTCTTTCAACTAATTCCTGAAGAAAATCAACATCGTTTAATTTCTCTAACACCGACTCCAAATTTGAGAAGTCGTTCTCTAAGACAATATAATGCTTATCTGCTTCACATACCCCGCTGTAATAACCCGGGAACATGATCATGGCCGTTTTCATTGCTGCCGCTTCAAATACCCTAGGTGATATGGCGCTATACATTATTATTCCATCATGTTCTTTTAAAACGTTTTCATACACCGTTTCAAAATTAGCCTGTCGATTCTTTTTTAAAAATTGATTGGTCTTTTTTTCAATGCTGCGATCAAAATCCCAAATACTTGATCCACTCTCAGTCCCCAACACTGCTTTTGAATGACCTAACAAGTCTAACCAAGCGTCATTATAGATCCGATCCTGTTCTTCAAGGCTAATATCAAGTTTTAAACCTCGAGCCTCCGTTTGTTTAATAAACTCATCAGCAATCCATTGTTTTTCATACGCTAAACGCCCCAGCCAAAACTCACAACGCCTTGCCCGATAAGACACATCAATACCTCGATCACGGATAGGGGTAGAAGAGTAGGTTTTCATGTCTTCTGAAACATAGCCTGTTAACACTGGAATTTTAATTAAATTAATTAACCTCTGATCGGGATAGGAAGTTTTCAAATAATGCGGATTAACTAAGGTAAACAGAACATGAAACCCTGTTTGTGCTAAAAAATCCTGGATCTGATTAACACGTTGATATTCATCCTGCAAAAATAAAAATTTTATGCCCGAGTATTCGGCTAATTTTTTCTTCAATTGCAGAGATAGATAGTAATTATTGTACAGTTTCACTGAATAGTGCAAACCAACGGCATCAAAGCAGCTCAAATCCAGCTTATCAAGTATTTTGATAATGGTTGGATTAAGGACATGCCAAGAAAGTTGTGCCGCTGAGGTCACTGCCTGAATGTGATCATGAACTACCTGAGCAGGATGCGTGGTATCAGCTAAAAATAAAATACTGGGTTTCGAATTCATAATCGTATTATATTTTCATTGCTCCGCCTTCTTTTCAGCCTCGTTGCCGGGAGTGCCTGCTGTATTTGTATTGTGCCTAACTTGTGCGTTACCGCGAGGAACGTGGGTTCGCCTTGCTGGTGGGTGCTGTTGCGCGTGTCCTTGCACATTTCCAGAAGATACGTTACCTGATGACGCGGTTGTGGGTTTTCGAGGCGTGGCGTTGCGCTGCTGATTGCTTTGACTTCCTCCGCGGCGGCGACGTGGATTATTTCTTGATAAATGACCTGTAGTCGCTTGCTGTCCTCGTTGGGCTCCGTGAACAGGTTTATTGGGGGTGATAGTTTGGCTTGACTGGTGTGTTGACGCCGTGGTAGCACGACCACTACCAAAAACACGACGCCACAGACGTCGTAGAAGATGGGTGGCGGTTGATTTTCTGGCTACTGCATGTGTCGTATCAAACCCTTTTACCGCGGGCTCATTCTGTAATTCAGCCCCTTGTTCAGATCGAATGATCACGGGTTCGGGAGTTTGAATTAAACTATAACTGGGTTTTTTTTGTCTGCCAGTTTGATCTTCTTTGATGCGAGTAATCGTGTATTGCGGTGAATGCATATAAGGATTAGCCACAATAAGTACTTGAACACCATGACGCTTTTCGATACTCAGAAGATAATCCCGTTTTTCATTCATAATGAATGTCGCCATTTCAACTGGCAATTGCACTTGCACTTCGCTTGTTTTTTCCTTGAAGGCTTCTTCCTCAATTAATCGAACAATGGACAAGCTTTGCGACTGAATATTTCGTACGGTGCCTCGTCCCTCACAACGCGGGCAGGTTTCTTGGGCATGTTCGCCAAGAGAAAGCCTTAAACGTTGGCGAGACATTTCCAATAAGCCAAAACGGGAGATCCGACCGACTTGAATACGCGCCCTGTCCGCTTTCAACGCGTCTTTGAGACGGTTTTCGACTTCACGTTGATTTTTACTTGAATTCATGTCAATAAAATCGATGACAACAAGCCCACCCAAATCACGTAATCGCAGTTGACGTGCGATTTCATTAGCGGCTTCAAGGTTGGTGTTGTATGCGGTTGCTTCAATGTCCGAGCCGCTAGTGGCCTTGGCCGAGTTCACATCGATGGAGACCAATGCTTCGGTTCTGTCGATGACTAATGCACCGCCAGAGGGCAAAGCGACTTCACGTTGATAGGCTGTTTCAATCTGACTTTCAACCTGATGGTAACTAAATAAGGGAATATTGCTGTTATACAGTTTAAGATTAGGCAAAAAGTCGGGTTTGACTTGCTCAATATATTGTTTCGCTTTGATGTAGGACACGTGTTCATCGATAATAATTTCATCAATTGATTTACGTAGGTTATCGCGAATTGAACGGAGAATGACATCGCCTTCTTGGTGAATTAAACAGGGAGCTAGTTGGGTATTATAGGCATTTTTAATGGATTGCCATTGGTTACATAACATAGTTAAATCGGCTTTTAACTCATCGTGATTTTTGCCAACTCCAGCAGTGCGTATAATTAATCCCATTTCTTCTGGGAGTGCTAAGGCATTGAGGGTTTCCTTGAGTTCATCACGTTCATCGCCTTCAATGCGCCGTGAAATACCACCTGAATTGGGATTGTTGGGCATTAGCACCAAATAACAACCCGCTAAGGTAATAAATGTGGTCAGAGCAGCTCCTTTGTTACCGCGCTCTTCTTTATCCACTTGAATTAAAAGCTCTTGGCCTTCTTTGATTAAAGTCGTGATGGGAGGCTTTTCGTCGGGATAATCATCAAGATTCTTAGACAGATATTCCGCCGCAATTTCTTTTAAAGGAAGAAAACCCTGCCGTTTCGCGCCATATTCAACAAACACGGCATCTAGACTCGGTTCACGACGAGTAACAACCGCTTTATAGATATTCCCCTTTTTTTTGATATCTGAAGAGGTATCAATATCTAAATCGTAAAGATAATTATTTTTTACTAAGGCGACTCGAATTTCTTCAGGTTGAGTCGCATTGATTAACATTTTTTCCATTATGAACCTCAATTTGGGCGCGTTTCTTAATGGATGAAGAGCAAGGTATACAGGGATATATGGGCATAGACTTCACACAAACTATTGTTGGAACAACAGTGCACACTTTTTTCTCATCAAGTGGTTTTGAGTTATTCGAGTTTAAAAAACTGCGATAATGTGTGTCTAGCATGCATGGGTATCTAAAATGAGTTTTTTCAATATGCCAATTGCCTTGCAAGTTGCTGCCTTAGTCTCGTCATCCTGGGTTTCTATTGAGTAAATCATTGCTTTTTTTGATAAGCATGCCAGCTATTCAATAGCCCCTAAGGGAAGCGCATTATTTTAAAATTTTGGCCTGGCCAATTTTAGGTCAGGCAATCTTTTTCATTATTCGTTATAATTTCGACGAGCTTCCCAAGAATGAATCCAGAAAAGCTACCTTGCATAATAACAAAAAAACTGCAGTAAGCCAACAAATAGGTTTTAGGCATGAATGAAGTCAGATATTTGCAAGTGGGTGACGAGGAAGACGGGCAACGTTTGGATAATTTTTTAATTCGAATTCTAAAAGGCGTTCCAAAAAGTCATATTTATCGCATTATCCGCAGCGGTGAAATTCGAATCAATAAAAAAAGAGCAGATCCGTCAACACGCATCGTTGCAGGAGATTCAATTCGCCTGCCACCCATTAGACATGCTGCTGATAAAGCAATCAAAGTGACGGCATCTTTTGAACAGCACTTACGCGAGTGTATTCTTTATGAAGACGATGCTTTACTTGTCATTAATAAGCCTTCTGGAATCGCAGTGCATGGTGGAAGTGGTATTTCCTTAGGAGTTATTGAAGCATTAA
>Ga0155617_1014_pt3 | contig 9800 bp, 8 predicted proteins | sample RifCSPhighO2_12_FD_107274 | JGI IMG/M metagenome (GOLD analysis project Ga0155617, IMG submission 107274) | Legionellales bacterium RIFCSPHIGHO2_12_FULL_42_9
CTTTAATTCGCTCCAAAAAAAATTCAGGTTCAGTCACCCCGGGTCCGTGTGCGCCGGATGCCATTAGCGCCACCGCCTCTGCTTTGCTTGCATTTTGCAAAGCATGTTCTAATTCATCCCGTTGTTCGTAATAGTCTTTTGCTGATTTCTGGCCCTCATCTGTGGCTAGATAATTACGCAATGCTTCCTTGGCAGCTGTTGCTTCTGCACGTGCATTCTTATAATTTTCTTGCAGATCGTTAAATACTTGCCGCGAATCCATCGATTGGCCCTTAGGGGACTCTTTGATTGCCTGATCTAGCATGATGTAATATTCGGTAGATCTTTCGTTGTCAGATGTTGCTTTTGGTGTTGCTGCCAGATCCTGGGCAGTTGTTTGCTGAGAATTTTTAGCTTCTGCGGCTCGTAGGGATTCCGCTGCTTTGCTTTCCATTATTTTCAATAAGTTGCTTATTATTTCTTGAATAGCTTCTTGTTGTTCTTTTTGTGCTTTTCTTTTTCTTATTTTTTCTTCTGATTCTGCATCGTCCGGCATCGCTCTCTCCAACAAAAATATCTAATACTATAATTATACCTATAGTATTAATTTTTTGCAAATTAGATAGTATATATTACTTAACATTTGTAAGTCTGTTGCATCAATGCATTCATTGGCTTGATGGATAGTTGAATAACGCATACCTAACTCAATAACTTCAATCCCACATGCAGCGATGAACCGCCCATCGGAAGTGCCGCCGTTAGTAGTAAGCATAGGTTTTTTGCCAGTAATTTCCACAATCGCATTCACAGTTTGTTTCAATAATTCCCCATAGGTTGTCAAATATGGATTACCGTTAAGACGCCAAGTGATTTCTGGCATTAGATTATGCCGTTCAAAACACCGCGCAACGTTTTCTTGCAAACTAGCCGCGGTTTGTTCAGTAGAAAAGCGCCAATTAAGTTGTAAAATTATTTGTCCTGGAATGACATTACTACCTAGCCCGCCGGCTTGGAGTTGCGTGATTTGCATACTGGTTGGCGGGAAATATTGATTCCCATGGTCCCAAATCATCGTAGTTAATTCATGTAATACCGGGCTAAGAATATGAATTGGATTTATCGCCAAATGTGGAAATGCTACATGTCCTTGTTTACCATGCACAACAATATCTGCGCTCAAAGATCCGCGTCGTCCAATTTTAATTGCGTCTCCAACGATAGTTTCACTAGACGGTTCACCGACGATACAATATGTAGGGCGAATTCCATCATTGCTCAATTGCTCAAGTACATACGGCGTACCGAGATGAAATGCGTCACCTTCTTCGCCACTGGTAATAAGAAATCCCAGACCACCTGCAAATGTTGGATAATCCTTAACGAAACGTGCCACAGCATCTAGCATACAAGCTAATCCACCCTTCATATCCGCACTACCACGCGCATACAGTCGATGATCTCGTTGCGTTAACACAAAAGGGTCGCTATCCCATGCGGCCAGCTCACCTGCCGCAACTACATCGGTATGTCCGGCAAATAGCAACAGCGGTGACGCGGCGCCTAAATAAGCAAAAAAATTATTAACTGGATAATTATCTAAGATTTGACAAGTAAAACCAATTTGGCGTAGATAATTCATCATATAGAGTTGACAGCCAGCATCAATTGGCGTCAGCGATTGATAGCTAACCAATTTGGCCAACAGATCTTGCGGGCAATGCATCATTCAAATCTCACGCAATAATTCGTTTAAGCTAGTCTTGGAGCGGGTTTTCGCGTCAATCTGCTTGACTATAACGGCACAATATAAACTATATTTTCCATCTGCGCTTGGTAAATTTCCAGGAACCACCACAGATCCTTCGGGGATACGTCCATAGGATATAGTGTCAGTTACACGATTATATATTTTTGTGCTTTGACCAAGATAGACCCCCATGGATAACACCGAATTGCGCTCCACAATCACTCCCTCAACAATTTCAGAGCGTGCTCCAATAAAGCAATTATCCTCAATTATAGTGGGGTTGGCTTGTAATGGTTCTAATACACCGCCAATTCCGGCTCCGCCTGCTAAATGGACATTTTTACCTATCTGGGCGCATGACCCTACTGTGGCCCAGGTATCAATCATCGTGCCCGTATCAATATAAGCGCCTATGTTAACATAGGATGGCATTAAAATTGATCCTGGGGCTATAAAAGCCCCGCGCCTGACCATCGCTGGTGGCACAACTCGGATTCTCAGTTGCTGAAACTCAGTAGCGTTATAATCAGTGAATTTCAGGGGAATTTTATCAAAAAATTGACAAAAATTCGCATCGAATATGTGATTTTGGGTCAATTTGAAGTACAACAAAAGTGCTTTTTTCAACCAGGAATGCACGATCCATTGATCGTTATCCTTGGAAGCTACGCGATAGATTCCGCTATCTAAACCGGAGATAATCTCTTCCACAGCTGCTTGTACGGTTGCAATCGTCAGAACTTCTTCGATTGCGGCAATATGATCAAATGCAGTTTCAACAATCTTGCGTAAAGATTCCATAATAAATTCAATCTAATGCGTATTTAAGATCTGCGATCAGATCATTAATATGTTCAATTCCGACCGATAAACGAACCAAATTATCCACAATTCCAAGTTGGGATCGCATAGCCGCCGGGACCGAGGCATGCGTCATAATGGCTGGATGCTCAATCAAACTCTCGACCCCGCCTAGACTTTCCGCGAGAGTAAACAATTCACATCGAGCCAAAAATCTAGAGGTAAAATCTAAATCACCATCTATGATTATAGAGATCATCCCTCCAAAAGCATGCATTTGTTTCTTGGCTAAGGCATATTGTGGATGCGAAGCTAATCCAGGATAAATTACTTGTTTAATTCGTGGATGATTATCTAGCCAAGTTGCTAAAGCTAGAGCATTTTCACAATGCCTCTGCATGCGCACCGCAAGTGTTTTTAAACTACGCAACATCAAAAAACTGTCCATGGGACTGGCAATGCCGCCACAAGAATTTTGTAAAAATGCTAATTTTTGCGCCAATTCAGCATCTGCACCAACCACGGCAACTCCCCCAATCACATCTGAGTGGCCATTCAAATATTTGGTTGCTGAATGCACTACAATATCGAATCCATATTCTAATGGACGTTGAATCCAAGGACTGGCAAAAGTATTGTCCATTACTGCAATCAAGTTATATTTTTTGGCTAAATTGGCAATAACCTGTAAATCAGCTAATTTAAGCATCGGATTTGATGGTGTTTCTACCCACAGCATCTTGGTTTTTGGACGAATAGCTGTGACAATATTGTCAGGGTTTGTCATATCCACCCAAGAGATATCCAACTCTGATGTGCGTCGTTTTACTTTATCAAATAACCTAAATGTACCCCCGTATACATCATCCATTGCGATTACATGACTTTGATTGTCCAATAGATCGATCACTGTATTGATTGCGCTCATGCCAGAAGCAAACGCAAAACCACGAGACCCATTCTCAAGTGCGGCAATGCATCCTTCAAAAGCTGCGCGCGTTGGATTATGGGTGCGCGAATATTCAAAACCTTGATGAACTCCAGGTGCTTGTTGTTTATAAGTAGAAGTAGCGTAGATCGGCGTCATCACAGCGCCAGTAGATGGATCTGCATGCTGCCCAGCATGGATTGCTTTAGTATCAAAATGGTCTGTTTCCACTACTATTCCTTAAAATTTGGAGTTTCCTATTTATCATAAACTAGACAGTAGGCGTTGACAATACAATAATAGAATCGCTGATTGCCGCCAACCCGCGCACATCCAGTGTAAAATTATCTATATTAGCATATAATTGACTTGAACTACCTCCGTCCAGATTTAGAGCTTGAATACAATTTAATGGCGCAGATCGCATTAATTTAGCCAACGCCGAGGTAGATAGCGCAACATGTTCAGTAACCAGTAAAATAACCCGATGATCACGAGTAATCCCAAGGGAACTTCGTTCGGCAAAACCTGATTTTAAGCGCGGAATATGCCCATCAATTATTATTCTAGGGCCGCTCTGAACTGCAAATGCAATCTGTTTATTAACCGAAAAATGCTTGATATTTGTAATATGCGGCATCCCGTGATGCACATAAAATATCCCCCACCAGCTGATTGGCCTGAGAGGACTTAGTTGATGTGCCTCGCGGATTCGCAGCCCTAATGGACGGTAATTTTCATCGAAAAAACCCCCATTAATCGCAAGCATAGCTTTACTTAAACGAGCATAATCATGCACAACAGCCGCCGTCTTAGTACTGGTATCTGTGGCGATTGCTAATGATAGTCGATTGAACTTTAAGCTAATTTTAAAAACATGGATCTTTGACCAAGGGGATATCTTTGTTTTTTGTATCTCATAATATTCAATTCCTGGAGCAATTTTATGCCACAAATTATTTGCATGACCGTAATCAACGCACATGCCGCCAATAATAAATATTAGCCAATAGCGATAATTGAACAACTTTCATCCCTCCTTATAGCAATTCACCGATACATCAGCAGTTTGTCGTGGTAAAGACACCCTAACCATACCGCAATCGATGGTTTGAAAAACTTGTGTATTAAATTTCTTGAGCGTGGTTAATGTTTGCATATGTGGAAAATGATATCTATTCAAAAGTCCCGCAGAGATAATTGCAGTTTCCGGAGCAATTTTTTGAATAAATTCGTATGAAGACGATGTTTTGCTACCATGATGAGGAATGAGTAATACATTTGAGTGCAATTGTGTTGGATAATGTTCAATTAGATAGGTTTCTGCAGCACGTTCAATATCGCCAGTGAGTAAAATACTGCCACCAGATGTGCTGATTTTTAAAACACAGGAGGTGTTATTATCTTGTGTGAAATTTTCCTTAATATGCATAAATTCGAATAACACGCCGTCCCACTTCCAGGTTGGATAAGTATGACAAGGATTACCTTGGCCATAAAAATTAACATCGTTGACAATTAATTCTGCAATCGGAGTGTTTTTTTGAATAGAATTCATGCCGCCACGATGATCTATATCTGGATGACTGATAATCAGCTTATCTATGGATCTAATATTCATGTAATGCAAATACGGTTCGATCACTAATTTTCCCATATCACTGCCTTTATAAAATTTAACCCCTGTGTCATAAATTGCATTATGATCGGCAGTTGCTATGGCTACCGCCAACCCTTGGCCCACATCCAAAACATCAATTCTCGCCGTCCCATAAGGGATCTTGGAATCATTGGTGCAAAATATACTGACCACAATAATAATTATTGCCGGCCAAATTGTGCGTACAGGGAAAAATATTAATAATATTAAGCTAATCAGGACCGATAATACTGCAAATATACTCGACAATGAATATTGTAAATTTAAACCACTGCTGCCATCAATCCATGTAAGATATTTGATCAAACAAATACTTAAAAATTTTACTGGATATAAAATTTCTGGATTGGGGAAAAATTGTATTATCAATACCCCCAACAATGCCAGCGGCACTATAAGATACCCAACTAACGGATCTGCCACCAAATTAGCTATAAATCCATTAATGGCGCCATATGAATACCAATATAATGTGAGCGGCATCAAACCAACAATACAACCACTTTGCATTAAAATAATGTTGTTAATTCCGCGGCAAGCAAAGCGCTGACTCATAGCTAACAGAATTGCTACTGCAATGAATGAAAGATAAAATCCTGGCAATAATACGGCATGCGGCTCAAAGAGCACGATCAAACCTAAAGCATGGCGCCAAGCTTGCCATCCAGTAAAAAAACGATTTCCCAAATTACTCATCAAGAGTAACGCACTGGAGATTAAAGCGCGTTCGGATGGCACCCCAAATCCGGTTAATAAACTATACACCAACGCCACAATTATCGCGAGCTGACTGGCTATGCGACGTGCCGGTAATAACAAACACAAAACAGCCGAACGTTTCCACAACCATTCAGCCAATGTAAAAGCAAACCCCGCAACTAATGCGATATGCGCCCCAGAAATGACCATTAAATGGATGGTTCCCGTGCGACGAAAGAGCTCCCACTGCGCATAGCTAAGATTATTGGCAACCCCCAAGGCTAGGGCTTGGACAACACCTATAACAGTAGAATCACCCATTACATCCGCAATACTTTTGGCTAATTGTTCGCGTTTTTCTTGCACCCAATATTCATGCGCGGCGTTAGATAAATAAATTGCGCTCCGTGGAATAATATACCCTACCCAATGAATGTGTTGTACCGCTAAATAACGAACATAATCAAATCCACCGGGATTAGCAAAATTAATCGGTTGTTTGAGTTTTACCTTAAACTGCCAATTTTGCCCAATTTTAAAAACAGGACAATTTGCATAACAGCTTAATAAAATTAAAGCCTGCGCTGGATGATTATTTAATTTATGCAAAGCAAACTTAAACTGTACTTTAGTGTCATTAATTATCGGCGCGGATGTGATTTCACCTATAACTATAGCATTCGCAATCACCATATCTGTTGGCATGGACTTATCCATAATTATCAGATTATGTATACAAGCCCATAAATATCCAGATATAAAACATACAACAACAAATTTAGATGTTTTTAAAATACAAGCCAAGCCAATAGCGCCACATGTATATATCGAGTGTGTGTAATAAAACACCACTCCTAGACTAAAGCTAAGAATTTCCATAAAATTAAGGTTGGACTTAAAGAAACCAGGAATAAAATTGTTACGTATTTTTAAAAAATAATAAAGAGATTGATCATTCTGAGATTTGCTACTTGCATTGACATGCAAATCACGACATACTCGCAGTTAGTTTAATCTTTAAAAAATTAAAAGATGAATAACAATACCATTTGCGCTGATTTTGCTATTGTTGGGGCAGGAATAATTGGATTAAGTATTGCGCGACAGCTTATACATTCGCATCCTGCAGCAAAGATCGTTGTATTAGAAAAAGAAAATCGACTCGGTGTGCATGCCAGCGGCCGGAACAGCGGAGTATTGCATTCAGGTATTTATTATAAGAATGATAGCTTAAAAGCAAAATTATGTCTTGATGGCTCACGTGCCATGGCTGAGTATTGCGATGAACATCATTTGCCCATACACCGTGTAGGAAAAATCATTCTTCCGCGTAAATCTGGTGATAAACAATCTTTAGATATTTTGTATCAACGTTCGATTAATAACGGGGCCAAAGTTCATTTAATTGATGGCGCCGAGATCAGGCAACTTGAACCTGCGATTGGGGTAAATGCTGAATTGGCGTTGTATTCACCGGAAACATCGATAATTGATCCCAAGGCAATTTTATCATATTTGCATAAAGAACTGATCAAAAAAAAGGTTGTTTTTCATTTCAATAGTTATTGCACTGGGATAGATGTTAAACGAAAAACCTTGCGATTCAACCAGCAGCAAATTTCTTATAATCATTTATTTAACGCCGCTGGCTTGTATGCGGATAATATTGCCAGATCATGTGGTTTAGCGCATAAATATCGCATGCTACCTTTTAAAGGAATCTATTATGAACTGGCGCCAGAAGCGCCAATGCGCATTAAACATCTGATCTATCCTGTTCCGGATATGAATATGCCCTTTCTAGGGGTGCATTTTACCAAAAGCATCTCTGGACAAATATATGTTGGTCCGACTGCAATACCAGCGTTTGGCAGAGAAAATTACACTGGGTTTGCTGGCATCGAATTTAAAGAAATTTATAGCATCCTATCAAAGCTGGGAAGGCAGTATTTATTCAATAGACAGGGATTTCGTGCGTATACGCATCAAGAAATATCACAATTGTTTAAATCGCGATTCGTTGCCTCGGCGCGCTTGTTGATTCCGAGCTTAAATCCAGAAAATATTTGTAAAAGCGTAAAAGTTGGAATTCGTGCGCAATTGTTTGATTGTCGCGCCAAAGAATTGGTTATGGATTTTTTGGTTAAGCAAACTGAAAATGCAACGCATGTGCTCAATGCGGTGTCGCCAGCATTTACTAGCAGTTTTAGTTTTTCTAAATTTATAGTAGAAAATCATTTATAAGATACTACATTGGCTAATGCGATTGCTACCCATAGATGTATGCTCATATGTTGGTTGCATTTTGGGGCGTATATTAGGCCCATTACATCGACAGGCGGATCGGCAATTACGAACTAATCTAAAAAAACTACGTCAGGATATCCAGTCGCCGCAACAGTTGCAGGAAATGGTGACGCGTAGTTGGGGTAATTACGGACGTGTTATGGCAGAATTTTCGGTTTTGCGACGTATATGGAAATCTCCGACACGCACTATTATCATGGGTTTAGATCATTTTGACAAAGCTAAATCATTGAAACAGCCGGTAATTGTGATTTTTGTGCACTTGGGCAACTGGGAAATCATTGGGCCTAAACTATATGATTTTGTTGATGGACGCGCTATGCAGATATATCAGATATTAGATGATCCAGTGCAAGCGCGCATTTCATCACAGATTAGGCGGCCATATATAGATTCTTTGTTAGCTGCGGGACCGTATGTGGCTAAGAAAATTTATAATAGATTGATGCAAGGCGAGTATTTAAGTCTTGCTGTGGATGAATGTGTAAATAACGAAGTACGCGCACCGTCGTTCGGCCGTCCGTTGCGATCTAAGAATAATTTAACTTTAGCGGTACGATTTGCTAAATTAACTAACGCAGTGTTATGTCCAGTGTATGCGGTAAGAGACAATGGGGCGCGATTTGTAATTAATATATTGCCGTCAATCAAGTTTGATTTTGATAAAGTCCAAATACCTGCGGCGGTAATGCAATTGGATGCGCTAATTGAATCCATCATTCGGAAGCATATTGATCAATGGTATTATAATGTTTCATTAAACTTGCATAATGGAAGCGATGTTAAATATTAATATAATTCGTAGTCAAATTTATTTGTATAGTATTTTGCCGGCATTAGTTGAATTTATTAATGCCGATCTTGAGTCCAGAGCCATGATAGCTGCTTTGGATTTGTGTTTATGCATAAAAATTATGGGGCAGCCAGCTGTTGCTATAGAAATGCGTCATGGTAATGCTATATTTCATCCTAACTTTTGCGGTCGTTCCAAAATTAATTTATTGTTTATAACCCCGCGGCATTTATGCGCATTCTTTGATGGAAATAATTTTAAACCGCCATTGGTTACCAGTGGATGTTGGCGAATAAATTGCATGCGGATATTTAGTCAATTGACAAATAAATTAAGCATGATTTTACAGGGAAGTCCAGCGGCAACTCCTATGTATACGCGGTTGGCATTTTTGGTTGCGGGTTTGAGTTTAAGTTCATTGGCAAATTTTGATCCGGTGTCGCGTAATATATTAAATCAAATTCCGCATAGGGTGGCTGAATTTGTGATTGATGACGCGGATATTCAACCCATTTGGTTCTCCAGTAAAAATGATGTATATCAAGTTGGACGCGGGCATTCCATATGTGTGCCGGACGTTACGATTCGGTTCGCTGATATGAAAATTGCTAATTTAGCCTTGTGCAGTCAAATTGATACTATGGCGGCAATTGGCGCGCGAAAGATTATTATTGAAGGTTATGTGCCGCTTGCCGAAAGATTGGGGATAGTCATGGAGCGCTTCGATTTTTTTATGAAACCTGGGTTGGTTAAATCATAATTTTGGCTTATCTCCGTCTCGGTAATTCCAGTAAAAGAGTGTTAAAGGAGAGAAATCATGAGTGATATACAACATTTTTCAATGTCCTTTCTTGAACATCTAGGGCGTGTTTACAATTCATCC
>Ga0155617_1030_pt1 | contig 9484 bp, 7 predicted proteins | sample RifCSPhighO2_12_FD_107274 | JGI IMG/M metagenome (GOLD analysis project Ga0155617, IMG submission 107274) | Legionellales bacterium RIFCSPHIGHO2_12_FULL_42_9
TGAACCGTTTAATTGATAAGAAGCTTATTAGGGAGCGCGGGTATTGAATGAAGAATAAATCTCGACTTTATGAAAAAAGTTCCGAATCCCCGTGGCTTGACCACGGGGTCCACAAGTTGTGCAAATGGATACCGACTTTCGTCGGTATTTCGAAGGTTTTTAGGTTGTATTTTAGCCATTTCGTTTATGTTATGTGCGTTTTTAAAAAAATCATAAAGTCGAGTAAATGGATCTCTGTTTTTTTATTTATCGTGGCATCGTTGTTTGCACAGGTGCTCAATGCACAAGAGACGACAGCAGTAGTTATTGGGCCATTGATTGATGGATTTTATCCCCCTTACCCTGCAACAACGCCTGCAACGGGTGAAAAGGTAGAAAAGATTAAACGGGGTGAGTATCTTGCTAAAATGGGGGATTGCATTTCGTGCCATACCGATGTGAAAGGTGGTACACCTGCTTATGCCGGCGGATTATCTATCGCAACGCCATTTGGAACGTTCTATAGCCCTAATATTACCCCGGATAAAGAAACCGGTATTGGCAATTGGACGGAAGAAGACTTTATCCGTGCACTAAAAAAAGGGCGCGATCCGAAAGGACGAAATTATTTTCCAGTCTTTCCTTATGTGTATTTTTCTAAAATGACGGATGATGATGCGCGTGCGCTTTACGCTTATTTTATGAGCATTTCACCCGTTAATCTCGCAAATAAGTCGTTGCCTTTTCCTTTTAATGTCCCTGGATCACGATTCACTTTGTGGGGTTGGAATTTACTCTTTTTCTTTGCGGAAAATAATGAGATTGCTTATCATCCTGAAAAAACGCCAGCATGGAATCGAGGACACTATATTGTTGATAGCTTAGGGCATTGCAGTATGTGCCATACCCCGTTGAATCCTTTTGGTGCGCCAAAGAATCGTTATTATTTAACAGGTGGATTTATTGACGGTTATTGGGCACCGAATATCACCAAATACGGTTTGCAATCAGCCACGCGTTCTGACGTAGCCGATGTTTTTAAAAAGAACGAATTAATTAATCGGGCAGGGCCAATTGTAGGGCCCATGTCGGAGGTCAATCACAATAGTCTTCAATATTTAACCAATGAGGATCAATTGGCTATTGCGACTTACTTAAAAACAGTCGTGAGTGAGGAAACGCTTGGAATAGCACCGTCTGACTTAGCGCCAACTTTATCACGCGGTAAACAAGTCTATGTGAGTGCTTGCGTCATTTGTCATCAAGATAACAAGATGGGCGCGCCGGTTATTGGCGATGGTTCGAACTGGTACCGTCGTTTGAAGAGCAGTGGTTTGACGGGATTGTATCGGCATGCCATTAATGGCTATAACAGCATGCCAGTGAAAGGGGCTTGTGTGACTTGTTCGGATAACGATGTGATTGCGGCGACTGATTTTATTTTGAACAAATCGTTGTCACGTTCACAATGGCATGATCTGTCTTCTGGCGGAGCTGAAAAATACCCTGCTAATGGTAAAGAAATTTATAATGAAAGTTGCAGTGTATGTCACAATGAGGGCAAACAGGGTGCGCCCAAGATAGGCGACAAGGAAACATGGAAACCCTTGATTGCGCAAAATATAGATGTTCTTATAGGCAATACGCTGAATGGAAAAACCCATCCTCACAATGGAGGCTGTGAACATTGCACTACCGGTGAGGTGATTGAAGCGATTAAATACATGGTGAATCAGTCCAAGACCAGTGGAAATTATAGATTGTGGTAAGGGAGGGAACTTCAGATGCAGAACAACGTTAAGGCAAATCAATTAGTTATTGCCTTCACTGGGGTGTTTTTAGCGCGAACGGTTTTTGCCAAAGCAGATTATTGGCAACTCAATATGTATAAGGGCGTTACTCCACTTAGTCATGACATGTATTACTTGCATATGATAGCAATGCTTATTTGCGCAATTATTGGAGTGATTGTATTTGGGGTGATGATTTACTCATTGATTTACCATCGAAAATCAAAAGGATTTAAGGCGGAAAAATTTGAAGGCAATACACGTTTAGAAATTTTATGGACTGCAATTCCATTTTTTATTTTGGTAGGCCTTGCGATTCCCGCCACACAAGTATTAATGCGGATGGATAATAGTGAGAACTCGGATGTTACGATTAAGGTGGTTGGTTCGCAATGGAAGTGGCAATACCAGTATCTTGATCAAGGGATCTCTTATTTTAGTGTACTTGCAACACCTTATACCCAAATTAGTAATCAAGAGAAAAAAGGCCAGTGGTATTTACTGGAGGTTGATAAGCCGTTAGTAGTTCCGGTCAATAAAAAAATCCGTTTTCTTGTGACGTCGAATGATGTGATTCACTCGTGGTGGGTTCCTGAGTTAGGAGTTAAGCGTGATGCAATCCCAGGATTCATGCATGAGGCGTGGGCAAAAATTGAAAAACCAGGAACCTATCGAGGTCAATGTGCGGAATTATGCGGAATTAATCATGGTTTTATGCCGATTGTGGTGCAGGCGGTGAGTGAAAATGAATTTGAACAGTGGGTCGTACAACAAACTAAAGTTGAAGATCGATTTACAGGGACTCAAAGTACGCCTACTCTTCAGGCGAAAATATCTTCTGCGGCACTGATGACGAAGGGGCGAGATAAATATGAACAAATTTGTGCGGCATGCCATAGAGTAGACGGAAAAGGGTTACCGCCGATGTTCCCACCATTAAAGGGTAGTTCAATTTCAGTGGGTAAGCCGATTTCAAGGCATATTGCTTTAATTTTGAATGGCGTTCCAGGTTCGGCTATGCAAGCGTATAAGGCGCAATTAACCGACGCTGAAATTGCAGCGATCGTGACTTACGAACGTAATGCGTGGGATAACAATACGAATGATATTGTACAACCTGCTGACGTTGCAAAAGTGCGAGCCAGTAATCATGTGCCGCCGAAAATAGTGAGTAGAGCCCAAGTGGGAGGATTTCGATGAGTCAAGTAGACGCACATGATATCAGTCATGATGATCATGGACCTGAACAAGGAAGTGGTGTTATTGGTTTTATTAAACGTTGGTTATTTACAACGAACCATAAAGACATTGGCACGCTTTATCTATGGCTTGCGATGTTTAGTTTTTTTGTTGCAGGTGCGATGGCGTTAGTGATTCGCGCTGAATTGTTTCAGCCTGGACACCGATTTGTTGATCCTAATTTTTTTAATCAGATGACCACGATGCATGGATTAATCATGCTTTTTGGTGTGGTGATGCCCGCATTCACTGGAATGGCCAATTGGCAAATTCCGATGATGATTGGCGCTCCGGACATGGCATTGCCTAGGCTTAATAATTGGAGTTTTTGGCTGCTGCCGTTTGCCTTCACTTTACTGGGCTCAACAATGTTCCACAGTGGGGGCGGACCCAATTTTGGTTGGACCATGTATGCGCCGTTATCAACAACTTATGCGCCACCAAGCACCGATTTTATGATTTTTTCGGTGCACATGATGGGTCTTTCGTCAATCATGGGCTCAATTAATATTATTGCCACTATTCTTAACATGCGCGCGCCGGGCATGACGATGATGAAAATGCCAATGTTTGTATGGACGTGGCTCGTGACTGCATTTCTGCTTATCGCGATTATGCCGGTTTTAGCTGGAGCAGTAACCATGATGTTGGCAGACAGGCATTTTGGTACCACCTTTTTTGATGCAGCTGGCGGCGGTGATCCGATTTTGTTCCAACATATTTTCTGGTTTTTTGGTCATCCGGAAGTGTATGTGCTGGTGTTACCTGCTTTTGGGGTGATCTCAGAAGTGATCCCCACTTTCAGCCGTAAGCCATTATTTGGCTATCATTTCATGGTTTATGCCACAGGCACGATTGCATTTTTGTCTTTTGTTGTTTGGGTGCATCACATGTTTACTACTGGTGTTCCTCTTGGTGCTGAGCTTTTCTTTATGTATACCACCATGCTGATTGCGGTTCCCACTGGAATTAAGGTTTTTAATTGGGTTGGTACCCTGTATAAGGGGGCAATCAGCTTTGAAACCCCTATGTTATTTGCTATCGCTTTTGTCATTCTGTTTACGATAGGAGGCTTTACTGGCTTGATGCTGGCTCTGGTGCCGGCTGATTATCAGTATCAAGACACCTATTTCGTGGTGGGGCATTTTCATTATGTGTTAGTTCCAGGGGTTATTTTTGCACTGATGGCAGCAACCTATTATTGGCTGCCGAAGTGGACAGGCCATATGTATAATGAATGCTTGGGAAAATGGCATTTTTGGCTTTCTGTTATCTCCGTAAATATTACGTTTTTCCCAATGCATTTTTTAGGGCTTGCAGGAATGCCGCGGCGAATTCCTGATTATGCGCTGCAGTTTACTAATTTTAATATGATCGCAACGATTGGTGCTTTTATTTTTGGATTTTCCCAACTGTTATTTCTATATAATGTGCTGAGTACAGTCAGAAGTGGTCAGAAAGTAGGTGATAAAGTGTGGGAAGGGGGAACCGGTTTGGAGTGGACGCTAAGTTCACCGCCGCCGTACCATAGTTTCACAACCCCACCCGAAATAACACCGTCACTTTTTAAACATGACTATTAGGGGTTGTTGTTAATTTAAATCCAGGTTTCATAATTGATTTTTATGTCAAAAGTCCCCAAAAAGCATTTTAAATTAGTCTCAGGTTTGTTCTTAATTGTGTTAGGGATGTTTGCTTTTGGTTTTGCGTTGGTGCCTATTTATAACTCCTTATGCAAGACCTTAGGAATAAACGGTAAAATTGGTGGGCAAGCGGTTCCCTATGATAACGTGGTTGTCGCGCAGGATCGTGAAGTGACCGTCGAATTTGTTGCGACTCAGACTAGCACAATGCCGTGGTTATTTTATCCTAAAGTTAAAAAAATGACGATCCATCCGGGTGAAGTAGCGCGTCTTGCGTTTTATGCTGAAAACCAAACGGACCATCGCATGACAGTACAAGCTATACCCAGTGTGACACCAGGGATTGCAGCTAAATACATAAAAAAAACCGAATGTTTTTGTTTTACCCAACAAACTCTAAATGGTCATGAAGGCATGGAAATGCCCTTGTTGTTTCATTTGGATTTGGATTTACCGGCAGAAGTGAAGACATTGACCTTGTCCTATACATTATTTGATATTACGGATAGGGTGAATTAAGGGCCTGTCAATATAGGAGAAAAATACAATGGGAACGCATGATCCTTATTATGTCCCCAAGCCAAGTCATTGGCCTATCGTGGGTTCAATTGGTTTAACAACAACCTTAGTAGGTGCTGCATCTTGGTTACATAGTGATTGGTACGGTCCTTATGTATTCACGATGGGTTTATCCATCTTGGTTTTTATGATGTTTGGTTGGTTCGGCCAAGTTATTTATGAAAATCAGAAAGGCGTGTACAACTTGCAAGTGGATCGTTCATTTCGATGGGCCATGTGTTGGTTTATTTTTTCTGAAGTGTGTTTTTTTGGAGCGTTCTTCGGGGCGTTATTTTTTTCCCGTTTCTGGTCAGTGCCGATTCTGAGCGGTGAGATTCATCCGATAACGCATTATACCTTGTGGCCTGATTTCAAAGCGAGTTGGCCCTTATTAGTCAATCCCAATAATCAGATTTTTGTTGGGGCAACTGAAGCAATGGGTGCGTGGGGACTTGCCGCAATGAATACCCTCATTTTGTTAAGTTCAGGGGCCACCATTACCTGGGCACATTGGGCCTTAAAATTAAATAAACGCCGCCAATTAGTTGTGGGCCTTGCGTTGACTATTGCATTGGGCATCAGCTTTCTTTTTTTACAAGCTCATGAATATCACGATGCTTATACCAAGATGAACCTCACGCTTGATGCGGGCATTTATGGCACTACGTTTTTTATGTTAACCGGATTTCATGGTTTGCACGTGACTATCGGTACTATTATGTTGATTGTTATCCTGGTCCGTTCATTTTATGGACATTTCACCCCGGAGCGCCATTTTGGTTTTGAAGCAGTCGCTTGGTATTGGCATTTTGTGGATGTGGTTTGGTTATTCTTATTTATATTTGTTTATTGGTTATAAAAGAAAACTACTTGCCATAGTTGCATGTCTTGGGTATACTTCCTTCCAGTTGACGCGGGGTGGAGCAGCCTGGTAGCTCGTCGGGCTCATAACCCGAAGGTCGTAGGTTCAAATCCTGCCCCCGTTACCAATATTTAATTAAGGAACCCCATTTATGGGGTTTTTTATTATCTAAAATAATGGGTAATTATGTTACGACCTGAGATTCAGAAATTATTAGAACCATTAATTGTGGTTTTAGGTTATGAGCTTTGGGGGTGTGATTATTTGCCTCAGGGCCAATTTTCTTTATTGCGAATTTATATTGATAAAGAAGGTGGAATATCGCTTGAAGATTGTGAGTTAGTTAGCAAGGAAGTGGGTGCGTTGTTGGATGTTGAGGATCCTATTCAAAGTAACTACAGTTTAGAGATTTCATCGCCAGGCATCCCGAGGCCGCTCTTTTCTAAAGAGCACTATAGTCGATATCAAGGAGAACAGGTGATGTTGAAATTACGTCAACCTGTTAATGGTAGTAGAAAATTAGCTGCAAAAATTGTTTCAGTGGGTAAGACTTCTGTTGGGCTTGAGGTTGGTGGTACCACGATAAATGTAGAATTTTCAGAAATTCTGAAGGCGAATTTGATAGGTGAAGGACAGTAATAAAATAAAATTTTATTTCGTAACGGTCCTTAAGTGAGGCGAACAATGAGTAAAGAATTGTTATTAGTTGCTGAAGCATTATCTAATGAAAAGGGTGTGAGTAAAGAGGTTGTTTTGCTAGCGATACAAGCCGCGCTTGAATCGGCCACTCGAAAATTTCATGGTATAGATATGGGTGTTAGAGTGAGCCTTGATCATCGTACCGGCGATTATGAAACATTTCGATATTGGGATATTGTCGCTGATGATCTCATTGAAAATCCGCATAGCGAGCTCGGTATTACACAAGCCCTGGAACGCTCGCCTAAAATCCAGATTGGCGAACGAATTGAAGAGCCGCTGCCCTCAGTGGACTTTGGTCGAATTGCAGCACAGACAGCAAGACAAGTTATTATACAAAAAATACGTGAAGCAGAAAGAGAACAGATTATCGAGCAATACAATGCGAGATTAGGCCAGTTAGTGACTGGAGTTGTTAAAAAAGTAATGCGGGATAATTTGATCGTGGATTTAGGGGGTAAGGCGGAGGCTCTATTGTCCCGTCAAGAAATGTTACCGAATGAAATGTTTCGCCTAAATGAGCGAGTGCGCGCCTATCTATCGAGTATTATCCCACAAGTACGGGGCCCTCAGTTATATCTTAGTCGTACACGTAACGAAATGCTGGTTGAGTTGTTTCGAATTGAGGTTCCTGAAATTGGTGAAAATATTATTCAAATTAAGGCCGCAGCGCGAGATCCTGGTAATCGGGCAAAAATCGCAGTAAAGACTAACGATGGTCGTATTGATCCAGTTGGTGCTTGTGTTGGTATGCGTGGCGCTCGGGTGCAGGCTGTTTCTAATGAGTTGGGTGGTGAACGGGTTGATATTATTTTGTGGGATGACAATCCAGCGCAATTTGTAATAAATGCGATGGCACCTGCTGATATTACTTCCATTGTTGTTGATGAAGATAGTCATACAATGGATTTAGCGGTTCAAAAAGAGCAACTTTCGCAGGCAATCGGCCGTAATGGACAAAATGTGAAGTTAGCAAGCCAACTATCGGGTTGGACATTGAATGTCATGACTGTGGATGATTTTAATATTAAAAATCAGGAAGAGTCAGCTAAAATTGGGAAGTTATTTACGGAGTCCTTGGGTATTGATGAGGAAATTGCCAATATATTGGTTGTGAATGGGTTTTCTTCTGTAGAGGAAATTGCCTATGTTCCTAAAGAAGAGTTATTGGCTATCGATGAATTCGATGAGGAAATTGTTGATGCATTGCGAGAGCGGGCCAACGATCACTTATTGACTCAGGCCTTGACTTCTGATCAAGAAGAAGTGTCGATGAGTGGGGAATTAATGACTCTTGATGGCATGACCTCTGATTTAGCAGAGCTATTAAAGTCAAAAGGAATTAATACTGTTGAAGATCTTGCTGAGCAATCGATTGATGATTTACTCGATATTTCCGATATAACAGAAGAAAAAGCCGGTGCGCTGATCATGAAAGCAAGAGAGCCCTGGTTTATTTAATTGGACTTAGGACAACGCATGAAAAAAGACTCATGCAGTCAAGTCTAAAGTCCAAAAATAGTTGCAAGAGGATATAATATATGGCGGATGTGACGGTTAAGCATTTGGCTCAAGTGGTTGGCATACCCATTGAGCGTCTATTGAACCAGTTACAGGAAGCAGGGCTGTCCTTTACTGATGAAAGTCAGACGGTTAATGAAGAGCAAAAACGAGCCTTATTGAATCATCTGAAGAGTAATATGGCTCGAGATGCAGGCGAAAGTTCTGCACGAATCACTTTGAAACGAAAAAGTGTTACCCAAGTCACAGTGGGTCATGATGTTCATAGTGGCAAAACAGTTAACGTTGAAGTTCGTAAAAAACGGACTTATGTTAAGCGTGAAACCGTGCCAGACGAGCAAATTGAAAGCGAAAAGCAAGTTCCTGCGGCTGATTTGACAGAACCATTAGTTGAAACAGTAGTATCGGAGGAGGCAACAGCACTGCCAGATCCAGAAGTGTCGGGTGATGCGGATTTGAATGGCGTAGTGAGTGTTGAAGCCTCTGCCTCAGAGCCCTCTATTGATTCATCCACCGATTTGTTGTCTGCTGAGACCTCGTCCGAATTGTTAATACAGCCCATCGATGTTGTGAAAGAGGTTGTTGTTGAAACACCTAAGGAAAAGCGGTCTCGCGAAAATGAAGTTGAAGATAAAGAAAAAGCCGAAAAAGCAGCTAAACGTCGTGCTACCACTCGTGAGGAGCATGAGAGCAAAAAACCAAAAAATAAATATTTATTAACGACCTCAGACGAAGAAGAGGATGCTTCTACTTCTGGGCGACGTCGCTATAAAGGCAAACGATCGAAGGAGAATGAAAAGTCAGACAAATATCGTGAGGCTGAGGAGTCGATGACGCATGCTTTCGCGATGCCCACGACGCCGATAGTCCGTGATGTTCCTATCCCTGAGACAATCACTGTAGCTGAACTGGCAAAGCTCATGTCAGTCAAAGCGGCTGAGGTTATTAAGGTGCTAATGGGCTTGGGTGCGATGGCTACTATCAATCAAGTGATCGATCAAGACACGGCGGTTATTGTGGTTGAGGAAATGGGACATACTGCTCGACTTATCAAAGACGATGCTTTGGAGCATACGCTTGGGAAGTCCATTGATATTGGAATTCAGAGTGAATCGCGAGCACCTGTTGTAACCATTATGGGGCATGTGGATCATGGTAAGACGTCGTTGCTTGATTATATTCGAACAGCTAAA
>Ga0155617_1028_pt2 | contig 9471 bp, 10 predicted proteins | sample RifCSPhighO2_12_FD_107274 | JGI IMG/M metagenome (GOLD analysis project Ga0155617, IMG submission 107274) | Legionellales bacterium RIFCSPHIGHO2_12_FULL_42_9
TCGAGTGCAGTATAGCGTCACTATCAAAAGAAATTGCCTATGAACATGAATTTACTGAGCACCTTTTTGCCATTGCTTCTCCTGTCTTGGGGGTTGACCGGATTATTACGCCATTATGCCTTGAAAAAAAAGGTATTAGATGTTCCTAATCAGCGCAGTTCTCATAGGATCCCGACGCCTCGTGGGGGCGGTCTTGCTTTTGTCGTTTGTTTTTTGGGTGTGCTGGTTGTGTTGGCCTGGAGTAAGCAACTGGATCACACTGATTTTTGGGCTATTTTTACTTCGTCGATGATTGTTGCGCTTCTTGGTTTTTGGGATGATCGTTATCAATTATCAGCAAAGAGCAGGCTAATCGGGCATTTTATTGCCGCCGGCTTAATTGTTTATTGGTTTGGAGGTGCAAGCCAATGGATGCCATTTAGCGGCGATGGCTTGCTAATTTTGGCAAATCTTGGTTTTGTGATTTATTTAGTATGGTTTATCAATTTATTTAATTTTATGGATGGGATTGATGGGCTTGCAGCTATTGAAACAGTCACAGTTTGTTTTGGGGGAGCGCTGTTATATGCGATTGACGGTCAATCTCAGTTTGTTATTTTGCCTCTGTTATTAGCATGCTCTGTCGTGGGTTTTTTAGTATGGAATTTTCCGCCGGCACGGATTTTTATGGGGGATGTGGGTAGCGGCTTTTTAGGATTGTTAGTTGGAATTTTCTTGCTTATTGCCCTTAAAGTGAGTATTTCTCTATTTTATGGCTGGTTTATCTTAAATGGCGTGTTTTTTTGCGATGCTTCCATTACTTTGTTGTGCCGTTTATGGCGACAAGAGAATATTTTTAAGGCGCATTGCAGCCATGCGTACCAGCATGCAGCACGTCGATACCATAGCCACAAGTTAGTCACCTTAGTAATTGCTGGTATCAATTGTTGTTGGCTGTTACCCATTGCAGTGATGGTACAACAACAGCAGTGTTCTGGATTAGTGGGTGTGATGATTGCGTTTGCACCGTTGCTTGTTTTAGTGTTAAAATTTGGCACTGAAAGATAATTTTTAATTCACAAAATGAATGATAGACAAGCAATTCCAATGAAAGAATTCGACGAGTTACTCATTTCTTTGTACCAAACATTGAGCGAAGATCCGGCTGTTGCACGTGACAGCAGTTTTATTAATTGCATGCTTAATGATCAAAAACTTCGTCAGGATCTTCTGCTTCGCTTACGTGTGGTTCAACTGCTTGCTGTGATTAAATATCGACTTATGTTTCCAATTGAAAATCGTGATGTGGAAAAAAGTCTGTTAGCGGGGATAGAAGCCGAGTCCAATGCGCTGAAATTGAAACCAGCGTTGACCAAGCTTTTTTTTCAAACGGTCATAGCACGCAGTAAAGCGCTTCAATATGAATTATTTGAACTATTACAGTCTGGATCTGAAGCAGACTCGTGGGCATTGTACGATGAGTTTATTGGTTTACTAAAAAAAGACCAACCACAGTATCACGTGCAATGGGGGCAGTTGGCCGAGTCAGAAGTACGTTTATCTGACAAGCTACAAGTTTGTCGTCAATTAATTCAGCAGGCAACTTACCATGGATTACAAACAATGGAGGAACTATTTAATCCAACAAAAGTAGGGGGCTATTGATAAGGATCGTGATGATTAAAAATTAATCGACAATAATCATTTTTTACCACTCAGACCTGGTTTTATATAGAATTTATCATCAATTCGTTCGAAATTTAATCAAATTAAGCGTAATCCCTTAATAATTTCTTAATATATCGTGATGTACAATACAGTGAACAATTTTGTTTAATTTTTATTCAATATTGGTCGCCTAGGATTCCACGGATGTGTGCTGTGGCAAGGGAGGTGGCTAAGTCATAAAATGGAGATGCATTATGTTAATTTTAACCCGCCGAATTGGTGAGACATTGATTATTGGCGATGATGTCAATATTACCGTGTTAGGTGTAAAAGGCAATCAAGTTCGCCTCGGTATTAATGCGCCAAAAGATGTTTCTGTGCATCGCGAAGAAATATATTTGCGAATTCAGCAAGAGAAAGAAGGCGTTGAAAGCCAGGAAGAAGAAGGCGAATCAGCCGAATAATCTTCTACCTTTAAGCGATTAGGGCGGCTGAGTTCACATAGAGTTCAATCGAGACTAATTCAATTGCGGTTTTGTAGGATAATTAGAAAACCATCTCCAATAGTCTGTTTTTTGTATAAAAAAGCATAAAGTTGCAAATAATCTATACTTAAAGACAAGACTAAGAGGAGATACTTATGAATAAGGACAAATTAAAAGATACAATAAACGATATTTTCCAGCAAATAGCCGCGTTGCAACGTCCAGATTTAAGTGCTGCACAACAAGAAAAGGCGAATAAAAAAATAGGGAAAAGTATCGATGATCTTGAGAAATCGAGTGATGCTTCCCTGACTACTCAGATCAACAAGCTTCGTAAGCAGTTTAAGGCGGTAGGTGACCATCTTGCGCGTGGAGAGGCGAAGCATGATATTGTGAATGCTTCCCTTGCTAGAGTGACTGCATTGAGTCAGAAGGATCAAGGTAGAGTCGATGATCTGATGAGGGCCGCTCTGAAAGAACATCAGGAGGAGAAGAAGTGGACTGATAATATCAATCAACGCAAGGCAGCACTCCAATCATCTAATATTAAGACTCCAACTTCAACGAAGAACCCCCCTACAGCCAGTAAACCACATTCTATCGAAGGTAAGATCCCGCGAGTGGATGATTTGGAAAAAATTCTAGCACAGAGTAAATTACAAGATAAAATAAATCTTTCTTCTACCAAACCGTTAAATCAAGGAACCGTCAGACAATCTTCTGCTGTGGGAGTCGCTACAAAACCAATATCAAAGGGTCCTGTCTCTGCTCGTGAGGCCTTAGCCTCAATCAAAGAGTTACAAAGTCAAATCAAAAAAGAGAATGCAATAAGTAAAGGGTTGCTATCAGACTATAATAAAAAAGGTATATCTTCACAGAAACGTGAAACTATCACAGGGCAATTGAAACAATCCCGTGAGAAATTAACTGCTGTATTCAAGCAGTTGATTGCACCACTGGAAAAATTGAAAAGTTCCCCTGAGCACACCGTCCGTGCTACGAAGCAGTTGGAAAAAGTCAACAATTTTCTTGAAAAAGAAGAGCAAATCAAGCTATTGATTAATAAATCCAAGGTAATAAAACCAATAATCCCGCCGTCTCCTGCCATCAAAGAGGTGCAAATAAAGGCCCAGTCATTGGCTCCGGTTGCTGACACGATAGTAGGAGGCAGCAGGGATCACACACAAGCCCAAGAAGATAGCGAGGGGGCTGATTTATTACAACGATTTGAGAAACTGAAGAGCCCAGAAGCACCGGCTGTCGAACCTGAAAAGAGGAGTGCACAAGCCAAAGAAGATAGAGAGGGGGCTGAAGATAGCGAGGGGGCTTATTTATTGCGACGATTTGAGAGATTGAAGAGCCCAGAACCAGCGGCTGTCGAACCTGAAAAGAGGAGTGCACAAGCCAAAGAAGATAGAGAGGGGGCTAATTTATTGCGACGATTTGAGAAATTGAAGAGCCCAGAAGCACCGGCTGTCGAACTTGAAAAGAGTAGTGCACAAGCCAAAAAAGATGGAGAGGGGGCTGATTTATTACAACGATTTGAGAAACTGAAGAGCGCAGAATCACCGGCTGTCAAACTTGAAAAAAGTGGCACACAGTCAGCAGAAGCACAGGACACATTTAAACAGCGTTTGTCAAAGATTACAGATGACGCAAAATCAGTTGAGTCGAAAAAACCTGCTATCGATTCAGATGGCTTGGAGGAGGAGGAAGATCATGGCAATAGGCCTTGACAATGATAGAGTGCAGTGTTTATAAGGTTTATTTGATGACTGCGGAAGTGTGCGAAACGTAGGCTTGGCGGAGAGACAGGGATTCGAACCCTGGGAAGGTTGCCCTTCAACGGTTTTCAAGACCGCCGCAATCGACCGCTCTGCCATCTCTCCGTCGGCAATCCTATCGCAATGGGTATTTCAATGCAAATTATTTTTGTAACTTTTTAAGTAGGATTCATTTAACTTATTTTTCTAAATTCAGCTGTCGCAAATTATCGTTGTGAGGGTATAATGGCCGCATTTAATAATGCTATTTACTTCTTCTTTTCACGAGATAAAGTATTGATTTGTGGGTAATGTATTATGGGTCGATTAATCAATCGATGGTTGATTTTAGGATTAATTTTTAGTTTAACGGCTTGTAAATCATGGTGGGCTAAAAGTGAGGAGGACACTAATCCTTACAAGGGTTTGTCTGAGAAACAGTTGTATGATGAGGCGAAGCATGCGCTTGCAAAAGATCAATATGCGAGCGCTATTAAACGATTTGAAGCCATGGAATCCATGTACCCATTCAGTAATTATGCTGAACAAGCGCAGCTGGATTTAATTTATGCTTATTATAAGAATGATGATTTTGCTTCAGCGGCAGCCACAGCGGAACATTTTACCCGTCTTTACCCGCGCTCCCAACGGGTTGATTATGCTTATTACATGAAAGGGATGGCTAATTTCGAACAACCGCGAGGCGCTTTAGCCAATGTGATCCCGGTTGATGAATCATGGCGGGATCCAGGCACAGAAACACAAGCTTATTCGGATTTTGCTTCCTTAATTCAAAAATTCCCAGATAGTCATTATAAAGCAGATGCGCTGCAACGAATGATTTATTTACGCAATACGTTTGCAAAGCGTGAGTTGAATACAGCACGCTATTATTTTGAACGTAAAATGTATGTTGCGGCGGCTGAACGAGCAAGTGGCTTGGTTAAAGATTACCCCCAAGCTCCTTCGGTGCAGCAAGCACTGGTTATTTTATATAAAGCGAACCAGGCTCTGGGACTAACGCAGGCAGCGCATGATGCACAGCTTGTTTATCAGGCGACTTATCCTAATCAGGCGTTAAGCTTAGAAATGGCTGAAAGTATTTAGATTGTTTATCCAACTCGACCCCAATAAAATATGAAGCCAACTATCTCCTTACATCAAGACAAAGAAAAAACGGTTCTGCGCGGCCACCCCTGGATTTTTCCAAAAGCAATTAGTGGAATGACTGGATCGTTGGTTAACGGTGAGTTAGTTAAAGTGCTTGATGCAAAAGGGCACTATTTGGCAACAGGGGTTTATAACGAGCATTCTCTTTATCGTGTTCGCGTTTTACTGCAGGCGTGGGAACAAATTGCAGATAAGTCGTTGCCTTGCATGGTGCAGTATCGGTTTCAACAAGCCCTCACACTGCGGCGAGCATTAAATTTACCTAATAGTGGGACAAATGTGTTTCGTATGGTAAATAGTGAGGCTGACGGGTTATCGGGTTTAACTATCGATTGTTTTGGTAATACCTGTGTTGTATCCAGTACCGCCTACTGGGTAGAGGCACATAAAGAAATGATTACGCAATGCATTAAACAAATGATGGCTGCGGATGAAATTATTTGGATGACGCAAGAGAAATCCCTCGCTCAGGATGGTTGGAAGGCATGTAATGAAGGTTCACCCTCAGTCAAGGTCATTGATGTCTGTGAAGGCGGTGTAATCTACCGAGTTGATTTTTCTTTGGTGCAGAAAACAGGATTATATCTCGATCAGCGGGAGAACCATGATCGTATTGCTTTATTGGCCAGAGGAAAACGGGTTCTTGATTTGTATACCTACACGGGTGGTTTTGCTTTGCATGCTGCAAAAGCGGGTGCGACTAGAGTGACTGCGGTGGATAGTTCAAAACTTGCAATTGAAATGGCGGAAGTGAATGCCGCATTAAATACGCTTCATAATATTGATTTTATTGTTTCAGATAGCCGTAATTATTTGAATAAAGCAGGTGATTACGATCTGATTATTCTTGATCCGCCCAAGTTAGTGCCTTCTAAACGACATTTAGAACAAGCGAAAAACTATTATCGCTTTCTTCATCGTGAAATTTTTAAATCGATGCGTCCCGGTAGTTTATTGTTGACGTGTAATTGTTCTTCGGCTTTATCAACGCTAGAATTTGTTAATTTGGTAACTAGTCAAGCGCCTCCTGTGGGTAAGCAAGCTCGTATTTTGGGTGTGTATGGACCGGCTAGCTGTCATCCAATGCTGCCTGGATTTCCAGAAGGAAATTATTTAACGGCATTGCTTTTGGCTATTGTTTAAAAGGAGGGAAACATGCTGTTGAGAAAAGAAGATTCGTGTTTAGTGTTGATTGATGTTCAAGAAAAGTTAACTCCTTATGTGCAGAGTTGTGAAAAGTTGGTTGCCCGATGTGAGTGGATGTTGCGATTAGCAGTAGAACTGGATGTCCCGCAGCTGATTAGCGAACAATACCCCTCAGGTTTGGGTGTGACCGTTGAACCATTGCGTCACTTTGGTAAAGCAATTGATAAAGTGCATTTTTCTTGTTGGGGGAGTGGGGGTTTCGTTAAGCAATTGCAACAACTGAAAAAAAATCAGATTGTGTTAATTGGTATTGAAACTCACGTTTGTGTGTTGCAAACGGCATTGCAACTTTTAGAGGCTGGGTATCAGGTGTTCGTTGTGGTGGATGCAGTAGCTAGTCGCCATGAGCTTGATCATCATTATGGTCTTAAACGAGTCAAACAGTCAGGTGGATTTTTAGTGACGTCGGAAATGGTATTTTTTGAATGGGTCGAAAAAGCGGGTACGCCAGAGTTTAAGGCGTTGAGTAAAGCGTATTTACAGGGTTAGGACATTTTTTTACTGGAGAATAAAAATAAAATGAAACTTGAAAATCAAGTGGCAGTCATCACAGGCGGGGCCTCGGGCATGGGACAGGCCTGTGCTAAACTATTTTCGGAGCGCGGTGTTCATGTCGTCATTTGGGATAATAAATTAGACGCTAACACGGACACTGCCAATTTTGCTGCAGCAGTTCAGTGTGATGTGGGTTCAGATCTGGCTGTGGAAAAAGCGTTACAACAAACCATCGAGCAAGTTGGACTTCCCCGTATTTGTATTAATTGTGCAGGTATTGCGCCTGCCAAACGAATGGTGGGCAAAGAAGGCCCTATGCCGTTGGCCGATTTTCAAAAAGTAATCGCAGTTAATTTAATTGGTACTTTCAATGTGATGCGTGTGGTTGCGGCGGCGATGCTTAAATTGGCTCCTGATAGCGCGAGCGGTGAGCGTGGAGTTATCATCAATACTGCCTCTGTTGCGGCTTTTGAGGGGCAAATTGGGCAAATGGCATACAGTGCCTCCAAAGGGGGAGTTGTGGCAATGACGTTGCCTGCCGCCAGAGAGTTAGCGCAACATGCTATTCGAGTCAATACCATTGCGCCAGGTTTAATTGCAACGCCCATGTTGCTTGCTATGCCGCAAGAAGTGCAAGACAGTTTGGCCGCATCAGTGACATTTCCAAAGCGTTTAGGTCGACCGGATGAATTTGCACGCTTGGCACTTCATATCATTGAAAATGAATTAATTAATGGTGAGGTTATCCGTTTAGATGGTGCGTTGCGTATGCAAGCCAAGTAAGGGATCTAAATGTTTAGCTCGAATCGAGTTTTAAAAGACTTTTTCAATCCACTGACGTTGCTGTTGGCGGTTGCACTAATTATGCTGTGCTACTGTTATTTTGACAGGCCATTAGTGGATTGGCTTTATAGTTTGGATTTGCGCGACAGATTTCCACTATTGACCTGGGTGACTCAGTTAGGTAATTTCGGTATTGATTTGCTCTTATTTTTTGTGGCCGCGTTATTTTTTCGTTATGTCTATGTTAATTCTCTTTGGGAAGAGCGGGCATGGTTTCTTTGGTTATGTGTAGCGTTATCGAATGTAGTTTGCGGTGTTTTGAAAGTGATTCTTGGGCGCGCAAGGCCTGACTTGTGGCTGCAATTACATGAATACGGGTTTTCTTGGTTGACAACAGATTCATCGCATATGTCGTTTCCTTCGGGTCATACAACCACGATTATGAGCGTTGCGTTTGGTTTTTCGGTGATTTTTCCACGTTTTTGGCCTTTATTTGTGTTAGGGGGCATTTTGGTTGCTTTATCGCGAGTGTTATTGTTGCAACATTATTTAAGCGATGTGCTTGTTGCGATAGTTTTGACCTTATTGGTAGTCACGAGCTTAGTTGCTGTGCTGCGTAAAAAGAAATGGCTGTCTAGGATTTGTTGAAGAAAGCTCAGGCTATAAAATCAGTACATTATGGCTAATTACTAGCTAATATACTTGAACTCCAGCCCCGTTATCTGGCAAGATTCGTGCTATTGTCAACAGCAGGTGTAAAATGATGAAAATTTTGGTTGCCGTAAAACGTGTAATTGATCCTTATGTTAAAATCCGTATCAAATCTGATGAGACCGCTGTTGAGACACAAAATGTCAAAATGGTGATGAATCCTTTTGATGAAATAGCCATTGAAGAAGCACTCCGCCTTAAAGAAGCAGGACATGCTACTGAGGTTGTTGCTGTTTCAATCGGTATTGAAGCGTGTCAAGAAACCTTACGTCATGCTTTAGCGTTAGGCGCTGACAGTGCTATTTTTGTTCATACAGAGTCGATTTATTGCAGTCTATCTATTGCCAAAATTTTAGAAAAAGTAGTGCATGACGAGAAACCTAATTTGGTTTTAATGGGCAAACAATCGATTGATGGCGATAATAACCAGACCCCGCAAATGTTGGCTGCATTATTGGATTGGCCGCAGGTAACTTATGCTTCTCGCATTGTTTGTGAGGGAGATACGCTTACCGTGACGCGCGAAATCGATGGTGGACTTGAAACGTTGACAGTGACTTTGCCGGTTGTGATTAGCACTGATTTGCGTTTGAATGAGCCTCGTTATGCAAGTTTGCCGAATATTATGAAGGCGAAACGAAAACCGCTTGAAATTCGTTCCCTCGCTTCTTTAAATCTTGATCTTAAGGATCATACACGGGTGTTAAGTGTCAAAACGCCGCCACAACGTGCTGGCGGAATTAAGGTAGAATCGGTGCAAGACTTAGTTGATAAGCTGCGTTTTGAGGCTAAAGTGCTTTAAGGTAGATAGGTAAAATTAGAGCAATATTGTATTAGTTACCGATAATGAGGTAGAATTATGAACATTTTAATCCTTGTTGAACATGATAATCAACGTTTGCACTCTGCTACTTTAAATACTTTAAGTGCTGCGAAACAGTTTGGTAGACCGGTCCACCTGTTAGTGGTTGGCTACAATTGCCGGTCGGTTGTTGCAGAGGCAGCGAAGACAGAAGGGGTGAGTGTGGTCCTTGCGGTTGATAACGCCGCTTATGAGTCTATTTTGGCGGAGCAGCTGACACCAATTGTTGTGCAGTTGGCCTCTGCTTATCAAGTGATTTTAGCACCGGCCACCACATTTGGTAAAAATGTGTTACCACGAGTAGCGGCTAAATTAGATGTTGCACAAATATCGGACGTGACCGCGATCA
>Ga0155617_1027_pt2 | contig 9439 bp, 7 predicted proteins | sample RifCSPhighO2_12_FD_107274 | JGI IMG/M metagenome (GOLD analysis project Ga0155617, IMG submission 107274) | Legionellales bacterium RIFCSPHIGHO2_12_FULL_42_9
ATTAAGTAGACTCGGTCGACTATGTAGCTCTGTCAACCGTTGCTCACACCAAGCAAGGTGTTCATTTTCTTCTTCCGCGGCGTGTTCTAACTGGGTTTTAACTTCGGTGAGCTTTGCAGTTAAGGCTTGCCCTTGATAAAGCGCTTGGGCACAGACTTCACCTGAGTGATTGACGCGCATTAGGCCCGCAATATGGGTTTTTTCTTGCGGGGTTAAATCGTCGTTTGTTGCACAAGGAGTGAGGATATTGCGTTGACTAAAACGCTGCTGTGGTGGAATAAGGGTTCGAATCGCTTTATCCAGTTCCCCCAAGCAATGATCAAGTACGCTTAAGTGACGCATAAATTTTGCCATGAAGACCAACGTGCTGAGAGTGTAGAAAGGGCCAATCAGTGTGTCGCCAATTGAGCCCTGTGGATTGACACATAGCAAGTCCAACCTCGCAAGGGTACTATCTCATAATCCAATAATTTCTGTCAATGATGTATTTCTCATCTGAAGACCACAGAAAGCTGTTCATTTAAATATCGATATTTTCTGCATCCAAAGCATTGGACTCAATAAACTCACGCCGGGGCTCAACATCATCGCCCATTAAAGTGGTAAAAATTTCATCTGCCGTAACTGCATCTTGGATTGTGACCTGCAGCATTCTGCGCGTACTTGGATCCATCGTCGTTTCCCACAACTGAATCGGATTCATCTCCCCCAAACCTTTATAGCGTTGAATGCTTTGTCCCCGTTTGGCTTCTTCCAATAACCATTGTACAATTTGCTCAAACGACTCCACTACTTTCTTTTTATCACCGCGACGAACATAAGCCCCCTCTTCAATCAGATCCGTCAACTGACTCCCCAACGCAGCTAACTCTCGATAATCTTTAGACAGTATAAATTCTCTGCCTAAGATCAATGGGTTAATTAAGCCATGCTGCTTAATTGCTATCTCAGGAAGATACATTACGCGCTCATCATCATTCGCTGCTTGTTTTAGACTTGCAGAAAATTGATGTACTTTATTATTCGATTGTTGTAACCGCTCGTGTAACTTGATAACCCACTTAGCCATCACGTCCTGGTTATAGACGTCATCGCCTTGTAACACAGGCAAATAGACGAGGTGCTTGAGTACGTCTTTGTTAAACCGTCGGACATGTCGTTTAATAATTTTCTCAACCCGCTGATACTCTGCAACCAAGGCTTCAAGTGCTTTTGCTGAAATGGGTGGCGCCTCTTTTGACGGATAAAACGCAGTATCTTCAAGTGCATTTTGCGTTAAATATTGGTATAAAGCCTCATCATCTTTAACGTATTGCTCTTGTTTTCCGCGCTTAACCTTATACAGCGGTGGTTGCGCAATATAGATATAACCGCGCTGAACCAACTCAGGCATTTGCCGGTAAAAAAAGGTCAATAACAACGTACGTATGTGTGAACCGTCCACGTCAGCATCGGTCATAATAATAATGCGATGATAACGAGTTTTATCGGGATCATATTCTTCAGCACCAATACCGCAACCCAAGGCAGTAATTAACGTTGCGATTTCTTGGGATCCCAGCATTTTATCAAAGCGCGCTTTTTCAACATTAAGAATTTTTCCTTTAAGCGGAAGAATCGCCTGAAACTTGCGATCACGCCCCTGTTTGGCAGAGCCGCCTGCAGAATCACCCTCAACAAGATAGAGTTCAGACAGTGCCGGATCCTTTTCCTGACAGTCCGCTAATTTTCCAGGCAATCCTGCAATATCCAGCGCCCCTTTACGCCTCGTCATATCGCGAGCACGACGCGCTGCTTCCCGTGCCCTCGCTGCTTCAATAATTTTATTAACAATGGCTTTAGCAGCAGCAGGGTTTTCGAGCAGATAGTCATTTAGTTTCTCTGCAACTACTGATTCAACCACGGCTTTTACTTCAGAAGAAACCAATTTGTCTTTGGTTTGCGATGAGAACTTAGGATCGGGCACTTTGACCGACAATACGGCCGTTAGCCCTTCGCGTGCATCATCACCAATCGTCGTTACTTTTGCCTTTTTCGCGTAGCCTTCCTGCTCAATGTAATTATTGAGGGTTCGCGTCAACGCGCCTCGAAAGCCCGCCAAATGGGTACCACCATCCTTTTGCGGAATATTGTTAGTAAAACAATAAATCGTTTCCTGGTAAGTGTCATTCCACTGCAACGCTAACTCCACCTGAATATTGTCCTTCTGCGCATTAATACTAAATACCCCCGAAGCAATCGCTGTTTTATTGCGATTAAGGTGTTCCACAAACGCTTGAATCCCGCCCTGGTAGGAATAAGTATCTTTTTTGCCGCTGCGCTCATCGTTAAGATGAATGCACACTCCCGAATTAAGAAACGACAGCTCGCGTAAACGCTTGGCCAAAATCTCATAATGAAATTCAATATGAGTAAATGTTTCGGCGCTGGGTTTAAACCAAATTTGAGTGCCTGTCGTAGTTGCATTGCCTGTTGGTGCTAAAGGTGCTTGTGGTACGCCATGTTTATAATGTTGCTCATACACTTTACCATCACGACGTATCACTAAATGCAAATCGGCTGAAAGTGCATTAACCACAGAAACCCCAACACCGTGTAAGCCGCCGGATACTTTATAGGAATTGTCATCAAATTTTCCGCCCGCATGCAGAATAGTCATAATCACTTCGGCAGCAGAGCAACCCTCTTCTTTATGGATATCAACAGGAATGCCGCGGCCATCATCTTTCACCGTGACTGATTCATCCGAATGAATCGTCACAAAAATTTCCTTACAATACCCCGCAAGCGTCTCATCAATGGAGTTATCGACTACTTCAAAAACCATGTGATGCAAGCCAGTACCATCATCCGTATCCCCAATGTACATACCTGGTCTTTTTCTCACCGCATCAAGTCCTCTTAGGACTTTAATGTTCGATGAATCATAACTCGGGCTATCCGTCATATCGATTCCTTAGTACTCTGCAAGCGTGTTTACAAATTCGCTCTGACAAGGCTATAAAAAGAGTTGAATTATAACAGACTTACAGCATTCTAGAAAATACTGTTGATTTGCCTGTTGATTGTTCCTGACTTTTCAGCCAAGATTACCCGTATTATTTATCAATCTATTAAACTGACGTTCCAAATGGGTACATCATTTTTTACAGAAGGCTTTTCTGAAATAATTTCTTTTTGAGCTGACCTAAAGATACTCAAATTAATTAGCTTCTTATTAGCATCATTAGTCACTAATCCAGCAGTGGCTTCTTTTGGATCAGCTGATCGCTGATCCACTAATACTTGCATCGTACTTAATTCGTGAGATTTTTTTACATCACTGTCCTCCACGTGCATTATTTTGTTTAGCTCAACAATAAATTTATCAAACTCTGCTCTTGTAGGATTTGATAATAAGTTAATTCTCTCCATTATTGGTTGCGCAAAAATAACGTATTCTTTTTTAATGCGAATTTTTTTAGAATATAAGTAGTTGACAAGATCAATAGCATATTCCGATGCAAACAGCTCTTGATATGAATCATCCAATTTGCAGCGCATGAGAGTTAACTCTCTAGCAATAGTTAACGCAGATAAACTAGACAATGCCATGTTATCATCCGTTGCAAACAATAAATGCCTCAGTCGAGCATTTTTACCAACCAGTGAATCGGAAAAAATACAGGCATCATTTACAGTGCGCTTTTCATCACCATGCTTGAATTCTGTTTGAAATTTCTCGGGAAAATAAAAAATTCGCAACAGTGCGAAGATATCTAGGGTTTTCCGAGTATAATCCAACATATGACGCGGTACATATCCTTCCGTGCCTCTATGCTTCGTTGCATTTCCTTCAAGCCGTTGGCTAAAACCAAAATCAATCAAAAACATTTCACCCGAATCAGCATCATAGATTATATTTCCTGGCTTAAGATCTAAATGTCCGTATTTCAAATGCATTTTAGATTTTTTTCCACTATGCAAATCGTGAACTATTCTAGCTGTTTTTATTGCAAGACTATACGCCAGATCATCATCTCGAATAGTATGACGTTGTAAGAGATAATCATGAAAAGTATGGTCTCCGAAATAATAGTAGGGACAATAACCTTTCTGCTGACCATATTTATTTATTCGAATGCCTCCTCCATGAGCAACATCCAAATCGGTGGTTGTACTTATTTCTAGTGCAATCCCGTCCCTCTTTACCGGCTCAATTTTTAGTGCGTAAAGCACCCCATCTTCATCCATAGCACATTTTACTCTAGCGGTGTTCGATTTTGTGTTGTGTTGCAAATAATTATTTTTATCTCCAATTGCAAAAATTTTTCCAGAAAGAAGAATATAAGAATGTGTTAACATAACCTCTTCTCCAGTGTCCCTGTCTAGATAGACTCCTCGTTTTATTTTCTTTATATCAGAAACTGTCCATGTTTCACCCATTAAATATTGTTTTGCAAATCTCCATTCAATTGCACGTTGTTTATCAGACGACCATGTGAGCTTCATTTAACTATACCACTTTAAATATACAAAAAGACTTATGTTATAACATAGTGGCTCTCTAATTTGCAACAAGAAGGTCATGAAGTGTCATGAAGTGTCATGAAGTGTCATGAAGTGTCATGAAGAAGGTCTATGAAAAGAATGAATGGCATCAAGCTATAATACTATTTTCCAAAATGATTAGATGTTTCACGTGAAACAATTGTCATATGGCAGCGTAATTTGAATATGCTCATTTAGAGCTAGTGATGGCGTAATCAGACTACTTTCATGACAAGTTATAAAAAACTGGCCTTTACTTGTCGAAATATAATCCATTAGTCGAGCAATGTGCCTGTCATCCAACTCGGCAAACAAATCATCGATAAGAAACACGCAGAATCGATTCACTAACTGAGCTTGCGCGATTTTTAATGCAAATAAAACGATTTTTTGTTGGCCTCGGGATAAGTAATGCTTTAGTTTTCGATCATGACTACTAAGCAATAATTCAGCCTGATGAGAGCCATAACGTGTGTATTGATACTGTAAGTCCACCGCCAAAGACTCCGTGAGCACCATTTCTAATGATTTGTTTTCCCCGCGCCTATCCCAACCTTTATAATACTGTAAGTTACACCCAATATCCGAAAGCGATATTAACACCTTCTGGAACTGCTGGTTAAGATCGACCAAATATTCCTGTCGCATGATATCCATTTCATGGGCCAACTCAGATAATATTTTATTCCATGGGCGTAAGACCCCCGCACCAGTCCTATGTCGCAGTAAACTATTACGTTGTTTCAAGGCTCGTCGATAATTTTTCCAGATTTCAAAGTAGTTTTGTTTCACGTGAAACAATCCCCAATCCAATAAGCTACGTCTAATTGCAGGGCCAGCATCAATAATTTGAAAAATATCCTGATAAAAAATTTGTGTTGGTAAAAAGCGCGCCAACTCACTGGCAGATTCACACGGAGAGTCATTAAGGCGCATAATCGTCGGCGCGTTTAAGGATTTGCGAATAGCAATCCTTTGATCATCGATGGTTTTAGCATAAACTGTTAAATCTGGATTGCCGTGGGTAATCAATGTTGTGATTTCGCGAGTTCGAAATGAGCGTCCACACCCGAGAAGGAAAATCGCCTCAAGAAATGAGGTCTTACCGCTGCCATTCACTCCGGTGATAATATTCAAATGAGGATGTAATGCGGTGCGTATTTTTGCTAGATTACGGAGATGTTCTATATAGAGAACTTTCAGGGTCATAATTTCATGGGCATAATGATATATTGATAGTTTTCATTACTTAAGGATTCAACGAGAATACTTTGTTCCATTGTTGACATCGATAAACGAACCAGACCATCAGCAAAATAATTAAGAACATCCAACAAATAACCTGCATTAATTCCTATTTTGAGGGGCTGTCCATCAACTGTCGCTTCAAGTTGCTCATGGGCTTCTTCTTGTTCTTGGTTTTTAGCAACCAAGGTTAACGATCCTGGCTGGATGCTCAAGAGAACAGCATGCGTTTTTTCATTGGCTAAAATAGAAATTCGCGACAAAGACCGTTTTAAATAATCTCGCTCAATTAAAACAAATTTGTCATGTTCCTTGGGCAATATCTTACGATATTGGGGAAAACGCGCTTCAGTCAGCTTGGTAATAAAGGAAAATTGATTGGTAGAGATTCTAAAAAATCCTTTACCTGCCGATATTGTGAGCTGCTCATCTTGAATTAAATTGAGTAAACGCAGCATTTCCAGGACACCGCGACGGGGTAGAAGAAATTGCTGATTTAAAAAATTAAAATCACCGGCTAAGCGTGACACCGCCATTCGATGACCATCCATCGCGACAGCTGTGAGTAACTGCCCATCCATTTCAACGAGTAACGAGTTAAGAAACATCCTAACGTCTTGCTGCGCCATGGCAAAATGAGCGGACTGAATCAAATCTAAAAAAACATCGCGCGCAATAGAAAACTCAACATCCGCAGATTGATGATCCGACGCGGGATATTGCTCTGCCGGCAAAGTGGCAAGTTTAAATTGACTACGGCCTGATTTAACCGACACCGCGGCAGTATCAATGACCATTTTAAGCTCGTCTTCATCCAATGAGCGAATGATATCGATTAATTTTTTAGCAGGGATAGTTACTTTTCCGGAAGGCTCGGAAGAGGAAAGATAGGCTAGCGATGCTGTCATTTCAATTTCAAGATCGGTAGCGGTCAGTAATAAGCGATCCTGTTCAATGGAAACAAGAATATTGGAAAGAATAACCAAGGATTGCTTTTTGTCTACAGCACCTGAAATGGCCAACAAGGCTGATAATAGATCATTTTTAGCGAGCGCCAGTTCGATCATTTAAAATTCCCATCAGGAGGTCAAAATACGCATTAAATTTTTAAAATCTTCTGCAAAATCAGTTTCAGTAAGAACTAACTCTTTGACCTTACGACAGGCATGAATCACCGTGGTATGATCACGACCACCAAAGTGATCACCTATTTCAGGTAGACTATGATTAGTTAATTCCTTTGCCAACGCCATCGCCATTTGGCGCGGTCTTGCAATAGAACGGCTACGGCGCTTGGATAATAAATCAGCAACTTTAACCTTATAATATTCCGCGGCAGTTTTCTGAATGTTTTCAATAGTGACCAATTTATCCTGCAAGGCCAGTAAATCGCGTAGAGCCTCATGAACAAATTCAATCGTAATAGGCTTGCCCGTAAAATGAGCATTGGCAATAACTCGACGTAAAGCGCCTTCTAACTCGCGAACATTAGAGCGGATCCGCTTCGCAATAAAAAAAGCAACTTCATAGGGTAACTCAATGTTGGATAACTCGGCTTTACTAATCAAGATTGCCACACGAGTTTCAAGTTCAGGCGGTTCGACTGCAACTGTTAATCCCCAGCCAAAGCGTGATTTCAAACGTTCTTCAACACCTTCAATCTCCTTAGGATAGCGATCGCTCGTCAGAATAATTTGTTGTTGACCTTCAAGTAGCGCATTAAAGGTATGAAAAAACTCTTCTTGCGATCGGTCTTTTCCTGCAAAAAATTGAATATCATCAATAAGTAAAGCATTTAATGAACGATAAAACCGCTTAAATTCGTTAATCGAATTAGTTTGTAAAGCTTTAACCATATCGGCAACAAAACGCTCAGAATGCAAATAAAGAACCTTCGCTTCCGGATTGTTTTTTAAAATAGAATTACCAATGGCATGCATCAAATGCGTTTTACCAAGACCAACACCACCATAAATAAATAAGGGATTGTACGCTTCGCCAGGACGCTCGGCGACTTGTAAAGAAGCAGCCCGCGCTAACTGGTTCGAATTACCCTCAACAAAGCTTTCAAATATAAATTTCTTATTTAAATAACTGTTCTTGTAATCAGGTGATTTTTTTACGGTGGCTTTTGCCGCATTAGTCTGCAGCGATGAGTCTATTGTGTTAATAGATGGCAAAGTAGCAGGGATTCGCGCGGCCTTAGAACCAATTTCTAATGACACCGATGAAATTAGCTCGCCCGCAATTTGAACGACCAGTTCACTAATCCGTTCATAGAAGTGTTTCTTTACCCAATCCACAACAAAACGATTAGGGGCTAATAAAACAAGATTGGTATCTTGAAACTCAGCCTGCAAGGGTCGTAGCCAGGTATTAAATTGTTGAACTGGATATTCGTCTTCTAGAATTTCCAAACACTTCTGCCATACAGTTGCAGACACGAGACAAAACTCCTCAAATCAGAACATAAAAATAATCGATCCTCATTCTAGCGTCTTAGACAACTAACGTAAACAAGATAAGTTTTATAATTAATCGCGATTATACTACGCACAGTATACAGTTTAGATTGTGGGTATATCGCTAACAAACAGGTAAAAGATGGGTGCATGTTAAGGTAAAGTGAGCAGCAAAAAAATTACGAGGCATTAATACCCGTTAAATACCGTCTTTATAAACAGGTGTTTTTTAGCATAACAAGCTGGTTTAATTGAATAAATAGGGGTTATCAACTGCTTTGCTTGACCTTATAGCAATAAAAATAAAATAGTTACTTTATAATTATAATAGGTCGCTTCTATAACCTGATGATTAAGTTTTATCAAAAAAGACGCCTGTGCGGAATATCGGGGACAAGTGAAGCTTGTTAATATCATCCTAACAAGCCGGTACAAGATGGGTATTGAAGATAAGTAACATAGTAATGAAAAAATATACACCCCTGTAATCCCCGTTGAATACCGTCTTTATAAACAGGTAAATTAAATAGTAACAAGTTGAATTTACTGAATAAATTAATGTTGTCAACGAGTATGTTCGAGCTAATAGTAATAAAAATTTAAATAATTATCTTATTATAATAATAGCGGTGCTAATTTTTAAATTTGACAGCGCCTGTAAAGTTTTCTATCATCTCCAACCTTAATTTGATTTCATAACAACAGGTCATCATGAAACGTACTTTTCAACCCAGTAATTTAAAACGAAAGCGTGACCATGGTTTTAGAGCACGTATGGCTACAAAATCAGGTCGTTTGGTAATAAAACGACGTCGTGCAAAAGGACGAAAGAAACTGACAGCCTAAAGTGTATCGGTTTGATAAAATACGTCGGTTACGAAACAAAGAAGACTATGAGTCGGTGTTTAAACGAGGAAACAAAACATCAACTTCTGAGTTTGTTGTTTTACATCAGCGAACCACGTTGAAAACTGCTCGCTTAGGGTTTGCTATATCAAAAAAAGCGATACCAAAAGCGCATCAGCGCAATCGGATTAAACGTTTGCTTCGCGAAAGTTTTCGTAAACAGACTTTGCCGCCGGTTGATGTAGTGTTTTTGGCAAAACAAGGGATAGATCTGAAAGGAAATAAGGTTTTATTTGAAAAACTGAGTGTAATATGGGACAAATTAGCCGTACTTTACGAAAAATAGTTTGTAGTCC
>Ga0155617_1083_pt2 | contig 9224 bp, 5 predicted proteins | sample RifCSPhighO2_12_FD_107274 | JGI IMG/M metagenome (GOLD analysis project Ga0155617, IMG submission 107274) | Legionellales bacterium RIFCSPHIGHO2_12_FULL_42_9
TTATATACGAGCTTGGTAATCAATTTGATATATGTAATTTCTAGTGGATTATAAACTTTGTTAAAAGCACGGAAAAATAGATTTTTTTCTTTATTAGGATCTAACGGTTTTAACCAAAGCGCACATTGTGTTGGTTTTAATGTCATAGCGTTGATAGCGCTAATAAACGCTGTTGCTGCAATGACTAAGGCAAATTGAGAATACATCGCCCCGGTTAAGCCTGGCATAAAGCCCGCTGGCACAAATACCGCCATTAATACCAGTGTAATGCCAATAATCGGGCCAAACAATTCTTGCATGGCTTGAATCGAAGCGAGTTTCGGCGCCACACCACGTTCAATGTATTGCGACACCCCTTCTACAATTACAATCGCATCATCAACCACAATTCCAATCGCCAATACCAATGCAAACAAAGTTAACAAGTTGATACTAAATCCCAAAATTAATAAGGCAATAAACGCACCGATTATGGTAACCGGTACAGTGGTTGCTGGAACCAGCGTGGCGCGAAAATTTTGCAAGAAAACCAGAATTACAATCAAGACTAATATGCCGGCTTCAAATAATGTTTTATATACTTCAGTTACGGATGCTTTGACAAATATAGTTGTGTCAAATGGAATTGAATATTGTAATCCTGGGGGGAATTTCGTGGCCATTTTTGCGACCATCTTGCGCACTTCATCGGCAACTTGGAGCGCGTTAGCTCCTGGTAACTGATAAATACCGATTGCCGCCGCTGGCTTGTTATTTAATTCAGACATTTGATTATAGTTAGAAGAGCCAAGCTCCACATATCCAACATCGCTAATCCGAACAACTTGGGCCGCGCTGCTGGCTTTGGCATTTTGATCGGCTTTTGCAGATCTGGTTTTAATTATGATATCGGCAAATTCATCTGGATTTGCTAATTGCCCAGGGACGTTCACTGTCAATTGATAAGGTTGAGATCCTGCTGTCGGCGGTGATGCAACTTGACCGGCGATTATTTCTTTATTTTGATGACGAATGGCCTGGAGAACATCGCTTGGGTTTAATGAAAATGCAAACATTTTTTTAGGATCGAGCCAGATCCGCATAGCATACGCGCCAGATCCAAAAATCACTACATTGCCAACACCAGGAATGCGTTCCAATTCATTTTGCATATTAATTGTTGCATAATTATTTAAAAATAAACCATCATATTCTCCATTTTCAGCGGTCAGGGCAATAAATTGCAAGATGGCTGTAGATTTTTGTTGAACTAAAACACCTTGTTGTTGCACAGCCTGGGGTAATTGAGCTATAGCAGCTTGGACGCGGTTTTGCACTAACATTTGCGCAAAATTCAAATCCATTCCAATTGCAAAGGTTACGATTAAAGTATAATTTCCACTATTAGTACTTGTTGATTGCATATATAGCATATTTTCCACGCCATTGACTTGTTGCTCTATAGGAAGCGCGACTGTTTTAATCAATGTTTCCGCATCGGCGCCAGGAAATGACGTGGTAACTTGAATTGTTGGCGGTATCATGGCAGGATATTGCGATACTGGCAAAATTGCGATAGCAATTGCCCCAATGAGAACTAAGAGCAACGCTATAACATTGGACAATATAGGACGTTCAATAAAAAATTCTGAAATCATTATTCGCGCTTCTCATTCATAATTACGGCAACCTTGTGCCCAGGAATGGCATTCTGTAATCCGGACACAATCACTCTATCCCTGGCTTCCAGCCCCTTGACAATCGCAAGCTGATTTTGTTCAACACCACCGATAATCACTCGCCTGGTGGCGACAATATTGTTTGGATCCACAACCATTAAATACGATCCTCTTTGATCATTTTGCACTGCATAATCCGGAACGGTTAACCGTAACGTAGGGGCTGTTATGGGTATGCGCACTTGTACAAATAATCCTGGTAATAGAATGTATTTTCGATTTTTTAATAAAGCGCGAAATTCTATAGTTCCAGTGGATGCATTCAAGCCAGTATTGATAAAATCCAAATATCCTTGATGATGGAATCCGGTTTCATTTTGCATTGCAACATAAACCGGTACTTTATGAATATCATCAGGTTTAAATTCTTTACTTTTAACTAGATGCCGTAATTTGATTAAATCAATTTCATTAAGATTGAAATATACATATATAGGATCTATTTGCTCGATAGTTGCTAAATTTGTTGCTACACCATTGCCAACCAAATTACCAATATCCACTAGATGCCGTCCTATCCGTCCGACAAATGGAGCATTTATATGAGTATAACTATAGTTAATCTTGGCTATTTCTGCATTCGCCACAGCTTTGGCGATTTCTGCTGTTGATTCTTTAGATTTTGCCAGCCATTTTTCTACATTATTTAAAGAAGTAGCATTTTGTTTATACATTCTTTGTTGACGTGTATATTCAGCACTATCATAAGCGTAAATTGCCTTTTGCGCGTCCACAGCGGCAATAGCTCCGTTTAGCTGCTCAATGTATGGTAATGGTTCAATAATAAACAGTTCTCGTCCTTTCTGTACAACGGTTCCATCAATAAATTCAATCGCTTCGAGGTATCCTTCAATACGCGCAACTAGATCAACAGATTGGTAGGCAACTGTATTGCCAGTTTTGGTGATATATTCCGTCATTTTTAACAATTGTGGTTGCTGGACCACAACAATTGACAATGAAGGTTCTGGAATGGTTGGTTTCTTGGTGGACTTAATTACTAATAGCAACATAAGCGCCACCGCAATGATTATTTTTATATTTAAGCGTTTAAATAAATTCATATACATCACCAATTAGGTAAATAACGATTCTTAATGCTTTGTTGTTTAGTTATAGGTGGTTTATGATTTTGTTGTTGCAGCAACGTTCCCCAATAGGTTCGTGCCGCCATATCTTTTTTGATATGTGCTGGAACAACATCATTACAACCACGAACTTGCCAACCACCACCCAATGCGCGATACAAAGCAACCAATGCTTTAGGGATATCACCCTTTCTTTGAGTTAATGATAATTGTACTCTAAGCTGTTGTCGTTCTGAATTAAGCACGGGGGTGTAATCTGATTCACCCTCTTTATAACGGATCATAGCGAGTTGCGTCGATTTAATCGCAGCTTGGCTAGCCACCATTAGATAATGCTCCGATTTTCGCGCCTCTATCACCCGTGTAATATTATCTTGCACTTCCTTTTGTGCCTGCAGAACTAAATTCAAATATTGTAACAGCGCTTCTTGAAATACCGCATCTTGAATCCTTACCGCGTTCGTTAGTTGACCATAATTTAAAATCGGCCAATTAAATGCAGGCCCACTGGTTGTGGTTCGACTCGACCAATTAAACAGATCATTTAGAGATGATGCGCCAATATTGTTAGAGGCAAGCGCGAATGTACCTGTTAAAGAAAAGGCTGGATATAGATTGGCCTTGGTTGCGCCAATCGCTTCTGCCTGAGCAATAGCTGCCATCCGTGCTTGATAAATGTCTGGACGCTTTGCAATGGTTTCTTTGGGAATCCCAATAACAACAGCTTCCTGGGTGTGTGGAATGCCTTTTTTTGGAATTAATAAACCATTGACCTGATCTGGAGTGGTGCCTAGTAACACCGCCAGGGTGTCTTTTTCACGTTGTAGAATGCTGATGAATTCCGGCAAGGTAGATTGTGTTTGCGCTAATTCGGTTTGTGATTGTTCTACATCTAATAAACTAATTTGCCCTGCATTAAAACGTGCTTGCGAAAGTTTGAAAGCTGTTGTTTGAATTCGAATATTGGCTTGTGTAACTGCAATGAATTCTTCTGTGGTCCGAATATTTATGTAAGCGGTAGCTATATCGGAGGTTAAACTCACTAATGCGCTATCATACGCTGCATATGAGGCCAAAAAAGCAGCATTATTAGAAAGAATTGCCCGGCGGTATTTACCCCAAAAATCGAGTTCCCAAGTAGCATTTGCGCCTAATAAAGCGGTATCAAAATAAGTTGGCAATACACTTTGCAATGACGTACCCCCTATACGATTATCAGTAAAATTACCAATTAAATTTTGTTGTTGTGGATACAATTCGCCTACAGTTTGCGCGAGTTGCGCTCTGGCTTGCAAAACGCGCACCCCTGCGCTTTGAAGATTTAGATTGTTTTTATATCCATAATAGATTAGAGCGGTTAATATCGGATCATGAAATACATTCCACCAGTTGGCATTTTCTATATGGCGCGTACGAATTGCCTTGCCTTTGTATAGCCAGTTAGCTGCAATTTTTTTTGGTGGTTCGTGATAATTAGGGCCAACCATGCACGCGCTAATCAACAAACACGCTATTAAAGTGACGATGTTAAACACTTCATTGGATAACGCTCGCATAATCACCACACTCCGTCATAATCTTAATAGTCTATACTATAATTAGTAGATATATGCCAAAGGGTAAAGGATAGGTAATGGATACTCAGGATTTTTTAGACAATTATAGTAAGCGCTATATAGACAACAAAGCCGAGGAATTTAGTCTTCAAGAATATTTAGATTTGTGTCGCACAGATCCAGTCGCTTATGTAAATTCAGCCGAACGTTTATTGATGGCAATTGGCCAAGCAGATTTGTTGGATACGCGTCACGATCCTATATTGTCACGCGTATTCTCGAATAAAATTATTCCATATTATGCAGTTTTTAAAGAATTTTACGGACTAGAGGAACCGATAGAACAAATAGTTGGTTTTTTAAAACATGCCGCGCAAGGACTAGAAGAAACCAAACAGATTCTGTATTTGTTGGGACCCGTGGGTGGTGGCAAGTCATCTATAGCTGAAAAATTGAAAGATCTAATGCAAAAACAACCGTTTTATGCGATTAAAAATTCGCCTATATTTGAAGCCCCGTTATCTTTGTTTGATCCTGTTGAAGATGGCGCTTTGCTTGAAGAGCGTTATGGCATTCCTAGACGTTATTTGCATCATATTTTATCTCCATGGGCTGTAAAAAGACTGCATGAATTTAATGGCGATCTCAATAAGTTTCGCGTGGTTAAATTATACCCATCGCGATTGCAACAGATTGCGATTGCTAAAACCGAGCCTGGAGATGAAAACAATCAAGATATTTCTGCATTAGTCGGTAAAATCGATATTCGTAAACTTGAGGAATTTGCGCAAAATGATCCAGATGCTTATAGTTATTCTGGTGGATTATGTCGTGCGAATCGTGGTTTGCTCGAATTTGTAGAAATGTTTAAAGCACCGATTAAAGTTTTACATCCATTGCTCACTGCAACTCAAGAAGGAAATTATAATGCTACCGAAGGTCTATCAGCCATCCCTTTTGAAGGGATAATTTTAGCACATTCTAATGAAGCTGAATGGCAAAATTTCCGTAACAATAAAAATAATGAAGCGTTTATAGATCGAATAAATATTGTAAAAGTTCCTTATTGCTTGCGTATTTCAGAAGAAATTAAAATTTATAATAAATTATTAATTAATAGTTCATTGACCAATGCGTATTGCGCCCCAGGTACACTCGAGATGTTGGCGCAATTTTCGATTTTAACTCGGGTCAAGGAGCCGCAAAATTCCAGTATTTACTCTAAGATTCGAGTGTATAATGGCGAAAGTCTTAAAGATATTGATCCTAAAGCTAAATCATATCAAGAATATCGTGACTTTGCAGGTGTTGACGAAGGTATGAATGGAATTTCCACGCGCTTTTCTTTTAAAATTTTATCAAAGGTTTTTAACTTCGATCATACTGAAATTGCCGCTAATCCAGTGCATTTGTTGTATGTGCTTGAACGCCAAATTGCTCAAGAACAATTTCCTGAAGCACAACAAGAAAAATACCTGGCTTTCCTTAAAGAATATCTTTCACCTAAATATGTTGAATTTATTGGCAAAGAAATCCAGACCGCTTATTTGGAATCTTATTCAGAATACGGTCAGAATATTTTTGATCGTTATATCACTTACGCGGATTTTTGGATTCAAGATCAAGATTATCGCGATCCAGACACCGGTGAAATTCTTGATCGTTCATTATTGAATTTAGAATTAGAAAAAATTGAAAAACCTGCGGGAATTTCTAATCCCAAGGATTTTCGCAATGAAGTGGTGAATTTCGTATTACGTGCCCGCGCCAATAATCATGGCAAAAATCCTTTATGGAATAGCTATGAAAAATTAAGAAGCGTAATTGAAAAGAAAATGTTTACTAATACTGAAGATTTATTGCCCGTTATCTCATTTAATGCCAAATCATCTGAGGATGATAAAAAGAAGCATGAAGAATTTATCTTGCGAATGGTTGACAAAGGGTATACGCGTAAGCAAGTGCGGTTATTGTGCGAATGGTATTTAAGAGTTCGTAAATCACAATAATTAAACCCGATGCAATAGGATGGCGGCTATGGCACAAATTATCGATCGACGTCAAAATGATAGTAAAAAAAACTTGGTTAATCGACAACGATTTTTAAGACGTTACCGAGCGCACATTAAGCAAGCGGTCTCAGACAGCATAAGTAAACGCGGGATCGCTGAAATTGACACTGATGAGCAGATCAATATTCCAGCCAAAGATACTTCAGAGCCACATTTTCAATTTGATAATGGCGGTTTTGTGGAGCGTGTTTTTCCAGGTAATAATCATTTTGTTACCGGAGATCGCATTCCCCGCCCGGACACTTCTGGATCGAATGGAGCAGCTGGCTCTGCAACTAATCAATCAGTGGTTGGCGAGGATGATTTTGTTTTTACTTTATCCAAGGAAGAATTTCTCGAACTGTATTTTGAAGATCTTGAACTGCCAGATTTAATTCGCAAAGAATTGGCACTCACCATGAGTTATAAAATTGTACGCACTGGGATAACTACTAGTGGTAATCCTACCAATATGAATATAGTACGTTCAATGCGCCAAGCAGCTAGTAGACGTATTGCATTGGGAACCGGCACGAAACGTAAATTACACCAAGCGCAACTGGATTATCTTATGCGTGTACTGTTGTTATGTTTTGCGGGTTTATATTCAGATATTGATCAACAAGGATTGCTAATTTTAACCCAAAGAATTGCTTATTTGCAAAAGAAGAGACATGCATTGCCATTTCTTGATACTTTGGATCTGCGATATAATAATCATCTACAAGTGCAAACCCCAACAACGACAGCGGTAATGTTCTGCATTATGGATGTCTCGGGTTCAATGGATGCGGCAAAGAAAGATATTGCCAAACGATTCTTTATCCTACTGTACCTTTTTTTAACTAAAAATTACACTAAAATTGAACTAGTTTTCATCCGTCATCATACATCTGCCAAAGAAGTAACCGAAGATGATTTTTTTTATTCTCGTGAAACCGGCGGGACAGTGGTGTCGAGTGCACTGGAATTATTGTACGCTACTATTATTGCGCGATATCCTGTTGGATCATGGAATATTTACGTAGCCCAGGCTTCCGATGGAGATAATTGGAATGCCGACTCTCCGTATTGCCAAGAATTATTGCACAATAAGATTATGCCATTATTACAGTATTTTGCATATATTGAAATTATGCCGCGGCATCATCAGAGTTTATGGGATGTTTATCAACAAGTTAATCAACAACATCGTAATTTTGCCATCCAAAATATAGATAATGTCAATGACATTTACTCGGTATTTCGTGAATTATTTAAAAAGAAGCAAACCATATGAGCATGAAATCTCTGGTTAAACCGCTATCAACTGGAGCTGATTGGACTCTAGAGTTATTATATGCATATGATCGAGAAATCAGTCGTATCGCGCATGATTTTAGATTAGATACTTATCCGAATCAGATCGAAGTTATTAATGCGGAACAGATGTTAGATGCATATGCGGCTGTTGGCATGCCGATTGGTTATCATCATTGGTCATTTGGGAAGCATTTTGTTGGTATTGAGAAAAACTACAAACGCGGATATATGGGATTGGCGTATGAATTGGTCATTAATTCAAATCCATGTATATCTTATTTAATGGAAGAAAATACTATGGCGATGCAGGCGCTGGTGATTGCGCATGCGTGTTACGGGCATAATTCGTTTTTTAAAGGCAATTATTTATTTAAAATGTGGACCGCAGCAGATGCAATCATTGATTATATGGTATTTGCAAAGAATTATATTGCAGAGTGCGAGGAACGTTATGGAATCGACGCGGTTGAAGCACTGCTTGATTCGTGCCACGTTTTAATGAATTATGGGGTTGATCGTTATAAACACCCAACTGCATTATCTTTAAATGCAGAAAAAATTCGACAACAAAATCGCGAAATTTACTTACAATCTCAAATAGATGAGTTATGGCGCAAGACAGTTGCGCGGACCAATCCACGTGCCATGTCTGAGAATATTGACCATTTTCCAGCAGAGCCACAGGAAAATATTTTGTCCTTTATTGAACAAAATGCGCCGTTATTAAAACCATGGCAACGCGAAATTATTCATATAGTACGCAACATGTCTCAATATTTCTACCCACAAAAACAAACTAAAGTTATGAACGAAGGTTGGGCGTGTTTTTGGCATTATACAATCTTACATGCATTATATGATGAAGGTTTGGTTACCGATGAATTTATGCTGGAGATCTTGCAGATCCATACAAATGTGATCTTGCAACCAGCATATGATTCCAAGGAATACACTGGAATTAATCCGTATACTTTGGGATATAATATGATGCAAGATATTCGGCGTATTTGCGAAAACCCCTCAGCAGAAGATCTGCAATGGTTTCCTTATTTAGCGCATACCGATTGGTATTCAAGCCTTGATAAGGCTATGCGTGATTTTAAAGATGAAAGTTTTATTGCTCAATATTTATCGCCTAAACTAATTCGCGAATTGAAGTTCTTTCAAGTTATTGATGATGATCAAAAAGAAGAGTTAATAATTGGCGCTATTCACGATGACATGGGATATCAAATTATACGTGACAGCCTCGCCAGGCAATATAATTTAGGTCATTTAGAACCGGATATTCAAGTCTGCACGGTAGAGTTAGACGGAGATAGGACTTTGGTTTTACATTATACACAACATAATCGCATTCCATTATCCAAGCATACCCGCGATATATTGAAACATTTACATATATTATGGCAATTTCCAATTAAATTGTGCGTCATGGATGTGCATGGAAGCATTAATATGGAGTACAGTTTTCCCTAATGTTAATACTTCTGTTGGAGCAAAGTAGAA
>Ga0155617_1033_pt1 | contig 9179 bp, 10 predicted proteins | sample RifCSPhighO2_12_FD_107274 | JGI IMG/M metagenome (GOLD analysis project Ga0155617, IMG submission 107274) | Legionellales bacterium RIFCSPHIGHO2_12_FULL_42_9
GCAAAAAAGTGTGTCAAGTAAAATTTACATTTTTTTTGGATTTTTTTTAAATTACGCATGTTTGCCGAAGGGGCACCGATTACTGGCATGACTGGCAGCGGCAAATCGTTTCTTACCCAACTATTAATGCTGAATGTCTTATTCAATGGTGGCGATATTTTCATCATTGATATAGGCGGTAGTTACCGCAAACTCTGCCAACTATTAGGTGGAACTTATTTAGAATACGATAATTTAGCTATGAATCCATTCACGCATGTGACGAATATTTATAGTGAATTGGATGATATTTTGTCTTTATTTGAATTGTTAGCTTGTCCACGAGCTAAAGCATCTGACGATGACATGGGCACATTACGTGAAGGTATTTTGCAAGCCTTTGCTAAACAAGGCAATCAGACTTTAATTGATGATGTGAAGCAATCATTGTTGTATTTGTATCAACAAGATAAAGAAACCTATCCAACTGCCAGTATTTTAGCAAAAAATCTACAACGCTATTGCGCGGAATCAGAACACGGAAAAGCGTTTAATGCGCCATCGCAATTAGATCCAGATGCGCGTGTCATTGTGGTTGATTTAAAACAAATTGAAGATAATAGCGCCATTCGATCACCGGTATTGCTCGCGGTGATTTCGCAATTTCAACGCCGTATGTTTAATTCCGATCGCAATAAGCAAAAGATGTGCATCATTGATGAAGCATGGAAGTTTTTTACGGGGGATGCAGTTGCTGCTGAATTTATTAATAAAGGCTTTCGCACCGGTCGCCGCCATAAAGCCTCTTTTGTAACCATAACCCAAGGTATTGCTGATTATTATAAATTTGATGAAGCCCGCGCAGCTTGGGAAAATTCATCACTTAAATTAATTTTGTTGCAAGATAAATCTTCACTGACCGAACATCAAAAAGTCCATAAAACCTTTGATGACTACGAATTTAATTTGCTCACCAAATTTCCGAATGCCAAAGATGCAGGCTATTCGCAAGTATTAGTCAAAGCTAATGGTATTAGTTCATTTCATCGTTTGTTTGTCGATCCGTTTACCACGGTAATGCTGTCTTCTGATGGTAATGATTATCAAGCGGTGTTGGATTATGCAAAAACTATGCCGTTTCTTAAAGCTGTAGAACGTGTTGCAAGAGAACGTTATGGAGCACGTTATGCATAAAGTGATTTTATTATTGATGGTCTCTCAAGCAGTTTTTAGTGCCAATTTAGGTAATTATGGCGATTTATTTCCGGTGATTGAAATCGATATTCGTGAAATTATTGCGCAACGTTTAAAAGCTATGGAAATTACCGGTGAACTAGCCGCTCATCAACAGGAATCAATTGAAAGAATTAGCCAGCATGCTATACGGCCTGCGCCATTGAATTTACCGACGACTAATCAACCAACAGTTTTTTATATCGATCCAAGTATTACGGTGCAAAAAGATATTGTAACTCCAAACGGTCTTGTTGTGGCTAGAGCTGGCCAGATAATTAACCCATTTACTCGTGTGAATTACCGCAAATCCTTAATTTTTTTCAATGCGGACGATCCTCGGCAAATTAAATGGATCAAGTCACATTATTACCCACGTAGAAAGTTAATTTTAACTGGTGGAAACATTAAAGATATGGCAGAACAACTTGGGCGAATTTACTTGGCAATTTAACACTGGAATCAATTCATATTGGCTCGCTTCAACCTTTTATTGAGGGTAGACGAAAAGATGTGGTATCAACCAGAACCATTAATCATGGTTTAAAGATTGTACGTCGTATTCTTAATCTAGCCGCAAGTGAATGGATGGATGAGTATGGGTTTTAACCTGGTTGGCTAATGCTCCCAAGATTAAACTCTTGCCAGAGCATGATTTGCGCAAGCCTTACCCACTTAACTGGGATGAACAACACCAACTTTTTGATGAATTACCATTACATCTGAAAAAAATTGCTGAATTTGCTGTTAATACTGGATGTAGAGATCAAGAAATTTGCAGACTACGTTGGGAATGGGAAATAAAAATTCCTGAGTTGCGACATATTATGGTGTTTATCATCCCAGCTGAATCAGTAAAAAATGGTGAAGAACGATTGGTTGTTTGTAATGAGGCAGCGCAATTAGTTGTCAATGGTGAGCGTGGTAAGCATCCAACTCATGTATTCAGCTTTAGAGGCAGGCAATTAGCCAGGATTTTATCAACTGGTTGGCAGCAAGCTAGAATTAGGGCTGAATTACCACAAGTAAGAGTGCATGATTTGAAGCATACATTCGGTCGGCGTTTACGCGCAGCTGGGGTCAGTTTTGAAGATAGGCAGGATTTACTTGGTCATCGTTCTGGACGAATTACAACACACTATTCATCAGCTGAGTTGCAGAACCTTTTTGAAGCAGCTAATAAAGTTTGTGAAAAGCAAAAAAGTGGGGTTGTGTTAACACTATTGCGGCATACAAACTATAAAGCTAAACAAGTTGTAAGTGACGCTGCAAATGCAATTTCATTATGAAGTTTGCATGCAGGTCCCGAAGAAACCCCGAAGAGGGTTTTTAGGGATTAGGAAAATCAAGCGTAAGTTATTGATTATATTGGTGGGCCCACTAGGACTTGAACCTAGGACCAACGGATTATGAGTCCGCTGCTCTAACCAACTGAGCTATGGGCCCATTCAAATTTGTATAAGATTAATCACTATATAAAATTGGATGGATGCTCTAATTTATATATGAATCCATTCTACTAATTAAGTATATCAATAGTAAAGCTATAATTTCTTAAATTATAGTGGGCCCATAAAATTGGATAATAAAGTCTGGTTATCGAAATAACCAGACTTAGTAGGGCACTGCTTTAATGTTTTTGCTTGTATTCTGCCAACTGACTGGTAAAATCATTATTTTTAATACTTGATAAGGATCTTGAATAAGATGATACAGTATTTATTAAGCAACAAAATCAAATTAATGGATTATGAATGTGTTGTGCTGGGATTTTGTGATAACACCGACTTTACATCAGTGCTTCAATCGAGCGCAAACACAGTCATCGAGCAAATCAACCGATTACGTAAAAAATGTCTTGCGGCTGGTGATTGGACGTTCCAATCAGAAAGCGATCATAATAGCTTGTTAATATTTAATTGTGGCAATGCTTCTGAATTTAATGAATTTTTATTCAACAAATATTTGACTGAAATCATGCAATTCTTATTGAAACAAAAAATCAAAACTACACAAATTTACCTGCCATTATTGCCTAAGTATTCTACAGATTGGCACGTCAAACAAATGTTATTGAAATTTGACGCGCAATGCTATTGTTTTAATGAATTTAAAACCCAAAATAAGCCAACTTCATCCTTAAAAATCGGGGATTTTTGTATTCCGAACGCTAGCCAAAAAACACTTGAATTCGCTATAGCAAGTGCTTCCGGGATTTCGTTAACACGATGGCTTGCTGACTTACCGGCAAACCGTTGTACTCCAAGTTTTTTGGCAAATACGGCAATGAATTTAGCCAACCAACATCCATCATCAATTACGACTAAAGTCATGTATCTAGACGAAATTAAACAATTAGGCATGGGAGCTTTTCTCGCTGTTGCCCAAGGTAGCAATGAACCGCCATGTTTTATCGAGCTGGCCTATAAAGGCGCGGCTGCGGGAATTGCTCCAGTGGTTTTAGTTGGCAAAGGCATTACGTTTGATTCAGGCGGCATATCAATTAAACCATCATTATCTATGGAGGAGATGAAATATGATATGGCGGGGGCTGCTAGTGTATTAGGGGTTATCAAAGCGTGCGCATTATTAAAATTGCCTATCAATGTAATCGGACTAATTCCAAGTACCGAAAATATGCCTAGTGGCACAGCTATTAAACCAGGGGATGTAGTCACCAGCATGTCTGGGCAAACAATCGAAATAGTTAACACTGATGCTGAAGGCAGATTAATACTTGCGGATGCATTAACTTATGCTGAACGTTATCATCCAAAATTTGTTGTTGATTTGGCGACTTTAACTGGCGCAGTAGTTATTGCTCTGGGATATGTTATGACGGGTTTTATGACCACAGATTCTGAATTGGCAAAACTCATTACGCAAGCTTCATGTGATAGCGGAGATAAAGTTTGGCAGTTGCCATTAGATAATGGTTATAATGAACTAATCGAAAGTACTGTAGCCGATGTGATGAATGTAGGCGCAGATCGTTCCGCTGGCAGTATTAGCGCGGCCGCTTTTTTAGCGTTATTTGCGAAAAAATATCGTTGGGCGCATTTTGATATTGCTGGTACTGCTTGGATTTCTGGTAGAAAACGGCAAGCAACTGGGAGACCTGTTTCCTTATTGATAGAATTACTGGCTAATGTCGCCCAACAGTAATTGCCCGTCTCAATATATCTACAATTGTATCAGTGGCATTGGTATAACCTAAGGCATTAATTTTATCTTGTATAATCTTGGTTTGATTTAATAGATTAATTAATGCCGTCAATAAAACCTCTTCAGTTAATTGCTCTTCTTGAATAACAGTGCTGACACCTTGGGTGGCAAAATAATTGGCATTTTGGATTTGATCGCCACGACTGATAGTTATTGGTAGAGGAATTAAAATATGCGGTTTTTTGAGTGCTAGAATTTCATAAATTGTATTAGCCCCAGCACGTGAAACGATTATGTCGCTGGCGGCAAAAATATGCGGCAATTCCGAGGTTGCATATTCAATTTGAAAATAACCTGGTATATTTTTTAAATTTAAGTCCAGTTTCCCCTGGCCGCATATATGAAAAATTTGTAATTTTTCAGTTAATTTAGGTAATGATTTTCTAATTATTTGATTGATTACCGCAGATCCCTGGCTACCGCCAATTACTAGTAAACACGGTTTATCCTTTGTAAAATCACACAACGCTAATCCTTGATCACGCTTACCATTAAGAATTTCTTTACGCAATGGAGTGCCGGTAATTATGATTTTGTTGGAATTTTTAAAATATTTTTTGGCGGCCGCAAAAGTGACGCAAATATTGCGTACAAATGGATAACTAATCCTATTAGCCAACCCCGGCGTGAGATCTGATTCATGCGCCACAATTGGAATTTTGCGCAACCATGCCGCAAAGACCACCGGGAAGGCAACAAACCCCCCTTTTGAGAAAATAATATCAGGCTTTAAGGTATATAACAGCGCATATGCCTGGCAAATACCCTGCATGATTCTAAATGGATCTATGAAATTTTGCCAACTAAAGTAACGACGCAATTTGCCGGTATTGATTATATGGTACCTGACATTTATAGATTGAATTATATTTTTTTCTGGACCATTTTTAGATCCAATATAATCTATCTCCCAACCTAAAGATTGTAATTTCTCAATCAAAGCCAAATTTGGCGTAACATGCCCTGCCGTTCCTCCGCCAGTCAATACTATGCGTCTTTTCATCAGACATCACCCTGCCCTTCAATTAACAAACTCAAATCAATTGCGCGCACTGATTTTGTAAGGTCGCCAATCGCAATCCAATGAATTCCGGTGGCAGCAAATGCAGCGATATTCATGAGATTGATCCCTCCTGACGCTTCTAATTCATAATTGTAATTAGTATTCATGCTAATAGCTTGTTGTATATCATAAATACTAAAATTATCTAGTAGAATGCGATCTGGCTTAGAACGCATTGCTTCATCAAATTCGGTTAAATTTTGCACTTCAATTTCTAAAAATAGTTTAGAATTTGCTTTGCGCGCACGGAGCACGGCATTTGTTATAGAGCCACATGCTTGGATATGATTTTCTTTAATCAGATATGCATCATATAATCCAAAACGATGGTTATATCCGCCAGCACAAGCAACAGCATATTTTTGCGCCAAACGTAAGCCGGGTAATGTTTTTCTAGTATCTAATATTTTGGTTGAAGTGCCTTGAATTATTTGTATATAGGAATATGTTTTGGTTGCAGTGCCTGATAATGTTTGTAAAAAATTTAAAGCAGTGCGTTCCGCGGTTAAAACATCCTTGGCATCTCCGTATATTTTACATAAAATAGTTGGCCCGGCAATCCAAGAGCCCTCTTGCACCAACCACTCTAAAGTTATTCCTGGATTGATAGTTTTAAAAACCGCAGTGCACCACTGAATACCACAGACAAGCAATGGTTCGCGTGTAATAATTGTAGCATAAGCTTTAATGTTAGCTGAGATCAAAGCGCTACTAACATCTCCGCTACCCAAATCTTCTTTCAACGCTATAATAACATCTGCTAATATATCAAGCTGTTTAGGATGCATTTGAACCTCATGAAAAATGGATTTACATTGATTGAAATTATGATAACATTGGTAATAATTGGTCTATTGGCTAGCATGGCCTATCCAAGCTATATTACGTATATCACGCATATTCGACGCCACGCAGGCCAAATTGAATTATTTAATTTGGCCAATAAATTAGAAGAGCATTATATGCGAAAACGAACATATAAGACAGCCGATATCAATCTCATACAATCTATCGCCACTCAGTGGTATACTTTTAATATTGTACAACAAACTACTACTACCTATTTACTTCAAGCCACTCCTAAAAATTTTCAAGCAATTAATGATATAAATTGTCAAAGCCTAACGCTAAATCATCAAGGTAAAAAAAACATTACCAATGGTCCATATGGATCTCCGAGATGGCTTGCCGAACAGTGCTGGGATATAGTATAATCTGGTTACATTGCACCTAATTTTAGACAAACCACTATGCCGGAAAATATAGAAGAATATTTAAAAAGCGAAGAAGGTAAAAAACTCTTAGCTGAAATTAATGATATTTTAAAGACAGAGGCAGAGAACATTGAGAGGAAGATTGAGTCTCAAGAGCGTATCGATATTCATAAAAGCATAGAGTCATTATTGTTGAACGCAGTTACAAGTAAAGCTGAAGAAGAAAAAAAACATCTACAAGAAGCAACTGAAAGATTTATCGAAGAAGAAGAACAGCCGCATGAATCCAAGGAAGAGGAAGAGGAAGAGGAAGAGGAGGAGGAGGAGCGGTATGCAGAAAATGATTACGAAAACGCTGCGGAATTACTCAAAGAAATTAAAGATAGTAAGGAAATTAAAGATAGTAAGGAAATTGAAGATCCAAATAATCGTTTAGATGAGGTATCTAAAAAAATAGAAGAAAAATTACAAACATTTGGCGCAAGAAAATTATCAAAACCAAATTCAACCAACACACCAGGGGATTGTACGATAAATGATGTGGATTTTAATAATCGTTCTGGCAAAGCCCAAGAAAAATCAACAGAATTAGAAAAGATTGCCGAAAGAACATTTAGCAGATAATTATGCAACGAGCTTGCAAAGTAGAGCCGATCAATATTTGCGATTTTAGGGCGTGTTTACAATTCATCCCCACCGCCTACGTGCCGCGGCTTGTCCGCTTCATTCCCACCGCCTACGTGCCGCGGCTTGTCCGCGGCATCCAGGAGATAGTCAGGCTAAAAGTGTACTGAATTCATCCCCACACCGCCGACGTCCCGCGGCTTGTCCGCGGGATCCAGGGAACTTAAGCAAGATGAAGATTTATTGATTACACTTAACTCAATCTGGATCCCGCGGACAAGCCGCGGGACGTCGGAATTTGACCGGATCCAGCGGACAAGCCGCGGCACGTAGGCGGTGGGGATGAATTGTAAACACGCCCTAATTTTTCCTTAAGTTTTATGAATTAGACTATAGATATATGACTATTGATTTAGGAGGTAAGTAGCATGCAAACTAAACCACTATCCCCACTCTCTCCAGAAGTTACAGAAACAAATTTGCAAGGATTATTAGCTCTCTATAATTCAAAGTACCAGACATCATCCGACGAAACGGTTATCAAGTTGTTAACTGAACTTAATAATAGAGCAGCATTAGATCAAATCCCATTAACGGTACAAAGTGAAGCGGTAATTAATTTGTTGCTGACGCAAGTTAACGCTAAAAAAAGCGCAAACGAGATTTATGTAAATATAACAAAACAACTTATAAAAGAAACGTCGATAAATCAAGCAAAAACCGCGGCCGCGGGTACTACCTTTGATTCGAAATCTTTGCATGAACGACAGGATAATTTATCTTGCTGGCTGCAAGATCATGATCTTACACGTTTCATGCCAAGATCTTCAGGCGATATTGAAGTTTTAACATCGCAATATTCAAACAACCTCGTGCAAGATGGAATTAACCAAGCTTTAAACAATTCAAAAATAAAACATATTATTATTCCTGTTGTTGCGAATAATCATTATAGAGCGTTGTATATAACAAAACCTGATGTTCTTGGTGGAGAATATAAGCTTGAAATTTTTGACTCTAAGGGTACAATAAGCGCTAAAAAAATTGAATCACAAGTACTCGCCAAGCTAAAAGAATGTGATATTGAAAATATAACCACACAATGTACGCAACCGAAAATTTTACAAGAAAAAGAAGATGGATACAGCTGCGGTGATTATATTTGTGCTAATAGCCACAAAAAAGTAAAAGAATTTGGAGCACTGCAGGCTGATTATAATCAGCAGTTAATTAGTAAGTTAGAAACAGAAGGAAATACTAGAAATGCGTTAAGAAAATCACTTATTGCTCTAAGTCAAGCGAATTCTCATGAAAATAAAAAAGATATAATAAACGCTACTACAGAGCGCGTAATCGAGTCACCAACATCACAGATTGATAATAATACCGATAATGTTCCTGGATTTACAGAAAGTGAGAATCGTATATTAAATGTCACAGCTGCAATACAAAAGGAAAGAAATGACTGCACTAAAAGTTATAGGAAAAATTTGATTGCTTTGATCAGACAATATAAAATTGGATTTCTTGCCACAGGGGGACTGGCAGAAGAACTGAAAAAAGACGAGGCACTTGCTATAAAATTACAGATAGAAGAATTTGAAACAGCAGGGTTAACACACAGCCCATAACTTATACAGTAATTCCAGTTCTAAACGTCGTCAAAGAGTCAGTTTGACGACGATTTCGCATTTAAAATTTCCAAATACGTGAGCTCAAACTGAATTGAAGTAAGGGCGTTGTTTCCAACCCCCCCCCAACGCGCCTACGCCCCGCGGCTTGTCCGCGGGGTCCGGTCGGCCTGAATCAACGGCAAATATCTTCATATAAATCACGCCACT
>Ga0155617_1202_pt1 | contig 9113 bp, 4 predicted proteins | sample RifCSPhighO2_12_FD_107274 | JGI IMG/M metagenome (GOLD analysis project Ga0155617, IMG submission 107274) | Legionellales bacterium RIFCSPHIGHO2_12_FULL_42_9
CGATCGTATTAATCACCTAGTTAAGAAAATTGTAGCGCCTCTGGGTGAAGAGCCTAGTCTGAAATCCTTGAATGAGTTGATGTCAACAATAGGCGTGGGAGGGGGGCGAAGTGCGACTAGCAAAGAGCTTAAACTAATCACCTCACTTACAGGTAGTACACGTGATTTGGCTGATGTTCTTAATCGAGTGGACGAGCAATTATTTAAAATAGACGAGCATTATACGTTCTCCATTGTACATCCCATGATATATGAGTTCGCGTTATTCATGGTGGAACTGATGGAGCAGCGCCCCTCTAAATTGGAGCAATTGCTGCCATTTTTTAATCCACAAGCATTGAATCAAGACCTTAACTCAGGCGCTACAGGATGGGCTGTGAGTAAGGCGCTCTTAGGTTATTCATATCTGTCGAAACTCGATGAAACGACTGCGCCAACCGATTTTCAATGTGAATTAATCACTTATTATAATGGTCGTGATGTCAATCACACGACTATTAATGGCGCTCTGTTTTATCAAGACTATTTTACCAATTTCTTTAATTTATTGACCTCACAATTGCCGCAGTATGTTCGTGATTCTCTGAATTCAGCCGCTGTCAACAGTGAACAAGCTCGTGTAAGACTTCTGCAACAATTGGTGGCCAATGAAACGGAAGCACTTCAACGCCTGATATATCGGCAACAAAATGAGCCTAATGCGTCAAAACAAGAGGGCATGCTGAAAATTAAAGCCGAAGTTTCAGATTTAACCACTCAAGATGCACTTCTGAAAGAAAATGTTCAATTAGATCAACGGGTTAATGCGATTAATGTCTTACAGCAACAACTTACTGAATTAGCCGTTTCTTATGAGACGCTGACGGTCAACGCGTTAGTCGAAAAATATGCGGCTCTAAAAGCACAATTGGCGGCAGATACTACTAATCGGTTTGATGTGGCTTATGCCAACGAGCCTTTGCCAGATATTGTTTTAGTGGTTGGCTCTGAGTCAGCGCCAAATGCTGTAACAATAGGCCCAATCAAGAAAGCCATCCTCAAATGTGTTGCACACGGTCAAGCCATTTTGCAAGAGCGCTTGGATTCTATTGCGGTAAGGCGCACATGGATTACTTATGCAATGCACCAACTCGAAGAGCAAGCTAATGAGGATAAGGCACTGAGCACAGAATTAGATGTTATTGAATATAATCAAGAAACTACACTCGAAACAATTAGTTCTCCCCCTCACTCCAGCGCTCAATCCATCACTGTGCTAATTGAAAAGGCTAGTGCGTGGAGTGAGCTTTTAGCACAAGAAAGGCAACAGTCACACTCTAAAATAATGGAGACCCAACAACAACTCAGTGTTGTGTTTCAGGCAACTCAAGCTGAATTATCGATTGATAATCAGAGTTTACGAGCGGATATCGAAAAAGCGATTGTTCAGTTAAGACAGGATGCGTTTGCAATTTACTCGCGCCATTCAGATTCTGCAGAGGAAGCACCTGGCAGCCACTATGAGTTTATCCAATTTTTAAATGCTCACCACCAGAACATACGATTGAAACATCACTCGATGGTTTCTGTCCACACTGCTAGTATCAACCGGGTGTCAGAAGAGCTAAAGGCTTACCTCCAAATTCAAGAGATATTGACGCGATCTAAAAAATCGATAATTCCATTTAAGGAAATTCATCAACACCCCTTTCTTAACAACGTTCCTAACAGCCAAAACACGGGGTTTCCTTTGCTTTTAGTTTTACTTGGGGCAGAGAAAGATATTGGGCCGTGGGAGGTTTATCGGCAGAGTCAAGAACAAAGTTCGTATCTTTCTTTTCTTCCGGCGAACCCTTTTAGAAAAGAATTTGAAGATCCAGAATTTCCATGCTGGCTTTCTAAATTAACTGAACTGCTTGATTTAAAAATTCGGTCTTTGCAAGTCACATTGCAACAGGAATCGGAGCCAGGGGAATCGTTTGTGAAATTGGCGTACGACATTGAAAGACTGCCAGAAATTACCCGTGAGTTTGACAGGAACCATCAGTTACTTTCGCAATTAACAGAATATGATAACGCGTTGAATTGTCAAAAAAAACATGAAGAGCTCGGAGAGATACTGAGAGAGCTTATTAAGGTTAGTCAAGAAGTTAATTTGGTTCGGGATCGAATTGGCCAATTTGAACAAAAAATGAATGAATCTATCGATCAACTTTATGAAGTGAATGAATTAATTAAACAAGTGAAACAGCAGTATTTGATGATTGAATCATTGGCGTTAAAATTGCAGATGTACACGCAAGATTTTTTGCAGCTCCAGCAGGATATCCAGATTGTTCTAGATGCCCAAACAGTAGAACTTCAACCTATCCTGGACTTAGGCCGCACTTTGTTACAGAACTATAATGCGAAATTGAACCAACAATTGCTTGCGGTTACCTTTAATGAGCAGCAAGCGACTGCTGCAGCGAATCAATTAAAATTAGCTGAGATCAATGCGCTATTGGCAAAGCAGGAGTTGGTTGAGTCGCTTGCACAGCTGCTGCAGGATAAAAACGACGAGCCTGCTTTTTTTGAACAAAAGAAGAAAGAGACAGTTTGGAAAGAGAGTACGAATACTCAATTATCACAACGCATCCAAGCGCGAATGGTTGCAGTGTTGGCATTATATGCTTTATTAGATGAAGAGCTTGAGCATTGTTTACCGAAAGAGGAGCTCAAAAACCAATTTATTGAAACGTTTAAACTTAAATTAGAACCCTATGAAAAATCGGGTGATAGTGAGGACATTCTTGCATACCTTAAATCGACTGTTCAACAATTTGAAGGTCAAGATTTTCAGGCAATGCTCTATAAGTCACTTAGTACACTGATGGATCTGGATTGTGAAATTCCTGCTAATTATTCCTTGCCTCCTGAAGAAGTGATATCACATGACGCCGATTGCCAAGTTCTGCAAGGAGCGCCGACAAAGTACAGTGACAGTATTTATGGGTTATATCAGCAAATTAGGCACATAACGAATTACGGTCAAAGCTTAGCTAAAGACTATAATCAAGACAGGCTGGCAGTTCAGCGGTTAGCAAAAAATCTCGAACACGATGTTGATCGTTTTGTAATCAAGAATAAAAATGCATCAAACGACCAAAAAACAGTGAATTTCCATCAGTTTAAAGAGCATTTTACCTATAGAATGCATAGCGAAGATAATGTGATGCGTCTTCATTCTAACTTTTGGACGCCACTTTTTGTGAATCTTCTCCTTGGGGTACTCACGGCAGGTACTGCTTTAGGTGTTAAATTAATTTATTCACTCATTGTTGAACGCAGAGCATCACCCCTGTTTTTTGATAGAACAGAAGGACAACAATCCATTGCGAGCATGAATAATACGGTAGATGATTTAGATCCCAAGATGAGCATGACGACCCTTGTTTAACCTATACTCCTCGCCTTTGAAGTTCTGGCTTTGTTGTGGGCTCATTTGTCATCGGTCATGTACAACCCCGTACACTCCCTCGACTCATTCGCCCACGCCTCGCCAGCTTCTTCAAATCCGAGGAGTATAGAAGTGCGGCACTACCCATGTTTTTCCGGTAAAAACAGCGCTAATATCCCTGCTAATACTAATCCAAGTGGAATAATGGTGAGTGCATGCTGATAATGTTGCAGTGACGCATTTGGTGTAATAGCATCGAGTTTATCAATAAACGCCCCTATAAGTGGTTGGATTAATGGACTTAATGTTGCCAAGGTATTGGTAAATCCAGTTGCAGTCGATTGTGCATCGATGGGTGCTAATTCATTAGCGACAGAGTAGGCCACCATGTAGCCACCACAACATAAACCAATCAAAAATAATAATAGTGCGCTCCCCATTATACTGTGCATTGGGCTATAGATTAGTATCAACAGTAACAGTGCAGTGATTAGCGAGGAGGCAATTAGTAATGGCTTTCGTTTTTGAAGCGTTCCAGATAAGTAGCCTAGTAATGGACAGCTTAAAGCCGCGCCTAAAAAAAGCATCGCATCCAGTTTACTGGCCATTTTTAAATTACAGAGTAATTTTAACTGCAAGAAGGGCACCGCCCACATTGCCGCAAATACGGTGATAATCGTAAAGCCCAGTGCTACAAAGAGACCATTGATCCACGCAATGGGATTGGCAATAATCAATAAGAGGTTTTGCAGGGTTGAGCGTTCTGTTGCTCTGGTGGCAGCGCCTCGATTTGGAATAAAGATCCAACAACTGGCTGCAATGATAAATCCTACAAAACCAGCGCCTTGCATAAAGACACGCCATCCCCAAAGGCTGACGAGATTGCCAAGACTAATCATACCCAACATGGTGATTAAAAAGCCGAGCGTTTCTGATAAACCGATCATGAATGTAAACTGTTTTATCGGGTAATGTTGGCGCAAAACTTGTGAGACGCCGATAAAAGCGAAGGAAGAGCCCGTGCCGATGATTAAGCGAGTGACTATTAATTGAGTGACAGTATGACTTTCTGCAAATAAAAAACAACCAATGCCGCAAAGAATGGCGCTTTTTGTTAATAAATGTCGAGTGCTTTTATTATCAAACAATATACCTACTGGAATTTGCATGCTGGTATAGACATAATAAAAAGAGCTGCTTAATAGTCCAGTGATTAAGGCGCTCAATTTCATTTCAGTCATGATACTATAAATAATGACGCCCGACGATAATTGTAAAAAAAACTGAAACAAAACAAACGAAACGCTTACCAACCAAATAGTTAGGCGAGAAGCGGTCGATGATGATGTCTTGAAAAAGCGCATTAGTTTGATTTTGAATAATCGAAATTGATTGACTATAACGTGTAAGTAAAGACAGAGGCAACTACAATCGCCTGGTATTGGCGATCTATTAATCCGTTGTTGTAACAAAGTTTGTTTCCCAACATCAAGGAATAAACCCATGACGCGGTCGGCTAAAATTGAGCACTTAAGTGTTGCTTTTCAAACCAATAAAAAATCACTCCTTGCTGTTGATAGCCTTGATTTTTCATTGCATGCTGGCGAAACTCTGGCCTTGTTAGGTGAATCGGGCTGCGGTAAATCGTTAACTGCCTTAGCATTGATGCGCTTATTACCATTGCGGACAGTGTATGATTTAAAAAGCCGTATTTGGGTTGATGAAACCGACTTACTGGATTTACCCGAATCCATGATGCGGCAAATTCGTGGGCGGCGTTTATCCATTATTTTTCAAGAGCCGATGACCTCCTTAAATCCAGTCCTGCGCATTGACGAGCAGCTTGCTGAAGCAGTTTTGCAGCATCAATGCCTTTCTAGACACAAACTACATGAACGCATGCTGGAATTGCTTCATGAAGTGGAGCTCACTGAGCCTGAATTAAAATTGCGGCAATATCCGCATCAACTTTCCGGAGGTCAAAAGCAGCGCGTGGTTATTGCGATGGCATTGGCCAATGATCCCGAGATTTTAATTGCGGATGAACCAACGACTGCGCTTGATGCCACCATTCAAGCACAAATTTTGGCATTGCTCAAAAGTCTGCAAAAAAATTACCAAATGAGTATGTTGTTGATTACCCATGATCTGGGTGTAGTGAAGTCGGCAGCCGATAGGGTGTGTTTGATGTATGCCGGGCAGATTGTTCTGCAATCGACGGTGAGTGAATTTTTTTCCCGTGAATTGCATCCTTATGCACAACAGTTAGTGGCTTCACGGCCAAGCTTTTCTAAACGTTTATTTCGCTTGGACGCAATACCTGGGGCCGTCCCTAGTTTGGATGAGTTACCGACTGGCTGTCGTTTTCACCCGCGCTGTGCCCATGCTTTTCCCTTATGCGCTACTCACGAGCCTTTGTTGCAACAAATTGATAATCGTCTGATTCGGTGTCACCTTTACCCAGAGCATACTGATCTATCAGCACTCACTTCCATTGCAGAGCGTCGAACTGCACGTGTTCAACAAGACGAAATTTTGCTAGAAGTGAATAATTTGTGTGTGAATTTTGAATTACAAGCGCATTTTTTAGGACGAAAACAGATTGTCAAAGCCGTTGATGGGCTTTCTTTTCAAATTAAGAAGGGCAAAACCTTGGCATTAGTGGGAGAATCGGGTTGCGGTAAAACCACCACTAGCCGTGCTATTCTTCGCCTAGTTCCCATAAGTTGTGGTGATATACGTTATCGGGGCAAGCAAATTGAGTTTCAGAATAGACACGATGCAATTGACTACCGCAAAAAAGTGCAAGTAGTCTTTCAAGATCCGTATTCTTCGCTTAATCCACGCATGACAGTGGATGATTTGATTGCTGAGGGAATGGTCGCTCAAGGGGTATCATCGCAACGGATACAAAAAAAACTTAAGTCGTTGATGAGTCAAGTTGGTTTACCGCTTGATGCCTTATCACGCTACCCGCATCAGTTTTCCGGTGGACAACGGCAACGGATTTGTATTGCCCGTGCTTTGGCTATTGAACCGGAGATTATTATTTGCGATGAACCAACCAGTGCGTTGGATATTTCGGTGCAGGCGCAGATTTTGAATTTGCTAAAAGATTTACAAGATGAATTTGGTGTATCCTATCTGTTTATTACACACAACATGGCCGTTGTTTCTTACCTTGCTGATGATGTGTTAGTGATGCGCGAAGGACGGTGTGTGGAGTTTGACTCGTGTGAAGCAATTTTTCATCATCCGCAACACGATTACACGCGTCGTTTGTTGGGCAGTATTTTGGTGTAATGGTAGGTTTGACCGAGCCCAGCCGACAGTTGATGAAGCGACAGGAGCTATACCGCGCGCAGTATAACATGATTGAAAAATTAGACATATTTAAAATCTAAAATTTCATTCAGTTTAATTAACTTGACTTCATCGCTGTTGCGGGCTTTATATTCGACCATCTGATTTTGTAAATTACGCTCACTTATCACTATGCGATGAGGGATGCCAATGAGGTCGTTATCTGCAAACAACACTCCGGCACGTTCGTTGCGGTCTTCTAAGAATACATCAATGCCTTGTTCATGCATCAGGTTATACAGTTTTTCAGCTTCTGCCATTACTTCAGCACAACGGTGGCCATTGATGGGGATGATGACCACGGTAAAGGGCGCAATGCTGGTTGGCCAGATAATGCCTTTATCATCATGGTGTTGCTCAATGGCTGCAGCTACAATACGCGTCACACCAAAACCATAACAACCCATCAGCATGGTTTGTTCTTCGCCGCTCTCATTAAGGACTTGTGCTTTCATGGCATCGGCATATTTATCGCCCAATTGAAACACATGGCCCACTTCAATGCCGCGGCAGGCATGCAATTGGCCTTTGCCATCGGGACTTACATCGCCTTCTTTAACAGTGCGTAGATCATAGCTTTCACTAAATGTCGCATCGCGCTCCCAAGCGGCATCTTGATAATGTTTGTCGGCTTGATTTGCACCACACACGAAGGAGCTAAGCGCTAAGGCATGATTATCAACAATCACCGGAATATCAAGATTGACTGGCCCTAAGGATCCAATCGGTGCTTTGACCAGTGTTTCAACGAGAGCCTCATCCGCAAATCGTAACGGGTTTTTGACGAGCTTATGTTTGGCTGCTTTAATTTCATTTAATTCATCATCGCCTCGTAAGACCAAAGCAATCAGAGGATGTTCATGGCCTTCGACAAACAGGGTTTTGACGGTTTTTTCTTGAGGTACGTTTAAGTAAGCAGCGACCTCAACAATCGTTTTTTGATTGGGGGTATCGACCAGCCTCATCGCCGGTGCTTTTTTATGGTCGCCTCGAGCAGGGATCAAGGAAGTCGCTTGCTCGACATTGGCGGCATAATCACTTTTATCGCTATAAAAAATGGTGTCTTCGCCTGATTGCGCGAGGACTTGGAATTCATGCGAAGTCGAGCCGCCAATTGCACCTGTATCAGCCTCGACGGCACGATAACGAAGGCCAAGCCGCTCAATAATGCGGCAATAGGCGTTATACATGTCGTCATAGGTTTTTTGCAAGGATTCTTGACTCAGATGAAACGAATAAGCGTCTTTCATGATGAATTCACGTGCACGCATCACGCCAAAACGGGGTCTGATTTCATCGCGAAACTTGGTTTGGATTTGATAAAAATTGACAGGCAATTGTTTATAAGAGCGCAGTTCATTACGCACCATATCGGTAATGACTTCTTCATGAGTAGGGCCAAAGCAATAATCACGGCCATTACTGTCTTTCATGGTGAGTAATTGCCCGCCAAATGTCTCCCAACGCCCTGTTTCTTGCCACAATTCAGCTGGTTGCACCGCAGGCATCAATATTTCCATCGCGTGGGTGCGATTCATTTCTTCGCGGATAATGCGTTCAACTTTACGCAGGATGCGTAAGCCGAGCGGCAGCCAGGTGTATAAACCCGATCCAAGTTTTCGAATCATGCCTGCTCGTAACATGAGTTGGTGAGAGATGAGTTCTGCATCGTTAGGGACTTCTTTTAAGGTGGCGGAAAACCACTGGGATGCACGCATGGCGGCTCCTTGAAGAAATAAAAAAATTAAATGCAGTATATCCTGTCTCGCTAAGAGTTAACAGAGCGTAGCCTGGTTGCTTGCAACCGGGTTGTATAAACCGGGTTCCATGAACCCGGTTGCAAGCAACCAGGCTACAATTTATCCCGTATCGCTAAATTGTAATAAGACAAAGGCAAACTCACTAAATGGTAATTTTCAGGTAATGCTTCGCCTTTCAAAGCGAGGTAATACTGATTTCCATTTTCAGAGGCAAGGCTAATCATGGAATGACGCGCAAAATAGGCGGCAGCATGATAATCATGATAAATCGCACCACTGGCTGAAATTATTTCATCGTTCTTGCAATAAGGGATTATTGTTTTGATATCAGTGATTATTTCTTTGTGGGCATTGTAGCCATTAGCAAGACAGAACACAGTCACAAGAGTTGTTATAAAAAAAAGAAAATTCAAATATAAAGAAGCTGTTAGCAACCGAGGTTTGGTGGCGAAATAGTTGATGATGGTTTTAACAGGTTCAAAACAGAGGTACATCATGGCTAAAGTAAAAAATGGCGCTGATTGCATAATATAGTTGAGTGCTTGACGATGACTGACACCGACGGGTAATGA
>Ga0155617_1003_pt1 | contig 9062 bp, 10 predicted proteins | sample RifCSPhighO2_12_FD_107274 | JGI IMG/M metagenome (GOLD analysis project Ga0155617, IMG submission 107274) | Legionellales bacterium RIFCSPHIGHO2_12_FULL_42_9
CTGACCACCGAGGCTTTTGGGCATGAACCTGCATTTATTGAGCCTGTCGCAACTGCGATTGGCCTGCATGCCGGAGCTGGCTCAGTTGGGTTGGCAGCGATGTTTAGTTAGGCATGTAGTCATTGCCAATTTAAACATTCTACAAAAAACGGTAAGGTGACTATACCTCATCCGAAAAAGGATTTACCTATTAAAACCGTTATAAGCATCTTTAAGCAAGCTGGAATAAAAAAGGAGGATATAAAATGAGATATCCCGTGGTAATACACAAAGATAAAGACAGTGATTTTGGTGTAATGGTCCCTGATATTCCGGGGTGTTATTCCGCAGGTAGTACTTATGATGAATCATTAAATAACGCCATAGAAGCTATTGAGTGTCATTTAGAAGGGCTGCTGATGGATAATGAATCCATACCAGTTGGGACATCCATAGATCATTGGATTGCCGATTCTTCTTTAGATGGAGGAGTATGGGCCTTCGTTGATGTTGATTTAAGTTTAATTTCAGGTAAGGCTAAGCGCGTTAATATTACAATTCCTGAGCGTGTTTTAAGCCTAATTGATCTTTATTCTAAAAGTCATACGATAAAAAATCGCTCTTCATTTTTAACAGATGCGGCACTAAGTTATATAGAAAATCATAAATAAGGCATGGTTTGGCGTTGTTGCATAAATAACCATTTGTTTCTATTTCAACAATATTACGATTGCATTGAGAAGCTGATTTATCGTTCTCAACAGCACCGTTCCGCGGTACAAAAAAAAACAGATAAACTCAATGAGAGTATCCAGCATCGATCTCTTTTCGAGATATATCCATACGTAGATTTAACTTATCAATCTTATTTTGGATATTTTCGCTTATTACATTTACACTTTTTTGCAGTACTTCAACATCTTGAACAAATATTGTTGCTCCATTATGTGACATAACTAACATAACAGCTCCCTGTCTAATTGTAGGCAAGCGTAGGAGGACAATTAGCTGCTAATACTTTTTTTGCTGCTTTATAATTCAATGGTGTAGCCCCACAACCTGCATCTGCATCCATTTCCGCAATAATTTCATGGGCAATTAGATTGGCCTCATCGTGATGCTCAGCAACTTGCAACACATCCATCAAGCTAACCCGTGCACTGTACTGCAAAGCTGCTAGACCTGGCAGAAACTCACTATCTGATTGCATCCTCGCATCAACGGCGGCATGTGCATGGAGCAATGCGTTATCCAGATCAGTTTTTTCTGATGTGTGTTTATACTTTTCAGTATAGATTTTCGCCAATAGTTTGTTCACCCGGATACGCGTAACAACATCCCCTGACTGTGATTGAGGTAACAGTACTGCAATTGCCTGGTTATAGCGTTGCAGAGGATCAAGGCAATGCGTAAATGCTCTATAAAATTTATGAGCCGTTCTCTCAGCCGCCTTAACAGTGCCGGCACCAGCCATAACTGCTCCAAAATAAATTGTCCCCGCCAATGGAATACCAACTACTGTCATCCCTAAAGCACAAACTGCAATTGCCAAAAGCAATGTGGTTACTCCACAGACGGCTGTAGTACCGGCATATCCTACTCCTTGCGTAAATTTAACAACATGTTTCCCTGCATGTGCCGTATCTTTAAAAAATTTATTCATGATCTGCCTTTTTATGGTTATTTTTCAATTGCAAAACCTAAAAAAAAATCTAATTAGCTTTTGAGGCAACTCGCCACTCATTTGGCTTCTTGTAGATGAACAGAAGCGGCAGTATAATTGTATCACCCCGAAAATTCAACCTTACTTTTCACCTTACCTTTCATTGAGAAATTCATTGAGAAATCATTCTGCTTATGACGATATCGCTTAATAGTATCAGTTGACCAGTAGCATCACCTAACGCAGCATGCGCTAAAGCATCATTCAACATTGCCTCCATTCAACTTGCTGATTTTCTGAAGAAGTTACTCGCTACGTAAACACGCAATTGGATCAAGGTGAGCAGCGCGTTTGGCTGGATAATAACCAAAGAAAATGCCGGCGGCGGCAGAAACCGCAAATCCCGCCATTGGTGGCATAAAATAAAAAGTATACGGCCAATCGCTAAATTGCGCGATAATCCACGTCAGTAGTTCACCCAACACCACCCCCAGAATACCGCCAGATATCGATAATAAAATCGACTCGGCTAAAAATAAGCGTTGAATATCGCGGCATGTCGCCCCTACCGCTTTACGGATCCCTATTTCTTTTTTGCGTTCGCTCACCGACACGAGCATCACATTCATGATGCCAATGCCACCCACCAAAAGAGAAATACTGCCAATAACAGTGAGCAATAAAGTGAAAATTCTGCCCTGACTTTCCATACTCGCAATCATTTGTTTGGCACTGCGAATAAAGAGGAGCTGTTCCGGCGCAAGCTTTACGATCGCCGCTTTAATTTGGTCAAGAGTTGTATCAATAGGGAATTCGGGATAGAGCGAAATCACGGCATTATTGATGCTATTCTCGCGACTGAGGAGCTCGATTCCTGCAATCGGCGTAATCACCGCTCGATTAATATCTTCATTAAAAAACGCGTTTTCCTGCCAATGAGCCGCTATGCCAATAATTGTATAAAGATTCTGACCAATTTGAATTTGCTTGCCAAGTGGGGAATCAAGTGTGCTTTCACGTATTTGCTCTGCAAGCTTCTCACCAATCACACAAAAATGTTCGAACGATTCAACAAAAGAAACAAAAAATCCTTGCGCCATTTGAATCTGAATAATTTGTGCCAATGTTTCATCGGCAGCAATTACTGCGCCGTCTAAACGATGGCCTTTGTAACTTAATGTTTGGTAGACAGTGGCATAGGGCGCAATTTTTTTAATAGCTGGCACCTGTTTGGGCAGTTGATACCAAGCTTCGCTAGTCATCCTATTGTGGCTAGGATGATTTGGGTCGCTTTGTTTGGCTTGATACACCATAACAGCCAATAAATCGGTCCCCATTGTTTTAAACTCGCTCAAAGCCTTGTCCGTTGCCAAACGACCGCAGGATAAAAGCGCCACCACCGCAGCTGTACCCACAAGAATACCGAGCATCGCCAACAAGGCGCGCAGCTTTGCTGCCGTGAAATTAATGAATGCGTGTTGAAAATGGCTCTTCAAGCGCATGAATTAATCTCATTAATAATTTGACCATCCGCCATGATAATTTGTCTAGGACATAAGCTCGCAATGTGCTCATCATGCGTCACCATAAGGATCGTTCGTCCCTCCGCATGTAATGATAAAAACAAATTGATAATGTCTGTACCCGTCTGTGAATCCAATGCACCAGTGGGTTCATCCGCCAAAATGATTTGGGGGGAAGCAATCAAGGCACGCGCTATGGCCACGCGTTGTTGTTGACCACCTGAAAGTTGCAGCGGCGAATAATCACTGTAACGCTCCATTCCTACTTTAACAAGGACATGGTGAACCCGCTCCTCGATTTCATCGGAAGCCATCTCCCGATAAGCAAGTGGTAATGCCACATTTTGCCGAACACTAAAACGGGGCAATAAATTAAATTGCTGAAACACAAAACCCAAGTGTTGGTTGCGCAAAGCAGCCCGTTCATCGTCGTTCAACTCCGTCACAGTGCATTCATTCAAACAATACTGACCTGAACTCGCGCTATCCAATAAGCCTAAAATAGCCATCAATGTCGACTTGCCCGAGCCTGAAGCACCCACAATCGCCACAAGTTCTCCGGCAAAAACCGTTAAAGAAACTTGTTTTAATACCGTACTGCACACATCATTACGATAATAGTGTTTGGTTAGCTCTTTCGTCACAATAAGCGGGGGCGAATTAAACATCATACACCACAACCTCACCTTCTTTCAGTCCGCGATCAATCACCACCTGATCGGCTGTCGCAACACCAGTCTCCACTTCACGAGTCTCCTCGGTGCCATCTTTATTCAAGACTGTGACTAGCCGTTTGCCATTGTCTTGTCGAATTGCCTTAATTGGAATGAGCAATTGTTTATCCTCGTCAATCATCAGCTCAATGGCTGCACTCATGCCGATTTTAATAGCCGTGCGTTGTTCAGCGGTCAGGTTACTCACCTCAACCATCGCACTAAAAAAGGGCGGGGTTCCTGTATTTCCAGGTATTGCTTGTGTATTAACACTGACGACATACCCCTTCAAACTGTATTTTCCAAGTGCCGCCCCCGTTATTTGCGCGCTCATGCCCTTATGGATTTTATTAATGTCAGTCTCAGGAATATCAATTTCAACATGAATACCCGTAACATCCCCAATTAAGGCGATCACTTGACCCGACTTTACCGTTGAGCCAACGGCAACACGATTGCTTTTGTCTTCACCCGCTTTGGGCGGATACAAGAGAACCCCCTCTGTGGGTGCTTTTAAGTGAATTAAGTTATGGTGACTACTTAAGGCTTTCTGCACCTTGTTGAATTCGGCAATGTTCAATGCGGATAAATCTTGCTTACTGGTCATATCCATTTTTCCCAACATTTCAGTTAATTTCTGAGTGGATTGCAACAAAGCAATTCGCGCCGTATTGAGACTTGATTTCTCACTTAAGTAATTATTTTTTGAGATTAATCCAGCACTCCATAACTCTTGGGTGCCATTGAAACGAGCGTCTGCAACACCAAAATTATCCTTGGATTTTAAATAGTCAGTGAGCGTGTCATTGTATTGTTTTTCTAATTCGCTGGAGTTCAAGATCAATACAATTTCACCAAACTTAACGAACTGCCCATAGTGGTAAGGCATGGTTTCAACGACCGCATCGATAGGGCAAGTAAGCGCCATTTCGTTTAACGGTTGAATAATCCCGGTAAAAAATAAGGATTGGTGCAACGGCTGTGCGCCCACCGAATAATTGATTGATTTCAGATTGTTTGTGCTGTTGTGATGGCTGCAACGCATCAACAACCCAGTCATAGCGCCCAAAATAATAACATAGATCAGGCCCTTTGGGTTTTTTGCTAATTTTTCTAATAGGTTCATTAACCATACCTCAATTGAATCTGCCAGGTATCCAAGGTCGTGCCTAAAAGACGTTGCAAATCAGATAATTGATTCAAATAGGCAATTTTGGCACTGATAAGCCCTGCTTGCGCTTGGATCAGTTGATTTTGCGTATTGCTCACATCTAATGAGCTCGAAATCCCCGCTTGTTGTTTCTTCTTTTCTAATGAATACGATTGCTCTGCCAGTTTCACTTGTTTTTTTGCCAATTCATAACGTTTGGCCAAGCTCTCAATATTATGAATTGTATTGGTAATCGTCGTAATTAAAGCTCGCTTTAACGCAATTAAATTGAGCCTATCTTTTTCTAATTTTACTTTTGCATTGATGAGTTTGCTCCGTTGAGTTAAATCATGTAAAGGCACTGTCAATGTAACTTGTGCTGATTCAGTGTGATTTTGACCATTATAAATTCCTGAAAACCCTTGATGAGTCCCATTAGTAACCTCGGTAACCGAGCCAGATTGAACTTTAGCACCCAAATCAAGCTTCCATAATTGCTCATTTTTAGCCAGTGCATAAGCCCGCTTATCCGCACGCAACACCATAGTTTCTGCTATATATTGCGCATTATGTGCAAGGCCAGTCGCAATAGTCGCCTGTAAATCAGGAATAACCAGCTTGCCCACTTCAACATTACTCGGCACGGCAAAATGCCTATCGGGATCTAGACCAATGGTTTGCAATAGATTTTGCGTGGCAATATTGAAGTCATTTTGCGCTTGTTCAACCAGTAGATTTAATGACTCAATTTGGTAGGCTTGCTGAATATTGGCCGTTGGCTCCAATTGCCCTGCTGCAATTTTCTTTTCATTAATTTCATACGTTTTCTGCGCCTCATCCAATTGATGGCGTTGATTTTCTAAATTATTGCCACTTAAGATGAGCGATCGATAGGCCGCTATCACTTGGGTCACTTGATCACACACCGCTTGTTGTAAATTAATTTTATTCAGTTCTTCATTATCGATTGCATCAAGCAATGGCGCTTCGTTGGCCGCGCGTCCAAATCCGCGTAACAAAGGCTGAGTCACTGAAAAATTGAGAATGGGACTAAACGGATCATACGTACTAACGTTATTTTCAAGATTCAGAAGAACGGTGGTTCCTATTTTGTTTTTTAAATTAATCTCAGGGGTTCCCAAATAACTGTGATCATTGCTTGTGCCAATTCCACTATAATGTGTTTTTTGAACAGCAGCAGATCCTGCTAAAGCATAGCGAAGCTCAAATTCATTATGAGCGAGACGTAATTGATAACGCTGGATAATTCGGTCCAATTCCGCATTTTTGATATTCGGATTATAGCGTAAAGCCAATAATATCGCTTCACGTAAACTTAAGTTTAAAATTTTATTCGGTTTAGTACGCGGCGAAATCGGCAATTCAATCCAGTGAGTGAGCATATATTCAGGATTAGTAATTGCATTTCTTAAGCGTTGATCAGCTTCTTTATAGTAGCTTGGTTCTGCAATTACATTTGATGAATTAGGCTCTATTAAGTGACTCCCTACTGCTTTTTGCGCAGGAGGTAGCATGGCACCTAAAGCCGTGCATGAAAGCAGACTAAGTAATAAAAAACAGCGCATGGTCAACTTAAAATCGTGAAGCCTCGTCAATTATGATCCGACAGCAGCAAACGTGGCCAAAATTAAACCACATTTTCGACAAAAACAGAAGAGCGTAACGTATCAATTTTATAGATAGTTCGGTAATTTTTGGTAATTTTCGCGCGTTCACCACTTTTTATGGTATACTGTTAATCATAGGGGGTGACCTGGCTTCGACGTGGGTTGCGAAACCTGAAGTGCATGCCGAGAATGAGATCTCTCGTAAAACAGGCTCAACTAAACACAAATGCAAACGATGAAAACTTTGCTGGTGCTATCGCTGCGTAAGCAACAATAGTTACCACAGCGCGCTGCCATAAAACCAGCGTCCCGTTGACCGAGCCTGCTCGGCGGTATCGAATCAACGGTCAACTACGACGAGCTAGCAATTTGATTTGTCTCGAATCAAGTTGCGAAATTTAGAGACTCGCTGTTAACCATCCTGCCTGTCGGAGGGGAAACAGTCAAACTCAAATGACAACGCTACGCATGTAGATCTGATGGCAGAGAATTTGCGGACGCGGGTTCGATTCCCGCCGCCTCCACCAAATTTTTAAACTACTTCAAACAACTAAAGACCACCAACAACCCTGATAAATTATGGTGTTATGGTGGTTTTTTTACGTCTTAAGACTGTCTTTTGTAGTCTTTCATTGTCCCTAAAAGATCCCAAAATGTGCCCAAAATTTTGAGAAAAGTACCCAATTTGTGCCCAAAAAGATGAGTGTAAAATAGGCAATATCAGGGGCGAGAAATGGTTAGCACAAGAAGAAAATACACTTAATAGGCAGTTCACTTGAGATCTTTCAGGGGCCACCTACAAATAAAGCAAAAAATGAGAATGAAAAAATAAACGATAATTACAGTAAGAAAACCCGTCAAGGCTATGCTCATTGAGTACCCTCAAACCGACGGGTTAATTTTTTTTGTAATAAAGATATAACCTACGCTTGGTTTTCGTTGTTTTTAATTGTCAGAAAATGGTGCCGCTAATTCAGTAGTAATTATCGAATTATTCCGTAGCATTTAGCCTTTACCATTTGTCTGTTGTAATGTCCTTAGCTCGTTTAAGACTTCTTGCACATGATCTTTCACGCTGACTTTACGCCAAACATGTTGTAGCACACCGTTTGGATCAATTATAAAAGAACTACGTTCGATTCCTCTAACTTGTTTCCCGTACATGGATTTCATTTTTATAACATCAAATAATTGGCACAATATTTCTTCGGAGTCACTGACTAATTCAAAAGGGAAATTTTGTTTGGCTTTAAATTTTTCATGAGACGATAAACTGTCGCGTGAAACACCCATAACAGTTGCATTGAGTAGTGAAAATTCTTTTTCATGATCACGAAAATCGCAGCCTTCGATTGTACAACCAGGCGTCTCATCCTTAGGATAGAAATAAATTATCAACCATTGCCCACAATAGTTTTCAAACGTCGTATTTAGCCCATTTGTCGCTTTGAATTGGACTGGAGGTACTTTTTTTCCTATCTCCATTATGTTGCTCCAAAATGAATGTTATCTTGTGATAAAGCTCCTGAAGCTTACCAATTGCTTGGCTTATAAATATTTGTCCCAGAAATCTGATCCGGTAACTGTGATTCACTAAGCGTATAAGCTCGAATATGTTTTATAAAATCGGCATGGCTTGCAAGCTCTCGTGAAGGTTTTCTTTTACTATTAGTATTTGGAAAAATCAGCCCCATTGTTTTGCTGTTCTGATTTTTCACTAGCCTTAAAGCTTCGGACAAATCACTATCATTAGAAACAACAACAGCGCAGTCATACGCATCCTTCCAAGCGTCATTCAACACATGCAATGCAAGATTAACATCGGATCCCTTTTCCTCTGTTTTATATACTTTGATGAAATTAGGCGGGGGATTCACAACTTTAGCACTAATTTCGTGAGTTAAATAATGGCCATAGTATATTTCTACCTCAGGAATATACCTTTCGATTGCTTGCAAATAATATTTCTGTCGTAATCGGGAATCGTTGTTTCCATCTCGACTTGAAATATGTGCTGTATAATATTTAATTTTTTCAATTTGGTGGGTTGAGTCGAGTAAATTTGTGCTTTTAGGTTGAGCCATTTGAATGGGGAGTTTTTTAGACATCCATAATACAAATTAAATCCATCAACATAAACAATAGTGCGTTTTTTATCCATTTTCAGAGACCACAAAAAACAAGAGCCTCCGAAGAGGCTCTGCGCCCTAGGGGAAAAGTCCTAGGGGAAGTAGTACATTTAGTTATACAAGAAAAATGCCCGAGCGGTCAAATTGTTGTCTAGTTTTCTAAAGAATAGAGTCATCGATCGAAGTTATGGTAATTCATTTGCGATTTCTCAAGAAACTGTTTCATCCAATTTAATTTTTGTAAGACATCAAGGTTTTTTTCTTGTTTAGTTTCCTT